>Ga0307469_10000773_pt1 | contig 11695 bp, 13 predicted proteins | sample atmos_gasesAM2C__FD_203084 | JGI IMG/M metagenome (GOLD analysis project Ga0307469, IMG submission 203084) | Hardwood forest soil microbial communities from Morgan-Monroe State Forest, Indiana, United States - atmos_gasesAM2C_515 | ecosystem: Environmental > Terrestrial > Soil > Temperate...
CCGCGGTCCCCAGCCCGCCCGACGGCGTGGAGGGATCCGGGGTGGGGGTCTGGGCGATGGTGATCGCCTCGCGCGCGGTGGTCTGGGCGACCGCGATCGCGGCGGCGTTGGTGTTGTGCGCGGCGGCGAGGACCTGCGCGCCGGCCTCCTGGGCCTGGAGACGCTCCTCCAGGGAGTGGATCCGGTCCCAGGCGAGGCGGACCGACTGCGCGGCGGCGGCGTCGGTGATCTCGTCGGTGTGTGGGTAGACCCGCTTGATCGGGACGACCGAGGGGAGGATCACATCGGCCATGGCGGATCAGCGGGTGGTGTCGGCGGTCCCGCCCGAGGTCGCGGCGGCGGCGACGGCGTTGACCATGGTGCGGGAGGGATCGGTGTCGTCGTTGCCGAAGGGCCGGATCTCGATCGGCTCGCGTGCGCCCCACGGCTGCACGAGCAGGGTGGTCTCGTCGCGGTACAGCCAGAAGGGATCCGGGCTGGTCAGGAGGTACTTGATCAGCACCCCCTTGCCGGCGCGGAAGGTCACATAGCGCCGCTGCTTCACGCCGCCGGTCGCCGGGATCGTGTAGCTCTCGGTGATGAGCCGCCCGGCCTGATCCGCGCTCATCGTCGTGGTGAGGATTACGTCCTTGGTCGACTTCAGGACCACATGGCCAAAGAGGAGGTAGAACCAGCCGGGGATCCGGTGGTTGGTCTCCTGGGTCTCCCAGCGACCCAGGCAGAAGGGCTCCTCGTCGAAGACCGGCTGCGCGCTGTAGAGGCGCCCGGGGTTGCCGTCGGTCGGGAACATCCGCCACACCCGCCCCAGGTGCTGCCCGGGGAGGGCGAGCTGCACGACCTTGCGCCCCGAGGCGGTGATCGCGAGCGTCTCGACCACCGCGCCGTCCGCTTCGATGGTCACCGTCTTGGCCTGCCCGAAGGTGTCGCACTCCAGGACGACCGCCTTCAGCCACTTGTCGGCGCGGCTGCCGAAGGTGGTGAAGTTCTGGGTCCAGTTGGCCTGCTCGGTCGGCTCCGGATCCAGGTGCCAGCGGTGCGAGTAGAGCAGGCCGACGTTGGCGTCGATCGCTTCGAGGTGGAAGACGTGCCCCCGGCCCCACGGGAGGGTCAGGTGGACGACCTTCCGGCCGTCGGCGACCACCGGCCAGTAGGACAGCCCGCCGGCCAGCGTGTTGGTGAGGAACACATTGTCGACCGAGATCCGCACCCGCTTCTCCAGCCCGAAGGTGTCGCAGTAGAGATCCAGCCCCGTGTAGTACTGATCCCAGGCGTTCTCGAAGTGGAGATCCCAGGCGGTGATCCGCGGCGGCTCCTGGACGAAGATCCAGTCGGCGCGGTAGAGGAGCCAGAACTGGCAGACCTCGCTCGCCGGGTGGACGCGGATCTGACGCGCCGGGACCGCCGGCCAGGAGAGCTGGATCTTGTGCCGGCCGTTGGCGTTCACCGTGGCGGCGAGGACCAGCGACTTCACGCCGTCCATCTCGCGCTCGATCTGGATCGCCTTGTCCAGCCCGCCGGTGTCGCAGTCCAGGGTCAGCCCCGTCGAGTAAAACTCGTCGGTGCACCCGAGGTCGTCCCAGTTCGTGACTCGGCGGTTGGTGATGTCGGGCTGCAGGGTGATCGCGTAGCCGAGCTGATAGAGGACGGGCGGGGCGGCGGCGGAGGCCCAGGTGATCTCGGTCGAGATCGAGTGCGCCTTCTGCGGCCCGTCCCCGAAGGCGTCCAGGATGTAGCGGGAGCGGCCGGATCCGTCGACCAGGGTCTGAGAGGCGTTGGCGATCGTCTCCTCGTTGAGGAAGGTCTGCACGGTGACGGCGGCCCCCTGACGATCCAGATCCAGGAAGGCGTCGCCGAAGAGCTTCTCCTCGCGCGTGCCCCCGGAGGCGGCGCCCGTGCGGATCGTGCTCGCGATGGCGAGGCCGTCGTCGCTCGTGCCGGTGTGCAGGTAGGAGGCGTTCGAGGAGGCGCCGCCCAGGATCAGGGTCGCCTCGTCCTCGCCCTGCAGGCGGGCCGGGGATCGCCCCCAGCTGTAGTGCCGCCAGAACTTGTTGAGGATCGCGTAGACGAGGGTCTGGACCTGCCCGCCGGTGTCCTGGTAGGTGAAGTAGACCTTGTTCTCCCAGACGGTGACCGCGATGGCGGTGGGGACGGTCTTGTCGATCGGGAGGTAGCCGTTGACCGTCTTGCCCTCGAAGAGCGGCTGGATCTCCCGCCCGATCCACTCCTCGGGGCCGCCGCCGGTGCGGAAGAAGCCGTCCTCCGCGGCGAAGTAGATCCCGCCTGGACCGACCGCGAACGCCCAGCGGCTGAGGGAGAGGCCGCGCTTGCAGACCGTGGGGGTCACGGTGACCTTCCCGTCGCCGGCGAGGTTCGGGTAGCAGGCGTAGAGGCGCTGGGTCGAGAACACAAAGGCCTGGTGCCCCTGGATCCCCCCGGCCTGGAGCGGCTCGGAGGGCGGGCAGACCTCGACGACGTTCTCGGCGGCCCAGTGATCCGGGGCGTCGGCATTGGACCAGTAGAGATGCCCCGGACGGTAGGGGTCGCCACAGGCGAGGAGGATCCCGTCGATCGGGCCCCAGAGGGACGGGACGGGTTGCGCGAGGATCGTGGTGCCGGCATCGTTCACGGTCGGAACCGGCTGGAAGTGATCGATCGGGACGGTGCCGGCGGCGGAGATCGCGTCGTCGGAGGAGGTGTCGCGCAGCACGCCGCCGTTACTGGTCGTGGTGCCGACGAAATCCCAGTTGGCGATCCGGGATCCGCCCCGCCGGTAGATCCGCTGGCGCATGGCGCCGTCGGCGTGGGCCTGCGGGGTGATGAGGATCGCGCGGCGCAGGCTGTCGAGGTAGAGGGTCGCATCCTGGATCGGCGACGGGTTCCCCTCGGCCCCGGTGCGCGGGTCGTAGTGCGTCGCGCGGTAGTCGTACTGCTGGTCGCCGGGCTGCAGGGTATCCGGCCCGTAGCCGCCGGTCAGGTAGAGGCTGCCGATCCCGAACGCCACCTGGTTGGGGCCGCCCGCCGGGTCGCCGGCGTCGGGGAGATCCGAGCTGATGTAGACGATCACCCCGGTGATGGTCGACCAGTCGCGGCCGGCGGTGTTGCCGATCCGCTGGAAGTCGCCCCGGCGCAGCGGCAGGCCGATGGATCCCACCTCGAACCATTCATGGACACCGGCGCCGATCTGGAGCGAGGTCGCGCGCGCGGGATCGACGACGGCACGGTTCACCGCCCACGAGGATCGGGCGTCGGTGATCCCGCGCGCCTTGAGATCCGCGTCGCGCAGCGCGAACACGCGAGCGGCCTCGGCGGCCTCGATCTGGGCCTGCGCCGCCTGGATGTAGTGCACGAAGTCGTTCTGGCGGAAGGCCTTTAAGTAGGCATCGGAGTTGGCGAAGCTCCCGGAGGGATCCGCCGTGCCCGGGAGGACCGAGGCCGTGAAGGTCGGCGCCACCACCACATAGATCCGCAGCTCCTTGATGAACTGCGGATGCGAGGTCTTGAGCCACACGTGCATGATGTCGTCGTCGGTCGCCGGGATGTCGCCGGCGCCGGTCAGCGGGCTCAGGGTGTCGGCGTCGCGGGTGATCGGGATCCCGATCCAGGAGTCGAAGGTCGAGTCGGCCGAGGCGCCGGCGGTCGCCACCGTGTAGATGTCGGCCGAGCCGTCCGGGGTGGAGGCGTCGTCGATGATCGACGGGAGGGCCGTCGCGTGGCCATGGGAGTCGGTGCCGGCGACCACCGTCCACGAGGCCGCCTGGGTCCCGTCGGTGGCGCTGCAGGCGGCGACGACGCGGCGGTACTCGACGTCGAGCGCGGTGGTCACCGCGGCCGAGGGCGCCGGGAGGCCGATCGGGAGGGTGAGGCCGTCCGCGCGCACCTTGCTCATCTTGGTCCGGTCGGCGACGAACATCCACGGATCGCCCGAGAGGGGCGGCCGGTGTGGGACCAGGGTCAGGAAGTCGCCCGAGTAGCCGCTGTCGATCTGGGCGAGGGCGCCGCTGAGCCCCCGCTGCAGGGTCGAGCCGATGCCCCAGATCCGGGTGCTGGTGCCGGCCTGCGGATCGACGAGCAGGCGGACGGAGTGGTGCCGGCCGACGGCGGTGGCGAAGCTGGTCTGGCCTGGACGCGCGGTCGCCTGCCCGTCGTTGTCGTGATCGACGTTGGTGTGGCGCGCCCAGCCTTCGAGGACGTCGAGACTGTCTTTGAGGTTCAGCCCGTTGAGGCCGAAGCGGAGCGGGTGGTTCTCGAAGGCGCCCGTGAAGGGGGCCTTGGTGACGGCGTCGCCGCGGCGGGAGGTCTGCTCAGGCATCAGGCGCCTCCAGCTGGTAGACGCACTCCCAGCAGATCCGCTGTCGCAGGGCGAACACCTGCGCCTCGACGACCGTCGCCTGTGCGGCGTGCGTGTCTTCCACGGTGAAGGTAATCCGGTGGCGACACGGGAGAAAGGTCACGATCCAGGTGTAGGTCGCTGGGTCGTAGTGCGTCACGGCGTGCGTCGGCATCTCAGGCCCACCCGCCGAGAATCAGCTCGGCGGCGATCTGCGTGATCTGGTAGCGCCGATCGCAGTAGGCGGCCCGCCCCGGATCCTGGAGCCGCCCGACCTTGTCCAGCAGACGGCTCAGGGTCGCGTACTTCACCCCGGAGGCAAACTCCTCCGGCACGGGGAGGGCCACGCCGGCGCCGGCCAGCGGCGTCGGGCGCGCAATGTACAGGAGTTCGAGGGTGCCGTTGGCCAGGGGGGTCGGGACCAGGCGCACGGTCAGCGAGGCGCTCTCCCGGTCGTCGAGGCCGACGGGGGTGCCCTGCGTGGTTTCCCAGCCGGGGAGGGCGAGATCCCCCTCGAAGGCGTCGGCGGGGCCGAGCGGCGTGCGCGCGAGATCCAGGGCACGCCAGACCGCCGAGGCGGTGGCGAGCCAGTCGACGGGGAGGGCGACACTGAGCGCCCCGGCGAGCACCGGCAGCTCCGTCCGCGAGACTACGAGTTGGGTGTCGCGCAGCAGGGTGCGCACAGCGCCGTTCAGTCCGCCCAGGACCTCGTCGCGCGTCCAGACCCCACTCGGCCACGAGGCCCCGCCGTCGGGGGGCTCCAGCAGGGCGTACTGGATCTCGGTGAGGAGATCTTGATCGGTCATGGCGCGGGGGCCGGGGCGGGTGGTGCGAGTAGCTCGGCCACCTTGTTGGGCGCGTCTTTGGACTTCTGGAGATCCCGCCGGCGGTCGAGCCCGGCGTAGCGGCGGAAGGCCTGGCTGGCCTTGAGGAGGCCGTTCTCCTCGGCGGCGGCCTGGAGGAAGTCGGTCAGGGTGTCCTGGGTCGCGGCGAAGCGCGCGCCGCCCTCTTTGAAGGCGAGGACGTGGAGCGCGAAGTCGACGACGAGATCCACCACCGCCTCACTGAGATCCACGAAGTCGCCGGCGTGGACGAGGACGGGGGTGGCGGCGACGCCCTCGACGAGGAGGTCATTGGATCCAGCGGTCGCGGTCGCCGGCCAGATCGCGATTCGCTGGAGCGAGATCGGGGCCCAGAGGAGCGGCGCGGTCGGGACGTCGCCCCCGGTGGCGGTGGTCTCATAGCGCCACGAGGGCCGGCCGTAGTCCAGCTCGAAGATCGACGTGGGGGTGAGCGCCGGGGCGGATCCCACCTTGACGCGGGTGCCGTAGATGAGGGTGGCGCCCAGCGCGTACTCCACGGTCGGGACGCCGGCGGCCGGGGCGGCGGTCGAGAGGGTCAGGGTGGCGCGCCAGCGGCCCACCAGCAGGTTCCAGTCGCGCAGGGTCTCGTTGAGCGCGAGCCGGGCCTCCTCCGGCGTCCAGAAGACGGATCCGTCGACCCGCTGGGCGAGCGTCGCCTGGAGCGCCGCGAGGGTCGAGACCTGGAACGGCATCCCAGGGACAGTCTAGGCGTACGGGCCGGCGGCGTCTAGCCTCAGAAACTGGAGGCGGGGCAGCCGGCGGACTTGAGAAAGGCCGGGTCCGGAATCCCGACGCTCTGGAGCGCGCCGAGGAAGACCGCTGAGTCGTAGATCCCGTCGTTCACGTCGCAGATCCCGATGCGCAGCGTGTACACCTGCCCCGGGACGACGGTCGCCTGGACGAGCATCGGGGCTGAGCCGGCGGGATTGAGGCCGACGAAGCCGTCGAGCTGCGCGTAGACCGGCGAGTTGGCCGGGTGGATGTCGTTGTCGGTGAAGTAGGTCGGGTTGGAGGGCGTGCCCACCCCGACCGGGTTGCCGTTGTGGATCTTGTTGATGGTGATCGGCGTGCCGTCGGGCAGGGTGGCGAGGTTCACGCCGTTGAGCCAGATCGCCATCCCGTCCTCGAAGGCGGAGTACACAAACTCGTTGTACTCCTCGGAGGCGAAGAGGTACGGGAGCTGGACCAGGGGCGAGTGCGAGCGGAAGGGGACGGTGAGGATCGCGGCGTCGAAGGTGTTGGCGAGGGTCGTGGCGATCACGGCGGCGAGCTGCGCGTCGCCGGGGCGGCCGAAGTCGGTGCCGGCGTCGTCGCTATTGTTCGGGCCGTTACTGGTGATCGCCTGCCCGGTCGAGAGGAGGATCCCGCTGTTCATCGTGGTGGGAAAGCCGATCGTGTCGCCGTGGCCGAGCGGGCCGGCGGCGGCGGTGAAGGTGCCGAAGGCGGTGGGGTCGCCGACCAGGGTGGGGGTGCCGGCGAGATCGATCCCGGTGCCGAGGAGGACCGTGAGGAGATCGGCCAGAGCGACGCTGCCGGTGATCGTGAGGGACACAGGATCAGGGGCTAGGGCACGAAGTGAAGGTTACGCACGGGGAGGATCGCCTCGTGCTTGCCGGCGCCGGAGGTCCACGTCCACTCGAACAGCGCCACGTGGCGCTCGAAGGGGATATCCTCCACCAGCGTGGTGTCGAGCACCTGGATCGCCCAGACCAGCGCGCCGGCGGCGGACACGGTGACGTTGTTGGCGTTCAGGGCGTTCTGCCGGTTGCGCCCGTTGATGATCTGGTCGGTGCCGTCGGCCTTGATCGCGTAGAGGGTCAGGACGAGGGTCGCGAGCACGGAGGCGGGGATCGGGGTCAGGCCGTCGTTGCCCACGAGCTGGGCGGTGTACTGGCCGGTGGTCTGCTCGTCGATCGGGTCGAAGGTGGTGGTGGACATGGATCCTCGGTTCAGCAGATCCGCTCCGCGATCAGGGAGGGGATGGTCAAGGTCTCATGGATCAGATCCGTCGAGGAGGCCGGGTGCGGGGTGGTCGGGTGATCAACGACGGTGATCGTGGCGGAGTAGGTCGTGATCGGGCCGCCGCCGCCGGGGGTCGCCGTCCAGACCGTCGTCCCGAGCTTGAGCGCGAGGAAGTTCCAGCCGCCGCCCGCGGGCGCGCCCGTCGTGCCCGGGCCGAGGAACTGCAGCGCGGTCGCGTCGAAGGTCAGGCCCCAGTTGATCCCGGTGGGCTGCGGGAAGAAGATCACCCCGCCCAGGGCGACCGAGGCGACGGTCGTCTTCGGCGGGGGCGCATCCGGCGCGACGGCGATGGTGAGGAGCGGCACCACGGCGTCGAGGAGGGTGGACTGGCCGAGGGCGACGTCGGCGAGATCCACACAGTCGGTGAGGAGCGACGAGAGGATCGACGAGGCCAGGACGAACGGCGGGGATCCTCCCACACGGAGCGGCGGCCGGCGGTGCGGGACAGCCGCGGGGTAGCGCGCCTGCCACGCGAGCCGCTGGGCGGTGGCGAGATCGTGCCCTGGCGGCGGCGCGAAGAGGGCCGGGTGATCGGCGGCGCGGGTGCGGCGGTGCGGGACGCGGGACGGGTAGGACGGCAGCCAGCGCGTCGGCGTCAGGACGTCGGGCACCACCGGCGGGTAGGTCTGCTCGGTGCGCGCCGCCTGCGAGTGGTGATGTGGGATCTGGCCGGGGACGATCGGGAGGAAGAAGTCGTCGGCCAGGATGTCGGGCACGAGGACCGAGAGGCGGAGCTGGTAGTGACGCGCGATCCGGCCGGGCGAGAGGGCGGTGGGGTAGAGGGCCACCTCGTCGAGGAGGCTGCACTTGATCGTGGCGCTGCCTGACAGCCCATTAAACAGGGTGTCGAAGTTCTGCCCCGGCCACCCGGTGAAGGTGCCGTCTGGGACGCCGTTCACATACCAGGTGCCGGCGCCGGCGCTGATGCTGATCGCGATGTAGTAGAGGGATCCATCGGTGAGGGCGGATCCGTTGCGCTCGTTCGCCCCGATGTAGAGCAGCATCTTCTGCGTCGATTTGTCGTAGTAGAGACCGACGCCACCGCCGCCGTTGCCGACGACGATCGCATACGGTGACGGGGCGGTGGTCGAGTCGGGCCGGATCCACAGCTCAATGGTGCAGGTGGTGCCCACCGCGATGTTGCTGAAGGCCGCCTGGAGCTGCGTGCCAGCGAGCGCATAGCCGTAGGAGGCATCCTGGAGCGCGCCTGGGGTGTGGTAAGTGATCCCGGAGGCGGGGAGGGTGGCGTCGTGCCCGTTCCCTGTGCGGTCGACGGCGACGGTGGCGCCCGCCAGCTCCTCCAGACGCCAGTAGGCGGTCGGCGCATCCGCGAGGATCGCCGCCTCGTAGAAGGTGCGGAAGGGCCGGAGCGGGCGGATCTCGGTGGCGGAGGGGAGGGGCGGCCGGCGGTGCGGAACGCGGGCGGGGTAGATCGGCAGCCAGTCGAGGGCCACCTCAGACCCCTACAGCACGCCGGAGGCGATCCTTCGCTTCGCTGGCTTCGAGTTGGCGCTCCCACACCAGGCAATGATCCAAGCAGCGCGGGCTGAGGCAGATGGGCCGCATACAGACCCTACAGAAGGCCCCCGGCGCCTCCCGGATCTGCGAGGGGGTGACCGTGCGATCCACCACCAGATACACCGTGGCGGCGGTCGCCGGCTTCACGACGACGATCCGCCCGCAGTGGCCACACCGCACGGTGTCGCGCTCCACGAGCGGCCGATCCGGCTCCACGACCGTCAGATACCCGGTGATCGGCTTCCCGCTAGCGCTCATTCGCGTAGACCGACGCCGTGATCAGCACTGCCGAGGAGGTCGGCGTCTGGATCCCGATCCCGTTGCTGGCGGTGGCCGGGCTGATCAGGCGGCCGCCCTCGGTGGCGATCCAGCGGAAGGTCGCCCGCTGGTTGAGCGGCACCTCCAGGAGGATGGCGCCGGCGGTGTAGGTCGGCTCCACGGTGTGGTTCTGCCCGGCGGTCGCCTCGGTGGTGGCATCGGACGGGTCGAGGTTCTGGAGGGTGACCGCCGTGGAGGTCCCCTGCGCCGTGCAGCGCTGCAGGACGTAGAGGAAGGGGTTGTCGGCGGCGGCGGCCTCCGACCCCAGCACCAGCTCGTACCACTCCAGGCGGCGCGGGCGGGTGGCGTTGGCGCCCAGGGATCCGAGCGACAGGGTCGTCGAGGCGGTGCGCTTGAGCAGACCGTGCAGATTCATGGGCGACTCCTAGAAGGGGATCCCCAGGATCGAGACGGTGGCGGCCCCGACCACCCAGAACTCCGAGAGCTTAAGCGGGCCGGTGTCGAAGGGCCCGAGGACGATCGAGCCGGCGACGCCGATCGGGAGGCCCGTGGCGGCGTGGGCCGAGGAGTCGCCGAGGGTGACCGCCGCCGAGGCCTGGATGATCAGCTGCCGGTACGGGACGTCGCTCGCGGCGTCCACCGATCCCAGCGCGCCGACGCCATACACGTCCGAGAGCCGCTTCGGGGTGGCGGTCGAGGTGAGCTGGTAGCTCGCAGCCGGCATCGCCTCCTCCTTACTGCTGATCGATCGTGCCCGGCGAGCGGCGCGTGAGATCGGGGACGTTCTCGATCTTCTCCGGGGTGGACTCCTGGGGCTCGTAGCGGTTGGGCAAGGGCGGCAGGCCCGAGACCGAGTTGGACGACTCCTGGTTCCCCGGGAGGGATCGCTCCGGCAGCGCGCGATCCGGCTGGTTGGGCGGATTCGGGTAGGGCCCCGGGCTCCAGAAGTCGTGGAGCGCGGCCCCCTGGCCGTTGTCGCCCTCGCTGTTGGGATCGGAGCCGCGCGAGGTGGCCAGATCGCCGGCGAGATCCGCGGTGTCGGGATACGCCGCCTTGTCGAAGAACGTCTTGAGATCACCCATCGGATCCTCCTACCAGAGATCGGCCACCGTGGCGTCGGACGCCCGGAGGCTGTGATCGTTCATCAGCAGGTCGGCCAGCGGCCACCGCTCCCAGTGCACGGTGGCGAGATCGTCGGGCGCCTGCTCGTCGTCGCGCAGCGCGAGGTGCTGCACGCCGTCCAGGAAGGCCCGCCGCTTCTCCTGCGCCACGACTGGGTTGAAGTAGACGTTGGGGAGATCCCGCGTCCCCGGCCAGAGCGCCGCTTCAGCGAGGGCCCCGTCGACTAGGACCTCCACCGCGTCGGCCAGGACGCCGTGGAAGGTGAAGCCGTCAGCGAGCGCCGCCGCCTGCTTATTGTAGATCGCCGGATAGACCCGGGCCGAGGTCGGGCGGGGCCAGTAGGTGTACTGGACCTGCCCCAAGGTCGGCGTGTAGGTCGAGCCGCCGCCGCGCGCGATGAGGCAGCGCGGCGAGTCGGAGGCGGTCCACGCCGGATCCAGGACGTTGATCTGATCCTCGGTGATCCAGAAGGCGAGCCGGCGCTGCGTGGACGGATCGGCGATCAGGCGGAAGGACTCGAAGTCGGCCGGGAGGGTCGCCAGCCCGTCGAAGATCGTGGCGGTCGTGGCGGCGGAGGGCTCGGTGTAGGGCTGATCGAGCTGGATCGCGTTCACCGAGGTAAAGGTCTGGATCGTGTAGATTGGCAGCCCGCTCACCCGGAGCTGACGCCCCGCGTCGCCGGCGATGAAGAGCCCGGCCGAGGAGACCGTGGTGGATCCCTGGGTCAGGGTGCAGGCCACCGCGCGCGCCGCGCTGATCGAGAGGCGCAGCTCCCCCCGCAGGAAGGTGAAGTGCCGGAGGCGCGCGAGCCGCTTCCAGGCGACATTCACCCACTCGCGGGCGAGGAAGGTCGGGACGGCGGGCGCGGTCAGGCGCACCCGCCGCCAGGCGTCCCCGTAGGTTTGGGCCATCCCGGCCTCAGACCCCGATCACATCGAACTGGATCGAGTAGGCCGCGAGGTTGGTGCCGTTGGCGACCTCCGCGTTGGTGTTGGGGACGAACCATTGCAAGGTGTTCGTCGTCGGGTTCCACCACACCAGGCGGGTGTCGGTGCCGTTGCTGGCGATCCCCTGGATCCCCGCGACGATGGTCCCCAGGCCGAAGGTCGCCGGGGAGCAGGGCTCGCCGCCGGTCGGATAGCTGGCGGGTCCGGTCCAGCGCTCGACCCGGCGGCTGAAGGCCTTGCTCCCGTCGAAGTAATTGCTGATGCTGCGGACCAGTGGCATCGCCCCTCCTACGTCGTCTCAGGGACGGACAGATCCACCGCCACCGTGAGATCGGTGACGTTGAACACCAGCGGCGAGGCGACGATGCCGAGCGGCGTCTGGGTCGGCGCGGTGCCGGTCGCGACGACGTCGGCCTTCGCGTTGGTCGAGGACGGGATGATGTAGGCGCCGGCGACCACGTTGGCCTGGGTCACGCCGTCGATGAGCTTCACCAGCCCCGGCCCCTCGAACTGCACGCAGGTGAAGTTCCCCGGGGTGACCGAATTGCTGAACTTGCCGGCGATCCGGTTGCGCGCGCGGGCGTCGGACGGGGAGGTCGTGGTGACCACGTACTGGG
>Ga0307469_10000774_pt1 | contig 11678 bp, 5 predicted proteins | sample atmos_gasesAM2C__FD_203084 | JGI IMG/M metagenome (GOLD analysis project Ga0307469, IMG submission 203084) | Hardwood forest soil microbial communities from Morgan-Monroe State Forest, Indiana, United States - atmos_gasesAM2C_515 | ecosystem: Environmental > Terrestrial > Soil > Temperate forest...
CCTGGGCAATCGTGTCGCGAGCCTGGTCGAAATCGGATTCAAGGAAGTAAGCTTCGGCGAGATAGAACAAAGTTTTCGTGCGCCCGGGATCGGAGCGCAGGCTCTGCTGGAAACTGTCAACAGCTTGCGGCCAGTCGTGCTGGCGGAGGTGGAGCATACCAAGTTCGAAGAGGAGGTCGGCATTGCCGGGCACATCTCGCAGGGCGGCTTCGTAAAGAGTTTCCGCAGGCTCGAGTTGTCCTTCGGCTACAAGCTTCTGCCCGCGCGCAATCACTGAGGAGACATCTCGAGTCGACTGAGCCCAGGCAATTACCGAGATCAAAAAACTCAACAGCCACACTCTCATTCATCGAGCATGCTACCACCGTGGTTTCGCGCGAGTGGTAAGCTTCCCCCCGGAAGCAACGCTATGCGTGGGCCGATCTCGATACTGACAGTCAGCGTTTTCCTGGCGGCAGCGTGCGCGTCTTCAGAAAAAACGGAGATTCGTTTTGAAGAAATCGCGCAGAAGTCCGGGCTGAATTTCACGACGGCAAACTCACCCACCCCGAACAAGAATCAAATCGAGACCATGGTGGCGGGCGTTGCATTATTGGACTACGACGGCGACGGCTATCTGGATATCTACCTCGTCAATGGAGCCGCGATCCCGTCGCTCACCAAGGATTCTCCCGCGTACTGGAACCGCCTGTTCCACAACAATCGGGACGGTACGTTTACCGACGTAACGGAAAAAGCCGGAGTCGCTGGCGCCGGCTACGGGATGGGCGTCGCGGTCGGCGACTTTGATAACGATGGCTGGCCCGATCTGTATGTCGCCAACGTCACCGACAATCAACTTTTTCACAACAATGGCAACGGCACCTTCACCGATGTCGCCAAGAAGGCGGGCGTTGAGGGTGCGCGCCTGGACGGCAAGAAGATGTGGTCATCGGGAGCGGGCTGGTTCGACTACAACAACGACGGCTTGCTGGATCTGTTCGTCGTGAACTACTGCCGCTGGGAAGTGAATAAAGATCCTTATTGCACGGTGGGCGGTGGCGCGCGCGGCTACTGCCATCCGAACTACTACCGACCCACGCACAACACGCTCTATCGCAACAATGGCGACGGCACCTTCACGGACGTTTCAGAAGAAACCGGAATTGCAGGGTTGCCCGGCAAGGGTATGAGCGTCACTTTTGCGGATTACGATGGCGACGGATTTCTGGATGCCTTTGTCGCGAACGACACGACGCGGAATTTTTTGTTCCACAATCTGGGCGGCCAGCGATTTGAAGAAGTAGGAGAGGCCGCGGGGGTGGCGTATGGGGCGAGTGGAGCGGCGTTGTCGGGCATGGGTGCGGATTTCCGCGATGTGAACAACGACGGGCTGCCGGACATCTGGCACACGTCGGTGGAGTTTGAGACATTTCCGTTCTACGGAAACCTGGGGCACGGCGAGTTCGCGGATTTGACGGTGAGCAGTGGGGTTGGGCGGTCCACATCGCAGATGTCTGGCTGGGGGAATGGCATCTTCGATTTCGACAATGATGGCTGGAAGGATCTGTTCGTGGCGCGATCGAACGTACTCGACAACATTTCCGCGCTGGTTCCAGAACGACGGTATGCGGAGCCTAACTCAATTTTTCGAAATCTGGGGACCGGGAAGTTTGTCGATGTCAGTTCCACGGCCGGGATTGATTTCCAGAAAGAAGGGGCGCATCGCGGCGTTGCTTTCGGCGATCTCGACAATGATGGCCGGATCGACGCAGTGGTTTCCGTGTTAGGCGGAGCGGTGAAACTTCTTCACAACGCATCCACGGGGGGGCAGCACTGGGTTCTGCTCAACCTGGTTGGCACCAAGAGCAATCGCATGGCGATCGGGGCGCAGATTCACCTGGTCGCCGCAGATGGCAGCTCCCAGTGGAACGAGGTCACAACGGCCGTCGGCTATGCGTCTTCGAGTGACAACCGCGTGCATTTTGGGCTGGGGGCCAATCCGAAGATTAAGCAACTGGAAATTCAATGGCCTAGCGGAATCAAGCAGACCTTGCGCGATGTGGACGTCGACAGAGTCGTAACCATCAAGGAATCGCAGAAATAGGCTTGGCACAGGATACTTGTGCCAGCACAAGAACGATCATCGACGACCGCGATCGTACTCCAACTTCGAATTGAAGTGGTCGAAGGAAAAATTGTTCCCATCATAGACAGACAATTTGAAACGTTTTATATTGCAAGCCGCAATCCGGCTTTTCTATAGGAGCGCCTTCATGAAACTAGCCTTCGCGCAGTTGGCTGTCCTCGTCGTCATCAGTCTTGCCTGCCTGACGTTTGCCCAGGATTCCCACTATCGCCCCGAGCGCCAGCAAATCCCTTTTCCCACCTGTCTCACGATGAAGGGAGCCTGGGAGGGCGGCTCGAAGCCCTGCACCCAGCAGGATCATGAAGCGTGGCTCACCGACATCCGCCACTGGCGCGACGAGCGCAAGATTCGCATTGGGTACGATGGCTCGCGTTATGCCATGCCCGAGCTCAAGTGGACGCAGTCGAGTTTCTTTCAGCCGCAGATGATGGTGCAGGATCGGTACTTCTACGATCCGGTGGCCGGCAAATACACCGTCGATCGCTATCTCGATGATCTTGAGAAGCGCTACGGCGGCATCGATGCCGTGCTGATCTGGCCGACGTATCCCAACATGGGGATCGATAACCGTAACCAACACGATCTGATTCGTAGCATGCCGGGCGGAGTGGCCGGCGTGCGCCAGATGATTGCGGATTTCCATCGCCGCAATGTGCGCGTGCTGTTTCCGATGATGATGTGGGACCAGGGCACACGCGACCCCGGGATGCCGTGGTGGCAGGCGATCGCCGAGTTGATGAAAGAAATCGGCGCGGATGGCATCAATGGCGACACGCAAGACGGCGTGCCGCTGGCCTACTCCCTGGCGGCCGATAAGGTGGGACATCCACTGGTGTTTGAACCTGAAGGCGGCCCGTCAGATGAAGCGCTCGCCTGGAACTTGATGACCTGGGGTCAATACAGTTACCCGTTCGTGCCGATGGTCGACAAGTACAAGTGGCTTGAAACGCGGCACATGGTGAACATCTCCGATCGATGGAAACGCGACAAGACGGACAATTTGCAGTTTGCCTTCTTCAACGGCGTGGGATGGGAGAGCTGGGAAAGCATCTGGGGGATCTGGAACGGCGTTACGCCGCGCGATGGGGAGGCCACCCGGCGAGTGGCGACGATGGAGCGCGCGCTGGCGCCGTTCCTCATCAGTAAGGACTGGGAGCCGCTCGCTCCGATGTTGCGTTACGGCGTGTACGCCAGCCGGTGGCCGAGTGGTCAGCAGACGGTGTGGACCATCGTGAACCGCAATGAATATGCGGTGGCGGGCCCACAGGTCGAATTGCCGGTGGAAAGCGGCATGCGGTATTTCGATCTTTATCACGGCACGGAACTAAAGGCGGAGCCAACGCCGGATGGCCATGTTCTGCTCGCGTTCGAGCTGGAGGCGCATGGGTATGGGGCGCTGCTAGCGACGCCGACCGCGCCCGATGCAGGCATCCAGGGTCTGATGTCGAAGATGAAGCCCATGACCGCGAAGTCGCTGGACACTTACTCGCACGAGTGGGTGGTGACTCCGCAGAAGATCGTTCCGATCGCTGCGACCAAACCACCGAGCGGCTCGCCGGCGGACATGGTCAAGATTCCCGAAAGCGACTTTCGTTTCCGCATCGAGGGCATCGAGATCGAAGGCTTCGATGACATCGGCGTCGACGTGCAGTATCCGTGGGAAGACACGCCGCGCCGCTTTCATGACCATCCCATGCACGTCAAAGCGTTCTGGATCGACAAGTATCCGGTAACCAACGCGCAATTCAAGAAGTTCATGGACGCCTCCCACTATCAACCGAAGGACGAGTTGAACTTCCTGCGCGACTGGCAGAAGGGCACCTATCCCGGCGGGTGGGACAACAAGCCGGTGACATGGGTGTCGGTGGAAGACGCGCGGGCCTACGCGGCATGGGCGGGCAAGCGCTTGCCGCATGAATGGGAATGGCAGTATGCGGCGCAGGGCACCGACGGCCGCACCTACCCATGGGGCAACACCTGGAAGGACGACGCGGTGCCGACTCCCGACAAAAGTCGCACCATGCGCGGGCCAGATGCGGTCGATGCGCATCCGCAAGGGGCTAGCCCGTTCGGGGTGATGGATCTGGTAGGCAACGTGTGGCAGTGGACTGAGGAGTTCGTGGATGACCACACGCGCGGCGGAATTCTGCGTGGCGGTAGCTACTATCAACCGCAGGGATCCATCTGGTATTTCCCGCAAGCCTACAAATTGAATGAGCACGGGAAACTGCTGATGACTTCTCCGAGCCTGGACCGGTCCGGAGGGCTCGGCTTCCGGTGCGCGCAAGATGCGGAGTAGCCTGCGTTCTCATTTGGGGTAGACACGGGGATTCGAGTTCGGCGGCTATTGCCCAGGGAACAAACCTGCTACGCTGGTCGACGGCGAGTTGCCCATGAGCGTACCTGTAACAATGCGCCAGATTGCTGATCGCGCGGAAGTGTCGATTGGCACCGTGTCGCACGTGATTAACGGGACGGCGAAGGTTCGAGAGAAACTTCGCCTGCGCGTGTTGGAGGCGATTCGAAGCCTCGGATATCAGCCCAGCCAGTTAGCTCGCGGCCTGCGCCGGAACCAGACCAGCATGCTGGGGATGATCATCCCCGACGTGACCAACCCCTTTTTCCCGGCGGTCGTGCGCGGTGTCGAAGATGTGGCGTACAAGCGTTCCTTCCGGGTGGTGCTGTGTAACACGGATAACGACCCGCATAAGGAAATTTCCTACCTCAACGAGTTGCGATCGTATCGCCCGGCGGGGCTGCTGGTCATTCCGGCGGCCGAGAGCCACATTGCTGCCCAGCTGCGTTCGGTCGCGGCGTCCGGGCCTCCTGTGGTGTGCATTGACCGGCGTCCCACCGGCTGGAATGGGGATGTGGTTACGGTCGCTAACGAGGCAGGATCGTACGCGGCAACTCAGCACTTGCTGCGGATGGGGCACGAGCGACTGGCCGTGATCACGGGCCCAATGCACTTGACCAACGCGGTGGAGCGCTTGAAGGGCTTCCGCCGGGCATTGAGCGAGGCGGGCCTAAACATCGAACCCGAATATATCCAGGAAGCACGCTTCAATCGCGAGAGCGGATATCAGGCAGCCCTGCGCCTGCTTCGGATGTTGCCCCGGCCGACGGCGATTTTCGCCTGCAATGACCTGATGGCGTTGGGGGTATTCCTGGCTGCGAGAGAGCTCAGGTTGACGTGTCCGGACGATCTTTCGATCGTGGGCTTTGACAACCTGGATTTCGCCGAGTTCACGGCCCCGGCCTTGACGACCGTGCATCAACCCGGGTATCAACTGGGCGCGACCGCTGCCCGGCTGCTGGTCGAGCGAATCGACGGCCTGAAGCAGCGGCCCAAGAAGATCATTCTGGAGACCGAGTTGAAAGTTCGCCACTCGACAGCGCCTCCGCCGCCCATCGGTACGGCGGTGGCCGATCGTAAACATCCGTACACCAGCAGCATGGGTCTCCGTTAGTTCCCAATCCTCGAACGTCCCTGCTGCCATATTGGGCACACTCCACACCAACAACTGCAGGGCATGGAAATATTCTTGACAAGCCTCCCAGGAAGGGACTAGATTTTTGCGGGTTCGGCGTTTGAAACGTTTCAAATTACCGACTATTGGGACCCCCCCCGTCCCGAAAACGATAACCTCGTCCCGCGTTCTGGCACCGCGTTTGTGCCGGGAGGATCGTATGCGCAAGAACTGCATGGCATTCGCGGCATTCCTCGTTGTTCTCATGGCCACCGGCTTGCTGGCCCAGGTCGTTATCACCAGCTCCATCGTCGGCACTGTGACCGATCCGCAAAAAGCAGTCGTCGCGGGCGCCAGCGTGACCCTGACCAATACCGACACCGGCGTCACCAAGCGCATGGTCACCGACGACTCCGGCGACTACCGGTTTCCCAATCTCTTGGCGGGCCACTACCGGATCGAGGTTCAGCGCCAGGGGTTTGCGGACGCCTTGACTACGTCCATCGCGCTAGAAAATGGCACGACGCGCCGGATCAACGTCACCATGAGCATGGGCAAGGTTGCCGAGACCGTGGACGTGACCAGCGCCGCCGCCCTCGTCAAGACCGACGATGCCAACGTTTCCGAAGTGATCGGAAATAAGCTGGTACGCGAGCTCCCGATTGAAGGCCGCAACTTCCTGAACTACGCGCAGATCGTTCCCGGCTTCAACAGCGGAACGGGAGACAATAGCCGCATCGCGTGGGGCCTCGCGTCCGCGACCAATACTGGAGCGCAGCAACTCAACGTCGGCGGCACCGAATACGGGGTTGGCTACTACATTGACGGCCTCAACAACAACGACAACTGGGTCGAAGGTCCCGTGACTAATGTCAACATGGACGCGATCCAGGAAGTGAAGGCCGAGGTGATCAACTACTCGGCAGAATACGGCCGCGACGTGGGCCAGATCAGTCTGACCACGAAGTCGGGCACCAATTCCCTGCATGGTACGGTGTACGACTTCTTCCAGAATTCTGGTCTCAACGCCAACGATCCGTACTCCATCTCGACGGGAGTGCCGCGGTCCGCGTTCCACCAGAACCAGTACGGCTTCACGGTGGGCGGCCCGGTTTACATTCCCAAGCTTTTCAACGGGCGTAACAAGCTGTTCTTTTTCGTTTCAGCAGAGTGGGTGCGCAATCGAGGGGAAAGGCAGGTCCTCGGCTACGTACCCACCGACGCCGAACGGACCGGGGACTTCAGCCAGTGGCTGACGCGGTTCCCGGTCGATCCGGCACAGTGCGATGGGACCGACACTTCACCTGCAAACTGTCGGTATGTGATTTACGATCCCAGCACATTCAGCACTGCCACGAATAACCGCACGCCCTTCCCCAACAACGTCATCACCAATCCGGATCCGATCGCGCTCGCTTACCTTTCACACTTCCCCGAGCCCAACTTCACTTCCCCAATCAGTACTTCTTTCTACAACTGGTCGGGCACGAACACTTCCGGGATCGACAACAACAACTATTCCGTACGCGCCGACTACACCCTAACCAGCCGCGATAGCCTTTACTTCCGCTACTCGCACGATTACGGCAGCCGGCTCCTGGAAGGCGGCCTCATCCCCGAGCTTGCACTGGGTAATGGACCAGTGCACACGACGAATACCTACCAGGTGCATTGGGTACATACGTTGGGGGCCACGCTCAATAACGAGTTCAACTTCAGCGTGACGCGCGCGAAGAATGCGAGCAACCAATCGGCTCAGGTTAACAAGTTCATGCAGACCACCTGGTTGCCTAATCTCTTCCAGAACACGTCTACGGGAGGCGCGGGTTTCACACCCTATGACCTGTCGCTTCTGGGTATCAAGAATGACGCCACCTTCTCCGTCGACTTCAGCAATGGCGACTCGCTATTCAACGGCGCGAACACAAATACCGTGGGCTTGGGTGTCGGGACGACGGAGTATTGGTACCAGGCAGTGCCCATCTATCAACTCTCCGACAATATCGCAAAAACCATACGGCGGCACACGCTGAAGGCCGGCTTCTATTGGCAGCGCCGTGATGAGCGCGACAACGATGTCATCCGATCACTGCTGATTGGCGGCAATGATGGAACTCCGTACAACTACACCAGCCATGGACCTTTCAGCAATGACGGATCGGGCTGGAATACGCTAGCTGAATTCGAAACCGGCGCAGTTGCCTCCATGAACCAACGCACTCCGCTTACCGGCGGAGATGGCAGCCTGTGGTTCCGCATGCCGGAATACTCCGCCTACTTCAACGACTCCTGGAACGTTACGCCGCGCCTTACCATGAACCTCGGACTGCGCTACGACGTCGGCGTTCCTGCTTTCAGCGTGGACAACTACTGGGGCGTATTGGATCTGAGCTATCCCGGGTACCGCCTCGTGATGCCTGGGCTGACGCCGGGAACTCACAATCCACCCTATCCGGCCGACAAAAACAACTTTGCACCGCGCTTTGGGCTGGCTTATCGACTCACCGACAAGACCGTGATGCGCGGCGGCTATGGAGTCTTCTACGAGACCGGGCGCTTCAAGTTTCTCGACCAGATGTTCTGGAACTCCCCCGGCTACGGCGGCATCACTTTCGACTCGGCCACGCATGCGGCGGATCCCGCCCAGGTCTTTTACAAACTCAGCGACGCGTTTCCCGCCGCGGTCTCCATCGAGAAGGGCACATGGCCCGTCCCGTTGGGCGACAAGGGTGGAGAACTCTACACCAGGCAGTCTCCGCAGACGGTTGACAAGAACAGCGCAATCACTCCCTACATTCAGCGCTGGAGCCTGGATATTCAGCATGAATTAGGCAAGTCCACCGTGGCCACGCTGGGCTATGTGGGCTCAGAGGGCACGAAACTTACGACGCAATACGACCTGAATCTTCCTGCGCAGGGCGTGTATATGACAAGCGACGACTTCTACAACGCACGCCCGCTCACGGCGATTGCGCCAGATCGTTGGGAAGCCATCAACGCCGTCCATCACAACCGCAGCAACAATTACCACGCTCTCAACGCGCAGCTGAAGACGCAGAACTGGCACAACCTGACCAGCATCATCAATTACACCTGGTCGAAACAGATGGACACGTTCTTCGGAGAAAGCGGCGAGGGTGGCGTGCAGTCGATCGGAGGGCAATGGCATCCTGAATGGTCGTACGGGCCTTCCGACGCGAACCACACGAACCGGTTTGTTGCCGCCATTGTCTACGAATTGCCGGGACGCAACATGACCAATCGCTTGCTGCGCGAGGCCGTTGGCGGATGGCAGCTCAACACCATTGCTACCTTTGAATCGGGCGCTCCGGTGACTGTGTTCAACGGAGACACCACTTCCTATGACTACATGGGCGATGTTCCGGACCGGATTTGCAACGGCAACATCTCCGGCGGCAGCCGCTCGTACACCCATTACTTCAACACGAGTTGCTACGTAAACCCGCCGGCCGATGCCAACGGTATAGCAATCCACCGGGGCAACGAGCGGCGGAACAACTTGACCGGCCCAGGAATCAATAACTTTGATCTTTCGCTCGGCAAGGCGTTTCGGTTCCTGGGCGAGGGACGCGAAATTCAAGTCCGGGCGGAGTCGTTCAACGTATTCAACCACACACAATGGTCAAGCATCGGCACTCCCGGTTTCCCCTCGAACTATGTGGTGGACGACCGCGGTTCGAACCCCGCAAGCCAATTTGGATACGTGAGCGCGGCTCGTCCTGGCCGGCACATGCAAATCGCCATGAAGTTCGTCTTCTAGAGATCGAGGGGGGCGGCGCAAGCGATGGCCCACAGTCGCTTGCGCCGTGACATCTTTCGCGAACGAACTTGCCCATTCTCGGCACATGCCAAGTCGCATTGTTCTTCATGTCGACGCACTTTTGTGAACCCGCCGTCACGTTCAACTGGCGCTGGTTCTCAGTCAGTAACGTTAGTTCTCCGAGCGAATAGTCCGGGGCTGATTCGATGGGGAAACGCATCGTCGTTGTAGGCAGTATCAATCTCGATCTGGTTGCCAGCACCGAGCGAATTCCCAGCGCCGGAGAGACCGTTGCCGGGGCGGAGTTTCAGACGTTCCCTGGCGGTAAGGGTGCGAATCAGGCGGTGGCCGCGGCGCGACTGGGAAGCTCAGTCAGCATGATCGGCAAGTTGGGCAATGACGCGTTCGGCGTCCAGTTGCGGGAAAACCTGACGAGGGCGGGTGTGGATACGGCGGGCATTGGGTCTGTAGCGGTGTCCTCCGGGGTTGCGCTGATTACCACGGATGCTCACGGTGAGAATGCGATCACGGTGGTCGGAGGCGCGAATGCCTGCCTCGATCCCGGTGACTTGGACGCGAACCGCGGAGTCCTACGGGAAGCAGGAATCCTGTTAACCCAACTGGAGATTCCGCTCGAAACCGTGGAATATCTTGCCGTGTTGGCGGAGCGCGAAAAGATCCCGCTCATCCTGGATCCAGCACCTGCGCGTCCGTTGTTCGCATCACTCATGCGGCACGTGGAGTGGCTCACTCCCAATGAAACAGAAGCTGCGTCGCTTCTGGGCTGCTCGGTGGGCGATTTGTCGGGAGATCGGCTGGGCGACGCGGCCGAGGCGCTGCGAAGCCGGGGCCCTCGAAATGTGGTGTTGAAGTTAGGCAACCGTGGCTGTTTTGTGGCGCTCTCCGATGAGACGCGACAATTCATACCGGCGCACCGCGTGCAGGCGGTGGATACGACGGCAGCAGGGGACGCATTCAATGGCGCGTTCGCCAGTGCGTTGATGCGCGGCAAGGACCCGGTGGCGAGCGCTGATTGGGCTTCTGCGGTCGCGGCCATTTCGGTGACCCGCAGGGGAGCACAACCCTCGATGCCCACGGCGCCGGAAGTGGACCGTTTTCTCGCGGAAAAAGAGGCGGTTGCGGTCGTAAAGGGACGCCAATGATCGGACATTTTTTTCGAAGAGACGCCCAAGCTCATCGATCGTCTGAAGCAGGCCGTTAGGTCAGGCGAGGTCGAACGGGTCGAGACCACAGCCCACAGCCGGACGGGAGAGCTCAGCCACTTTGGTTCCGATGCTGCCGGTCACGCGCGGGAACTGGAAAGGATGGGTCGCGAAAAAGATATGTAGGACGCGCGCCCGCCGTTTTCGCTGTGCTGGAAGCATCCGTCGGATCGCTGACGCAGGCAGTCCGAAAGCAAATCAATGGGGAAGGCACCGCCCGGGGATGAGCGGACCCAACCTAACCCTTACCAAACAACCGGAATGCACAGTCTTGCAGTATCTCCCTCTCCCAAGGAGGGCGGCGCGGATTTCTGGGATGGGTGTGGTCGGAAGGAATACGGCCGGAAAGATGCAGGAACACAGATGCAGAATGCTTGTATGCAGGTACAGGGTTGCGGAACGCAATATTTCCGAGATATTGCAACCCGTCATTCGTAGCGTAATAGGCAGGATCGCCGCTTTCCCACGAACGATCTCGCTCGGCAAACTTCTCTGGCGCGAAGGTGGCGAGGCCCAGTAGGTAATCGGAGCCATATTCGATCATGTCGATACCGAGATCGTTGCCGGTGTAGATACGAAAGTCGGGTCGATGCTGATCGCGGAGCGCCAAGCGCTCAAACTCAGTCACTCGATCCAGCGAAGAATGCTTCATGCCGGTAATCTCGGGGATGTCCATGAGGCGGGCGAAGGTTTCCTTGGGAAAGACCTCACCGTTCGACCCGAACATTTCACCCAACTCGAAAGCGATTACGTTTCGGCAACCGCGGCAAACCTCTTTGTACGCTGCGGCAAGTTCCGCTCCGGCTTTCCCTTTCAAGCGGGCGGTCTGGAACAAAATGGGAGTGCCGCCGAAACTCGTGATGGCATCGATTTGCTGTCGATAGAGAGGGACGATGTCGCCCTGCAGTCCTTCGATGTAAGCTCCTGCGACGAACGAAACATTCTCGCCAAGAGCTTCGCGTGTCCACCGCAAGACGTTTCTCTTCTCGTCCTCAGACAGATAGTTCACGTAACCGGTGTCCATGTTGACCGCATTCATCAGGCCTGCACGGTGAGTGGCAAGCAAGTGTTGTTGA
>Ga0307469_10000775_pt1 | contig 11671 bp, 14 predicted proteins | sample atmos_gasesAM2C__FD_203084 | JGI IMG/M metagenome (GOLD analysis project Ga0307469, IMG submission 203084) | Hardwood forest soil microbial communities from Morgan-Monroe State Forest, Indiana, United States - atmos_gasesAM2C_515 | ecosystem: Environmental > Terrestrial > Soil > Temperate...
CCGCGTGCCTGCGCGCCTTCCTCAACAACCAGTACGTCGGGCTCGTGATCTTCGTCGGCATCCTGCTGCAGTACGTGTACAAGAGCTGAAAAGCGGCGGTGGCCTTCAAGAATCACCCATTCCCCCGGCGCCTGCGCTACGCGCTCAACGGCCTCGCCCATGGGCTGCGGAGCGAACACAGCGTGCAGTTCCAGGCCGGGGCGTTCGTCGCGGTGCTGGTGGCGCTCGCCGTGCTGCGCCCGCGCCCCGTGTGGTGGGCGCTGGTGTTGCTCGCGAGCGCGCTGGTGGTCGCCGCCGAGCTCCTCAACACCGCGCTCGAGGAGCTCGCCGATCACCTGAGCCCGGCCGAACATCCGCGCATCCGCCTCGTCAAGGACTGCGCCGCCGGAGCCGTGCTGGTCGCGGTGCTCGGTGCGCTCGGCGTCGCGGTCGCGTTCGCCGTGCACATTGTTCATTAGGCAAGAGTCGCCTGCGGCGCTGCGTTCGCGGATACGATTGTCGACTTTGCGTCCCTCATTCCGTTGACATGAAAGCGCGCCCTCGGGCATGGTCGCCCCCATGAGCCACCCGCCCGCCGAGCCGATCCGCCACGACTGGACGCTCGAGGAGGTCGGGGCGCTGTTCGCGCTGCCGTTCATGGACCTCATGTTCCGCGCCCAGCAGGTCCACCGCGCCCACCACGAGCCGAACTCGGTCCAGCTCGCGACGCTCCTCTCCATCAAGACCGGCGCCTGCCCCGAGGACTGCGCCTACTGCCCGCAGAGCGTCCATTACCAGACCGGCCTCACGCGCTCAGCGCTCCTCGAGGTGGCCGCGGTGCGCGAGGCCGCCGGCCGCGCCCGCGATGCCGGCGCGACCCGCTTCTGCATGGGTGCCGCCTGGCGCTCGCCCAAAGACCGCGACCTCAAGGTGGTCGCCGCGATGGTTCGCGAAGTGCGCGCGCTCGGGCTCGAGACCTGCGCGACGCTCGGCATGCTCACGCCTGAGCAGGCCGCCGAGCTCAAGGACGCCGGCCTCGACTACTACAACCACAATCTCGATACCTCGGCAGAGTTCTACGGCGAGATCATCACCACCCGCACCTACCAGGAGCGGCTGGACACGCTGGACGCGGTGCGCGCGGCCGGGATCCACGTCTGCTGCGGCGGCATCGTCGGCATGGGCGAGACGGTCACCGACCGCGCGCGCCTCCTGCGCACGCTCGCGAACCTGCCGCAGCATCCGGAGAGCGTCCCCGTCAATCGCCTGGTGAAGGTGCCGGGCACGCCGCTCGCCGACGCGCCGGAGGTCGATCCGTTCGACTTCGTGCGCGCCATTGCGGTGGCGCGGGTGCTGATGCCGCGCGCCCACGTGCGGCTCTCCGCCGGGCGGGAAGCGATGTCGGATGAGCTGCAGGCGCTGTGTCTGCTGGCCGGGGCGAACTCGATCTTCTACGGCGAGCGGCTGCTCACCACCGGCAATCCCGACGTCGAGCGCGACCGGCAGCTGCTCGCGCGCCTCAAGGTGACCGCGGAGAAAGCGCACCCAACCGAAGCCGCCGACGCCGGGCCGGCCGGAGCGGGCGGCGCCGCGGCGGGCCACGCGTCTTGCGGCCATGAAGCGAGCCACGCACGCGCTTCCTGAGGCGCTGGCGCGGCTCGAGGCCGCGGAGCTTCGGCGCCGCCGCACCACCGTCGAGGGCTTCGCGGAGGAGGAGACGCGCGCGCGCGTCGTGCTCGGCGGCCGCACGCTCGTCGACTTCAGCAGCAACGATTACTTAGGTCTCGCCCGCCACCCCGCGCTCGCCGCCGCGATGGCGGATGCCGCCCGCGCCGCGGGAGCCGGCAGCGCCGCCTCGCATCTCGTCACCGGCCACGGCACGGAGCACGAGCGGCTCGAGGAGGAGCTCGCGGCCTTCACGCGCCGCGAGCGGGCGTTGCTGTTCTCCACCGGCTACATGGCGAATCTCGCCGTCATGAGCGCCTTCGCCGGGCGCGGCGAGCGCATCCTCCTCGACCGCCTGAGCCACGCCTCGCTCATCGATGGGGCGCTGCTCTCGGGCGCCGAGCTCGTGCGCTACCGTCACGCCGACGCGGAAGCGGCCGGCCGGGCGCTCGATGAGGACGTAGCGCGCACCACGATCGTCGGCACCGACGGAGTCTTCAGCATGGACGGCGATCTCGCCCCGCTCGCATCGCTCGCGCGCACGGCGCGGCGCGCGGACGCCTGGCTGGTGGTCGACGACGCCCACGGCCTCGGTGTAGCCGGCGCGAGCGGACGCGGCACGCTCGAGGAGTGCGGCCTCGGGAGCGGCGATGTCCCGGTGCTGGTGGGCACGCTCGGCAAGGCCTTCGGCTCCTTCGGCGCCTTCGTCGCGGGCGATGCCGACCTGATCGAGTACCTGATCCAGAAGGCGCGCTCCTATATCTATACGACGGCGCTGCCGCAGCCGGTCGCGGCGGCCAGCCGCCGTGCGCTCGCGCTCGCGCAGAGCGAGGACTGGCGGCGCACGCGCCTCGGCTCGCTCATCGAGCGCTTCCGGCGCAACGCCGCAGAGGCGGGGGTGCCGCTCGCTCTTTCGCGCACCCCCATTCAGCCCGTGGTGCTCGGGAGCGAGAGCGCGGTACTCGCCGCGCAGCGTGAGCTCGAGGCGGACGGCCTCGCGGTGGTCGCCATCCGCCCGCCGACCGTGCCGAAGGGCTCATCACGGCTGCGCGTGGCGCTCACGGCGGCCCACACCGAAGCGCAGGTCGATCAGCTCGCCGAGGCGCTCGGCAGCGCCTGTGCGCGGCTGCGCGCTGCGGGGGCGGCATGAGCGCGCTCAACGCGGAAGTTCGCGGGCGTGGCCGGCGCGACCTCGTACTGCTGCACGGCTGGGGGATGAACCTCAAGGTGTGGGATGGGCTCGCCGAGAGCCTCGAGCGCCGCTTCCGCGTGATCGCCATCGATCTGCCCGGGCACGGCCGCAGTGACTGGGACGGCGTGACCTACACGCAGGCGGCGCAGACCTTCCGCGTGCACGAGACGCTCGCCCCTCTCACGACCCGCTATCACCTGCTCGGCTGGTCGCTCGGCGGCCAGTTCGCGCTCGATCTCGCCGCCGCGATGCCGGCCGGCATCGAGCGGCTGATCCTGGTCGCGACGACGCCGCGGTTTCTCGCGGGCCCCGGCTGGCGTTTCGGAGTGAAGGAGGCATCCCTCGAGCGGCTCGCCGCGCAGGTGCGCGCGGATCCAAAGGAAGCGGTGAAGGGGTTCATCCGCCTGCAGGCGCGCGGCCTCGCGCGGCGAACCACCGGCCAGGTGCTCTCGAAGCTCGGCGCCGCACTCGACCGGGGCGGCGCGGCGCACCCCGAGGCGCTCAGGTGGGGTCTCGAGCGTCTCCGCCAGGGCGACCTGCGCGTGCAGTTGTCCCTGGTGCGCGCGCCGACGCTCGTGATCGCCGGCCAGGACGACCGCATCACTCCGCCCGGCGCTTCCCGGGCGCTCGCCGCGGCGCTGCCGAAGGCGAGTTTTCGCCAGCTCCGCGGCGCGGGCCACGTCCCCTTCCTCTCCAACCGCGACCAGTTCCTCGCCGCGCTCGACGGATTCCTGCGTGCCTGAAGGCGAGGACGCGTTCCGCCTCGACCGGGAGCGGCTGCGCGCCGCCTTCGACCGCGCGAGCGCCGGATACGAGGCCGCGGCGCAGCTGCAGGCGCGCGTCTCGGCGGAGCTTCTCGAGCGGCTCAGCGGGCTGCACCTGGCGCCGCGCGCAGTCCTCGACCTCGGTTGCGGCACCGGCCGGGTCACGCGCGAGCTCAAGCGCCGCTACCCGCGCGCGCTCGTGATCGCGCTCGACCTTTCGCCCGGGATGCTGCGCGAGGCGCGGCGCCACCAGAAACTGTGGCGGCGCTTCGCACGCGTCTGCGCAGATGCCCTGCAGCTGCCGCTCGGCGCCGCGAGCGTCGACCTCGTGTTCTCGAGCCTCGTGCTGCAGTGGTGCGAACCGCTCGGGCAGGCGCTCGCCGAGGTGCGCCGGGTATTGAGGCCGGGCGGCTTCTTCGCCTTCAGCACCTTCGGTCCCGACACGCTGAAGGAGCTGCGGGCCGCGTGGGCCGAGGTTGACAGCCTGACGCACGTCAATCGCTTCCTCGACATGCACGAGGTCGGCGACGCTGTCGCGCGCAGCGGCCTCGCCGAGCCGGTGCTGGATGCCGACCGCATCGAGCTCGCCTATCCCGACACGCTCGCGCTGATGCGGGATCTCAAGGCGATCGGCGCGCACAACGTCACCGCGGGGCGACCCCGGACACTGCTCGGCGCCACGCGCCTCAAGCGCATGAGCGAAGCCTACGAAGCGTTCCGGCGCGGCGCGGCGCTCCCCGCCACTTACGAGGTGATCTACGGCGCGAGCTGGGGTGCCGCCGGGAGGCCCGCCGCCCCGGCCCGCGAGGGCGAGGTGCGGATCGCACCCGGATCGATCGGCCGCAGTGAGGCGCGACGGTGAGCGGCGCCAGCTTTTTCGTCACGGGCACCGACACCGGCGTCGGCAAGACCGTGGTCGCGTGCGCGCTGACGCGTGCCTTCGCCGCCGCCGGCGAGCGCGTCGCCGTCATGAAGCCGATCGCCTCGGGGGCGCAGTGGACCGCCCAGGGGCTGTGCAATGACGACGCCCTGGCGCTCCTCGAGGCGGCCAATCTGCCGCTTCCGTACGCACGAGTGAACCCCTATTGCTTCGAACCGGCTATTTCTCCGCATATCGCAGCAAAAGAGGCCGGAATCGAGATAGATATCGGCATGATCGAGGCAGGATTTGAGGCGCTGCAGGCCCTTTCCGACCGGGTGATCGTCGAAGGGGCGGGGGGTTGGCTCGCCCCGATCAGCGCCCGCGAGAGCATGGGAGACCTCGCGGCGGCACTCGGCATCCCGGCCGTGCTGGTCGTGGGTTTGAGACTCGGATGCCTGAACCACGCCGAGCTCACGCGGCGCGCGATCGAAGCCAGGGGCGTCCCGTTCGCCGGCTGGGTCGCGAACCGCTTAGGCCCCCCGATGGAGCGGGAGACGGAGAATTTGCGGACGCTCGCGCACCGCTTAGGGTCGCCGCCGCTCGCGCTCGTGCCGTTCGCGCCCGCGAGTGCAGCGTCGCTGCGGCTCGATGAGGCCGCGGCGCAGCTCGCGAAAGCTCAAGCCGCTGCGAAAAACGGCAAAATTCCTACTTGATTTGAATCGCAGGAGCTGCGCGCTACCATCGCCGCGTTGCCATGGACGCTGCGCCATTCTCGATCGAGATCCGTCCGAACTGCTCCCTCACCGTGCGCGGCGCGCGCCTCTTCTTCGCGAGCGCCTGCGTCGTGCCGTTCGGCATCGGGGGCTTCCTCGCGCTCAAGGGCTTCTGGCCGATCCTGCCGTTCGGGGGACTCGAGATGCTGCTGCTCGCATGGGCGCTCAAGGTGTCGCTCGAGCGGCGCTTTCACTCCCAGACCATCACCGTCACCGATTCGGACGTCCGCATCGAATCGCTGGTGCGCGACCGCAGCGAGCGGGTCGTGTTCCCGCGGCATTGGGCGCAGGTTAAACTTCGCCGCCCTGCCGCAAGGCTGCATCCGAGCCGGCTCACCATAGAGTCGCACGGCCGCCAATGCGAGCTGGGCAGCTTTCTGACCGAAGCGGAGCGACGCGGACTTGCCCTGCGCCTGGCGAGGGTCATTGGCCGCGTCAACGAGTCGCCCCCCTGGCCCTAGGGTCCGCGGTCAGGGAGCCGAAGGACCGCCCGGGGATTTTTTCGCGCCGCACCCGCCATGACGGGCGTGCGCTGTAAGGCACAAGAATGACGATCCGCAAAACGCTCGCCCGCCTCGCCCTCACCGCCGCCGTGGGGGCGCTGACTCTCCCCGCACGGGCCGAGGAGTCCGGCTGGGCGCAGCTCAACATGCCCAAGGGCGTCACCGACATCAGCCGCAAGATCTACGCCCTCCACATGGAGATCTTCTGGATCTGCGTCGCCATCGGCGTGGTGGTGTTCGGCGCGATGATCTGGTCGCTGATCTCGTTCCGGAAATCGAAGGGCGCCATTGCGGACACGACCATGGTGCACAACACCCAGGTCGAGGTCGTCTGGACCGTGATCCCGGTGATCATCCTCATCGCCATGGCGGTGCCGGCGGCCCGCACGCTGGTCGAGATCGAGGACACGAGCAGGACGGGGCTCAACATCAAGGTCACGGGCTTTCAGTGGGGCTGGGAATACGAGTACCTCGACGAGGGGGTCACGTACTTCTCGCACCTCGACCGGGCGAGCGATGCGGCGCGCGAGCTCGGCTCCGGGATCGATCCGACCACGGTGCCGTTCTACCTCTGGAACGTCGACCACCCGCTGGTGGTGCCGAACGGCGTCAAGGTGCGGCTCCTCATCACCGGCGCGGACGTCATCCACTCCTGGTGGGTGAAGGACCTCGGCGTCAAGAAGGATGCGATCCCGGGCTTTGTCAACGAAGCCTGGTTCAAGGTCGACGACGGCTGGACGGGCCTGCTGCGCGGCAACTGCGCCGAGCTCTGCGGCCGGGATCACGGGTTCATGCCGATCGTGGTCGACGTGCGCTCGAAGGCCGATTTCGACACCTGGCTGAAGAACACCGCGGCGGCGCGGAAGCAGGCATCCGCGCCCACGCCCCCGGCCACCCCATCCGCCACGCCGGCGGGCGCGCCGGCCGCTGCACCTGCGGCTTCCGCCGCCGCCTCGGGCTGACATTTACCCTCAAGGAATTCCCGACATGGCCGAGCACCAAGACCACGCTGCCGCCCACGCGACCGAAGACCACAAGCCGCATGGCTGGCGGCGCTGGGTCTACGCGACCAATCACAAAGACATCGGGACGATGTACCTGATCTTCGCCTGCACGATGTTCTTCATCGGCGGCGGCGCGGCGATGCTGATCCGGGCCGAGCTGTTCAAGCCGGGGCTGCAGTTCTTCGATCCGCAGTTCTTCAACTCCCTCACCACCATGCACGCGCTCATCATGATCTTCGGGGCGATCATGCCGGCGTGGACCGGGCTCGCGAACTGGATGGTGCCGATGCAGGTCGGGGCGCCGGACATGGCGCTGCCGCGCCTCAATAACTTCAGCTTCTGGATCCTGCCGTTCGCCTTCACGCTGCTGATCTCCTCGTTCTTCGTGCCGGGCGGCGCGCCGGCGGGCGGCTGGACCATGTATCCGCCGCTGGTGCTGCAGACCGGCGCCTCCTTCCCGATGCTGATCTTCTCGGTTCACCTGATGGGCGCCTCCTCGATCCTCGGCGCGATCAACGTCGTGGTGACGATCATGAACATGCGAGCGCCGGGAATGACGCTGCTGCGGATGCCGCTGTTCGTCTGGACCTGGCTGATCACCGCCTATCTCCTCATCGCGGTGATGCCGGTGCTCGCGGGCGCGGTGACGATGCTGCTCACCGATCACTTCTTCGGCACCACCTTCTTCACCGCCGCGGGCGGCGGCGATCCGGTGATGTTCCAGCATATTTTCTGGTTCTTCGGGCACCCGGAGGTCTACATCCTGATCCTGCCGGCCTTCGGCATCGTCTCGGAGATCATCCCGACCTTCTCGAGGAAGCCGCTGTTCGGCTACGAGACCATGGTGTACGCGGTGGCCTCGATCGCCTTCCTGTCGTTCATCGTCTGGGCGCACCACATGTTCACCGTCGGGATGCCGCTCGCGGCGCAGCTGTTCTTCATGCTCTCGACCATGCTGATCGCGGTGCCGACGGGCGTGAAGGTGTTCAACTGGACCGCCACCATGTGGAAGGGCTCGCTGTCCTTCGAGCCGCCGATGCTGTTCGCGCTCGCGTTCCTGTTCCTGTTCACGATCGGCGGCTTCTCCGGGCTGATGCTGGCGATGGTGCCCGCCGACTACCAGTACCAGGACACCTATTTCGTGGTGGCGCACTTCCACTACGTGCTGGTGCCCGGGGCCATCTTCGGCATCATGGCCGGGGTCTACTACTGGCTGCCGAAGTGGACCGGCAAGATGTACGACCTGAAGCTCGCCACCGTGCACTTCTGGCTGTCGGCCATCTTCGTCAACGTGCTGTTCTTCCCGCAGCACTTCCTCGGCCTCGCCGGCATGCCGCGCCGCATCCCCGACTACGCCGTCCAGTTCACCGACTGGAACGAGGTGTCCTCGATCGGCGGCTTCGTCTTCGGCGCGGCGCAGCTGATGTTCCCGTATATCATCATCAAGTGCGTCCGCGCCGGTGAGCCGATCGGCAACCGCGCCTGGGAAGGCGCTCACGGGCTCGAGTGGGAGCTACCCTCGCCGCCGCCGTATCACTCCTGGACCACGCCGCCGTCGGACGCGGTCATTGCCCGCGGAGCGGCCCACTGATGCAGCCGCACGGCGATACGCCCGCCACCGTGCCGCGCGCGCCATTGGCCGCGACCGCCATCGATGAGGCCGCGAGGCGCCGCAGCGTGCGCCGCAGCGCCATCCTGTTCGCGGCGATCGCCGCGGCGTTCTACTTCGGCTTCATCGCCATGATGCTGCTGCGGGCCTCTGAATGAACGACCGCGAGCGCGAGAACCGCAGCATGACCTGGAAGCTCGGCGCGATCGCGCTCGGCGCCTTCGGCTTCGGCTTCGCGCTGGTGCCGCTGTACCGCACGCTGTGCTCGGTCACCGGTTACGGCGACCAGGGGAAGCTCCTCGAGCGCTCGGCGGCGATCGAGCGACCGGACCTCAGCCGCACCGTGACGGTCGAGTTCCTCACCGACGTGGCGAGCGCCGGCAGCTGGGACTTCCGCCCGGAGGTGCGCCGCATCGAGGTGCACCCGGGCGAGCTCACCACGGCCGAGTTCTACGCCCATAACCTCACCGGACGCGAGTCAATTGCGCAGGCGGTCCCCAACATCTCACCGTCCGAGGTGGCGGCCTACTTCCACAAGACCGAGTGCTTCTGCTTCTCGCCGCAGCACTTCGCCCTCAACGAGGGGCGCGACATGCCGGTGCGCTTCATCGTGGATCCGGCGCTGCCGAGCCACATCGACGTGATCACGCTCGCCTATACCTTCTTCGACGAGTCCTCGCGAGTCACGCGCCGCTAACGAACCGTACGAGAAAGCCCACGCCAATGACCGACGCACACGCTCACGACAGCAGCCAGTACTACATCCCGCACCACAGCCCGTGGCCGATCTTCGGCTCGGTGACGCTGTTCACGGTGATGCTGGGCGCGATCCTCTACCTCAACGGCGTGCTGGGAGCGTGGGTCTTCATCCCCGGCGCGGCGCTGATGGGCCTGCTGTTCTTCTTCTGGTTCTCGACCGTCATCGACGAGAACCAGCGCGGCATCTTCAACCTGCAGGTCGACCGCTCGTTCCGCATGGGAATGATGTGGTTCATCTTCTCCGAGGTGATGTTCTTCGGCGCCTTCTTCGGCGCGCTGTTCTACGCGCGCGTGCTGTCGGTGCCGTGGCTCGGCGGCGAAGGCGTCAAGGTCTTCTCCAACTACCTCCTGTGGCCGCACTTCGAGCCCGGCTGGCCGACCAACGGCCCGGGCCGCGTCGGTGGGCTCGCCGACTCGAGCTTCAGCGTGATGAACCCGCTCGGCATCCCGGCGCTCAACACCGCGATCCTCCTGACCAGCGGCCTCACGGTGACCCTGGCCCATCACGCGCTGCGCTCCGGGGAGCGGGGCAAGCTCGCCCTGTTCCTCGGGCTCACCTTCCTCCTCGGCTTCACCTTCGTCGGCTTCCAGGCCCACGAGTACGGCGAGGCCTACGCCAGCATGGGCCTCAAGCTCACCACCGGCATCTACGGCTCGACGTTCTTCATGCTGACCGGCTTCCACGGCCTGCACGTCACCATCGGCGCGATCATGCTGACGGTGATCTGGTTGCGGGTGCTGCGCGGGCACTTCACCCCGAAGCGCCACTTCGCCTTCGAGGCGGTCGCCTGGTACTGGCACTTCGTCGACGTGGTGTGGCTCGGCCTCTATATTTTCGTGTACTGGCTATAAGTTGTCGCAGGCCCAGCGCGCCAGAGTCGCGCCTTTGGCGCCCGGAAACGAAGCTGATGTCCGCAAGAGCGCCGCAGGCGACTTTTGCCGATGAACTAACGGTGCGGCGCGGCGGGCACCAGCCCATGGGGCGAGATCAGCCCGAAATACCAGGCGATCAGCAGCAGCGCGAACAGCGCCAGCGAGATCGCGATGCGCCAGGTGAGCGCGCGTGCGAGCTTGCGCGAGTCCTCATCGTCGCGGCCGCGCGCCAGGTGAAACAGCCCGGTGCCGAGGCTCAGCACGATCGCCGCCAGCGCGCACACGATGAGGATTCCAAACAGCGAGTCCATGGCGCCGCGCAGTGTATCGCGACTCGACGCCGCCGGATGTCGCCGGGGGCGCGCGCGTGAGACTCCCGGGATTCGCGCCCGCGGCCGGCATGGCGCTGCTCACCCTCGGCCTGTGCGCGCTGTTCGTGCGACTGGGCTTGTGGCAATGGCACCGCTGGCACGAGAGCGCCGCGGCCTGGTCCGCATTCGCTCGGGGGGCGGACACGGTGCAGCCGCTCGGGGAGCGGACGCTCGCGGATGTCGGGCTGTTCCAGCGCGTCAGCGTGGCGGGGCATCTGGATGGGGCGCATCAGTTCCTGCTCGACAATCGCAGCTACCGGGGCCGCCCGGGCTATGAAGTGCTGACCCCGTTCAGGCGCACGGCGGGCGGCGTGCTGCTCATCGATCGCGGCTGGGTGCCGTTCACCGGCTCACGGGCGCGGCTGCCGGAGGTAGGTCTCGATGAGGCGGCGCTGCTCATACTGATCGGCCGCGCCGCGGATCTCCCGAGTCCCGGGCTCGCGAGCGGGCGCACGGCGCCCGAACGCGGCGCGCCCTGGCCCAAAGTCACGAGCTTCCCGACGGCGGCCGAGCTCGGGCGCGCGCTCGGCGAGCCGCTCGGTGCGCGGATCCTCCTGCTCGATCCCGGCGCGCCCGATGGCTACACGCGCGACTGGCAGCCGCCCGGCGTGGCGCCTCTGCGCCACCTCTCCTACGCGATCGAGTGGTGGTGCTTTGCGGCGCTCGCCGTCGTCATCTGGGCGGTGATGAGCGTGCGGCGCGCGCAGCGCGCAGGGCCCGCCATGAATCGGAGCGTGCCGTGACCGAGAGTGCCGGCGTGCGGCGGAACCTCGGTACCGTGGGGGCCCTCGCCGCGCTCTTTATCGTGCCGATCGCGCTCTCGTTCTACGTGTACTACGGCACCGCCTGGCGTCCCGCGGCCCACGTGAACCATGGGAGTCTGATCACGCCACCGCGGCCGCTGCCTGCCCTGTCACCGGAGGGCAGCCGCAACGAGGCCCTGCGCGGCACCTGGACGCTCGTCGCCATCGGCGACGGCGCCTGCGATGCCGACTGCAGCCGCGCGCTGCTCGTCATGCGCCAGGCGCATCTCGCTCTCGGTCGCGACATGGCGCGGGTCGCACGCCTGTATGTCGCGACCGGACAGTGCTGCGCGGGCGAGCTTTCGCGGCCGGGAGAACCGGGCGTGCTGGTGGTCCTCGCCACGGCTCCCAGGGTCGGCCAGGCTCTCGAGCAGTTCCCGACGGAAAATCGCGCGCGATCGGTGTTCGTGGTCGATCCGCTCGGCAACCTCATGATGAGCTACGATTCGCGCGCCGATCCGCGCGGGCTGTTGATCGATCTGCAAAAGCTGCTGCGCCTGTCCCATATTGGTTA
>Ga0307469_10000776_pt1 | contig 11661 bp, 6 predicted proteins | sample atmos_gasesAM2C__FD_203084 | JGI IMG/M metagenome (GOLD analysis project Ga0307469, IMG submission 203084) | Hardwood forest soil microbial communities from Morgan-Monroe State Forest, Indiana, United States - atmos_gasesAM2C_515 | ecosystem: Environmental > Terrestrial > Soil > Temperate forest...
ATCTTGCCGACACCACGCTCGCACAAAAAATCTCCCAGTTGCCAGGAGTCGGCCTGGTCTCGATCAGCGGAGGTCAGAAACCCGCTGTCCGAATCCAGGCCAATCCCACCGCCCTGGCTTCCTACGGGCTGAGTCTCGAAGATCTGCGCACGGTTCTCGGGCAGGCCAATGTTGACCAGGCTAAAGGGGTGCTCGATGGAACACGCCAGGCCTACACCATCAATGCCAACGATCAGCTCTTTAGCAGCGATGAGTATCGCGGTGTCATCATCGCCAGCAAGAATGGCGCTCCCGTTCGCCTCTCTGATGTCGCGAACGTAATCGACGGAGCCGAAAACGCCCGACAAGCCGCCTGGATGAATCTGACGCCAGCGGTGATCGTGAATATTCAGAGGCAGCCCGCGGCCAACATCATCAGCGTCGCCGATCGCGTCAAGAAGCTTCTGCCTCGTCTGCAATCTTCCTTGCCGTCCTCCGTAAAGCTCACGATCCTGACCGACCGGACACAAACCATCCGGGCATCAGTCGACGATGTGCAGTTCGAGATGATGCTTACCATTGGCCTGGTCGTCATGGTGATCTTTCTGTTCCTGAGGAATGTTTCCGCCACCATCATTCCCAGCGTCGCCGTACCGCTTTCCCTCGTGGGAACTTTCGGAGTGATGTACCTGTTGGGCTATAGCTTGAACAATCTCACCCTAATGGCTCTGACCATCTCCACTGGTTTCGTGGTCGACGACGCCATCGTCATGATCGAGAACATCGATCGTTATCTGGAAGAAGGGGAGACGCCCTTGAATGCGGCGCTCAAGGGTGCGGGGCAGATCGGTTTCACCATCGTTTCGTTAACCGTTTCTTTGATCGCGGTGCTGATCCCACTCCTATTCATGGGAGATGTTGTAGGCCGCTTGTTCCGGGAGTTCGCCGTGACCCTGGCGGTCACGATTCTCGTTTCTGCCTTGGTGTCCCTGACGCTGACTCCGATGATGTGTGCCAGACTCCTGAAGAGCAAAGCGTCCTCCAAGCACGGCCGCTTTTATGAGATTTCCGAACGAGCGTATGAGCGGGTCATCCAGCGCTATGGTTCGACCCTGCAATGGGTGTTGAAGCATCAGACCACCACCCTGATCGTCACAGTGGCAACGCTGGTTTTCACCATCGTTCTCTTCATTATCGTTCCCAAGGGGTTCTTCCCCGTACAGGACACAGGCGTGATTCTCGGCATTTCCGATGCGCCGCAGACTGTATCCTTTACCGCTATGGCGCAGCGTCAGCAGGCGCTGGCGCAGGTCATCCTCAAAGATCCCGCGGTCGATAGCCTTTCCTCCTTCATCGGTATCGACGGAATCAACACAACTCCGAATAGCGGACGCATCCAGATCAATCTCAAGCCGCGCAGTCAGCGGAAAGAGACCGCGTCCGAAATTATTCGCCGTCTTCAGTTCCAATTGGCGACAGTCGCGGGCATCACGTTGTACATGCAGCCGATCCAGGACTTAACCGTCGAGGATCGCGTGAGCCGCACGCAGTTTCAGTATTCTCTCGAATCCGCCGACGCCAACGACCTGAACATCTGGGTGCCGCGGCTCATGGATAAACTGCATACTCTTCCCGAGCTGCGTGATATCGCCAACGACCAGCTCACCAGTGGCCTGAAGGCCGATCTGGTGATTGACCGGGACACCGCGTCGCGTCTGGGAATTCTGCCCCAGGCGATCGATGACACCCTTTACGACGCTTTTGGTCAGCGGCAGGTTTCGACCATCTTCACGCAGCTCAACCAGTATCACGTGGTTCTCGAGGCCGATCCCAGTTTCCAGCAGAGTCCCGACTCGCTCAAAAATATTTACGTTCATTCTTCCACCGGCGCGCAGGTGCCCCTCTCGACGTTTACTCACTTCTCAAGTACGAATGCCCTCTTGGCCATCAATCACCAAGGGCAGTTTCCGGTGGTGACGATTTCTTTCAACCTTGCGCCTGGTGTTTCCCTGGGCGAGGCCACCAAGGCCATCAATCAGGCCGAGCACGACATCAATTTGCCCGCCAGCATGCACACGAGTTTCCAAGGCACGGCCGCCGCATTCCAGAATTCGCTGGCTTCCGAGCCTTATCTGATCCTCGCGGCCCTGGTAACCGTCTACATCGTCCTCGGCGTGCTGTACGAAAGTTACATCCACCCCATCACCATTCTTTCTACCTTGCCGTCTGCCGGCGTGGGCGCGATTCTTGCCCTTATCCTGACGCGCAACGACTTCAATGTCATTGCCCTGATCGGCATCATCCTGCTGATCGGCATCGTCAAGAAAAACGCCATCATGATGATCGACTTTGCGCTGGAAGCAGAGCGTGGGGAAGGGAAGCCGCCAGAAGAGGCAATCTACCAGGCGTGTCTGCTACGTTTTCGCCCCATCATGATGACGACCATGGCCGCACTTCTCGGTGGCTTACCGCTGGCCCTCACGTCCGGCACGGGATCCGAGTTGCGCAACCCGCTGGGCATCTCCATTGTCGGTGGCCTCATTGTTAGCCAGTTGCTGACCCTGTACACGACGCCCGTGGTCTACCTGGCGTTCGACCGTCTGGGACGACGCTTCTCGCGTTTCCAGATCGGCAATCCGATCGAGGGAGCGGCCACTGCCGACTAGTCAATGAACATCTCGGCTCCATTTATCCGGCGACCGATCGGCACTTCGCTCTTGACGATCGCGCTGCTCCTGTCGGGCGCTCTGGCGTTCCGCTTCTTGCCTGTCGCTCCTCTTCCACAGGTGGAGTTCCCGGTGATCTCCGTCGGCGCGGGTTTACCCGGCGCCAGCCCGGAAACGATGGCCTCCTCGGTTGCCACACCGTTGGAGCGCCAATTTGGAAGAATCGCCGGCGTCAACCAGATGACATCCACCAGTCAGCTGGGATCGACGAGTATCGTTCTCCAGTTTGATCTAAGCCGAAACATCGACGCCGCCGCTCGGGACGTGCAGGCCGCAATCAACGCTGCCCGCGGGCAGTTGCCCGCCAATCTTCCCAGCAACCCCAACTACCGCAAGGTGAATCCCGCGGACGCTCCGATCCTGATTCTCTCCTTGACGTCCGATACGATTCCTCTCCCCAGAATTTACGACTCTGCCAATTCCATCCTTGCGCAAAAGCTTGCCCAGGTGGATGGCGTGGGGCAAGTCTTCGTAGGCGGAGGCGCAAGCCCCGCCGTACGCGCTGAACTGAATCCCATGCTTCTCAACAAGCTGGGTGTCAGCACGCAACAGGTCGCTACCGCTTTGTCCGCCGCAAACGCTAACAAGCCCAAAGGGGAATTCGCAGGTCCGATCAATGCCTGGACGATTGATGCCAACGACCAGCTGTTTAAAGCCGAGCAGTATAAGACCCTCATCGTCTCTTCCAGCCAGAACGGGGTCGTGCGCCTCGGGGATGTTGCCAGCGTGCAGGATTCCGTGGAAGACATTCGCAATGCCGGCAGTTCGAACGGCAGGCGCGCTGTCCTGCTGGTGATTTTTCGTCAACCCGGCGCCAATATCATTTCGACGGTCGACAATGTCCGCGAACTGATTCCCCTGCTCCAAGCCTCGATTTCCCCAGCGATCAAGCTAGACGTCGTCATGGATCGCACCCTCACCGTGCGCGCTTCGGTGCGTGACATCGAAATCACACTGATCATCTCGGTGTTTCTGGTGGTGATGGTCGTTTTCGTTTTTCTGCGGAATGTCCGATCTACCATCATCCCCAGCATCGCCGTACCGCTTTCGCTGGTGGGCACGTTTGGGGTGATGTACCTGCTCGGCTACAGTCTCGACAATCTCTCGTTAATGGCACTCGCCATTTCGACCGGATTCGTCGTGGACGACGCCATCGTCGTCCTTGAAAATATCAATCGCCACCTGGAAGAGGGTGTCCCGCCGGTGGCTGCAGCTTTCCAGGGCGCGAAGGAAATTGGTTTCACCGTGCTCTCGATGAGTACCTCCCTGGTAGCCGTCTTTATCCCCATCCTTCTGATGGGCGGCATCGTGGGACGGCTCTTTCGCGAATTTGCGGTAACCCTGAGCGCCGCTATTGGCGTGTCACTGCTGGTTTCGCTGACGACCACTCCCATGATGTGCGCGAAGCTATTACGGCCTCTGAACAGCGAAACTCATGGTCGCCTTTATCGGGTGAGCGAGAAGACTTTCGAGGGGCTGCGCAATTTCTACAGCTACGGCCTACGTTGGGTTCTTCGCCACCAGTTCCTGATCCTGCTGGTCACGATTGGCACCGCTTGCTTAAGCGTCTACCTATACATCATTGTCCCCAAAGGCTTCTTCCCTCAGCAGGACACGGGTCGCCTAGGCGGGTCGATACAGGCAGAACAGGACATTTCGTTCCAGGCAATTCGTCAGAAAATGAACGACTATGTCGAGATCATCATGAAGGATCCTGCCGTCTCGACCGTCACCGCGTTCGTGGGCGGAGGTGGAACGGCCAATACGGGCCGCATGTTCATCATGCTGAAACCTCTCGGGGAACGGAAGATAAGCGCCGATCAGGTCATCGCTCACCTGCGCGGTAAGTTGGCGCACGTTCCCGGCGCGACCTTATATCTGCAATCAGCCCAGGATCTGCAAATCGGCGGACGCATGGGTAACGCCCAGTATCAGTACACCCTGCAATCTGAGAGCCTCGACGATTTAAACACCTGGGCCCCCCGCGTACTTGCGAAACTCAGACAGCTACCCCAGTTGAAGGATGTCAATACCGATCAGCAAAATCGCGGCCTGGAGGCGAAGGTTGTCATCGACCGTGATACCGCCGCCCGCCTCGGTATTCAGCCCAATGCCATCGACACCGCCCTTTATCAGGCCTTCGGCCAAAGTCAGGTCTCCACCATCTACGAGCAGTTGAACCAGTACCACGTGGTCATGGAGGTGGATCCTCGCTACCAGCAAACGCCAGACGCTTTGCAGGCCATCTACGTACCCTCAAAGTCAGGGACCCTCGTGCCATTGTCCGCTTTTTGCCACTTTGAGCCATCCAACACTCCGCTCGCTGTCAATCACCAGGCCCAGTTCCCGTCGGTGACGCTTTCCTTCAATCTGGCGGAAGGAGTTTCGCTTGGCGAGGCAACGCAACTGATCGAGAGAACTGATCAGGAACTCAATCTGCCTTCCACGATCCACGCGAGTTTCCAGGGAACGGCAGCAGCCTTCCAGAGCTCTCTATCCAGTGAACCCATTCTCATCCTGGCCGCATTGGCTGCCGTATATATCGTCCTGGGTATTCTGTACGAGAGCTACATCCACCCCATTACGATCCTTTCCACTCTTCCCTCCGCCGGAGTGGGCGCTCTGCTGGCGCTACTTCTCACGCGCAACGACTTGAACGTCATTGCCCTGATTGGCGTCCTGCTGCTGATTGGCATTGTGAAGAAGAATGCCATCATGATGATTGATTTCGCTTTAGATGCAGAGCGGAGAGAGAACAAAACCCCGGAGGAAGCAATCTATCAGGCCTGCATCATGCGTTTTCGCCCGATCATGATGACGACCATGGCCGCGTTGCTTGCTGGACTGCCGTTGGCCCTTGGCCAAGGTACCGGTTCCGAGTTACACCGTCCCCTGGGCATCACCATTGTCGGCGGTTTGATCGTAAGCCAGATGCTCACGCTGTATACGACTCCCGTGGTCTACCTCTACATGGACCGGATGCGTTTGCGGTTCCGCGGTATAGCCGGGAAGCCCAAATCCGCCCAATGGCAAGCGACCTAGAGGCTACGGCGCCCCACCCTGACCCAAGGTTACAGCGATCTCCGGGTCGCACCCAGGATTCTGCAGGCTTAAATTTTACAAATAATTTGCAATTCATCATGAAGCGATGTAGTATGCGCGCCATCACGGGGTCGGGTCGGACAGCTTTCACCGAAAAATCGATTTACAGCAGTTCGGTGCGACACGAACTATGCACTTCCTCTGGGGTCCGTTCCGGTACTACTCTGCGGTTCAACCCATTTCCCACCATATTGGTGTAACTGAAGACGAAGCGCGTCGCTCAGACAGGAGATGTTATGCGACTCTCTGATGTGAGAAGCAGGCAGCGATTTGTTCCCATCTCGATCCTCAAGTCATTTCTCGCGGTGATGGTTTTGGTTTCCGCATTTGTTTCGGTTAGTAGCGAGCCCAGCTACGCCATCCCAGCTTTTGCTCGAAAGTACGGCCTGCCCTGTTCGGCTTGTCACATCGGATGGCCTATTCTTAACGTCTTCGGCCAGCAGTTCCGTGACAACGGATACCAGCTTGGCAACGAACGCGACTCACCCATTTACCAGAATCCGTCGTATTGGCCCATCACTTTCAGAGTGACACCGCAATGGCACCTGGAGAGTCAGACCAAAGTCGCCGTCGATCCCGATCCGACCAACCCTGGGGGAGAGCAAACCATCACCACCCACGGTTTTGATCTTTCCGGTCTCGACATCTGGACGGCTGGCACGCTCTACAAAAACATCTCCTTCTCAGTTTTGCCGTCGATGGCGGAAGGAGACCCCTTCCACTTTGAGAACGCCTGGGTGAGGTTCGACAACCTGCTGAATTCGCCCTGGCTGAACGTGAAAGTAGGAAAATTCGAGCTCGATACGTTGCTTTCCGAGAAACGCTTTCTCACGCTTTCCGGGGTGGGTGGCGCCTGGTTTAACTATCACTTCCTGCCGCCCATGACGATCGCTCCATACTCTACCGATAACAATGGCTTCGGCGGAATCGGGGACAACCAAATCGGTCTTGAGCTCTCCGGTCACAACAAGAACAGTTATGCCCGTTACTCCATCGCGTTGCTGAGCAGCGTGGACGGCAACCCAGGCCTCACTACGAATGGCCAGGCCAATACAGCCCGCACCTATGACACGTTCATCAATCTCAACGAGGGTTTCCAGGTGTCCGGGCTTGGCGTGCAGCGAGTCGGGGTTTATGGCTATTTCGGCCAATCGCCAACGTATTTCCTGATGAGTGGAGGAACGCCTATCGAAGCCAAGGGCAACCGAAGCTTCTCCCGCGTTGGAGCCTATGGGTGGTGGTACCTCAAAGACCTCGACATCGAAACACTCTACATGCACGGTCAGGATAATGTGTACCTGGGCAACGGGGTTGCAACGAACGATCCTGCCGGGTTGCCCCCCGGCGCCGCTGGACCTACCTGGAATGGCGGCTTCATCGAAGCTCACTACACTTACAATCCGCAGCTGATTTTTACCGGTCGCTACGAACTTGTTCATATGTCCCGGCAGGCCAACCCGACCTTGGCGGCGACGCCGAACCTTGGCAACGTCGACGGCTGGACGATCGGCTACCGTTGGTACCCGATCATGTTCAGCCGGGCGGGCCTGGCATTCCACAATGAATACTCACAGGCCAAGACCGGCAACACCTCGACTCTCACCGGAAGCGATCAGACGATCCGTAGCGTCATGATTGGTTTCGACTTCGATTACTAGGTTAAGCTTGGTCCATGGCGATGTTCTTGAAGTTGGCTTACGCACCAGCGGTACAGATGTGGGGAACAGGTGCGAGAATTCATATTGCCCGGACCACACTCTTGTCCATTCTCTTGCTCGCTTGCCCCGGTTTCGCCCGAAGCCGCGAAACCGGGGCGGCAAGCTTCTCCATCGATCTCGACAAGCCTTTTGCCGAAGCACTTTCGATTGTTGATGAGGTCGCCCATAACGGCGTGATCAAGGGCACCTTTGAATATCGGGGTGAGGAACAGTTGACGAGCGCTTTGTTCGCCGAAAAATCGCAGCTGTTTCCGGCCTGGACCCAATCCGGCAAAGTCTTTTACAAGGTTCGCGCCAAGGCCTTGTCGCCCTCCCACTTTCTGAATAGCAACGATGTGGGCACGGTGGCCGTTCGCTACGTGGTTCAGGAACGAGGTCCCAACTCGACCCGCCTCTTCATCGACGCCGTCTTCATCGAAAGTGCCCGCCATCACGGGCATCCCTCGGATGGCTATGTGGAGACATGCGAATTCGGTGAGATCGGGAAGCTACTCAAGGATCGCGAGCAATTGCAGAAGCTGGCTGTTTCCGGCCAGCAGTTTACCCCCGGACTTGAAAGCACGTCGCACTCCGAGGATCGGCAAGACGAAATCAAGCAGGCTCGAGCCAGGAAAGAAGAAAGCCCACGCGTCGATACGAAACGGACCAGTGTCCAGCCGGCACCACCAACTCGCGCTACAGTGGTCGATACACGGGCTGCTACCGATCTCCAGCGAGCCATTGCCGAGCAAAAGGCCCTGCTTCAGGCTGAACACACCAATCTCGATAAGCTGGAAGCCCAGGCACGCAAGCTTCGAGCATCAGAATTCGTGCGGATTAAGTCAGATCGCGCCGAGATGAAAGCGCTGCCCTATTCGCATGCGCGTGTGATCGAGGCACTCAAGAAAGGACAGGAAGTCACTGTGCTCGCGAAGAGCGCCTATTGGTATCAGGTGCGCTCCGAGGACGGACAAGAAGGCTGGCTCTCTCACACCTTGGTCGAGGTGCAACCATGAGTGGCCGCCTCCTGCAGTACTCGCTCATAGCACTGCTGTTCTGCGCTGGGCTATCAGCGCAAAGCGACGAAACAGCTGTTGAACGGAGTTACCCATTCTCCGTGGAAGACGTTCAGAAAGCATTGCAGCATATAGGTGGCTTCGGTGGGGGTAAGCTGCCGATCCTGGATGGTTTTGTGACTTCCACGCCGGCCGAACTTGAGCGCTACGACCATCCTTACTTCCAATACCGTGTTCACGTTAAGCCCGTGGATGCTAACAACACGCTCGTTAGCGTCGAAGCTAAGATCAGCGCTCTGCATGCGAATCAAGATCCTGCGCGATCCGAATACGTATCGCTTCCATCAAACGGACGACTCGAGTCCGACTTGCATGACCGCTTGCAGGAGGCTCTGCGCAACCCGGGCTTGACTCCCACCTCCCAGCCCAAGGGGAAAGATCAATCTGCACCCGGCAACGTCGAGCCGCAAGTTGCCCGAAAAGTCGCCCCTCCTTCTCAGGCCGAACTCGATGCCGTTCTGGCTGAGCGGGAATCCGTCCGCGAAAAGGCCGTCGCCATGCAAGCCCAGATTGAGAAGCTGCGTACAGCCGAGATTGCTTCCCCGAATGCTGCCAGACTTGCTTCGGTCAAGCGTTCCGGGGTTGGCGTCATGTCCCGAGAAAACTTCGGTGGCCCCGTTTTGTTCCGCGCCCAGGCGGAGGATGAATTCGAAGTCGTTCAACTCGAATCCGGCTGGGCGCAGGTCCGGCTCAGCCCTGACTCCACGGGTTACATTCAGGCGGACGAATTGAATCTTCCTGCCGGCATTGTTGAGAAAGTAGCGAGTGCGCAGGCTGCAAAGCCTCAGCCGGCCTCGACTTCGAGCGGGCCTGACCTCGGGTTCTCCGTAAGTCGAGAAGATGTGACTGAGTTTTCTGGAGATTGGTCGCGGCTGAAAGGGAAGAAGGCGTTATTTGTCTATGTCCAGCCTCGAGGCCTACTGTCTGACATGGCGGGCGAAGACGCGAAGCTCGGATACGCGAAGCGCGTTTTTGAGAGCCGTTATCGCACCGTGACACAAGCGAAGACCGACGTCCAAGGGGTTGTCGTTGTGTTCTTGGGTAGCCGCGGGGGTGTTGCCGCAGCGACCTTGGCGGATATCCGGCAATGGATCGAGGGCGGCCTCGCCGACGATGCCTTCGTCAACCGCTGTTCCCTGGACCCGCCTACCGAGTTTCGAAGTTTGCGACTGAATTGATCGAAAGACAGCCTTACTGCGGGGATGAATCTTGCCGGACCATTTGTAAGGTAAATGTAATCGAATTGTAAAAAATAGTTTGCATTTCAGCTCGAGCAGCGGTACTATCTGCCACCAATCAGGGGTGGCCGTAAGTCTGCTTAGTTCGGGATCTTGGGATCTCGACCCACAACCGGTTTCTTGGGGCAAACATCAGCAGATTTGGCGTGCGGGTTGTTACTCGCTGCGCTCGGCAATAACACGCAGGAATTGTTCCTGCTTCACTGGTCGGAAGAGTGAACCCTTATGAAGATAGCCTCTAAGCGGTTAATCACGAGCCTTGCCCTGGCCGTCGTCATCGCAGTTCCCTCCCTTGCACAGGAAGCGCACGTTGGCAACATGACGGGCCATGCTGCGAGCGGGAAGAAGCTGTATCGTCGTTTCTGTGTCGGTTGTCACGGCCCGCTCGGAGACGGCAACGGTGAGAACGCACAATGGATCGATCCCAAGCCGAGGGACTTCACCGCCGCAACCTTCAAGTGCAGATCCACTCCGACCGGAACATTGCCGACTGATGAAGATCTCTATAACTCCGTCGCTCGCGGATTTACCAACTCCAACATGCCTCACTGGGATGCCCTGACCGATCAGATGCGCATGGACCTCGTGGCCTACATTAAGACCTTCTCGCCGCGCTGGCAGGCGGAGAAGGCCGGGGATCCCATCAAGATTTCCCCCGAGCCCGCCGTCACCCTGCAAAGCATCGCGCACGGGGCCGAGTTGTTTCAGAAGATGGAATGCTGGAAGTGTCACGGCCAGCAGGGAAGAGGCGACGGACCCTCGGCTGCCACCCTCACGGACAGCAAGGACAATCCGATTCGCCCGTACAATTTCGCCGCGGGCGGGGATGATTCTCGATTCAAGTGCGGTGTGACCAATCAGGACGTATATCGCATCTTCATGACCGGAGTTGACGGCACCCCCATGCCCTCATTCGCAGACGTCATTCAGCCCAATGACGCGTGGGACCTCGTGCACTATCTCCGCACGTTGCAGACCAGTCGCCACAGCAAGGAGAACGACATACTCAAGGCTTCCGGTGGAAAAATTCCCACCAAGGCGCCGGACACGAACTCGCCCGCTCAACCGGAGAACAAAGGCTCGGGCGGCAACTAACCCAGTTCCAATGAGGTCTGAGGAGGGAGTCATCGGATGCGCACCAACCAGCGTTTCGCCATGTTGCTAACGCTTGTTATATGTCCCAGCCTGCTTTTCGGTGCAGCCACGGTCAACGGCAAAGTGGCCTACACCGGAACACCGGCGAAAGCCAAAACGATCGACATGTCGAAGGAGCCGACATGTGCCAAGCAACACACCACTCCGGTCACCACTGAGTCGGTCGTTACTGGTCCTAACAATGTCCTGGCCAACGTAGTTGTGTACATATCAGCGGGTGCTCCCGATGAGTCCAGCGCGCCCAGCCAGGCTGTAACCTTCACCCAGAAGGGCTGCCAGTACATTCCTCACGTCCTCGCCATGCGCACGGGACAGGAACTGAAGGTCGTTAACGATGATCAGACGTCCCACAACATCCACCCCTTGGCCAAAGTCAATCACGAATGGAACAAGTCGCAGCCGCCGGGAACCCCGCCTTTGTCCGAGAAATTCGACAAGGAAGAGTTCATTCCAGTGAAGTGCAACGTTCATCCGTGGATGCACGGTTACTTCGCGGTGTTGAAAACATCGCACTACGCAATCTCCGGCGACGACGGTAGCTTTACATTACCCAACTTGCCGCCCGGAAAATACACCCTCACCGCCTGGCAAGAAGACTACGGTACGCAAACCCAGGACGTGACCATCTCCGGCAACGAAACCAAGACCGTGGACTTCTCCTTCAAGGCGAAGCCGTATTAACTAGCTT
>Ga0307469_10000777_pt1 | contig 11660 bp, 12 predicted proteins | sample atmos_gasesAM2C__FD_203084 | JGI IMG/M metagenome (GOLD analysis project Ga0307469, IMG submission 203084) | Hardwood forest soil microbial communities from Morgan-Monroe State Forest, Indiana, United States - atmos_gasesAM2C_515 | ecosystem: Environmental > Terrestrial > Soil > Temperate...
GCCGGGCGCGCTCACCTGGCGCGCGCCCGGCACTCCTCTCTGGTAGACTCGGCGTGCTTCGCGTACGCCACCCGGGAGGAGCGTCGATGAAATTCGGTTTGCACTCGGTCAATCTTCACTCGTGCAGCTATCCCGACGCGGCCGCGCGCGTCGGACAGGCCGCGGAAGCCGCCGGCTTCGAATCGCTGTGGGTCGCCGACCACGTCGTGCTGCCCGATCCGCCGGTGGCCGGACGTCCGATGGCGCCGGACCAGCGGCTGCTCGATCCGATCGTCGCGCTGACCTTCCTGGCCGCGCACACGACGCGCATCCGCCTCGCCACCGGCGTCGTCATCCTGCCGCAGCGCCAGGCGCTGGTGCTCGCCAAGCAGCTGGCGTCCCTCGACGTGCTCTCGAAGGGCCGGCTCATCTTCGGCCTCGGCGTCGGCTGGTGCGAGCCGGAGATGCGCTCGGTCGGCGCGCCGTTCGCCGAGCGCGGTCGTGTGGCCGACGACTATCTCGCGGCGATGCGCGCGGTGTGGATCCAGCCCAAGCCGTCGTATCGCGGACCCTACGTCTCGTTCGACGGGGTGCAGGCGATGCCACGCCCGGTGCAGACACCCACGCCCGAGATCGTGGTGGGCGGGCGGACCACGCCGGCCTTCCGGCGCGCCGTCACGCAGGGCCACGGCTGGTACGGGTTCGGGCTCGACGTGAGTGAGACGCAGAAGCTCATGGACGGGCTGCGCGAGGCCGGCAAGAAGCACTCGCGTCCGGCCGGACTCGGCCGGCTCGAGATCAGCGTGACCCCGCCCGGCTACGACGTTCCGGACAAGGCGACGCGCGATGCCTATGCCGCCGCGGGCGTGGACCGGCTCATCCTGCGACCGCGGCCCGACATGGACGCCGACGCGCTCGAGCGCTTCGCCCTCGAAACCGGCCGCGCTGTCGGCCTGAAGGCGGCTTGAGACCATGAAGATCGCGCGAGTCGAAGCGCTCCATTGCGACGCGGGCTGGCGGCCGTGGACGTTCGTGCGCATCGAGACCGACGGCGGCCTGGTGGGCTGGGGCGAGTGCAGCGACAACCGGAGCCCGCACGGCATCGCGGGCTGCGTCCAGGACCTGGCGGATCTCCTGATCGGTCAGGATCCGCGCCCCATCGAGCGGCTCTACTGGGACATGCTGCGCCGCGTCCGACAGAACAGCGGCGGCGTCTCGCACAAGGCCATGGCCGGCATCGAGCTGGCCTTGTGGGACATCAAGGCCAAGGCGCTCGGCGTGCCGGTCTACGAGCTCTTCGGCGGACCGCTGCGCGACCGCATGCGGCTCTACTGGTCGCACTGCGGAACCACTCGGGCGCGCATGGGGAGCTTTCTCGGCACGCCGCCCCTCAAGACCTACGACGACATTGCCGCGCTCGGGCGCGAAGTCGTGGCGCGGGGCTTCACGGCGCTCAAGACGAACATGGTCATTCCCGGCGACCCGGCGACCGTGTACTTCCCAGGCTTCGCGAGCGGCATCAACACGACCGACGGCGCGCCGACGGTCGAGATCCTCGAGGCGATCGACCGCCTGATCGGGACCTTTCGCCAGGCGGCGGGGCCGAAGGTGGGCCTCTGCCTGGACCTCAACTACAACTTCCGGACCGAGGGCGTGCTGCGGATCGCCAAGCTGCTCGAGAAGTACGACATGCAGTGGGTCGAGTACGACAACTGGGACCCGGACGCGCTCCTGCAGATCAAGCAGTCGACCTCGACCCGCCTGGCCTCGTGCGAGAGCCTGGTGACGCTGCGCCAGTACCGTCCGTTCCTCGAGCGGCACGCGGTCGACGTCGCGATCATCGACGTACCGTGGAACGGCTTCTCGCAGTCCGTGCAGATCGGGCGGCTGGCCGAGGCGTGCGAGATCAACATCGCGCCTCACAACTACTACAGCCACCTGGCCGACCTGCACTCGCTCCACCTCTGCGCGGTGCTCCCGAACGTGCGGATCATGGAGATCGACATCGACGACGTGCCGTGGAAGGGAACCCTCGTCACCAAGGCGCCGACGATCCGCGACGGGCACATCTGGCTGAGCGACGCCCCGGGCTGGGGCGCGGACATCAACGAAAACGTGCTGCGGGAGCATCCGTGGCCGCGGCCCGGCGACGGCGGCGCGCGCCTCTTCTACGGCATGGACCCCGGGCAGATGACCAAACGCCCGGCATAACGGCGGGCACTGTTGCGTGCTCGCTCGCTCGCCGCGCTGCTGGCGGCGCTCCTGGTAATTGTCGTGTCGAGACCGCTGACGGCGCAGACGCTCGTCGACGTAGATCCGGAGCCGAAATATCGCCTGCTCGACCCTGCCGCCGACGGCTACTGGGGGGCGCTCGACTTCGGGCTGGCCGATGGGCCCTATGCGCCGAGCGTCGAAAGCTCGCCGTATCTGCCGGCTCGCGACGAGAGGGAGCCGCGGAAGTGGCTGGGGCCCCTCGTCATCGGGGCCGAGCTCGCGGTCACCGCGGGCAAGGGGATCATCGGACACCGACCCGAGACCTTCCACGTGACGCGCGAAGGCTTCTTCGGCGCCAACACCCTCGACGGCGGCGCCGACAAGGCCGCCCACTTCGCGGACTACTTCGTCATCTCCAAGGAGTTCTCCTACATCTTCGGCAGGCTCGGCTACTCCGAGAACGCCGCGCTGTCGATGGGGCTGCTCACGGCGATGGTGGGCGGCGCGCTGAACGAGGTGGGCGACGGGTTCTCGCACCCGGGCTTCTCGTACGAGGACATCGTGATGGACTGGCTCGGCGCCGGGTACGCGACGCTGCTGATGGCGACGCGCACCGACGACCTCCTGGGAGTCCGCACGTCCCATCTGGACGGCTATCCCCACGACGTCTTCTCGATGGACCTGAAGCTCAGCGGGCTGGCTCGCCGCCTCAATCTCAACATCGGGCCGCTCCGGTATCTCCTCTTTTCGTTCACCTACGGGACCAAGGGCTACCCGGACGGGCCTCCGGCGGAGCGGCAGCGTCAGATCGGCCTGGAGATCGGCCTGAACCTCGAGCAGATCTTGCAGGACCTCGGCGTCACCCGCGACACGTGGTGGGGCTACGTGCTCCACTTCGCGGGCGACAACGTTCGCTGGCCGTTCACCGCGGTCGGCTTTCGCTACGACCTGAACCACGGCAAGTGGTACGGGCCCAACGGCGGAAACTTCCCGTGAGCCCTCGCGGCCGCGTCGTACGGGGCCTCGTCTGTGTCGCCGTTCTCGCGCTCGTCGGCCCGGGAACAGTCGGCGCGCAGGAGATGTTCCGGGAGCTGTCGCTGACGCCGGCGGAAACGGCATGCCCGCGCTACCGCCTGATGGCGGACGACGGCAAAGACAGCGAATGTCGGTTGGCCGGGCTCAGGCTGGCGGCCGCCGACGAGCGGCCTGCCGGCGATGCGCCGAGGGCCGATGCCGTTACCGCCGAGCAGCCGGCGGCACCGACCGAGAAGAAGCCTCGCTGGCTCCTGGCGGGGCTCGTCGCCTTCGGCGAGATCGCGGTCACCGCGGCCAAGGCGACGATCACGTTCGACCACACGTCCTTCAACGTGAAGGACGAGGGGCTCTTCGGCACCAATACCGAGTTCGGCGGCGCCGACAAGGCCTCCCACTTCGCGGACTACTACGTCATCACCAAGGAGTTCAGCTTCATCTACGGCAAGCTCGGCTTGTCCGACACCGCGGCACGCTTTCTGGCCGCGGGCACGGCGTTCACCGGCGGGCTGGTGAACGAGATCGCCGACGGGTTCACGAAGTACGGCTTCTCGTGGGGCGACCTCTTGATGGACGGCCTCGGCACCAGCGCGGCGTTGCTGGTGATGACGGCGCGCATCGAAGACCTGGTGGGAGTCCGCACCTCGCACTTCGGCGCCTACAAGCACGACGTGTACTCCATGGACCTGAAGCTCGCGGGGCTGGCCCGCCGCCTCAACATCAACATCGGGCCGCTCCGGTATCTCTACCTGTCGGGGACCTACGGGGTGAAGGGCTATCCGACCGACGACGTGGACAAGCGCCAGCGGCAGATCGGGATCGAGATCGGGCTCAGCCTCGAGGAGATCATGAACTCCTTGAGCGTGCGGCGCGACACGTGGTGGGGCGCCACGCTGCACATCCTGGGCGACAACGTGCGCTTTCCGTTCACGGCCGTCGGCTTCCGCTACGATCTGAACCACGGCAAGTGGCACGGGCCTAACAGCGGCAACTGGCCCTAGACCGTCACGGATCGCGGCGCCAGAAGACGAAGCCGTTTCCGCGGCCGATCTCCCTGAACGTTCCCACGGCCTCGAAGTCCTTCACCGCGGTGATCTTGGTGACCAGGTAGACGGGCCGATCGATCGGACCCCGGACCAGCACGTTGTCCTCGGGCGCCGGCCCGGTCGTGCGCGCGTAGAACCAGTGCGCGAAGCTCCGGTAGCTCCGGGTGAGCAGGTAGCAGCGCTCGCCCCGCCGCGCCTGGAAGAACTCGACCGCCGCGCGCTGCGTGTGCGCCTCGACCTTGCCGGCGAAGCACGCGAGCGCCAGCGGCACGAACACGCCGGTTCCCGCGAAGAGGACGATCGCGCTCCGAGCGAAGGCGCGCCGCGAGTGGAGCAGGTGGGCGGCGCCCAGGACGCCGAGGAGCCAGACGCCGGCGAGGGATTCGAGACCGGTCCAGGTGACCGGCGCCATCAGGCTCGCGTGCGCGAAGGGAGAGGCCGCGAAGAGCGGCGCGATCGTCTCGCGGCGCATCATCACGAACGGGGCCGCGATCGCGACGGCGGCGACCAGCGAACCGGTAAGGCCCACCGCCCAGCGCGTCCAGCCGAATGGCTGTCGGCCGACCACGATGCGCTCGAGCTGGAGCGCGGCCAGGTAGGTCAGCGGGAAGTAGCACAGGCTCGAGTAGTGAACGACCTTGGTCTGCACCAACGAAAAGGCGACCAGCACGATCCAGAAGAGAATCAGCATCCAGCGGCGGAAGTCGCGCTGCCGTTCGTCGCCGCCCGACGGCTTCAGCATCTCCTGGAGGGCGAAAGGGGACGCGGCGAAGCAGCCGAGCAGCAGGACCACGACGTGGTAGCCGGCGAACCCGGTGTGCACCGTCTTGTCGCCGGCGACGAGCTTCGCGTGGCGCCGCGCCAGCTCGAGCATGAAATCGGGCCCGTTGCGCGCGAGATCGACGACCACCCACGGCAGGACCGTGGCCGCCGCTGCGGCGCCGGCGACGAGCAGGTAGCGCGGGGCGATCGGCAAGCGAAACCGCCGGGCCACCCAGTACCCGCCCACGCAGAGGGCGGGAATCAGGACGCCGACCGGGCCCTTCGTGAGCGTGGCGAGACCGAGGAAGAGCCCGCCGAGGGCGGCGCGCGGCGCCGAGGGCTCGTGCGCGCAGCGGATGAGCACGAAGAGCCCGAGAAAGATGAAGAGGTTGAACCACGGATCGATGATACCGCTGCGGAAATAGAGGTGCGGCAGGAGCGATCCCAGATAGCCCAGAACCCACAGCAGGCCGAAGACCCGGCCGCGGATCTGCGCACCGATCCGGTACAGCACGATCAGTGTGATTGCGCCGCAGAGCGCATTCGGCAAGCGCGCGGCGAACTCGCCGACGCCGAAGACGCTCATGCTGGCGGCTTGAAGCCACATGAAGAGCGGCGGCTTCTCGTAGAACGGACGAAAGCCGACGCTCGGCTGCGACCACTCGCCGGTGACCAGCATCTCGCGCGCGATCTCCGCGAAGTTGATCTCGTCCCGATCGAACAGGTGCACGGCGCCGAGACCGGGCATGAACAAGAGGAGGGCGGCGATCGCGATCCCGATGTCGGCGTACCGGTCCACGAGCGCGGCGCTGCGCCGGAGAGAGAGGCCGCCCGACACGCGGCAATGGTACCATCCGGCCGGTCGTGTCACGTCGAGCGCTCGCCTGCGTCCTGGTTCTGGCTCTCGTCGGCGTCTCCGGGTGCCTCTATCCGGGGGCGGAGGTCCCGTACGTACAGACGTCGCACGAGGTGGTGGGCGAGATGCTACGCCTGGCCCTCGTAGGGCCGAGCGACGTCGTCTACGATCTGGGCTCGGGCGACGGCCGCGTGGTGATCGCGGCGGCGCACGACTTCGGGGCGCGGGGCGTCGGCGTCGAGATCGATCCGAAGCTGGTGGCCGAGAGCGTGGAGTCGGCCCGCCGGGCCGGGGTCGCCGATCGCGTGACCTTTCGCGCGGGCGACCTGTTCCAGACTGATCTCAGCCCCGCGACCGTGGTGACGCTGTACCTGTCGCCCGAGCTGAACCTTCGCCTGCGGCCGAAGCTGCTCCGCGAGCTCAGACCCGGCGCGCGGATCGTCTCGCACGACTTTGACATGGGCGACTGGGCACCGGCGGAGACGATCCGCGTCCACTTCCGGGAGCGCGGCTCGGTGCTCCGCCTCTGGATCGTTCCCCGTCAGTCGTAGACCCGCTCGATCCGGGTCCCGACGCGGCAGACGATCTCCCAGGGAATCGTGCCGATCGTCTCGGCCATCTCGCGCGCGCCGATCGTGTCGCCGACCTGACGGCCGATGAACACGACCTCGTCGCCGGGCGAGACGCCCATGCCTGTGACGTCGACCATCAGCATGTCCATGCACACCGATCCCACGATCGGCGCGCGCCGGCCCCGGATCAGCACCACGCCGCGCCCGGCCAGCCGGAGGTCGAGGCCGTCGGCATAGCCCGCCGGCACGATCGCGATGGTGGTCGGCTTCGGGGCGGTGAAGCGGGCGCCGTATCCGGTGACGTCACCGGTTCGGAGGCCTTTTACCGCGGTGACGCGGCTCGCGAGCGTCATGACCGGCGTGAGGGCGATCGTCGACGTGAGCGGCGGCGGCACGATCCCGTAGAGCAGGAGCCCCGGTCGCACGCGATCGAACCAGACGCGAGAATCGCGCACGACGGCGGCGCTGTTGGCAGCGTGCCGATACCGTGGATGGGCGCCCAGCGTGGGCAGGTCGGCCAGCACTCGCTCGAAGCGCCGGCGCTGCTCGTCGAACACGGTCGACGCGGGATCGTCGGCGGTGGCGAAGTGCGTGAAGACCGCCTCGAGCTCGAGGTGCTCGCTGGCCAGCACCTCGGGGAGCGTGCGGCGCAGGTTGTCGAAGCGGAATCCGAGGCGGTTCATCCCGGTGTCGATCTTCAGGTGATAGCGCACCCGCTGCCGGTGGCGCGCCGCCGCCGCGGTCACCGCCCGGGCCGCGCCCGGCGACGAGATCGTGGGCGTGAGGCGGCAGTCGAAGACGCCGTCGAGATCGCTGACGCTGAGCGCGCCGAACACCAGGATCTCGGCGCGCACGCCCGCCGCTCGCAGCGCGGCGCCCTCCTCGATGTCGGCGCACGCGAGCAGGTCCGCTCCCGCGTCCTCCAGCGCCCGCGCCACCTGCGCGGCACCGTGACCGTAGGCGTTCGCCTTCACCACGGCGATGACGCCCGGTGTCCCGACCGGTCGTCCCCGTTTCAAATGCTCGACGATCGCTTGGAAATTCCCCCGGACCGCCCCCAGATCGACCCGCGCCACCGTCGGCCTGACTCTCTCACCCACGCGAATACCCATACGCAGATTCTGCCGCCAGAGACTCAGACGCGGAAAGGAATCTTGGCGACAAGTTAGCCGTGACCATCAACTCGGCTTGCGAGCGATCAGGCTAAGGTAAGAAATGTGACCGAAGAAGGACCCCGCCTTCGCCCGCCGACGGGCCTCGCTCTTCAACGCTTCGGCTTGATCGGTGCCAATACTCCCGGCTCCAGCGAGCAGGTCGGCGCCGCGGTCAACGATTGTAAGCATGTATTGTGGTTCAGTTGTCTGCGTGTAGCCGTGGCTGCGAAAGCTTACAACGGCGAAGCCCATCGATCTCAGGATGTGCCCGAGGCGTCGCGGCAACCAGGGATTGTGGAGAAAATTCGCTACCATCGCATCGACGGCGCTCTGGAGCGGGTCGAACGTGTCGATGGCCACTGTTGTCGTCACATAGTCCCCGTCAAACACGGCTAACCATCCGCCAGCGCGAAGGACTCGCCACGCTTCATGAAGGGCCTTCTCAGGATCTGGCAGATGGCACAGAGTGGTGTGGAATACGACGAGGTCAAAGGACGCATCCGCGAACGGAACGGCTCGACCGTCTCCGGTGCGGAAGGACAGCTCTGGATGGCCCTTCCCGAGCTCTCGCGCCCTCTCCACGAAAATCGGAGACGGGTCGACTCCGACCACTTCGCGAACGCCACGCATCTCGGCAAGAACTCTGGTTACCGCGCCGGTTCCGCAGCCGACATCCAACACGATTGCTGCGCTCGGAAGCTGTATCTCCGATAGGTATGCGTTCAGCATGGCACGCTGCTGAGGATCCGCGGCTCGGAGTTCGAGCACGCCCGCGAGTCGTGTCTGCAGCGCCTCGTCGGCCTGAGCGATGGAAGCGTACGGATCCGGCATCGCTTCCCCTTTCGACCCTGCGACAACGACCCCGCCCGCCGCCGCGAGGCGGCGGCGGGAAATCAGATAGCTCCCTCGGATTTCAGTCGGGAGATGTCGGAGTCGCTGTAGCCAAGCTCGCGCAAGATCTCCTGGCGGTGCTGTCCGAGGAGCGGAGCGCTCGAGATGTTGGTCGGCGAAGCCGAGAGCTTGATGGGGTTGCCGGCCGTGATGTAGGGCCCGCGCACGGGGTGCTGAACCTCGACGATCATCTCCCGCGCGATCAGGTGCGGGTCGGTCATGACCTCGCCGGTGTCCAGACAGGCGCCGCACGGCACGCCCGCGCCGGCCAGGATCTTCATGACCTCGTGCTTCGAGCGCTTGAGCGTCCACGCCTCCATCATCGCGTTGACCTCGTCGCGGTTCTCCCAGCGCGCCGCGGCGGTGTCGTACTTCGGGTTGCCGATGAGGTCCTCGCGCTCCATGGCCTTGAGCAGCGGTCGCCACATCTGCTGCTGCGTGAAGATGAAGACGTAGTCGTTGGGACCGCCGGGATGGCAGCGATAGGTCGACCCGGGGATGCTGGTGCCGAGCTGATTGCCGGTGCGCTCGCCCGGCTTGCCCCGGCGCTGGTGGTCGCGAATGCTGACCCGGATCAGGTTGACCACGGCGTCCTGCATGGCCACCTCGACCTGCTGGCCCTCGTCGGTCGCGTGCCGCTGCATGAGCGCGGCGAGGATCCCGATCACGCAGTGCATGCCGGTTCCCGAATCGCCGATGGACGGCCAGACGTAGGTGGGCGGGCTGTCGGGGAAACCGGTGACACACATCGCCCCGCCCATGGCCTGCGCGATCGGCTCGTAGCTCTTGTAGTCGCGATAGGGACCGTACGAGCCGAAGCCCTTGATGCTCGCGTAGACGAGACGCGGGTTGAGGGCCTTGACCTCGCGGTAGCCGAAGCCGAGACGCTCGAGCACGCCGGGGCCGAAGTTCTCCAGGAGCACGTCCGCGGTTTTGAGCAGCGCGCGGAACACGTCCTTGGCGCCGTCGTTCTTGAGATTGAGCGTGAGGCTCCGCTTGTTGCCGTTGAAGGACAGATAGAAGAGGCTGTCCGCGTCCGGCCGGTCCCGGTGAGTCTCGCGCGCGGGATCCCCCTTGAGCGGCTCCTCGACCTTGATCACATCAGCCCCGAGCCAGGCGAGCATCTGACCGCACGACGGGCCGGCCTGATTGTTCGTGATGTCGACCACGCGGATGCCGGACAGCGCCTTGGTCATCTCATGCCCCCTCGGGCGGCGCGGCGCAGACGTCTTCGTACCGGTGCCGCTTCGTGATCAGCCGCGAGTGCTGGAAGACGTCGAGGGCGACCTCGAACGCCGGGCGTGTGATCTCGACGTGCGGCGTCCAGCAGCCGAGCTTCTGATAGGACTCGATGGTCGCGGCGAGGACGGTCCGATCGATGCCTGGGAAGAACTCGGCCTCCGCCTCGGCGATCTTCGCGGCGGGCGTGGCAACGATCCACGCGCGCGCCTTGCGGTAGGCGCGCATGAAGCGCCGCGCCATGTCGGTGCGCAGCCACTCACGCGTGGCGGCGAGGCTCGAGAAGGCGCACGGGCCGATCGCCTCGCCGACCGACGCCACGACGTGACCGACGCGGTCGTGCTCGAGCTGCTGCGGCGCCGGGCCCTGCTGATGGATGTAGTCGCCCTCGCCCTTCCGGAATGCCTGATCCATCTGGCCGCTCGGAACGTCTACGGCGCCGATCGCCAAGTAGTCGAGACTGCGGCGGTGGCAGGCGTACTTGAACATGGCGAGCGGCTGGCCGCCGTGATCGACGAGGACCTTCGCGCCCTTCAGCTTGTCCCAGGTGAAGGCCGGATCGGGCCGGCGCGCCGTGAGGAAGAAGCCGTCCTTCTCGTTGATCTGCGCGAAGTGCACTGCCGGCGGCGTCTGACCCTTCTCGAGCGGCCCGAAGCCCTGTGACGGCGCCGACTGGCAGACGTGCACGGTGCCGTTCAGCAAGCCGTCGATCGCGGACTTACCCGCCGGCGCGACGGAATGCGCGGGTCGCAACCCTTCCGCCTGGAGAAACCCGCCGGCGAACGTGGCGATCAACGGCGAGTAGAAAGCCGAGAAGCGGGTGAACTGGATGCTGATCTCGTCGCTCAATGGACCCTCCCTGGCTCGGACGATAGTAACATCGGGCGAATGACACGCGCCGCGCTCGTCCTGCTCGCGCTCGGCATCGGCGTCGGAGTCCTCGGGGCCTGCACCGTCGGCGGGCTCCAGGGACCGACCCTCGCCACCACCTCGCCCGCCGGGGCGCCGGAGTACGTTCCGATCCAGATCCAGAAGCCGGACGGCGCCGGACCGTTTCCCGCGATCGTGATCATGCACGACTGCAGCGGTCTGGGGCCGCGCTCGAGCGGGGCGCCCGGTCGCTGGGCGACGGAGCTCGTCGGGCGCGGCTACGTCGTGATGCTGCCCGACAGCTTCACCACGCGCGGCTTTCCCGGCGGCGTGTGCACGAACCCTTCGCCGCGCCGCGCCGACGTCGGCCCTTCGCGCCGGGTGAGCGACGCCTACGCGTCGCTGGCCCATCTGCGCACGCTGCCCTTCGTCGATGGATCCCGCGTCGGGCTCATGGGTGGATCGGACGGCGGGGCGACGACGCTCGCCACCATGGCCGCGCCCGGCGCGTCGCCGGGCTTCAGGGCCGCGGTGGCCCTTTATCCCGGATGCGCGCAGTGGCTACGAAGCGGCGAGCCGTACCGGCCCGCGGGACCGGTGCTGATTTTGATCGGCGAGAAGGACGACTGGACCCCTGCCGAGCCTTGCCGCCAACTGACCGAAGCCGCGCAGAAGGCGGGCGCGCCGATGACGATCAAGATCTATCCCGGCGCCTATCATTCGTTCGACAGCGCGAACCCGATTCGGTTTGTCGAGACGCGAGTGAACGCGAGCTCGCCGACCGGCCGCGGCGCCACGACCGGCGGCGATCCGGAGGCCTGGGCGGACAGCATTCGCGAGGTCGTCGCGTTCTTCGGCCGGAACCTCAAGTAGCCGAGGGCGATCTCATTCGGTGGAGAACCGGCGTCGCCGGCGCCGATGCGAGGGGCTCGTTGCCGACACTGACGGCGCGACGGAGCGCCGCCGCAGCGGCTTCCGCCGCGCCGCGAGAGCGTGCATGCACCACGGCGATCGGCCGATCGCGGCCGACGCGCTCGCCGATTCC
>Ga0307469_10000779_pt1 | contig 11654 bp, 26 predicted proteins | sample atmos_gasesAM2C__FD_203084 | JGI IMG/M metagenome (GOLD analysis project Ga0307469, IMG submission 203084) | Hardwood forest soil microbial communities from Morgan-Monroe State Forest, Indiana, United States - atmos_gasesAM2C_515 | ecosystem: Environmental > Terrestrial > Soil > Temperate...
TAGAAATCGCTCGGACATTGTGGATATTTAGTATCCAGATCGCACGTCTTCACCTGGATACTTTGTTCACAGTTGGATACTTGGTATCCGTTCGCGGTATGGATACTTCGTATACGTATCGGAGTAATAATTACTTGTCAAGAAAAATCTTGATGCGTGCGGCACAATTCGCTCGTGCGCGTCAAGTCTTTCGTCCGATGGCAGACGTAGCACAGCACTTCGAGATTTGCTTGATGGTGCAAACAGCTGACGGTAACTCGCTTGCGCTTCGGAATCTTGTGATGCACTTCCGCCGAAGCCTGTAGCACGTCCTGGCGACACGGCTCACCGCATTCCGAGCACACCAGAATCCCATCAATCATCGCGCGGCGCCGAGCTTCCTCGCGCGCGTCGAGCCAGCAGTGATTCGTATCGAACTCGCGCTGGCATCGTAGCGAGCAGTAGCAGTAGGGTCCGACATCTAGCGAGCCGCAGTTGCGGCATCCAGTCGTAGGGCAGCACGGCGCCCTGTAGCGGTCGATCTGGTAGCGCACGATCCACCACTCGTGCGGCTTTCCGATGTGTTCTGGATGCTGAAAGAGTGGCTGCCGGCGCATGAACCACCGGAGCCAGGCGAGTTGCCGCGGCTCGATCATTGTTCCACGTGGAACAGGCTCACGGTTTCTCCTTGGCGCGCACGGCCTGAACTTCACATCCGTTTGAATCAAGCTGCACGGCAGGACCGTCGAGTGCTTCGATGTCGGCGCGTGACAGCAAGCGATGCCGCGGGAATTTCGCGAGATTCGGATGGCCGGTCACGTCAATCGACAGCATTTCCCCGCCTGGATTGCATTTCATCGCGTGTGCTTTGCGCGACGCCGCGCCAATCCATTCAGCGCCATCTTTTGCGCGTGGAAAGCGCCTGCGAATCACCGCGAGCGCGGCGGCTGCGTCATTCTCATCGACATCGACAAGGCACGCGCCGAGGAATTGCTGCTTGACTGGCCGATCTGAATCGCAGAACGACAGCCAGAAGGTGCGTGTCATGGCTTCTCTTTGGCGCGCACGGCCTGAATATCGGCTTTCATGCAGAAGAACAAGCCGAGCGCCAGGAGAATCACGTTCTCTGCCGGCGTATACCACGGCGTGAGCCAGACGCCGACACTAATAAACAGCAGTCCAATGAGTTTCATCGGCCGTCCCAGACGATGTTCTCGGTCACGGTGTCTGACCGACGAGCTTCATCGTTTGCCATTACCGCGTCGATGAATGCTTGTGGTGGTCGATAACCGTGCGCTGCTACGTAATGCGCGATGAGCACAGGCGCGGCGAATACAACGCCGTCTGCGCCAGTGACGCGAATCTCGCCGTTGCCTTGCGCTTGGCTGCACCAGCACGTATGCCAGCCGCGACACAGATTGACTGGCTTCGCGACGAGCGCTCGGAGTGCATCTGTGAAGCCAGACGGCACTGGACCAATGTCGAACGGCTGCGCCTTGTCGAGCCAACCGACATTCAACGCATCCGGCTGTTCCGTCCACCGTCCACGGATGTAATCGTAGGGCGTCAAATCTTCAAAGTAAGCCATCTACGGCGTCTCCGTGTTATTCGCGAGTGTCCCTGCGGCGACTGGCTCAGATAATGGGTTTGTTGATACGGTTGGCCTATTATTGCGTCTATCCTCTAATAGATTGTCGAGTGCCTTGAACGCCGCCTTCATCTCCAGCGTTAGCCGAGAACATTCCTCTGTGACCGATGGGAGTTCAGCAATAGCCTCTGCGGCGGCACCAGCATCACGCACGGATGAATAGAAATATTCTAAGTGGTCTGTCTTCAATACCCAGCCATTCGCGATGCGAGTGATAGTTACCTCTGTCATGGCATTTACTCAGGTGTAACGTCAGGCAGTGGGCACCAGTGCGTTGGCGTATGGTCTTTCGACGGCTCATAGACATCTGAGTCGCGACCGATCTTTCCGTCCCAATCATTCCAACATTCCTCATTCTCGCGATAGTTAATTGACCACCATCCGACAAGCGGGTCGTCCCATAGCTTGTTAAACAGAAGAATATGCGTGCCGTCTTTTGGCGCACTCTCAATTGGTAGCCATTCGCTCATGGCGTCTCCGTGTTGTTGGCGAGTGTGCCTGAAGCTACGTAAGTGCTCCACGCTTGACCGACCGCAACGGCGTTGCCAAACACGCCGTATTTCGTTTTTGGCCAGGTATTGCCTGTGATTTGCAAATCGGTGGCTTTCGGACCGCCGGCAAAGTAGACCGCGCTCGTGAAATTCTTCCCGACAAAGCCGTTGTTCGTGATCGCGAGCTGCTGCGGGCCGCCGGCAATCTGGATCATCTTCTGCGAGCCGGTATAGACCTGTGAATCGAGGTCCATGAACGTGTTCGAATCGATCGTCACGTTCGTGAGCGTGCCGCTCGGGTGATTGTTGTCTGCGGCGAGGATGTTCACGGCTGCGGCGCCCGCGCGAAACGTGTTCTTTTCAATATCCACGTCTTGAATGGTTGACCACGGCGCTTTGCCGCCCTGATTTCGTACTGTCAACATCAACAAGTAACCGTCTTGCCCATGACCACCCCATGATTGCGAGATGTCATTACTCAAGATTCTGCAGCCGCGCACGGCTTTGAGTTCGAGCGCATTCTTGACGCTCACGGCTTGCTGTTGCCACGTCGCGCGCTTCGTGATCGTGTTCCCGATAATCACAATTCCTGACGGCATGCGCGCTTCGCTCGCTGAATCAGCGCCGCCGATCATGATCGTTTCACTACCGGCGCGCAGGAAACAGTCTTGAATCACCAAACCAGGCGCGATCATGTCCCATGCGCAGATCGCTTGCTGATCATTGCCTGTTGGTGAGGGATACGCCCCGAAGCAATCATCGATGTAGCACCGCGCGATCGTCATGTCGCCACCGTTCGCTGCGATGCCTCGTTTCGCGCCGTTGGTCGGATCGCCGAGCACGCGCACGCGCTCGAGCGTGATGTGTGCTCCCGCGATTGTGCAGATGTCCGCGAGTGGTGAGCCGTGCCGTAGCTCGAGCCCGACCAGCATCACGTTGTCACTCTGAATCGACGTGCCCCCGATGAACCGCGGCAACTGCTGATCGGCTATCATGCGGCCTGGAGCGATCGAGGCCGCAGTCTGAATCGTGACCGGGACCGTTATTTTCAGCGGGCCTAGATAGACCAGCGCAGGATCACACGTAATCGTCGCGCCGGCTGTCGCAGTTGACAACGCGCGATCGAACGCATCAGGCGTCGAAATCGCCGTCGATGGCGGCGCAAGCGTGCTCTGAAGTTCCGCGAGCGCTTGCTGCAGGAGCGATTGCACCTTCGCGAGATCCATTAGGTATGTTCCTCTCGCCAGCGTTTCCAACACGGCAGACAGAACCAGCGGCCAGCATAGCGGACACAGCCCCACTCGCCGCACGTCTCACAGGCCTGCGGGCTAAAGGTCATGCCTGGGCGCTCATCCTTCTGGATCCCTCTGGCGCGAACCACCGCCATAAATCCACAGTGGGCATTGCCATTGCCAGCCGTAGCCTGTGACAACGATAACGACAGACTGATAGCGGCTCATGGCGTCTCCGAGCCGGGAGCGGCCACCGGTTCAGGCGTTTCATTCGTCACTTCAATTTCGGTGAGCTTGAGCGTCTCACCATTTCCAGACTTACGAACGACGTAGTGGATCTGCTCGCCACCATAGCAGCGCTCAATTAGAATCCCAACAACCTGTAAAGCCATCGGTTTCCTCGGCATCCCCAGCTCCGACACATAGTCGCGAGCGTTGCTCTTTTGGATGATCGGCCACGCGTTCTCGCGCCAGACGCGCAAATCCTGCCGCCAGTAGACGAACTCGCCGATCTTGAACTTCGGTTCACTCATGCTATTCCTCCGAGCCGGGAGCGGCCGGCAACGCCATCCAGTGCGTCGGCAGTTCGTTTTCGTAGGGCGTCAACTCTTCGCCCTCTGAGCACTCCCAGCCAAACCGAACCTCGCGCGGGTCTGCCCGTCTCGCGCTAACTGGGCTGAGATATCCAGACGCCCACACCAGAACCCATTCGCCTTCCGGGGCTGACGATATCGGCTGCCAGCCGTCTCGCGGTCCCCGTGCGCCACTTGAAGTTGGTTGAGAGTCGGCCGGTTCTGACCCGGCTGCAGTGCCTAGAGCTTCAACCACGATGGACGACACGTCGGAAGTTGCGGAGAGGCGAGGTTCGCCAGTCGCAGGCTTTCCCTGCGCGCCTTCTAACTCCGTTCCCGCATTCATCGCCACCGCTGTGGGTTTTTCGGGCTCACTCGTTCCACTGCCTACTACAGAGCCTTTTTCGTGCCCGTCACCATCCGGGCTGCGACTCTCGTCTACCTGATTCGGCGGCGGTGCGTCCTCTCGGCGTGGGGCTGCCCCGGCTGTCAATTCGTCCTTCATCGCAGCGGTCCTGTGCGTCGGCGGCTTGATGTTCCGCAGAACAAAGATCGCCGCCGTCAAGCCATCGCGCGCCGCATCGTCCTCGCCGCCGCGCGTCCTCGCGTATTCGATGGCCGCAATCGCGTCGATAAGCGCCGTCGCATAACCCCGCAGGTATTCCGTCTCGGGCTGTGGGGCTGGGGTGGACGCTTGGATGCCAGTGAGCAGCGCGAGGCGTTTCTCGGCCGTCTTCAGCTTCGCGGCGGTTTCACGGTAGGCCGAGTGCCACACGTCGCGGTCGTGACTCGCTTCGTAGAGCGCCCGCGCGCGATTCTCATCGTCAATTGCCGGATCGAGTTTGTGGGCTGTGGTGGAGAGCGCCGCTACCAGCACGTCCATCGCGTCGAGTTTGCGTTGAACGACAGACAGCAGGTTATCGTCAGCGGCACGGCGCGTCTCGGCGATGAGAATGTGTAGCATTCGCTGCTTTAGGGTCGGAAGGGGGGAGACGGCGGGGGTGACGGGCGCCTCAGACATCGGCCACGACCTGCCAATCCTCCGCTAGAATGTCAGGCTGATTGGCGAGCCATCCTGGTTGATGTTTCCCCTGCGCATTGAACATGCAGATGACCGGCTCGTACTGCCGTGCCTGCCCTTTGTAGACGCCATCTCGAATCGGGAAAGAGAACGCATCCTCCAGATAGATGTGCATGTTCTTCCCATTCCAGCCAGCCCGCTGGACTGACTTGCCTTCTTTCATCGCAGCAATCGCTTCACCAAATGTCATGTTCTGCTCCTTTGTCGGTTCGGGCGCTCGCGGCTCGCTCATCGCGTCCTCAATTTCAGCTCGGTCATCGTTACTCCATCCATTGCACGCAGCCGTTGGTGTCACATTTCGCGTGGATGTGGCCGTTATAGGACGCCACGGCGTAGCGCAATGTCCCTTCGCAGACCGGGCATTTGCACTGGCTGACGCCGCCGTGATGACGTTTCAATCCCTTCGCTTTCGCGTCGTCGTGGACCTTCCGAAATGCTCGCATGTGCTGCTCGATGGCGAGCTCGCGCGCGTCCACGTGCGCCTCGGCCTCCTCGCGCGTCCATGCTTCACGCCTGTCGCAGACGGCGCGCGGGCCTCCCTTTGGTTCAAAGCCGAAGCTACACGGAATCCGCGTCATGCACCCGAGCGCCGGTTCGCCCGCTAACTTTCGATAGTTGACGTTTGCTCGGCATTCATCATGTTGAACGCCGTTGAAGTGCTTGCACGTCAACATCTCGGCCTTGATTTGCAGGTCTCGATCGGACGCCTTCTCCTGCTGGCGCGGCTCGCTCATACGGATCCCTCCGCGCGCTCTGTGACCATTTTGAACGGCCGATAGCCTGCATATTTCAACCCCTGCCCGAATCGCGCGCGATATTGTTTCTCCAGCATTGCCTGCGTGTGATAGCAGCCGATGAAGTACGCGATTTCGCCCTGATCTGACAGCGCCACCCACGCGATGAGACGTTTCGACTTCTGCTTCTTGCTCATGGTCTAGTCTGTCCTCGCTCAGCGCTCCAACTCTTTTTCGAGCAAGTGCTTCCCATCGCCAGAGATCCAGATCGTGCCGTCTGGCCGTCGCACGTTGCACCAGCCTGCTTGTTTGAAGCAATAGCCGGGATTTGCGCTGCGAATCTTCCCCGGATCGATGTAGGTGTAGGCGCGGCCCGGACCCCACTTCCGCACGGCGTGCCATTCCGCTTCCAGAATGATCTCCGAGCTCCGACGCGCTGACTCGTTCCGAAAAATCGCGTTGTTGTAGCCGACCTGCCCGTCCATCCGCATCGTCGGATCGGGGAACATCCAGACGAACAGCACTGAACCGCTCGCGTCGCGCAGAACGAGCTTCCGGCCTGAATACGCGAACTGCCGCGCGCCGACCGTGCGCCGCGAGTAATGGCGATCCGCGAGCTGGCGGCACTCGTCATCGAAGTGAGTCGTCCGCAGCAAACCGCCTTCGGCTAAATCTAAAAGCATCGGCGGCTCACGGCTTCGGCTCCGGGGGAGACGCCCCGACTTCCAGCTTCGACACAATGATGTCGCTATCGTCGGGACATGCACGCCACGGCCCGAGTGAGTCATGAATGCGCCACGCTTCCTGTACGGCGTGAATATCGCCCACCCCGGCACCGACCATGAACGGCGTGTCAAGACCGCAGTGCGGACAGACGAGACGATAACGATCAACCAAGACGGTGCTCATGCGGGTCGCGCTCCCGCGCGGAGAGGGCGGCGCCTATTCACCGCTTGCTCCTTTGCAATCGGGACAGACGATCATCCCGTCGCCGTGCATGCACTCGCCCGCACCGCGGCACATGTCATCAGGGCAGATCATGATCCAGCCCGTGTTGTCGCAGCGGTAGCAATAGGCGTCGTCGTCATCGGGCCATTCCGGCTCGAAGTCGGGATCTTCGTCTTCGTCAAAGTCGCCTCTCATCTAGCAGGCTCCGAGGGGCTGGCGCCGCGCGCGATCGGGGAGGATCATCGAAGCACCTTAGTGCGAATTTCGAGCGGGACAGCCCTAAACCGCCAATGCGGTGAATGGTTCGCCGCTCGCGATGTCAGACGTTGGACCATGTCGCGCGCCTCGCGTCGCGTCCTAAAGTTCGCCGGCCAAAAGTCCACGCATGACGGAATCTTCACATCGTGGATCCAGCCGGTGCCGATCGTGCGCCAATGCGGCCTCTCGCCGTGCGGGGCGAAATCATGCTGAATCCCCCATCGGCGCCGCGCGCGATCGGGATCCGTCATGCCGCCCGCCTGTTCAAATCGGTTCAAAATGCACCACGGCTCGAGCATCGGTGAACTGCTCGCCTCGGATCGTGAACGTCTTTGTCGCCACAATCAACAGCCGATCATTGACGCGGCCGGTCACTCGTTCATGACAGCATTTACACAAAAGTAGAGCCGCTCGATCTTCAAATCGCAAATCGCCGCGCTTGCCGTGGCAATGATGCACTTCACCGCGCTCTGGACACAACGTCAACGTATAGCGGACTTTGCGACCACAGCAGCGGCAATGATGCTTGTCGCGCTCGCGCACCGCCGTGCGAAAGGCGCGCTCGTCAACCAGCGTCAGCGGCCGCTCGGCCATCTTCTGTTCAAGTCTCGAATCGCCCTTCCGAATAGGGCCGAATTGACTCGATCTGACTTGAGCGAGCGTGGGTAAATCCGCGAATTTCGTCATAGCTCTCGATCCGGTGCATGATCGCGAATCCATTCCGCTGAGACGTGGAGCGGTTGACGCGCACGGCCAAGCGCCGCGAGCACTTTCAGAATCCCGATGCAAGCCAGCGCCGCCGCGAGCACGTAGACGGCGATCATCGTTCTGATCGTTTGAGTTCGCCGCAGCGTTTGCAGCGCAGCACGCGCGGACGAATCCAATACCACCAGTGCCGATGGCCGCAGAGTCGTTTCAGTCGAATCTCTTCCATCAATCGCAGTTCGGGATCGCCGAGCTCGGGCTTGCGTCCGTCGTAATCCTCGAGTGCGCGCGCGTCCGTCTGCTGGCTCGCTTCGCCAATCGTGGCGTCGCGCAGTGCTGCCGCCATCATCTCCGCACTTGCCTGCGACATCAGCGCGGCATAGCGTGGATGACTGCCCCACGTCCAGACCGAATCGTAGGGCCGCAGCTGCAAGTAATTGCTCCATGCGCGCACTACCCAGGCGATCCCGGTTTCGGCATCACGTCGATGGACAGGACGTATTCCGCGCCGCTCGTTGGTCGTTTCGTGGTCAGTCGAATCCATGATCGCGCCTCATGACACTGCCGTGCCGCGTTTTTCAATTCCTCAGTCCAGACATCGAAATAGCGACCACCGCTGCGCAATGTGCGGATCGACAGCGGGTCATTCCCATGAATCACCGTGATGACATCCGCTTCTGGTGGTAAGCCGATGAATAGCGATCGATCGTGAGCCATGTCGCGTTGACGGATGCGGTAGTAGGCGGCCCAGGCGCGATCGGCTTCCTCGGCGAGCTCGGCGCGGGTCTCTTTGTCCATCATGCCGCACCTTCGGCTTTTGCAATCGCGGATTTCACGATGTCGAATACGCGCAGGTCCGGCGCGGGCTGTCCGAGGTTGTCGTACGCGAGCTTCAGCGCATCAACCAGTTCTGGCGCGGCGGCAATGAGACGCATATCAGCATCGCCGTAGGCATCACTAGTGAACCATGTGCCGTCTTCCATGCCACACGGCCAGCCGAGCACAATCGCGTGCGGTGTGTCGGCCGCGCACGAGACGAGGTAGTGCTTCCCGTTACGCGAATCCCACGCCCACGGTCCTGGCGTAGCACTCATGCCGCACCGTCGGATCGCGCGATCGACAAGACACGCGGCTGATACTGACGGAGCGCATTCATCGCCGCCACGATATACGCATCGCGTCGTTCACCGCGGACCTTGGCCCATTCTTGTTTCAACGTGGTTGTCGGAGGAAACATGGAGTGGAATTCTTCCTGCTCTGTCCAAAACAGGTAGGGCGCGAGCCGACAGCCAGCAATGAACAACGCCATCTCTTGACGGTCCATCGGATCGACTTCGATCATGCGCGGGACTGTATCATAGTCTGTAGACAATTGACAAGATGGTGAAAAGCGGTTAATTTCGGTGAACACATGGAAGTGGACCCGCTCCCGATCCTCCGTCAGAAAGTGGAGGAATACCCAACGCACACGGCCGCCGCGAAGGCGCTCGGCATCAGCAAGCAATACCTGAGCAACATCCTCCGGCGCCGCTGCGATATCGGCCCGCGAGTGCTTCGTAAACTCGGACTGAAACGCGCGATTCTCGCGCGGGGGTCGCGATGAGCACCACCTTTCCGATCGACGTGACCACTGAGCGCTTGGTGGAATTCCTTGGCGGCAACGGCTACGGCACTATCCGCACGATCAGCATGCAGGAATTCGGGCGCGATGTGTTCGTCGCGCCATCGCCGACAGTCGACGATTCGGCCGGCGCGATCATGCTACTGATGGCCCTGCAAGGGCAGACGGGCGAGCAGATTCAACAATGGGCGCATGATCAGCCGGAAGCGATCGCCTATCGCACGAAACCGCTGCGGCCCGCGCCGACGCAGCACGCACCCTTACCACCGTGGGACCAAAGCGATAGCTATGGCGAGGTGCATACGACACCACCGCCCGAGCTCGTCATCCCAACGCGTGATCCACTGTTCCTGCGCGCGGATTTCAACGGCGTCAACCTCGATGCGAATCGCTGGGGCACGCCGCCAATGTTGATTGGCGCGAACTCCACGCCGCGCACGATGCTGATGACGCCGATGGCGCCCATGTATCCGAAGCACTGGCAGGATGCGGTCTTGACCGAGCACGCCGAGCGCAACTACACGCATTTCGTGGTCGCCTCGAGCGGCTGGAACATGGCCGAGAACGGCTTCAACTGGACGCCGGCACAATTCACGGACTGGTGCCGCTACGTCCAGTCGTGGGGATTCTTCGTCGTCTACTGGGGACCGCATATCTTCCCCGATGGATACCTTGATGCGGCAATTGCCGAGCATGTAATCGATTTCCACATCGTTGGCGAAGAGGTCGATTCCAAAATGACGAGCGAGCAGTATGACGCCGCGCTCCAAACCGCGCTCGCGGCGAACGGCGGCATTCCGACCGGCGCGCATTTCACTTCGAATTATCCCGAAGGCTTTCCGCGCGACACGTTTCTGACGAACTGGTCGGACTTTGACGGCAGCGTGCATTTGATGTGGCAAGCGAATCAACACGACTCGGCCGGCAAACAAGCCGCGATGCTCTACTACGCGCGTGAACGGGTGAACCTCGGACTAGTCGGCGGCAATTCTCAACTCGCACTCGACTCGCGCGTCTACGCGTTTGAAACAATGGCAACAGCGCAACTCTACGGCGAATGCACCGAGGAATATGGAAATTTACGAAGCTTAGAATTGCTCTACGCCACGCGACGCGATGCGCGCATTCGACCCGTCTCAGGCTGTGGGAATGGTGTGCGCTTGCCCGACGGCTCGCCGCTGTAGGATTCGGTATGGCAAAAATTCCCGTGCCGGATATTCCAGGACCGACCGCACAACTGTGCTGGAAACAGGAAGCGTTGACGTTCATTCGGTGCGATCGTCGGCGCGGCCATCACGGCCCGCATTCATGGGAATTCGCGAATCTCATCATCGAACTGGAACAGCAGCTCCGACGAAAAGGTGATGACGACTCCGCAGCCTAATTCGTTACCGCACGAATTGGTGTCCACGACCATGAATCGTCTCAGAGTAGATGTGTTACGCAGGCTTTCGGACGCCTTTGAGTCTGGCGCTAGCATCCGTTCAGCTGCCAGAATTGCTGGATGTTCTCCCATCACCGCTAGGAAATATCTCGCCAGTGGGATGGTTCGCGGGCTGTGCGGGTGCGGTTCGCATGCGTCTCATCAAGGATGGTGTTCGTTCCGATTCAATAACAGCAGTGCCCGCATGGAGTGGATGCATTCTTTTAACCCGCCGCGCAATCTGATAATCGCACGGACGAAACGGCCTTATACCAAGCGGAGTCGATGGACATTTACGCCATTACCTCCAGATCGGAGTCCGCTACTGGACCTCATCGCTGGTTTCATACCGACGAGTTTGCCGCGTCAAGTACGAGATGAAGCCATCCAAGATATCGCCGTCGCGGTTTTATCAGCCGAAATAACAGAGGGCGAGATCGGTTCAATAGCTTTGACTTATGTGCATTCAGTGCTCAAGCAATTCCCGATGCGTTATGGTCCTATATCCATAGACCAGCCGCGCGGTGGTGATAACAGACCACTAAAAATGTTCTTGTGAAAAACATCAGCAATTCGTTGCCGCACGAATTGACACGTCGTAAAAGCGCGCGCGATTGTGTCTATGAACTCCTGGTGGAACATCAACAGCAGTGGGTCGGCGTCCACGAGCTCGCACGGGTTGGCGGCTTCGCTGCTTGGCGAACGCGCGTGAGCGAGTGTCGTGAGCTCGCCGCTCGAGACGGGTCGGAAATCCTCTGGAACGGATCGGTGAAAGACTCGAAATACATGCTCAGGCCGAAGCGGCTCGGACGCGACGCTGCGGTTCAGGTCCAGCAAAAATCGCTCTTTTGAATTTTGCCTTGATTCGCTGCGCTGCGGGCGTATACTCGCCTACGTTTTTTCTTGTGCAATCATGACATTGTAGTGCTTAATAGCGCGCGTCGGGCGGCGCGGCCACGCCC
>Ga0307469_10000780_pt1 | contig 11653 bp, 9 predicted proteins | sample atmos_gasesAM2C__FD_203084 | JGI IMG/M metagenome (GOLD analysis project Ga0307469, IMG submission 203084) | Hardwood forest soil microbial communities from Morgan-Monroe State Forest, Indiana, United States - atmos_gasesAM2C_515 | ecosystem: Environmental > Terrestrial > Soil > Temperate forest...
CCGCTCGATGCCCTCGCGCTCGGTCTTCATGATGGCGTCGAGCTTCTGCTTGATGTCGTCGAGCACCGAGGAGAGGTCGTAGCGGTCGAGCTGCTGCTGACGCTGCCGCCGCAGGCGATTGAGCAGGTCTTGCAGTCCGGGCAGGTTGGCCCCGTCCGGATTCTTCGCCCCGCGCTGGAAGAGGCGCCGGAGCGCGCTCCACGGATCGCCGTCCGACAGGAGATCGTCGGACATCGCCTCGAGCAGCTGATCGGCGTCGAGGTCGTCGAGGCGCTGGCTGCCGTCCCAGCGCGAGTACCAGCTCAGCGGGGACACCGGTGCCTCACGCCCCCCGGTATCGCGACTGGCCGGCCTGCACGTCCTTGTTGAGCTTCTTGCTGAGGTGCAGGCCCTCCAGCACGAACTCGACCGCGGCGGCCACGCTCGCCGGGTCCTGCGCCCCGAGCTTGCGCACCGCCGCCTGCAGCGGGCGCACCTGGCCGAGGTGGCGCAGGTACAGCTCGGCGGGCATCGCGTCCGAGACCTCGATCTTGAGGCCGTCCTGGAAGGCGCCCACCACCTCGTCGAGCTCGCCGGAGGTGAAGGCGCGGTTGAACACGTTGAGGACCGCGCGCTGCATGATCTTGCCCATCACCTTGTCTTCGGTCGCGTCGCCCAGGCTCTCCATCTCGATCTTGCCTCCGGTGGAGGCGGCGATGGCGCCGAGGTCGCTGACCCGCGGGGCGGCCACCGTCTCCCCGAGCCGGATCGCCCGCTTGAGCGCGCTCGAGAGCAGGTTCTCGTAGTTGCAGATCGTCACCCGCACCGACACCCCGGAGCGCTGGCTGATCTCGGGCGACCGCCGCGCGAGGTGGGTGACCTCGGCCACGAGCTGCTTCATGAACTCCGGGCTCTTGGTCTCGAGGCCCGCGTCGGCGTAGGCGGTGCGCTCGGACTCCATGATCGCGATCTCGTCCTCGACCCGCCGGGGGTAGTGGGTGCGGATCTGGGAGCCGAAGCGGTCCTTGAGCGGAGTGATGATGCGGCCGCGGTTGGTGTAGTCCTCCGGGTTGGCGCTCGCCACCACGTAGAGGTCGATGGGCAGCCGCACCTTGTAGCCGCGGATCTGCACGTCGCGCTCTTCCATGATGTTGAGCAGGCCCACCTGGATGCGCTCGGCCAGGTCGGGCAGCTCGTTCAGGGCGAAGATGCCGCGGTTGGTGCGAGGCAGCAGCCCGTAGTGGATCGTCAGCTCGTCGGAGAGGTAGCGGCCCTCCGCCACCTTGATCGGATCCACCTCGCCGATGAGGTCGGCGATGGTGATGTCGGGGGTCGCGAGCTTCTCGCCGTAGCGGCGGTCGCGCGGGATCCACGCGATCGCCGCCTTGTCGCCCTGCTCGGCCACCCGCTGCCGGCACGCGGAGCAGATCGGCGCGAACGGCTCGTCGCTGATCTCGCAGCCCGCGAGCGCCGGCATCTCCGCGTCGAGCAGTCCCACCAGCAGGCGGGCCATCCGGGTCTTGGCCTGGCCCCGCTCGCCCAGGAACACGATGTCCTGCCCGCTCAGGACCGCGTTCTCGATCTGGGGGACGACGGTCTGCTCGTAGCCCACGATGCCCGAGAAGAGCCCCTCGCCCTTGCGCAGGCGCGCGATGAGATTGTCGCGCAGCTCCTGCTTGACGGACCTAGGCACGTACCCGCTGTCGCGCAGCTCCCGGATCGAGGTCGGCTTCGCCATGAGGGCTCCCTTCGCTATCGTGCGCTCACTATGCGGCGGCCGGTGCCCGCTGTCAATCTGACGAGCCGTGTGGCGAGGGCCGGGGCGGCATCAGGTAGCCGATCAGCAGCACGTTCAGATGGAGCAGCAGCAGCTTGTTCCACGCCACCGTCGCCGCGAGCGCCCGCGCCGGGTCGCCCAGCTCGTCGCGGAAGATCCCGGCCAGCGCGGTCTGGGTCAGACTCATCGCGGCCACCATGAACTGCGGCGGGATCTTGCCGCCCGGGCCGTGGTCCCGGTGACTGTGCGAGATGCCGATCATCAGGAGGTAGTAGGCGAAGTCGTGGGTGATCGCGGCCTCGGCGGTCTCCTTGAGCCAGCGGGCCAGGCTGTGCTTGCGGCGCTCGATTCGGGTGCGATCCGGCGTTCCGTCCGGGGCGAGGAAGAAGCGCGCGGTGGCCGGGAAGCGGAGGAAGTGCTCGTAGAGCGCGCTGGTCAGCGCGGCCTCGTGCTTGAGCACCGCCGGCGCGCTCTCGCGGATCACCACCGCGTCGGCTTCGGTGAGCCCCACGAACTCGGCCAGCTCGCGCAGGTATCGCTCGAGATCCGCCCCCGGGGGAACCCGGGCCTCCTCCTCGTCCACGCTCATGCGCTGCCTCCTGTCCGCGTGCGATAATACCGCCCATGCGGGCCTCGGTCGCGGCGATGATCCTGGCGCTGGCCCTGGGCGCCTGCGCGTCCTCCTCGCTGAACCTGCCCTACAAGCCCGAGGTCCAGCCGAGCGGGGCCACCATCTCGGCCGCGTACACCATCGTGGCCGACCGCCTGCGCGTCGAGATCGCCACCGACGGCCGCCGGCTGGAGCGGGCGCAGGTCGTCCGGCCCGACGGAGCGCTTCTCGAGGCCCAGACCATCGAGTACACCCCGCCGGTGAGCGGCGGCGGCAGCCCGGTCGGCATCGGGTTCGGCATCGGCAGCTTCGGCAGCATGGGCGGCGGCGTCGGCACCGGCGTCGGCGTCTCCACCGGGACCACGGTGGGCGGGGGCAGCCCGTCCTCCGCGGTGGGCCCGTCGACCATCGCCTCGTTCCCGCTCGCCCAGGCCGGGCCGAGCCCCTGGCGGGTGCGCGTCAAGCTGCAGGGCACCGAGCCCGCCGACATCCTGGTGGGCGAGCCGGCGGGGAGCCCCGCGCCGCGCTGAGCCCGGGCCGCCCGCGCTCAGCGGCGGCGCCGGGCCGGCCGCGGCGACGCGGTCGGCGCTTCACGATCCGCGACCGCGGGCCGCCGCTCCTCCATCTCCTCGAGCGTGCGCGGCCAGTCCTTCCGCAGGAGCCGCGACAGCGCGCGGTCCGCCAGCAGTCGTCCCGCCGTCTGGCAGCGCGCGCAGTAGTTGGTCTCGTTGTCGGCGTGGACGATGCGCTGCACCGGCGCGCCGCAGTCGGGACACGGCTTGCCGTAGCGGCCGTGGACCGCCATGTCGGGCCGGAACGCGGTCACCCCTTCCGGGAACGCGCCCGCCGCGTCGCGGCGCAAGCGCGCGACCCAGTCCGCGAGGGTCGCGCGGGCCGCCTCGAAGAGCCGCGCGGTCTCCTCCTCGGAGAGCTGCCGCGTCATCCGCACCGGTGAGAGGCGCGCCCGGTGCAGGATCTCGTCGGAGTAGGCGTTGCCCACCCCGCTCAGGATGCGGGGATCGGTCAGCGACCGCTTGAGCGTGTGTGACTCGCGGGTGAGCGCGGCGCGGAAGGTGGCGAGGTCGGCCTCGAACAGCTCGAGCCCGCCGGGGTCGTGCGCGGCGAGCGCGGCCTCGCCCCGCACCAGGTGAATGGCGGCGCGCCGCTTCGAGCCCGCCTCGGTCAAGGTGAGGGTGCCGGTCGAGAGGTCGAGCGCGGCCAGCCCGATCTTGCCGGGCAGCTTCGCGCCGGCCTCCTTCCAGTGCAGCCGCCCCGCGATCATCAGGTGGATCAGGACGAAGCAGTCGCCCTCGAGCTCGATCACGATCCGCTTGCCGAGCCGCCGCAGCCCGGTCACCGTGCGTCCGGCGACCTCGGCCGGGGAGGGGTCGACCGAGCGCAGCACGAACGGGTTGGCCAGGCGCAGGCGCTCGAGGCGGGCGCCCCGGATGCGTCCGTCGAGGGCCTCGAGATAAACCGTGACGTCGGGCAGCTCGGGCATGCGGCAGCCAGTGTAGGGACCGAGCCGCCGGCCGCGCAAGCGTCCCCCCTGTGGTACGGTGCGGGGCATGTCGTCGACCCTCCCGTCGCCCCCGGTGGCCAAGCGCGTGCCCAAGACCGACGTCGTCCACGGCGACGTCCGCGTCGACGACTACTTCTGGATGCGGGAACGCGAGGACCCGGACGTCACCGCCTACCTGACCGCGGAAAACGTCTACACCGACGCGGTAATGAAGCCCACCGAAGGCTTCCAGGAAAGCCTCTACGCCGAGATGCTGGCGCGCATCAAGGAAGACGACCAGACGGTGCCCTACCGGCGGCGCGGCTTCTTCTACTATTCGCGCACCGAGAAGGGCAAGCAGTACCCGATCTACTGCCGCAAGGCGGGCAGCCTGGAGGCGCCGGAGCAGGTGATGCTCGACCTGAATCAGCTCGCGGTCGGCCATCCCTTCCTGGCCCTGGGCGCGGCCAGCGTCAGCGACGACGGCCGCCTGCTCGCCTACACCACCGACCTCACCGGCTTCCGCGAGTACACGCTCTACGTGAAGGACCTCGACACCGGCGCTCTGCTCACGGACCGGGTCGAGAAGGTGAGCGCGGTCACGTGGGCCGCGGACGGGCAGACCCTCTTCTACGTCACCGAGGACGAGGCCAAGCGCCCGTACCGGCTGCACCGCCACCGCCTCGGGGCCACGGTGGCCGATCTGCTCCACGAGGAGACCGACGCCCTCTTCCGCCTGCACGTGGGCCGCTCGCGCAGCCTCGCCTACCTGTTCCTGATCTCGGGCAGCTTCACCACCACCGAGGCGCGCTTCTGCCCCGCGGCAGATCCGCAGGGCGCGTGGCGCATGATCGTGCCGCGGGAGAAGGACCACGAGTACCAGGTCGACCACGGCCGCGGGCCGTCGGGCGATCTCTTCTACATCCGGACCAACGGCGGCGGGCGCCGCAACTTCCGGCTCGTCACCGCGCCGGTGGACGATCCGGGCCCGGGCCGCTGGCAGGAGCTCTTGCCCCACCGCGACGACGTGATGCTGGAGGACGTGGAGGTGTTCGCCGACCACTACGTGGTCCACGAGCGCGAGGACGGCCTGATCCGGCTGCGCGTCACCGACGCCCAGACCGGCGCGCACCATCACGTGCAGTTCCCCGAGCCGACCTACGACCTCGACGCGGACGCCAACGCGGAGTTCGAGACCGACGCCTATCGGCTCCGCTACCAGTCGCTGATCACCCCCGCGTCGGTGTTCGACTACGACATCGCGGGGCAGCGCCTGCGACTGCTGAAGCAGGCCGAGGTCCTGGGGGGCTACGACGCGACCCGCTACCGCTCCGAGCGCGTCTATGCCGTCGCGGGCGACGGCACGCGGGTCCCGATCTCGCTCGTCCGCCGCGCCGACGCCGCCCGCGACGGCTCGGCCCCGATGCTGCTCGCGGGCTACGGGGCCTACGGCTACCCGTACCCGGCGGGCTTCTCCTCCAACCGGCTGAGCCTGCTCGACCGCGGGGTGAGCGTGGCCATCGCCCACATCCGCGGTGGCGGCGAGCTGGGCAAGCGATGGCACGACGAGGGCCGCATGATGGCCAAGCGCAACACGTTCACCGACTTCATCGCGGCGGCCGATCACCTGGTGAAGGATGGGTACACCGCGGTCGACCGGCTCGTGATCGAGGGAGGCAGCGCGGGCGGGCTCCTGATGGGCGCGGTGCTCAACCTGCGGCCCGACTGCGCGGCGGCCGCGGTGCTGCGCGTGCCCTTCGTCGACGTGATCAACACCATGCTCGACGAGTCGCTGCCGCTCACGGTGGGCGAGTTCGAGGAGTGGGGCAACCCCAAGATCCGCGAGCAGTACGAGTACATGAAGACCTACTGCCCCTACACGAATCTCGACGCGCGGCGCTATCCAGCCCTGCTCGTCAAGACCTCGCTCCACGACAGCCAGGTGATGTACTGGGAGCCCGCGAAGTGGGTGGCGCGGCTGCGCGCCCTCGGCGGCCCGCGCGTGGCGCCGCTGTTCAAGATCAACATGGCGGCCGGCCACGGCGGCGCCTCCGGCCGGTACGACTACCTGCACGAGATCGCCTTCGACTACGCCTTCACCCTCACCCGCCTCTCCCCGTTCCTGCTGGGCCCTCTTCCCTCTCCCCCACCGGGGGAGAGGGTAGGGTGAGGGGGGGCGGGCGCACGTCGCCCCCCGACCTCGCCCCCGCCTTCCTCGCCCACCTCCGCGCCGAGCTGCACGCGCCCGACCTCTCCTACGCCGCCGCCCCCGCCGCGCTCAGCGGCGGCTTCGACACCCGCATCTTCGCCTTTCGCCTGAGCGGCGCCCCCGCCGCGTGGTCGGGCTCGCTGATCCTGCGCGTGATGAACCCGGCCCACGACCCGCTGCGCGCGCTCCGGGAGCGCGCGATCCAGAACACGCTGGCCACCCAGGGCTATCCCGTCCCGCGCGTGCTCACCGCCTGCGCCGACCGCGCGCCCCTCGGCGCCGGCTTCCTCGTGATGGAGCGCGCCGTCGGCCGGCCGCTGCTCGGCGACCGGGTGCTCGGGGTGAGCGCGACGCTGGCCGATGCCCAGGCGCGCCTGCACGCCCTCGACGCGGAGCCGGTGCTGCGCGCGCTGGACGACGAGGGCCGGGCGTCCGGCGACGGCTTCGACCGGGGCGTGGTCGGCTACGAGGGCTATCTCGCCGCGCTCGACCGGCGCATCCGCCGGGCGGAGCTGAACGGGTTCGCGCCCGGCCTGTGCTGGCTGCGCGACCGCCGGCCGGCCGCCGGACCGCGCGTGATCTGCCACGGCGACTTCCATCCGCAGAACCTGCTCGCGGAGCGCGGGCGCGTGACCGCGGTGCTCGACTGGCCGAACACGCTGGTCGCCGAGCCGGAGTGCGACGTGGCGGCCACGCTCGTGATCTTGCGCCTCACGCCCATCGAGGTCCTGCCGGTGCCGGCCGCGCTGCGCCGGCTGGTGGCGTTGCTGCGCCCGATCATGACCGCGCGCTATCTCGCGCGCTACCGGCGCGCCCGGGCCCTCGACCCGGGGCGCCTCGCCTACTACGAGGCCGGCGCGTGCATGCGGGGCCTAGTGCGCGCCGCGGAGGCGCGGCGGTCCGGCGACACGAACCCGCTCGACGCCTCGTCCTTCGGCGAGCGCCTCGCCGCGCGGTTCGCGCGGCTGAGCGGCGTGCCGGTGGCGCTGCCGCCGTCGCGCGGCTGACCGTGCTACCATTCCCGCGGATTCCGATCCCCTCGCTCCGGAGAGGCCCATGAACGCGACCGATCTCGCCTACACGCCCGCCACCGATCTCATCGCCCGCATCCGCTCCAAGGCCCTCTCCCCGGTGGAGGTGACGCGCGCGGTGCTGGAGCGCATCGAGCAGGCGAACGCGAAGATCAACGCGTTCGTGACCGTCACCGGGGACACCGCGCTGGCCGCCGCGCGCGCCGCGGAGGCGGCGGTGATGAAGGGGGAGCGGCTCGGCCCGCTCCACGGCATCCCGGTCTCGATCAAGGACCTGGCGCTCGTCAAGGGCGTGCCGGCCAAGTTCGGCTCCCCCGTCTTCGAGCAGCGCATCGGCGAGGTCGACGCTCCGTTCGTGCGCCGCCTGCGCGAGGCCGGGGCGATCCTGACCGGCAAGACGAGCACGCCCGAGTTCGGCTGGAAGGCGCTCGGCGACAGCCCGCTCACCGGCATCACCCGCAACCCGTGGAACACCGCGATGACCTCGGGCGGCTCGAGCGCGGGCGCGGGCGCCGCGGCCGCCGCGGGGCTCGGGCCGCTCCACCAGGGCTCGGACGGGGCGGGCTCGGTGCGGGTGCCCTCCGCCTTCTGCGGCATCTACGGCCTCAAGCCGACCTTCGGCCGCGTGCCGATGTGGCCGGTCTCCAACACCGACGGCGCCTCGCACGTGGGCCCGATGACCCGCACCGTCGCCGACGCCGCGCTCATGCTGACGGTGATGGCCGGGCCCGACGACTGGGACCGGCAGTCGCTCGACGCGCCGCCCGCGGACTACGTGGGCCGGCTGCGTGACGGCGTCAAGGGGCTGCGCGTCGGGTGGAGCCTCGACCTCGGCTGCTGCCGCGTCGATCCCGAGATCGGCCAGGTGGCCCGGCGCGCGGCGGAGGCCTTCCAGGAGCTGGGCTGCACGGTCGAGGACGCGAAGGTGAGCCTGCCCGACACGCGCGAGATGATCCACCTGATGTGGAACGCGCACTACGCGGGCAACTACGCCCCCTTCCTCGAGAAGTTCCGCGCCCGGATGGATCCGGGCTTGGTCGCCGCGCTCGAGGACGGCCGGCGCTACACCGCGGAGGCCTACGTGGAGATGCGCGGGCGCAAGCACGCCTACTGCGACGCGGTGCGCGCCCTGTTCGACACCTACGACCTGCTGCTCACGCCCACCGTGTCGGTGGCCGCCTTCGAGGTCGGCCGCCTGAACCCCGCCCACTTCCCGCAGCACGCGTGGGATTGGTTCCCGTGGGCGGGCTTCAGCTACCCGTTCAACTTCACCGGCCAGCCCGCCGCGACGGTGCCCGCGGGCTTCACCGCCTCCGGCATGCCGGTGGGGCTGCAGATAGTCGGCCGGCGCCTCGCCGATCTCCAGGTGCTGCAGGCCTCCGCGGCGTTCGAGGAGGCGCGGCCGTGGGCGGCGAAGCGCCCGACCCTCGGCTGAGCGACGGAGCATGCGCATGATGCCGCTTTCGGAGGTGCGGGTCCGATGAGCGCGGCGCGACCGTACGACGTCATCACCTTCGACTGCTACGGCACCCTGATCGACTGGGACGGCGGCATCGCGAGCGCGTTTGCCCGGGCGCTCTCGGAGAGCGGCAGCGGGCTCGATCCGCACCGTGTGATGGAGGTCTACGAGGAGATCGAGGCGGAGGTGGAGGCGGAGCGCTACCGGAGCTACCGCGACGTGCTCACCGAGAGCACGCGGCGCATCGCCCGGCGGCTCGGCTGGGCGCTGCCCGAGGCGAAGGCCGGCTTCCTGGCCGAGAGCCTGCCGCGCTGGATCCCGTTCCCCGACACCAACCCCGCGCTCGAGCGGCTGTTCAAGGCCGGCTACCGGCTCGGCATCCTCTCGAACGTGGACGACGATCTTCTGGCGGGCACCCGCAAGCACTTCACGGTGCCGTTCGACCCGATCGTCACCGCGCAGCAGGTCGGCTCCTACAAGCCGGCCGACGGCCACTTCGTCACTGCGCGCGAGCGGATCGGGACCGCGCGCTGGCTGCACGCCGCGCAGAGCCACTTCCACGACGTGACCCCGGCCCGGCGCCACCGCATCGCGTCGGCCTGGATCAACCGCAAGCACCTGGTTCGCGGCGAGCCGCGGCCGGATCGCGAGCTCCACTCGCTCACCGAGCTGGCCGACTGGCTCGCCTAGGGGAGACCGATGGCACTCGAGCAGGCCCTGACCGACACGCTCACCCAGGCCATCAAGGCCAAGGACGGCAAGACGTCCGACGTGGTGCGCATGATCAAGACCAAGATCCAGGAGCGCCGCACCGCCAAGGGCGCCTCCGGCCAGGTCGACGACGCCCTCGTGCTCGAGGTGATCGGCGCCTACCGCAAGCAGCTGCAGAAGGCGCTCGCCGAGTTCGACAAGGCGGGCGAGCGCGGAGCGGCCCAGGCCGCGGTGCTCCGCTTCGAGATCGAGTTCTGCGAGCGCTACCTGCCCCGGACCATGGACGAGGCGGGGGTGCGGGCATTGGTGAAGGAGCGCATCGCGGCCCTCGGCATCGCCGATCCCAAGCAGGCCGGCCGCCTGGTCGGCGACATCATGAAGACCCACAAGGGGCAGGTGGAGGCGGGCGACGTCAAGCGCGTCGCGGACGAGCTGCTGAAGGGCTGACCGCTCCGCTCAGCGGCGGAAGCGGGCGCGCGGATCGTTGCGGAGCGCGTCCTCGATCCGCATCCGGTGCCGCGACTCCATCGCGGGCAGAGCGTCGGGCGGGAAGTAGCGCAGCTCGAGCGACTCGTCGTCGTTGACCCGGGGCTCGCCGCCCAGCGAGCGGCACGCGAAGGTGATGCTGACGATCATCGCCTCGTCGCCGTTTCCGTAGCGGACACGGAAGTCCGGGCCGCTGTAGACGCCCACGATGCGCTCCGGCACGACCTCGAGCGCGGTCTCCTCGCGCACTTCGCGCACCAGGCTCTCCGCGGGCTCCTCGCCCGGCTCCATCGCTCCGCCCGGCAGCCCCCACTCGCCGTCGTCGCTGCGGCGCTGGAGCAGCACGTGGCCCGCGTCGTTCAGGATGACCGCGGCGACCCCCGGGGTCAGCAGGAGGTCGTGGCCGATCTTGGCCCGGAGGTCGTGGAGGTAGTCGGAGATGCCCAAGCCGCTAGGTGCGGCTTCCGGCGTACCGCTTCTCGACGTAGTCGTCGAGGATCTTCAGGAAGTCGGCCACGATGTGGTCGCCCTTGAGCGTGAGCTTGAGCGCGCCGTCCACGAAGACCGGGGCCTTGGGCTCCTCGAAGGTACCGGGCAGCGAGATGCCGATGTCGGCGTGCTTGGACTCGCCGGGGCCATTCACCACGCAGCCCATCACCGCGACCTTCAGCTCCTCCACGCCCGTGTAGCGGCCCTTCCACACCGGCATCTGGTCGCGCAGGTAGGCCTGGATCTCCTCGGCCATCTCCTGGAAGAACGTCGAGGTCGTGCGCCCGCAGCCCGGGCACGCGGTCACCAGCGGCAGGAAGCTCCGGAGCCCGAGAGATTGCAGGATGAGCTGGGCGACCTGCACCTCCTCGGTGCGATCGCCGTTGGGCTTCGGGGTCAGCGAGACGCGAATCGTGTCCCCGATGCCCTCCTGCAGCAGGATCGCGAGCCCGGCGGTGCTCGCCACGATGCCCTTGGCGCCCATGCCCGCCTCGGTGAGGCCAAGATGCAGCGGGTAGTCCGAGCGGGGCGCGAGCTTGCGGTAGACGTCGACCAGGTCCTGCACCCCCGAGACCTTGGCCGAGAGGATGATCCGGTCGTGGCCGAGGCCGGTCAGCTCGGCCAGCTCGGCGGACTGGATCGCGCTCTCCACCATCGCGTTCATCGTCACGTCGCGCGCGGTGAGCGGATCCTTGCTCTTGGCATTGGCGTCCATCATCTGGGTGAGCAGGTTCTGGTCGAGGCTGCCCCAGTTGACGCCGATGCGCACCGGCTTGCCGTTGTCGACCGCGACCTGGACGATCGCGCGGAAGTTGTCGTCGTGGTGCTTGCCCCCCACGTTGCCCGGGTTGATGCGGTACTTGGCGAGCGCCCGGGCGCAGTCGGGGTACTTGGTCAGCAGCACGTGGCCGTTGTAGTGGAAGTCGCCGATCACCGGGACAGTGACCTGCTCGACGATCGCGGGCACCGCGCGGGCCGCCGCCTCGGTGTTCACGGTCACGCGCACCAGCTCGCTGCCCGCGGCGTGGAGCGCGTTGACCTGGGCCACCGTGCCGGCCACGTCCGCGGTGTCGGTGTTGGTCATGGACTGCACCACGATGGGCCGCTTGCCGCCCACCTTGACCCCGCCCACGTCCACCGCCACCGTCTTGCGTCGCTCGTGAGTGCTCATCGCGTGACGGTCATCATACCATCCCACCCCGGGGAGTATGATGACGCCCATGTCCGCCTCCGCCGAGGCCCTCGTGGCACGCACGGTGGCCTCGTTCGAGGCCCCGGTGCCCACGCTCGACGCCATCGCGAAGGAGTTCCAGGCCCAGATCGCCAAGGGACTGGGCGGCGGCGGCTCTCTCAAGATGCTGCGCACGTTTACGCGACAGCCCACCGGCCGGGAGCGCGGGC
>Ga0307469_10000781_pt1 | contig 11652 bp, 7 predicted proteins | sample atmos_gasesAM2C__FD_203084 | JGI IMG/M metagenome (GOLD analysis project Ga0307469, IMG submission 203084) | Hardwood forest soil microbial communities from Morgan-Monroe State Forest, Indiana, United States - atmos_gasesAM2C_515 | ecosystem: Environmental > Terrestrial > Soil > Temperate forest...
CCGATCAACTCGATCGTATGGCTCGGCGTCGGCGGAATTCCAGGCCGCGGCTCGACGTAGCCGATTACGTTCAAGCCAAAGTGCTTGGCGAAGTTGGGGAACGAGTTGTGATACGTCACGACCTTGCGCGCACGATAAGGCTTCATCTCGGCATCCCACTTCTGCTCGGCGGCCGTGAGACGCTTGTCGAAGTCCTGAAACCGCTCCTGATAGTACGCCGCATTCGGCGGGTCGAGTTCACCTAGCTTGCCGGCAAAGCCGCGCGCGATCCGGCGTCCATTGTCGGGATCGAGCCAGTAATGCGGGTTTCCTAGCGGATGAACGTCACCCATCGCGCGAGTCACCGTGCCGGTGGGAATGTCGAGGATTTCGGCGAATTGCGACGCGTCCAGATAACCGGGAGCGCCCACCTGGATGCGCGCGTTACCGCTCTGGTTGATCAGCGGCGGCAGCCATCCGATTTCGAGCTGCAATCCAACGACGATCAGCAAATCGGCCTGGCGCAGCTTGAGCAAAAAGCTGGGCTTGGCTTCCACAAAGTGCGGATCCTGGTAGCCCTTGGCGATCGATTCCACCTGGATCTTGTCGCCGCCGACTTCCTGCGCGAGGGCAGCCAGGTCGGTGGTGGCCGTGATGATGTTCAGCTTCTTGGCTTCCGCCCAATTGGGCACAAGTAAGGCACAAAGCGTGAAAAGAATCAGTGCGACTTTAAAGCGCTTTAACATTCCTGTCCTTCCATAGCTAGAACGGGTGCGCCCCATGCGCCCCGAGAGAGAAGATCAACTGCATGAAGAATTCATTCGCATCGATGTTATTCGCATAATGCGTAAAGCGATACTGGCCGCGCAACTGGCTGAACTCGCTAGGCCAATACGTGAGGGTTACGGAGCCTCCCTTGTCAGTCAAAGCATCGTTGCGGCTGCGGTCCGAATGGTCGAAGCGTCCGCCCACGAACCAGCGCCGGGCCAGCTGGTAATCGGCAGAGGCATAGTATCCGAAAGACTTCTGCGTCGCCGGAAGCTGCTGGCGATCACTCCAGATAAATTCGCTGCGTCCCACAAATGAGTGGTAGATGGAACGGCGCAGCGGCTTCCAACGCAGGGTGGCGTCGACCCCATACAAGTGCGTCAGAAAATCGGTACCCAAGTCGTTGTGGCCGCGCGCGTATGAGATTCCGAGGTCGAGATTCGTAGACTCGTTGATATCGTGATAGCCGCGCAGGTGCGCCACCGCGCTCACATCGCTGCGCTGCGACGACTGGAAAACATCCCCGGAATCGCCGCGGAAAACCTGTCCCGTCGCTGCCAGGAAGATTCCCTTGGGGGCCGGCAGAATCCGCTCGATCGAGACGCCGGCATCGTCGATACCATCTTCCCCACCCACCAGGTTGTTAGTCACCAATGGCCGCTCGACCCAGGGCAGCACGTGATTGTGCATCATGTTGACCTTGCCGAAGGCTGAGCGCATCTTTCCGACCTTGGCAACAAAGCTGCCGGGCAGCGCTGTGAAGGTGATGTAACCCTCCTCCAGGTTCACCCCCTCTTCGCCGAACGAGATGAAGAAGTCGCCGCGGGCGTAGGGATCGATGATGGACTGCAGCCCGATTTCGGACTCATGCATCTGGAATGCGGGGATCGGCTGGAGCGACACGGTATTTTGCTGCGAGTTGCCGCCGAGCGCGCCAATGAAGTCGCCGATGACGCTGATGTCGGGATTGAGCGCCTTGGCCGCCGATCCACCCGCCCCGCCAAGGTTGGGCTCCTGCGTAGTGGCCAGTGCGGCTGCCTGCGTTTCAGCGGGCGCCGGCTGCGGGACGGAGGGAGCCTGCGCCTGCGCCGCCGACTCACCGGGCTGCGCCGCTCCTGGTTGCGCCGGTTGAGTGGCCGCCGCTTTCAGCATGCGCACCTGCCCCTCCAGCGCGATAACGCGATCTTCCAATTCGCGCATATGTTGCTCGAGAGCTGAGTCCTGCCCGCCTGCCGGAGGGGCCGTCGTAGCCTGTTGTCCGAACGCGGTGAATGGCAGCAATCCAAGAATCAGTGCAGTTACGAAGCAAAATCTCATTGCTCTTCACTCCTTAATCGCCAGCAGCCATACGGAACAAAACTCATTCCCGGGCGGAAGTCTGCGTATCCAGACACCCGTCAGGGGAACAAACCGCCCCCTTCGCGCACAGACCCCGCGTCTGCCGCAGAAACACTCGGTACGCCCCAGTTTCCGAGATTAATTGAAATGCCGAACGACGCGCCTGAGACCGGATTTAGTGATCCGCGTTCTCATCAATGCCTGAAATTCGCGGCTCCGTAACGGCCTCGCAGGATGGGAGAATTCCGGCTTCGCCATCCCGCTTTCTCTTGGATGCAGGATTTTCAAATCTAACTGCCTTGTTTTCAACAGAGAATAGGAGAATCTTACCACTCTGCCGGGTTGGAGGGCTTTCAACCGGCAAATTCCCGGCTTTCCCGCTACCGGAGAGTCCTCCGGATGTAAAGCAGCACGAATGGAATGCCAGCTTTCCGATGCCCTCGGGGATTCCCTCCCCGGCAATCGCGCTATTTGGCAACTGCGTCACCACTAGGGACTTCGATGACCTTGAAGTCAGCAGGACGCTTGAACAGGTTGCGAGCAGGCTCCTCAACGTAACTTCGGAGAGCTCGAAGTCCTGCGTTCCGATTCGCGGATCTTGCAGCCTGCTGATGAGGTTGATCCCGAGTTTCGGCGAATACCAGTATTCGCGCCGTATCTCAATCGGACTATTGTTCCCGATCGCTCCCGTTTCGATGACGGTCGTCTCGCGCGTTCCCACAGTTTCCAATCCTTCGACGAGTTGCTTGCCCAGGTCTTCCAGCCGCGGCGCACCGGGTTGCATGTGCTTTGCAGCCGCGGCGGGCGGCGGCACGAACTCGGGCGCTTCGAACTCTTCCACCTGACAAACTTGTTCCCTGGGTATGCAGATGGTGAGTCGATGGGTCACCGGATCACTGATCTCGATTTGAGTTACAACCGACTCGTGCTTGCTGTCCTCGGGCACAAGGACACGGCGCTTCTGGAATATGCGGCCGTCCTCGTCGCGGGCAATCGCCCGGTGATTCTTCAGCGTAATGGAATTGCCGTCGGCGAGTTGTTGCACCGATTCTGTGTTCACCGTGGCCGTGAAAAGTGCATTGGGAATCGATGAAATGAAGATGCTGATCAGAACACCCCGCATTCCGCCGTCGCGTGGCCGTTGCGTGCGCTCCTGCGCCCGAGCGAGGAATTGAGCAATGATCAGGCAGAAAAGAAACCCTGAAAACGTATACGAAGCGGATTTCATCGTCCCCTTGCTCTTTGGCGCGTACTCTGTACTCCTCTAGGGTTCGTTCTCCCCCGAACTGATGCGACTGCTCTGCGCGGGAATGGCGATCGGCTGCATACCCTTCTCGGCCGCCATCTTCTGGAACGATGCCACGTCCGTTTTTTGCAGATCGCTCCATTTAGCAATGGCCTCATCCGTCTGCTTCTTCAAGTTGTCGAAGCGCTGGTGTGCCGCCTCGGTCGGTCCGCAGTCGCATCCGCTGCCTACGATGATCGACAGGAACGCCAGTTGTCCGTCAACCCCCGGGCGGTAAGCGAGGGAGTCCTCGTTGGCGCTGATTTTCAGATTTACGAGAGGCTCGCGGGCGGCGACCAATTTCGCCGTCAGACTATCGGCCGAGGTGGCGATCGCATGGGAGGCGTCGTCATCCGGCAAACGGCGCTTCAGGCCTTCCGTTTGCGCGCGCACGTCTTCGATCTGGTTCGCGGCAGCGTAGATGCGATTCAATTGCTCGCGAATGTCCATGAGCAAATTGAATTGCTGCTCGAGATCGGCCTGCGAAGTCTGCACTCGCGGATCGAGTTTCAACTCAAGCGGTGCAGTCTGGCTCTGTCCATCCACCGTGAGCCGCACCTGGTATTTCCCCGGCAAGGCCAACGGCCCGCGCGCGCCCGAACTGTATTCCCACAGGTAATACCCGGGTACACGATTGGCATTCTCGTAGTGCAGGTCCCACACGAAGCGGTTCAAGCCGGCCTCCACCTTGAGTTCTTTCTCCGGCTTCTTGTCATCCGGATCCGGCGGCTCGTCAGGTACCTCGGTCTTCTTGCTGGAAAACTTGCGGATCGTCTTTCCCGAGCCGTCCAGAATCTCGATCGTGCTTTCCCCCTTGGGAGCGGTCTTCACATAGAAATCGATGACCGCGCCCGAGGGCGGGTTCGTTCCGACCAGTTCCGCGTGGCGTGGCGGGTCTTCGGGATTGTGAATGCGGTACGCAACCGCGGGCGTGTAGAGATGGATCGGCTGGCTCACAATCGCGTCTGCAAATTGCCGGACCGGGCTCAGGTCATCGAGCACCCAGAACGCGCGCCCGTGGGTGGCAAGCACCAGGTCATCGTTCTTCACGATCAGGTCGTGCACAGGAACGTGCGGCAGGTTCAACTGCAAGGGACGCCAGTCGGCGCCGTTGTTGAATGAGACAAAAACTCCGTTTTCGGTCCCGGCATAAAGCAAGCCACGCTTCTTCGCATCCTCGCGCACCACCCGCACAAAGTAAGTGTCCGGAATTCCCTTGGCTCCGCTGGTCCAGGTGGCGCCATAGTCGGCGGTTTTGTAGATGTACGGATGCAGGTCATCATTCTGGTGGCGATCGACGGCCACGTAGGCTGTGCCTGCGTCAAAAGGCGACGCTTCGATCTGGCTGATGCGACTCCATTCCGGTAGATCCTTGGGCGTAACGTTGGTCCACGTCTTGCCCCCATCTCGGGTCAGCTGCACAAGGCCATCGTCAGTGCCCGCCCAGATCACCCCCTTGGTCACCGCAGATTCCGCCACCGCAAAAATCGTGTCGTAGTACTCCGTGCCCGTGTCGTCAATGGTGATGGCCCCGCCTGACGGCTGCTGCTTCGTCTTGTCATTCCGCGTAAGGTCGGGGCTGATGGCCTCCCAGTGCACACCGCCGTCGGTGGTCTTGAAAAGCTTTTCACCAGCGTGATAGAGCGTCTCGGGATCGTTGGGCGAAATCATGACCGGCGACGTCCACTGGAAGCGATGTTCCAATATGCCAGCGCCGCCTGCATCCGTGAGGTGAGTCTGGTTGGTGATGTTGCGCAGCTGCCCGGTGCGCTTATCGTAGCGTGTAATCAGTCCTTCGTAGTCCGCCGCATAGACGATATTCGGCTCGGGCGGATACGGGGCGATGTACCCCGCTTCCCCTCCCCCGACCGGATACCAGTCGGAGCGATCGATGATACCGTCGTCGCTGCGCGTGGCGATGGCCACGGTACTGTTGTCCTGCTGCGCTCCGTAGATGTAATACGGCGTACGGTTGTCGGCCATCACATGGTAGAACTGCGCCGTCGGCTGGTTATCCTGCCGCGTCCAGGTCTTGCCGCCATCAATGGTGACGGTCACGCCGCCATCGTTCGATGCAATCATCCGACTGGTGTTCTCGGGATCGATCCAGAGCCCGTGATTGTCGCCATGCGGCAATTTGAATTTGTTAAATGTGCGGCCGCCATCGGTCGAGCGATACGCGTCGACATCCATGATGTAGACGGTGTCGCGATTCTGCGGGTCCGCGATCACGTGCATGTAGTACCACGGCCGTTGAATCAGGCTGTGGCTGCCGTTGACGAGTTGCCAGGTATCGCCGCCATCGTCGGATCGGTACAGGCCGCCTTCGGCCGCTTCAATGAGCGCGTACACCCGTTCTGAATTCGCAGCCACCGAAACACCGATTCGCCCGTAGGGTCCCTTGGGAAGTCCTTTCTCCTCAAGATGCTTCCACGTCTTGCCGCCATCGTTGGAACGGTAGAGTCCGCTGCCCGGGCCGCCGCTCGACAGATTCCACGGCACGCGCCGCACCTGCCAGAGTGTCGCGAACAGAATGTTCGGATTGTGCGGGTCAAAGGCAACGTCGACGCCGCCCGTATTCTCGTCCTTGTAGAGAACCTTCTCCCAGGTTTTGCCGCCGTCAACCGTTCGGAAAATTCCGCGCTCGGCGTTTGGACCGAACGGATGGCCGAGGGCCGCGACAAACGCGATGTCCGGATTGGTGGGGTTAACAATGACTTTTCCGATCGCGCGCGAATCGTGGAGGCCGACGTTTTTCCAGGTCTTCCCGCCGTCCAGGGTTTTGTAAACGCCGTCCCCCTGCGAAATGTTTCCGCGCAGGCAAGCTTCTCCCGTGCCAACGTAAACGACGTTCGGACTCGATACCGATACGGCCAGGCTACCGATGCCGGGGGATGTTTCTTTCTCGAAAACCGGCTTCCACGTGAGAGCACCATCGGTCGACTTCCAAACGCCTCCGCCCGTCGCGCCAAAGTAATACGTTGTGGGATCGCCCGGAATGCCCGAGGCGGTCAGCGATCGCCCGCCTCGGAACGGACCCACCAGCCTGTACTTCATTCCTTTGAACGAAGGATCTTCGTTCTCGGGAGTCTCGGGCGTCTCCGGCTTGGCCACAACCTGCGCCGTGGGTTCGGTGTTCTTTCTCTCGGGTGACTTCTTCTGTGCGGATGCGGTAGGGGCCATCAAGAATGTGCCGAGCAGGCAAATGACGGCCAGCTCTGCCAAACGATTTCGGGTCACCATGGGTTGTTGCTCTCCAGGGGAAGTTACAGAAGGCGCTATCCTAAACCCTTGTGGCATCAGAGGAAAAGATACGTTGCTCGAATTCGTACATAGTCGCGGTCAGACTCTTGACTCGGGGACACATCTTCGGGGAGAAGCTTCCCCCTTCGAGCGACTCCCCGCCCACTCAGCTATTTCTTCTGTTCCAGCAGGTGCCGCGCGGCTGCCAGTTCCTTGGCTTTATCGGCGCTGACTTTCGGATACGAAAGCTTCAGACCTTCAAGCGTTTCAACCACGGCCTCAGCCACCGCGATGCGGGTAAACCACTTGTTGTCCGCCGGAATCACGTACCAGGGAGCATCCGGAGTCGCGGTGTGCCGAATCATGTCCTCAAAAGCGTTCATGTAATCGTCCCAGCATGCCCGCTCCTTGATGTCGGCCGCCGAAAACTTCCAGTTCTTCTCGGGTTCATCCAGGCGCGCAAGAAACCTGCGCTTCTGCTCTTTCTTGGAAACATTCAGGAAAAACTTGCGGACGACAACTCCGTTGCGAGTGAGATAGCGTTCGAACGCGCAGATATCCTCGAATCGATCCTCCCACACATTTTTCGTGATCAGGCTCGGCGGAATACGCTCGGCTTCCAGGAGTTGAGGGTGAACGCGAACCACCAGAACTTCCTCATAGTAGGATCGATTGAAAATCCCGATCCGGCCACGCTCCGGCATGCGCATCATGGTGCGCCACATGTAGTCGTGGTCCAGTTCCTCGGCGGAAGGAGCCTTGAACGAATAAACCTGGCAGCCCTGCGGGTTGATGCCCGACATCACGTGTTTGATCACGCCGTCTTTCCCAGCCGCATCCATGGCCTGGATAACCAGCAGGAGAGCCCAGCTGTCCTGCGCGTAAAGCTTGTCCTGCAGATCGGCGAGCTTCAGAACGCCTTCCTCGAGCAGTTTTTCAGCCTGGGCTTTGCTGTGCACCCCCGCCGTGTGCGCCGGGTCGTGATCCTTCAGGCGGAAATGTTTGCCGTGCTCGATACGAAACGGCTTCAGTAATTTCGAGGATTTCTTCACGCAGACCTCCACCCGCGAAGACCGCGTCCCGCGGGTTCCTTCATCAGGATGCGACGGAAAGTCTACACCAGGCGATAAGCACGCAAGTGAACTCGAGCAGGCCTATTTTCCAGCCTTGGTCGTCGCTTCCCTCGCGTCCCGGAACGCTTTCAGATTGCTCTTGTCGATGAGCGCGGTGCCTGTGTCCACGAATGCAGGGATCGGGGCGAAGCTGTCCTTGGACCAGTCGTTGTCGAGTTTCGTAAGCTTGTTGTGGTAGAGGTCATCGAGCATGTGCAGTCCGACCAGGCTCATGGTGTACGGTTTTTGTGCAATGGTGGCGGCGATCACGCCTTTGTCGATCCAGTCGAGCGTGTCGGCATCGGTATCCATAGCTATGACGACCTTACCCTTGACGTTGCGATTGTTCAGTACCGTAGCCACCTCGCGGCCGCCCTGGGCTTCCAAGCACACGAACGCATTCACCTTGTCGGCTTCCTTGCCCAGAATCTCCTGGGTCGTATCGAAAGCAACGCGTGGATCGCCCGCAATGTCGACCACCCGCACGACGTGAATATCCGGAAACCTGCCTAAGGCTTCGCGGTAGCCGCGCAGCCGCTCCACCAGGTTTGCCTGTTCGGGAATCGTAAAGAAAACGACGTTTCCCTTGTCCTTCAATTCCTCGGCGAGGCGCTTCCCGCCCAGCAGTCCGGCTTGATAATTGTTGGTGCCCACAAAGAAGAGCCGCTTGCTGGCTGGGGCATCGGCATCCATCGTGATCACCGGAACGCCGGCCGCAATGGCGTTGTTGATGCTGTACATCAGCACGGCAGGGTCCGCCACGCTGATCAGAATGCCCGCCGGTTTCGTTTTCACGGCGTCGTCGAAGGCGGCCAACTCCGCCTTGGGGTCGTAGGTATCGGGCCCGACCACCTTGGCCTGCACCCGCAACTGCTCGGAAGCCTGCATGAATCCGGCTTTCGCCTCCTGCCAATAGGGCAGCTGCACGTTGTTGGTCACCAGGAAATATTTCTCATCGCTGTCGTGCCGACCGCAGCCGGATGCGCACATCAGGAACGCCGCCAGCATGAGCAGAGAACAAATGTGACGCCGAGGTGACATGGGAAACCTCCTGGGAGAGTTGAGGTCCTGTTCGTGGGACACACCGCGATCAGGCGACGAAATTGTGTCGCGACCGCTGTCGGCCAGAGAGTATACGCCGCCCAAGTGGAGAAGGTCCGGATTTTCAGGTTTTCAAAATGTGGGGAGGCAGTGATCGGGTTCCGACCGCTTGGTTGTGACAGGGCGCACCCTTCAGACATTCTTCGGTCAAGGCGGCTTACTGAGAAGTGGGATGAGAGAGAAAACCAAACCGCGACACACGGAGGATTGCCTCCGAGTTGCCGACCGCCAGAATCAGTCAATACCGGGGCGTTTATCGGTACTAATCCGAAGGCGCCACGTCCGGATGCACACAGATACTGCGCTCGCCCGTTTGTGCACGGATGCTACGAAACACGCGGGTTAATAAGACTTATCAAGCCCGAGGCGGCGCACCAAGTCCACAAACCGGGGGTCATCGCGCAAGGGATCAAAATAGGGGTGCACCTTTGCGTATGTCAGAATTTCTGATTGTTCCTGATAGGCTCGCTCCAGCCAGGCAAATGCCTGCTCGTTGTCGCCGAGTCCCAAATAAGCATTCACAAAAGCGGCAGCAGGGACGTAACCCGCCTGCTTGTGTTTCTTCAACTCCGCCAGGAGTCGAAGTGCATCTTGGCGTTGCCCGGCGTGCGCGTAGGCCCTGATGAGCACACTAATGACTGCTGCGTTGCGTTCGATAGTGAGGGCCTTTTCGAGTACGGCAATCGCTTGCTCGGGTTGATGGTTGGCAACCAACGCGAATCCAAGAAACCAGAGAGCATATGCATCATCCGGGCGCACTGCCAACTGGCTGCGCAATTCTCGAATCGCTTCCTCGTAGTGACGAGCGTGGAACAGGGTCCACCCGATGTCCGTTCCAGTGATACCAATCGGGTCACGCTCACGGCACACTGGGACAGGGCCAACGCCTCCTCCGTACGCCCCTGGCACAGCAGCCAATGTGCGAATCCTGAGTGCGCAGCAACATCGTTCGGGTTTGAATCGAGAGCGCGCTGGTATTCAGCCTTGGCGTCGGCCCAGTGCCACTGTTTCATGTCAGGGGTCGGTCACGCTCCTATTTTTCGGCTATGCTTATTGCCCCGATCAGTGCCCCATGCACATGGCGAATATTGGAGCTGCTTTGAAGAAATTGCCTCCTGGTGTAGCCGGTCGGGTCAAGCTCGTTTTTGTCACCACACCGTGAGCTTCGGGACAGAACCTATGGATCCGCGGCCACCTTCACCCGGTGTAACGCCGACGTCCGATGGGGCCAGGCAGGCAACAATAGGCTCTGCGACTGACAGCGTGAACTCGGGATTCTTGTCTCCCGCGCCACAGGATCGGGCGAACCTCCCTCAATCGAATCCCGGCGTAACGCGATTTCGGGTGACATTCACGTCTCCAGGCACTTTCAATTACATCTGTGCCGTTCATGACCAGCTCGGAATGAAAGGGACTGCTGCCCGGGATAACCGTTGGGAGCTACGCCGTTGGCTCGACAATTTCGATAAACGCTTTGTTGGCCTAACCGGAACGCCTGCTGTTCTCGATGCAGCGCAAAAGGCTGCCGCGGTTCCCCTAGCACAGAAGACGAACCCGAGCGCCGCCAACTATTCAGTTACCCACGCTAATTTTGTGGTCGCGTATACCGAAGACAACCTGGGCCACGTTATCTACCCGGGCGGGGCTAGTGAAGACGATTGGGTCCACGACCTGCCCCTCCTAGTGAAGGAAAGCTGGGGCCGTCCGTAAGTCCCACCGCGGCATGGCGAACCGATTCCAACGCACTCACCGGAACTCGGTTTTGGGCTTTGTCAGTTTCATCCTCAGAACGTCGCGTTTTATGCCGCTGCGGGTAACGCTCTCGGATCGCTGTTGCGCAACGGTTCGTAAACCTCTCCTCTCAGCCACAGACGGTGCAGCAAGATCGCCAGCCTGACACTGCATAGCGGCTCTACCCGCTGTGGACATTCTCGCTCCCGCCCGGACTAGGCTTCTTCGGCTTGATCGGGTTTCGAGCGAGGGATGGTTCGTGGAAGTCGGAACTGGAGGAGCGTTCCCCGAACCGCTCCGCGGCGCGAGGTCGAGCGTCGCTTACGCTCGGCTGGCGAGCGCCTGTTTGTGGGCTTCACCTGCTTTTGGACAGGCTCAACAAGTCTCTCGAGCGCAGCAATGGCAACGTTCAGTCGCCGGCGCTCGGCTTTCAACTGGGCCAGAATTCTCGCAACGTTCACCGTGGAAAGTCTCCTCGATCACCCGGATTTTCCCTTACGTAGTGATGGAACGAACGAGCCGGGTGGTTTTGTTCCGAATTCCGAACAAAGGCGAAGCCCGGTCCTGAATCCTATTCTCCTCGGTGCTTTCCAGATTTACCCTCGGCCCGCGGACGGTGCGGGCTAAGAAACGAATGAACGATGGCAAGCGGGGTTCTCCCCGGACAGCCCCACATCGGGTACCCTGCCAGCGTCAAGGGGACCACGCGAAGGGTGGACGACCGTAACTAGCCCGGTACAGCCTCTCTGGGGGACACTCATGCCCGTCGGGAACAGATCCAGGGCTGCAATCCCCACCGCCCGGACGTTCTCGCAGCGGGGCTTCCCACAGCGAAAAGAAAGCCAGGGCTCCCCTGCCGCCATGGGGCGGAAGGTAAGGGTAAGGGCAAGCGCACCCGCGAACCCAATCTCCGGAGAAACGTTCTTTATGCTGAGGAAAACTCTTACGTTGTTTGTGCTCACGCTCATATGCGCATCAGCGGCGCTGGCGCAAGATCCGCGGGGTCGTTTTCAGGGCCGTTCCACAATCCTGGTCACGGTCGACGGCTTCACCTGCAACAATAACTCAGGTACCATTCCCGCACTTTCGTGGAGC
>Ga0307469_10000782_pt1 | contig 11647 bp, 8 predicted proteins | sample atmos_gasesAM2C__FD_203084 | JGI IMG/M metagenome (GOLD analysis project Ga0307469, IMG submission 203084) | Hardwood forest soil microbial communities from Morgan-Monroe State Forest, Indiana, United States - atmos_gasesAM2C_515 | ecosystem: Environmental > Terrestrial > Soil > Temperate forest...
CAGTCGCCGGGATCGGACGCGTCCGGACTGCGTCCGTGGCCATTATTCCCGGTGCTGAAGCTGCCATCAGGTCCCGGACCGATCATGTCGTAGCCGGCCAGCAGGCGATTGGCGCTCGCGTCGCGCAGATCCGGGTGATCGAAGCGCACGCCGGTGTCGAGGTCGGCGATGACGACGCCGGCGCTCCCGGTGGTCAGATCCCAGGCGCCGAGTGCGTCTACCGCGGAAGCCTGGGTGTGCTGCATGTACCACTGGCTGGCAAACAGCGGATCATCCGGCGTCGCATACGGATGACGGCGCTGGTCGGGCTCGGCGTACTCGACTTGCGGGTCCGCGCGCAGCCGCAGCAGAATTGCCGCGGCCGGCTCACCGCCGGGCTGCGCCTGCACCCGCATCAGGTGGATGCCGGAGATGATGTGACGCGCCTCGCTCAGGGTGACTCCCACGCGGCTCGCGAGCGCGCCGATCCGCTCGGGCGCGGCGTGTGCGGCATCCGCGACGGCGTTCGAGCGCAGCTTGACGATGAAGCGCCCGGCCGGCGGCGCTGCGGGCGAGGCGTCCTGCCCGGCGCTGGGTTGCTGGGCAGTGGCGTGCGCCTGCGCGAGCGCGGCGATCATCAGGCCGGCCAGCCAGGGGCTGCGAAAGCGCGCCAGGTCCATGCCGCTGACGATAGCGCAAGGCGCCGCGGGCGGCTGTGCTCAGGTCGCAGACGGTGATCGGGTTCGCGTTCCTGAGGGAACCTGCTGCGTGATGCAGTGGATGTTGCCGCCGCCCAGCAGGATCTCGCGCGCCGGCACGCCCAGCACGCGGCGCGCCGGGAACAGGCGCTTCAGGCGCTGCGCCGCCGGGCGGTCGGTGCGGGGATCCAGGAGCGGCATGACGATGCCGCCGTTGGCGATGTAGAAGTTCACATAGCTCGCCGCCAGTCGCTCGCCGGCGACACGCGCCCGCGTGCCGTCGCGAGCGACGAGGCCGGTCGCTTCACGGGCATGAAGGGTGAGCGGACCGGGCATCGGCAGGCGCCGCACCTTGAGCCGCCGCCCGCGAGCATCGCGCGCTTCATGCAAACGCTCCCAGGCATCCAGCGAGATCGCATGCTGGGGATCGCGCCGACGATCGGTCCACGTCAGGCACACTTCGCCAGGGCGTACGAAACACGCGAGATTGTCGATGTGCCCGTCGGTCTCGTCGTTGAATACTCCCTTGCCGAGCCAGATGATGTGGCTCACTCCCAGGTAGTCGCGCAGCTGCCGCTCGACGTCGCTGCGCTGGAGGTGCGGATTGCGATTGGCGTTCAGCAGGCATTCCTCGGTGACCAGCGCCGTGCCCTGACCGTCGACGTGGATGGCGCCGCCTTCGTTCACCAGCGGGGCGCGGTAACGGTCGAGCCTCTCGATGTCCAGCACCTTGCGCGCCACGAGATCGTCCTGGTCCCAGGGAAAATACAGTCCCCCGGCAAGGCCCCCCCAGGCGTTGAAGCGCCAGTCGACGCCGCGTACCGCGCCGCGCCCATCCACCACGCCGGTGGGCCCGACATCACGCATCCAGGAATCATCGTGCGCCATCTCCACCACCCGCACGCGCTCGGGCAGCAGCGCGCGCGCGGCGCCGTAGTGCGGGGTCGACACCCCGACCGTGAGCGGCTCGAATTGCGCGATTGCCTCAGCCACCTGCACGAACGCCAGCTGCGCCGGCCGCGCCGCCTCGCGCCAGTTGTCCGGCCGCTCCGGCCACAGCATCCAGCAGCCGGCGTGCGGCTCAAATTCTCCCGGCATGCGGAAGCCATCTGCGGCGGGCGTGCCCGGCAGCGTCGCGGTCATTGGCGCAGACGGCTGTGCCGGAATCCGTAGAAGGCGTAGATGGACATGCCGATGGCGGTCCAGATCACGAGGCGCTTCCAGGTGGCCGCCGACAGAAAGGCGGTCATGCCCAGGCACACGACCGTGCCCAGTACGCAGGTGACGGGTGCCCAGGGCACGCGGAACGGCCGGTGTGCATCGGGCCGTGTGTAGCGCAACACCAGCACCCCGAGGCAGACCACCGCGAACGCCAGCAGGATGCCCATCGAAATAAGATCCGCGAGCAGGTCGAGCGGAAATACGGCGGCGATCAACGCCGCGAACACACCGGTGACGAGCGTGGACACGTGCGGCGTCTTGAAGCGCGGATGGCAACGGCTCATGAACGGCGGCAGCAGTCCATCGTCCGCCATCGAAAGCAGTATGCGCGGTTGCCCGAGGAGCGAAGTGAGGATGACGGAGGTCATCCCGGCGATGACGCCCGCCTTGACGAACGCGGAAAGCCATGCGAGCTGCGGGTGGGCGTCGAGTGCCACGGCCACCGGCGCGTCGGAGTCGAGTTTCTGGAATGGCACCATGCCGGTCAGCACGGTTGCCATGGCAACATACAGCACCGCCGAGATGACCAGCGCGCCGATGATCCCGAGCGGCAGATCGCGCTGCGGGTTACGCGCCTCGAGCGCGGTGGTCGAGGCGGTATCGAACCCAACGTAGGAGAAGAAGATGATGGCCGCGCCCTGCAGCACTCCGGTCCAGCCGAAGTGACCGCGAATCCCGGTGTTGGGCGGCACGTACGGAGACCAGTTCGAGGGGTCGATGTACTTGAGGCCCGCAATGACGAAGATCACGATGATGCCCACCTTGAGTGTCACCATGACCGTGTTGGCGCCGGCTGAGCCGCGCACCCCGACGTACAGCAGAGCGGTCATGGCGGCGATAATCAGCACCGCCGGCACGTTGATGAGGGCGCCGGTGGCGACGATGTGATCGTGCGCGTCGAGCCCGAGCGGTGCGTTGACGAGAGACGCCGGCAGGTGGATGTGGGCATCGCCGAGCAGACTCACGACATAGGCGGACCAGCTCACCGCCACTGCGGACGCGGAAATCGCGTATTCGAGCAGCAGGTTCCAGCCGATGAACCAGGCGAGCGCCTCGCCCAGGGTTGCATAGGTGTAGCTGTAGGCGCTGCCCGGAACCGGCAGGAATGCCGCGAACTCGGAGTAACACAGCGCCGCGAGTCCGCCGCCGAAGGCGGCGATCAGCAGCGACAGCGTGATCGCAGGGCCGGAATGGTTGGCGGCGACCGTGCCGGTGAGCACGAAAATGCCCGACCCGATGGTGGCGCCCAGGCCAATGGCGATGAGCGCCCGCGCGCTCAGCACCTGCTTCAGGCGACTCTTGCCGGTGGTATCCGCCGGATCGGTCGGCCGCACCGCGCACAGCTGCCGCAGGAGCGATGGTTTCGCAGCCGCCGCCCCGTTACTCTTATTAACTGTGTAGGACATGCGCTCTTTTTTGCCCGCCCCCGCTAAGCCGCGCGCCAGTCTCTCATACGGGCACGCTCACCGGGTACGCGCCGCGTGCTGCGCCTAGCGTGTGCTAGCATTCCCCGCCCCGGCGCCGCCCGCGCAGCCGGCGACTCCCCAGGAGAAGACCTCATGTCCACGGCCGCAAGCCCCAAGGTCACGCCGCCCGCCCAGGGGGCGAAGATCGCGATCAGCAACGGCAAGCTGGTCGTCCCGCAGAACCCGATCGTTCCATTCATCGAGGGCGACGGTACCGGCCCTGACATCTGGCGCGCCAGCGTGCGCGTCATGGACGCCGCGGTCGCCAGGGCCTACGGCGGCAAGCGGCGCATCCACTGGATGGAGGTCTACGCGGGGGAAAAGTCCAACAAGCTGTTCAACACCTGGCTGCCGGAAGAAACCGTTGCAGCCTGCCGCGAATACCTCGTGTCCATCAAGGGACCGCTCACCACCCCGATCGGTGGCGGCATCCGCTCGCTCAACGTGGCGCTGCGGCAGATGCTCGACCTGTTCGTGTGCCTGCGCCCGGTGCGCTGGTTCAAGGGCGTGCCCTCGCCCGTCAAGCACCCCGAGAAGGTCGACATGGTCATCTTCCGTGAGAACACCGAGGACATCTATACCGGCATCGAATTCGAAGCCGGCACCCCCGACAACCGGAAGTTTCTCGAGCTGTTGCGCGAGTCCTTCCCCAAGGCGTACGCCAAGATCCGCTTCCCGGAGAGCTCCGGCATCGGCATCAAGCCGGTGTCGAAGGAGGGGTCGGAGCGTCTCATCCGTGCCGCGATCGGCTACGCCATCGCCCACAAACGCAAGACCCTGACGCTCGTCCACAAGGGCAATATCCAGAAGTTCACCGAAGGCGCGTTCCGCAACTGGGGCTATCAGCTCGCCGAGCGTGAGTTTGCCTCCCAGACCTACACCTGGGAGCAGTGGGAGCGCACCAGGGCGGCCAGGGGTGAGAAGGACGCGAACGCGGAAATGGACGCGGCCAGGAAGGCCGGACGCATCCTCATCAAGGACGCCATCGCCGACATCACGCTGCAGCAGGTCCTGACGCGCCCCGAGGAGTTCGACGTCATCGCAACGCTCAATCTCAACGGCGACTATCTCTCGGATGCGCTGGCAGCGCAGGTCGGCGGCATCGGCATTGCCCCGGGCGGCAATATCAACTACCTCACCGGGCACGCCGTGTTCGAGGCCACGCACGGCACGGCGCCCAAGTATGCGAATCTCGACAAGGTGAATCCGGGCTCGCTGATTCTCTCCGCAGAGATGATGTTCCGTTACCTGGGTTGGGTTGAAGCGGCCGATGCCATCATCGGCGCCATGGACCGGACCATCGCGCAGAAAGTGGTCACCTACGACTTCGCACGGCTCATGGAAGGCGCACAGGAAGTGTCGACCAGCGCGTTCGGCGACGCGCTGATCCGCAACCTCTAGGCGCTTGGGGCCGATGCGCCTGTCATGAGCGGCTACTCCGGCACGCCGCTGGCGAAGAAGCTCGGCATCGCGGCGGGTGCCCGGCTGTTCCTGCACCAGGCGCCGGCGAACTATCGCGAGCTCCTCGCACCGCTCCCCGCGGGGGTGCAAACGGTGCCGCGCATCGACGCGCACACCGACGTCATTCACGTGTTTGCGACCCGGCGGGCCGACCTGGGCAGGATGCTGCGGACCGCGCTCAGGGCCATGCGGCCTGATGCGGCGATCTGGGTGAGCTGGCCGAAAAAAGCCGCCGGGGTAGCGACCGATATCACCGAGCAGGTGATCCGCGAGCTCGCCTTGCCCACCGGCCTGGTGGACATCAAGGTGTGCGCGGTCGACGAGACCTGGTCGGGACTGAAGCTCGTGATCCGCAGGACGCGGCGCGCCGCGCCCGGCAAGCTGCCGCGCACACGCGAGCGCTCATGAGTGCGGGCGCGCACACGGCAACCCTGCTCGAGTGGGCGCGCAAGCTGCAGGCGATCGCGCAGAACGGGCTCGCCTTCAGTCGCGATCCGTTCGATCGCGAACGCTACACCCAGCTGCAGGAGCTGGCGGCCGACATGCTGTCTGTCGAGCTGGGAATTCCCGCCGCGCGGGCGCGCGCCGTCTGGGAAGGCGAGCGCGGCTACGCCACGCCCAAAGTCGACGTGCGCGGCGGCGTCTTCGACGGCGATCAGGTGCTGCTGGTGCGCGAACGCAGCGATGGCCGGTGGACTCTGCCGGGCGGCTGGGTGGACGTGAACGATGCGCCCTCGGAGGCGGTGGCGCGCGAAATCCAGGAGGAGTCCGGCTATCGCGCCCGCGCCGTCAAGCTCGCCGCGCTGGTGGACAAGAACCGGCATCCGCATCCGCCGGGCGTGCATCACATCTACAAGCTGTTCTTCGTGTGCCAGCTCACCGGCGGCAGTCCCCTCACCGGCCACGAAACCGACGCGGTAGCGTTCTTTCCGGTGCGCGCCCTGCCGGAGCTGTCCACCGGCCGGGTCCTCGGCCCACAGATCGAGCGGCTGTACGAGCACCGGCTCAACCCAGGCCTGCCGACCGACTTCGATTGAGGGCCCGCAGTCCTGATGTCCGGCTCCGCTGACGAAGCTTCCGCATTGGCGCAGGACTGCGCCCGGCAGATCGTGGATGCGTTCGCCCATTACAACGCGGAGTTCCGCGCCATCACCCGCCGTGCGCCGCTGCGCTTCGACGCACGCGACTGGCGCGGCAGCCAGCAGGACGCCATCGAGCGCATCGGGCTCTACGACCGCTCCGTAAACCAGACGATCGCGGAGATTCGCCTCAGGCTCGGGGCGCAGGCGCTCAACCGCGACCTGTGGCGGCAGATCCATGGCGCGTTCGCCGCGCGCATCACGGAACTGGCGGACCCGGAGTTCACCAAGACCTTCTTCAGCTCCATCAGCCGCAGGCTGTTCGGCACCGTGGGCGTCGCACCTGACATCGAGTTTGTCGCGACCGATCTGGATCCGCTGGCGAGCCTGCAATCCGCGGTCGGCACCAACACCTACGTCAATCACGGCTCCCTGTCGCTGCTGTTCGAGGATCTGCTGGGGGACGTGCGCTTCCGCTCACCGTGGCGCGATCTCGACAACAGCATCGCGCACGTCGCCGCCGAGGTGCGCGACCACCTGCCCGCCAGCAAGCGACGGCGCGATGTCGAGCGGGTTGAGGTGATCCGGCCGGTCTTCTACCAGATCTCGCGCGCCTATATCGTCGGCCGCGTGGTGGGGCGCGAGTTCGTGTTGCCGCTGGTGATCGCGCTCAAGAACACCGACAGCGGCGTGCTCGTGGATGCCGTGATGCTCGCGGAGGACGACGTCAGCATCGTGTTCAGCTTCACGCGCTCGTACTTCCACGTCGATCTCGAGCGCGTCGCCGAGGCCGTGGTGTTCCTGAAGTCGATCATGCCGCGCAAGCCGGTGAGCGAGCTGTTCACCGTGCTGGGGCGCGCCAAGCAGGGCAAGACCGAGCGTTACCGCGAGCTGATGCGCCACCTCGAGCACACCCGGGATCTGTTCGCGCACGCGCCCGGCGAGCATGGCCTGGTCATGGTGTGCTTCACCCTGCCCTCCTTCGACGTCGTCTTCAAGGTGATCCGCGACCGCTTCCCGCCTCCCAAGACCGTGCTGCGCGAAGAGGTGCTCGCCAAGTATCAGATGGTCTTCATCCACGACCGGGCCGGACGGCTGGTGGACGCCCAGGAATTCCGGCGCCTGCGCTTCCCGCGCGCCCGTTTTGCTCCCGAGCTGCTGCAGGAGCTGCGGCGCGAAGCGGCACACACCGTGCGCGAGGACGGCGCGGACCTGGTGTTCGATCACATGTATATCGAGCGGCGCATGACGCCGCTGAACCTGTTCCTGCGCAGCGCGCCCGCCGCAGATGCCGACCGCGTGGTGCTTGATTACGGACAGTGCATCCGTGATCTCGCCTACACCAACATCTTTCCGGGTGACCTGCTGCTGAAGAATTTCGGCGTCACGCGCCACGGGCGCGTGATCTTCTACGACTACGACGAGCTGTGCCGGGTCACCGACTGCAACTTTCGCGACCTGCCGCAGGCGACCAACCACGAGGATGAGATGCGCGGCGAAGCCTGGTTCTACGTGGCTGAGAACGACGTCTTCCCGGAGTCATTCATTCAGTTCCTGGGCTTCAACGACGCCCAGCGCGCCGCACTGCTGCGCCTGCACGGGGAGATTCTCACAGCAAGGTTCTGGCGCGGCGTACAGCAGCGGCTCATCGAGGGTGAGATCGTGGAGGTGCTGCCCTACCATCCGCACCGCGTGCGGGTGGCGGGGAGCCTGTGAGCGAAGCGGCGCGACTCGCTCAGCGCGCGCTCAGGCGAGCGCGGTCGCTCTCGGTCACGGTGCGCAGGCGCGCGGCGCGCGGGTCGGAGCTCACCGTCAGGTCCGCGAGTGTGCGATTGGCGAAATCCCAGTTGACCAGCTCCTCGAGGAAGGCGGTGACATAGGCGGCGCGGCGGTTCTGGTGATCCAGGTAGTAGGCGTGTTCCCACAGGTCGAGCGCCAGGATCGCGGTGTCACCGCGCACCAGCGGCGTGCCGGCGTTGCTGGTCACGACGATCTCGAGCGCGCCGGCCCGCCACACCAGCCACAACCAGCCGCTGCCAAATTGAGCGTTGGCGGCCTCCTTGAATTCGCGTGCGAAGCGCTCGTACGAGCCGAAGCGCATGCGGATGTGCTCGGCGACCGGCCCGTGCGCCGGGCCGCCGCCGCGGGGGCCCATCGAGCGCCAGAACAGATTGTGATTCCAGACTTCCGCAGCGTAGCGATACAACACGTGTTGCGCCGGATTGCATTCGGTTACACGAATCAACTCTTCCAGGGGCAGCGCCTCGAGCTCGCTGCCGCGCACCATCGCCAGCATGCGATCGAAGCACACGCGCTGGTGCCGCAGGAAGTGGAACACCAGCGTGTCCCGCGACATGGCCGGCTCGAGATCGGCGAAGTTGTAGGGAATGGCGGGAGACTCGATGTTCATGAGGCGTCCTTCCTGCAAATGTACGTTCGAATCCGGCATCAACTTTAAGACCCGCGCTTTCCGTACCGGTTCCACGATCCATCGCGGGCGGAGCGGCGCGGCTGTGCCTGCGCACAACGGCAATTGTACCCCTAGTTCACGACCTGCGAGGATCAGCGCGGCGCGAGATTCGCAGCGAGGAAGGCTTCCAGTCTGGTGTACAGGTTGAGGCGCATGTCCGGGCGCCACAGACTGTGCTCTCCGTCCTTGATGAGCACCAGCTGATTGGGGACCGCGTGTTGCGATAGCGCCTTGGCCATGGCGCGGCTGTGGGTGGCGAGCACCGTGTAATCATCCTCGCCATGTACGAGCAGCACCGGGACCTTGATGCGGTCCGCGTGCCTGAGTGGCGATTCGATCTGGAGCTCGGCCTTGTCGGTACCGATCGAGTTGAGGGCCGCGTCCCTGCCGCCGTAGAAGCGGTCGTCGTCCCGCACCAGCTGGGACAGATCGGACACTCCGGCGATGCTGACCGCGCAGCGGTACAGCTGTGGCTCCTTCACCACGCCGATCAGGGCGGCATAGCCGCCGTAACTCCAGCCGACGATGCACAGGCGCGACGGATCGGCGATGCCCTGGTCGATGAGCCAGTGAGCTCCCGCGGTGATGTCATCGTGCATGATCGTGCCCCAGGCCTGGCGGCCGGCGGCTCGCCAGTTCTCGCCGTAGCCGGTCGAACCGCGGAAGTTCAGCTGCAACACGGCGTAGCCGCGATTCGCCATCAACTGCACCAGCGGATCGTAGCCCCAGCTGTCGCGGGCATACGGCCCCCCGTGTGGCAGGACCACGGCCGGGAGCCGCGTGTCCGGCGCGCTCCCGACCGGCAGCGTCAGGTACCCGGGGATGCTGATGCCGCCGGCGCCCGCGACGACGATCGGCTTCATGGGCGCGAGTTGCGCGCGCACCAGGTCGGCGCTTTGCTGGCCGATCAGGGTCAGGGTGTGCTTCGCGACGTCGAGCAGGTGATAACGCGGTGGCATCACATCACTGTAGGACATGGTGATCAGCTTCTGGCCGTCACGCGAGGCAGCGAGCAGCTCGTGATACGCGCCGGGCACGGCGGTCTCCAGCGTCCGGTCGATCGCCTCCGCCAGTGGATCGATGAAGTAGGCATGCGGACGGTCGGTTTCGTATGCGAAGCCGGCGACATGCCGGTCCGTGGGCCACTCGAGAATGCCGCCCACGTCGACTTCCGCGCGCGAAAACACCAGCTGAAAGTCGCGGTGCTCGTCGAGGTCCATCTCCCACACGGCTGCGCGCCGCTCCTGCGGGGCGGAAACGAACAGCTGGTTTGGCAGCGGTCCGAACGCCAGCGGCTCGAAGCGTGCGCCGTCGAAGCGCTTGAACTTCTCGAGCGTCCGCCACGGCGCGTTCGCGCCGTTGCGCGCGACATAGACCGCCGTCTTGTCTTCCCGAAAGCCATAGCCAAATCGCACCACGCCTTCGCGGTCGGCGGTCCAGTCGATGACCGGGGGATGCGCACCCACCATGAGGCGCAGATCACCGCTGTTCACGTCAAGCCGGTAAACCGCAGGGAAGATACTTTCGCGGTTCGCCAGCTCGATGAGAACGTGCTGCGGGTCATCGGGGAGCCAATGCACGATCCGGTCCTGAAACTGCCCACGGTCCGGGCCCTGATCGAACGCAAACCCGCGCCGGAATAACACCTGCAGCCGGCTGCCATCCGCGTTGAGGGCCACCAGGCGCGAGGCGGGATACGGATTGAAATCGCGCTCCACCCCTGCGAAATGACACAGCAGGCGAGTGTCAGTCTTGAAATCGCAGCGGGTAACCCGGTAGGTGTCGCTGGTGCCGCGAACCACCGGTCGCACCTGACCGGACTGCAGGTCGCGCATGACCACGAACCTGTCGCCGGCGATGGTCGCGATGTAGAGCAGGCGGGTGCCGTCGGGCGAGATGCGTGGCGCCTCCATCTGCGCGCCGGCGGCGAACTGCTGCAGTGGAATCGGCGGCGCCGCCGCGAGACTGACGCCCAAGGCGCCCGCGCATGCGCCGCCGCAGCACAGCGTAGCCAGAACCCGCTCCATGCTGACCTCCATGAGTTCAGCGCGCGGCGGCGCGCCTCACGACTCGGCGGCGGCGAGGGCGCGGCTGAGGTCCGCGAGCAGGTCATCCGGGTCCTCGAGCCCGATCGACAGCCGCACCGTACCCTCGGTAATGCCGGATATTCTCTGCTGATCCGCGCTCAGCTCCCGGCCGCCCATTATCTGCTGCGTCACCACCAGCGACTCGGTGGAGCCGAGACTGGCGGCGAGGGCAAACAGCTCCAGCGTGTCGACGAAGCGCCGCGCCGCGGGCCCGCCGCCCCTGAGGTCGAAGCTGACGATGGTGCCGAAGTCGCGCATCTGCTGCGCGGCAAGGGTGTGCTGAGGATGCGTGGGCAGCCCCGGGTAGTGCACCCGGGCAACCGCGGGATGTGCGGCGAGGCGCTGCGCGATGCGCGCCGCACTGGCACTTTGTGCCTGGTAGCGCACGAAATAGGTCTTCAGTCCCCGCAGGATCAGGAACGCGGCGTGCGGATCGAGCGTGCCACCCAGGGTGCCGAAATCAGCGCGCATGGCGCGGATGAGCTCGGCGCGCGCGATGACGGCCCCGCCCATGACATCGCCGGTGCCGGAGGCGTACTTGGTCAGGCTGTGAACGAACACGTCCACATCGAAGTCGCCGTGCTGGTGGAACCCGGCAAAGGTGTTGTCCATGACGGCGAGCGCGCCCGCCGCACGGGCGAGGCGCGTGAGCGCGCCGATGTCGGCGATCTTGGTGATCGGGTTGGTCGGGCTCTCGAAGAACACCAGGCGCGTGGGCTGCGCCGCGAGTGTGCGTTCCACGCCCGCGAGATCCTCGACAGAAAGCATGGTGTGTGTCACGCCGAACCGGCCGAGCAGGCGGCGGATCAGATGACGGCTCGGGTTGTAGGTCTCGACGAAGCAGATGATGTGGTCGCCCTGCTTGGTGAGCGTGAGCAGTGTCTGGGAGATCGCTGCGACGCCGGAGGCGGTAACCAGGCATTCCTCACGCCCCTGCAGCTCCGCCAGCAGCTGCTCGAGTTGGCGCGTGGTGGGGTTCGAGGTGCGCGTGTAGAAGAAGCCCGGACGCTCGCCACGCAGGTACCGTTCGGTGTCCTCGAGCGTGTCGAACTCGAATTTGACCGTCTGGTAGATCGGCGCCACCAGCGCATGGTTGCCGGGCGGCAGTTCGACCGTGGGTGGATGATTGACGCGAGTGGACTTTTTCATGATGTGTCTTAAGCCTTGCGCAGGCGCGCGGCGAAAG
>Ga0307469_10000783_pt1 | contig 11642 bp, 7 predicted proteins | sample atmos_gasesAM2C__FD_203084 | JGI IMG/M metagenome (GOLD analysis project Ga0307469, IMG submission 203084) | Hardwood forest soil microbial communities from Morgan-Monroe State Forest, Indiana, United States - atmos_gasesAM2C_515 | ecosystem: Environmental > Terrestrial > Soil > Temperate forest...
TGTGGCTCGAAGCACTTGAGGCTGCGGGCCTCTCACACGACGAGCCGCGGGGTGAATCTTTGATTTGGAATGGAAACTTCGCGGGTGATTTTGCAAATGGCGGGCTCGACTGGCGCTGGGTTGCACCACCGGGAGTGGCCATTGATTTCGACGCCGCACCACCAGCGCATGGCCCGCGCGCGCTCCGCCTGGAATTCGGCGGTGGGAGCAATCTTGCGTTGAACGAGCCCTCACAGTTCGTCCCCGTCGAGCCCGGCCGCACCTACCATTTCCGCACGACCATGCGCACCGAGGGCATCACCACCGAAAGCGGTCTGCGCTTCGTGCTAACGGATGCGAACCATGCCGCCGGCGCCAGCCTGGTCACCGAAAACCTGACAGGCTCGCACAGCTGGGCGAATGTGGAAGGCGACGTCACCACCGGCGCTGAAACACATTTCCTGCTTCTCCGATTGCATCGCGATCCCAGCCGGCTGTTCGACAACAAGCTCAGCGGGACAGTGTGGGTTGCCGATGTCTCGCTGGTGCCAGCGAGCGCAGGAGCGGGAAAGCCTCCACAATGAAAATAATTCGCGGCGGGCTGTACCTGATTTTCGCGTTCACCGTGCTGGCGCATGGCGCGGTGGAAGCGTGGTCGGAATCGCTTCTGGAAATCGGCGGGGCAATCTTGCTGGTGATTTGGGCGGTCCTCGTCTACCGGGACGTGACATTGAAAATCCGGTGGAGCGCGTTGAATGATCCGCTGCTCTGTCTTCTCGGCATTGGACTCGCTCAGCTGATCTTCCATCTGACGGCGAACTCGTTCCTGACACGCACAGAACTGCTGAGGCTGATTTCCTACTTCATCGTATTTTTTCTAACTGCTCAGGCGTTTCGAGAGCGAGCCGATCTGCTGAGGCTGGCATGGTTCCTGATATTCCTGGGCTTCATCGTCTCACTGCTCGGAATCATTCAGCATTTCACCGCCGGAGGAAAGATCTACTGGTTCCGCGAGCTCACCCTGGGCGGCGACCCATTCGGCCCCTACGTGAACCGCAACCATTTCGCGGGATTCGTGGAGCTGGTATTGCCGGTGGGGCTGGCTCTCCTGGTTTTTCGCGGACTACACAGAGACGCATTTTCGATGGTCGGTCTGCTGACGATTGTTCCCATGGGTGCGCTGATACTGTCCGGCTCACGCGGCGGGATCGTGAGCCTGGGTTTCGAATTGGGAGTGCTCGTGCTCCTGGCACGGAGCCGCAAACGGCCAGAGGGACCTCGCATTGCTGCCATCGCCATTGTAGGGCTCGCGGCTATCGCGTTGATTGCATGGATGGGGGCTGGAAAAGCCATCGAGCGGTTTTCGAACGTGCGTGCCGGAGATGTATTACTCGCGCGGCGCGCGACCATGTTTCGCGGCACTTTGCACGTTTTCCTTGATCATCCCATCGCAGGCACTGGTCTAGGCACTCTTGTGGCCGTTTATCCACGGTACGAAACGGGCTACGACGGCAAATTAGTGGATCATGCCCACAACGACTACGTCGAAATCCTGGCGGATACTGGAATTTTCGGCGGTCTGTGCTGCGCGGTTTTCCTTTGGATTTTGTTCCGTGAGGCGCGGAAGAATTTCGAGGCAGAGCAGGGGCATTTCTCCCGCGCGCTGCATGCCGGCGCGATCACAGCAGTAAGCGGGCTGCTGCTCCACAGCTTTGTGGATTTCAACTTGCACATCCCTTCGAACGCGCTGCTCTTCCTGCTGCAGTCTACTCTCGCTGTTTCCCCTGCGCTTCCGTCGGAATCGCCCGGGCGGCGTCAGCGGGGACGCGTGCCGGAGCATGCCACCAGCGAAGCAGCCGGCTAGGCGAGCTCCAGATCACGAGGGCTCCAGGACATGAATCGCTCGATATGAGTTGCGCCAACGATTTCGCTTTTGCTTCGGCTCCTCCACCCGAGCCAGCGATTGACACTGCCGCGCTGACTGGGCCATAGTGTCCGCGGGGTTATCTGTCGAATGGCAGTCACGGTCCGCGGGGTTTCGGACTGGCTGAAGGCATGTCTCGTATTCATCCTGCTCGTTTTCCTCTGGGGCGCGCGGGCTGCTTATGGCCAGGAAAAACTCGAAACTCCGCAGCAAACGAACGAAAAAATCCAGAAGCTGGCGGACCTCGCGCGGGCCCACCCGGTGGACACTCCCATCGGAGCGGGAGACCTGCTGCACATCGAGGTATTCGACGTTGCAGAACTGACGCGCGACGTGCGCGTAAGCGAGACGGGCGAAATCAGCTACCCGCTGATCCCTGGCAGGATTCCCGCCGCCGGCCACACTCCGTTTCAATTGGAAACCAACCTCGAGCAATTGCTGCTCGAGAACGGCTTGGTTTCGCACCCACAAGTCTCCGTTTTTGTGAAGGAGCAGAACAGCCAGCCTGTTTCGATCGTCGGTGCGGTGGGGCACCCGATGGTCTACCAGATCATCCGGCCCACAACGTTGCTGGAAATTTTAGCGGCCGCCGGAGGGATCGCCGACGCAGCGGGAAGCATGGTGATCATCACGCGTCCCAACCATGTGACGCCGGAGAAGCCTTCCTCGGCCGCAGCGGCGAATGATACTCCAGCTGACTCGCAAACGATTACCATCCACATCCAAGACCTAATTGAATCAGGAAACGGCTCTTTCAATATTCTTGTGTACGGGGGCGACGTAGTGAGCGTTCCGCAGGCAGGAATCGTTTACGTCGCGGGGGCGGGAGTGGCACAGCCCGGTGGATACGTCCTGCAGAGCCACGGGGAACAGATAACCGTGTTGAAGGCCGTGGCGCTCGCACGCGGCTTGACCGGATTTGCCAAGGCCAATGACGCGGTGATCTTTCGCACCAATCCCGCCACGGGGCGGCGGGATCAGATACCGGTTCGCATCAAGGAAATCGAGAATAACAAGACGGAAGATGTCGCCATGAAATCGAATGACATATTGTACATTCCTGACAGCGCCGGAAGGAAAGCGCTCGCGCGAGGCGCCGAGGCAGCACTGGGCTTGGGTACGGCTGTTGCGGTGTACCGCATAGGAACGAAAAACTGAGAAGTTTGTAGGCTGATGCGGATGATGATGTGAGGGACCAGGATTATTGATGGAAGAAGCGTCCAGACTAATCCAACGAGATCGAAAGGCCGCTGAATCACTGACGGTGATCCCCGCGCCGTCGGTGCTCCCCTGGGACCAGGTGCCTCGAGAACCGCACTTACTGGATTATTTCATCATCCTGCGGAAGCACCAGTGGCTGGTGCTCACTTTTATGCTGACGGTCGTGACAGTGGTGACGATCGCCTCGTTCAAGATGAAACCGGTATACGAAGCGGCGGCGCGAGTGGAAGTGGACCGCGAAGCGCAGAACATGCTGCCGTTCCAGGATCCGAATTCCTACGGCGAGTATGTGGACATGGAGAATTACATCGAGACGCAATCGAAGATCTTGCAGAGTGAAACGCTCGCCCTGCAGACGATCAAAGCGCTCGATCTGGGACGGTATCCCGAGTTCGGGGGCGCTGCGAACTCCTTGGCGTGGACGCATGGCGCCGGGGCTTCACGACGGCCGGCGATTCTGGGAGCGTTCCTTGGGCGGCTGATGGTGAAGCGGGTGCCGAACAGCCGGCTTGTCGAAGTGCAATTCGAAGCAGAAGATCCGCAGCTTGCTGCACAGGTGGTGAACACACACCTGCAGAGCTATATCGAGCAAAATTTCCGGAGCAAGTACGACGCGACAACGCAGGCGTCTAACTGGCTCTCCGCGGAGCTCGAAGAACTGCGCATCAAGGTGGAAAAATCGGAAGATGCGCGCATCGCTTACGAGCGGCAGAATCAAATTTGGCAGATTGACGAAAAGCAGGACATCACCACAGCGAAACTGGCGGATCTGAGCAAGGCGGTGACCGAGGCGCAAACTTTGATGGCGGAGAAAGAAGCCCTCTACCGAATGGCGGCATCTGGAAATGTGGACGCCCTCCCCGCCGCGCGTGAAAACGCGGTGATCCAGGATTTGCTGAAGCGCAAGACGGAGCTAGACATAAGCTACTCCGAGGCGACCCATCAATACGGTCCGAACTACCCGAAAGTGCAGCGAATTGCCGCGCAGCAGAAAGAACTCGAAGAAGACTTGGCGAATGCCAGAAAGACCGTGATTGAGAGCGTGCAACAAGAGTTCGGGACGGCACACCAGCGAGTGCAGCTGCTCCAGGAAGCGCTCGACAAACAGAAGGCGGAAGCAAACGACCTGGCTGAAAAATTGGTGCAGTACCACATCCTGCAGCACGATGCTCAGTCGAACAAGGCGCTCTACGATGGCCTGCTGCAAAAGCTGAAAGAGGCGGGCATTACGGCGGGGCTGCGATCGAGCAACATCCGCGTGGTGGACCCCGCGCTGGCGCCTACCAGCCCTTCGCGACCGCAAAAGGCGCGGAATATTTTGCTCGCTATCTTAGTGGGACTCGTGGGAGGCGTCGGCCTAGCGCTTTTCCGTGAATACCTCGACAACACCGTCAAGTCGCCGGACGATATCGAAACACTGACGGGGCTGCCGTCGCTGGCTGTTGTGCCTTCCCTGCCGGGACTAAACGGGCATCACCGCCGGTTGTCGCGGTTCTCGCGCGAGGCTCACCCGCAGGTCGCGGCAGGCCCACGCGTGGAATTGTTGTCCTACATTCAGCCAAAGTCGCAAATCTCGGAAGCGTTCCGGGCGCTCCGCACATCGCTGCTGCTGTCCCAGGCCGAACATCCGCCGCAAGTGATTCTGGTGACCAGCGCTCTGCCACGCGAAGGAAAGACGACGGCGGCCGTGAATCTGGCCGTCACCCTAGCGCAGTTGGGCGATCGAACTCTGCTGATGGATTCCGACCTGCGCAAGCCTGGAATTCGCCGGGCATTGAATTTGACGATGGGGAAGGAAGGCGGGTTGAGCTCGTATCTGGCGGGAGTTTCGACGCTGGACGAAGTGATCATCACGCACCCCGCGATTACGAACCTGGATGCGCTGACGACCGGGCCGGTGCCGCCGAGTCCGGCAGATCTATTGTCATCGCACCGGATGGGCGAGGCCATCACAGAATTGCGGCGGCGGTACAAGTTTATCGTAATCGATTCGCCGCCGATCATGGCAGCGACCGACGCGGTGATTCTATCGTCGCTGACCGATGGCGTTCTGCTGGTGGTGCGGAGCGGCGAGACACCAAAAGAAGCTTTCACGCGGACGCGCGATTTGCTGGCGGCGGTGAAGAGCCGGCTGCTGGGCGTGGTGCTGAACGCGGTGGACTCCAGCGCGCCGGACTACTACTACTCCTACCGCTACTACCCATATGCATATGGCTATGGCTACGGCGAAGACGTCGGCAAGACCTCCCCGTTCCCAGCCGGGCCGGGCGAAAAAGGCGACTCCGCGAGCTAGGGGGCAATCTTGCGTTACTTGATAACCGGCGGGGCGGGATTCATCGGATCCCATTTGTCAGAAGCGTTGCTGGGCCGCGGCGATGAAGTGTTTATCCTGGATGACCTCTCGACCGGCAGCGTTGAAAATATTCGCCACTTGAAATCGCATGCGCGTTTCCACTACACCTTCGACACAATCCAGAACAAGCAGGTGTTGGCTGAGCTAGTGGACGAATCGGACGTGGTGGTGCATCTCGCAGCGGCTGTGGGAGTGCGGCTGATTGTCGAAAGCCCGGTGCGCACGTTGGAAACGAATGTGTACGGGACGCAACTGGTTCTGGACGCGGCATCGAAGAAAAAGAAGCTGGTTTTCACCGCCTCGACCTCGGAGGTGTACGGCAAGAGCGACAAAGTGCCGTTCCATGAGAATGCGGATCTGGTGTTGGGCCCGACCACGATCGGGCGTTGGAGTTATGCGGCATCGAAGGCTCTCGACGAATTTCTGGCGCTGTCCTACTGGAAAGAGAGAAAGCTCCCGGTAATAGTTGCGCGGCTATTCAACACCGTGGGACCCCGCCAGACCGGGCGGTACGGGATGGTAGTGCCAAACTTTGTGCGCCAGGCGCTGGCGGGTGAGCCCTTAACTGTTTTCGGAACGGGCCAGCAATCGCGCTGTTTCTGCGACGTGCGCGACACGGTTGAGGCGATGCTGCGGCTGCTGGGGAACGAACGCGCGATTGGCGAGGTGGTGAACGTCGGCACGGACCATGAGATTTCGATCGAAGGGTTGGCGAGTTTTGTGAAGCAGCGAGCCCAGAGCGATTCGCCAATCACCTTCATCCCTTACGAGCAGGCCTACGAACCGGGGTTCGAAGATATGCCGCGGCGCATTCCTTCGCTCGAGAAGCTGGAACAGCTCACGGGCTTCCGGCCGCGGATCTCCCTCGGTGAAATTGTGGATCGCGTCATCGCTCATTTCCGGGGCGAGAGAACTGCGGGCGTGGCGCCTGCAACCGGCCGTGCGGCAGCCCAGGCGGCCACAGACTGATGGACTGAAGATTGCGGTGGACTTTCGGGGCGCCGCGCGCTGACTGCGACGTCGTGGTTCCATTCAAAGGCCAGTCAAGCGCACCCAGGAACGCTCAGCTTCCGTATCCAGCCTCGCAGCGAATGATTTCAACACCCCGCTCGAATGGTATTCACGCGACACGATTGAATGGCCATTTTTTGGTGCGCGTGGCGCGAGGAGTCTTGTGCGGGAGCGGTGTTTCTAGGACAATTCTTGCGGCATGGCTGAAGAAACTTTGGACAATCCCACAACAGGCAACCGCGTGAAAAGAGCCGGCTCACTGCGGCGCGTCCCCGGCGCTTCGTTTCCCGAGGACGGAACAGAGCGCAAGAGGACCAGCACAACGCTTTCGGTGATCGTGCCGGTTTACAACGAGCAGTATCTCGTGGCCACCAGCCTCGCGCGCCTGGAAATTCTCGCTGAATCACCTTTGCTGCACCTGATCAGAGTGGTCGTGGTCGACGACGGCTCGACGGACGCCACGCCGCAAGCCATCGCTCGTTTTCGCGGTTCGCTTGAATCGGGTGGCAGCGATCCGAAAACCGACTGGGTCTGGGTGCGCCAGGAGAAGAATCAGGGCAAGGGAGCGGCGATCCGCACGGCACTCGCGCACGTGGACACGGAACTGGTGGTGATCCACGACGCCGACCTCGAATATCACCCGTCAGATTTGCTGCAGATGGTGGAGCTGTTCCTATGTGAGGATGCCGACGCGGTCTTCGGTTCGCGCTTCATGCCGGGCGGCTACAAGCGCGCGCTATTCTTCCGGCATGCACTGGGGAACAAGTTGCTCACTTTCCTGTGCGATCTTGTATGCGACTTGAACCTGACCGACATGGAAACCTGCTACAAGATGGTGCGGGCCGACCTGCTGAAGAGCATCCCGCTGGAAAGTTCGACGTTTGATGTGGAGCCCGAGCTGGCCATCAAGCTGGCGAAGCGGGGCAGCCGGATTTTCGAAGTGCCCATCAGCTATTCAGGCCGTACTTACCGCGAGGGCAAAAAGATCGGCTGGAAAGACGGCGTGCGCGCGCTGTGGGCGATTTTCTACTATGCAGCTTCGGGCAAGATTTACACCGCCGATGAACACGGAGGTGAGATCCTCGAGCGGTTGAATCAAGCCCCGCGCTTCACACGCTGGATGGCGGACATGGTGCGTCCCTACGTGGGAGACCGCGTCCTCGAAATTGGGGCGGGAACTGGAAATATGTCCGTGCACCTGATGCCGCGCACAGTCTATTGGGCCACCGACGTCAACCCGCAGTACCTGGAATATCTCGAAACGATGCGCGCCACGCGGCCCTACATGCGGGTTGCCTACACGGACGGCGCAAAGGAGAATTCATTTCCAGGAGGGCAGGAATTCGACACGGTGGTGTGCCTGAACGTCGTCGAGCACGTGGAGGATGACGTAGGCACGCTGAGAAATATTTTGCGCGTGCTAGGCGATCGAGGGCGGGCAATCATTCTGGTTCCTTGCGGGCCGGGATTATACGGCACACTGGATGAAGTGCTGGGGCATTGCCGCCGGTACACTGAGGACCAGCTTGTGGGCGTAGCGCAGCGGGCAGGATTCTGCGTGGAGAAGGTGTTGAAATTCAACCGGCCGGGCGTGGTGGCCTGGTGGCTGAATGGACGCGTTTTGCGCCGCAGGACATTTGGGCTCGCGCAAGTTCGAATGTTGAATTTGCTCACGCCAATCTTCCGCTTGCTGGATTCGTGGCTGCCTCTCCCGCCTCTTTCCCTGATTGCCATTTTGAGGAAGGAGGACAGCCACGCCGGCCTGGGAGAAACTCAGGGCAGGCTGCCGCAGGATGCGAAAGCTGCATCGTAGGTAACCAATGGAATTCGGAAGCGCCTGCGTAAAGGGCAGGACTCGCGACGAGATGGGGTTCAAACTCTTTGTTCAATGTCTCGAAATACGAACGCACCTTGGTTGTCGTATTCCTTCTCACGCTTCCGCTGATCAACCCGTGGGTGCGGGGTGACGGCGTCGGATACTACGCCTTTGCCCGGGCGCTGCTCATCGAGCATCAATTGAAATTCGAGAAAGACTGGCTGGCCGCCAACCAAACTTTTCGAATGGGCAGAACGGACGCCGCTGGCCGCATCCTGCCCGGGGCGTATACGCCGACTGGACACCTGGACAACCACTTCGCAATTGGGCCTGCCATCCTATGGTCCCCCTTTCTCTTCGCCGCACACCTGGGGGTGCTTGCTTACGACCGCCTCGGCGGGCATATCGCCGCTGACGGTTATTCTCGTCCTTACGTCGTTACCATGGCGCTGGCAACAGCGCTGTATGGCTTCCTCGCTCTGTGGATCTCCTTTCGTCTGACTCGGAAATACATCTCCGAGCGCTGGGCATTCCTCGCGACCATCGGAGTTTGGTTTGCAAGTTCGCTGCCCGTGTACATGTATTTCAATCCTTCGTGGTCGCACGCGCACGCGGCCTTCGTCGTCGCGCTTTTCATCTGGTATTGGGATGCAACCCGGGGTGCGCGGACATGGGCACAGTGGTTGTTGCTCGGAGTAATTGGCGGGCTCATGCTGGATGTTTACTACATGAACGCGGTTTTGCTGTTGCTGCCGTTGTTAGAATCACTGTCCGGCTACTGGCAAGCGCTACAAAAGACGGGTTCCGAAGATTTCGGCCGCTTGTTCGCCAAGAATCTTGTTTTCTCGGGTGCGGTTTTTGTTGCCTTTCTCCCCACGCTGCTAGCAAAAGAAGTCATCTATGGGAGCTACACCAAGCTTGGGTACGAACATTTGTGGACTTGGACGCCGCACGCGCTGATTCAAGTTTGTATTTCTGCCGATCATGGACTTTTCAGTTGGACTCCCATCTTGGCTCTCTCCGTCGCGGGCCTTTTCTTCGTTCAGAGGTACGACCGGACACTCGGCGCGTATTTGCTCGCTGTCTTCGCGGCGTTTCTGTATGTCATCGGATGTTACACAGACTGGGACGGGCTTTCATCTTTCGGGAACCGGTTCTTTGTCTCGCTGACTCCCATATTCGTTTTGGGACTCGCGGCAATTTTCGATTCGTTCTCCCGCGCATGGAATGAGCGCTCCGCCGGCGTGTTTGCATCCTGCCTAACCTCGGTCTTCATTATCTGGAACATGGGCCTGATATTTCAGTGGGGCACACATCTGATTCCCGCGCGCGGGCCGATTTCCTGGCGCGAGGTTGCCTACAATCAGGTGGCAGTGGTCCCCGTGCGAGTGGGGCGGACCTTGAAATCATATTTGACGGGCCGCAAAGAGTTGATGGGGCATATCGAGGAGGAAGATGTGAAGCAGCTCAAGTCGCAGCAGCCGGAGGGAATGGAGTGAGCGGCGTGGCTACGATTCCGGAACCGGCTGCTCTCGCGACGTCCCCTGTGATGCGCATCACGCCGCCAAGCGCGTGGTGGGCGCTTCCACTTGACGAGCTGTGGAATTACCGCGGGCTGCTTTATTTCTTCGTGTGGCGCGACATCAAGATCCGCTACAAGCAGACGGCCATTGGGGCTGCCTGGGCGGTGCTGCAGCCTTTTCTGACCATGCTCATCTTCAGCCTCTTTTTCGGCAAGCTCGCGCACATTCCTTCGCAGGGGCTGCCCTACCCGATTTTTTATTACAGCGCGCTGCTGCCCTGGATGTACTTCGCCACCGCGCTGCAGAATGCGACGAACACAATCGTGGAAAATCAACGCCTGATCACCAAAGTCTATTTTCCGCGCCTGGCTTTGCCGCTGTCGGCCGTTCTTTCCGGGCTGGTTGATTTCGGAGTCTCTTTTCTGATGTTCATAGCCATGATGATTTATTACCGCATTCACCCCACGGCCGCCCTGCTCTGGTTCCCGCTGTTTCTGCTGCTGGCGGTGCTGACGGCATTAGGTGTGGGGCTGTGGCTCTCGGCATTGAATGCGATCTATCGGGATGTGCGCTACGTGCTCCCTTTTCTTGTTCAGTTCTGGATGTTCGCTTCACCAGTGGCATATCCCAGCTCGCTGGTGCCTGAGAAATGGCGCTGGCTCTACGGACTGAACCCGATGGCGGGAGTGATCGAGGGTTTCCGGTGGTCGCTGGCGGGTGCAGGAAAGCCTCCGAGTCGCCTGATTTTTCTCTCAGCCGGGGTGGTTCTAGTGGTGCTGCTCAGCGGCGTGGCGTATTTTCAGAAAATGGAGACCACGGTAGCCGATGTGGTGTAAGCGGATTGCAGCTTGAAAGATGACTGAAACCGTCATTCACGTGGAGGGGTTGGGCAAACGCTATCGCGTGGGCGAGCGCGAGCGTTACCTGGCGTTGCGCGACGTGCTGACGCGCGCTTTCACAGCTCCCTTGCACCGCGGGCCTCGCCGAACGCCTGACTACCTGTGGGCACTGCGCGATGTGAGCTTCGATATTTCACGGGGCGAAGTAGTTGGCTTAATCGGCAGGAATGGCGCTGGGAAAACAACGCTGCTGAAGTTGCTCTCGCGCATCACTCGCCCGACTGCAGGGTTTGCCGAGGTGCATGGCCGCGTGGGAAGCCTGCTCGAAGTCGGCACCGGATTCCATCCTGAATTGACCGGGCGTGAAAACATTTACTTGAGCGGCGCGATTCTGGGGATGAGCAAAAGAGAGATTGATCGGAAACAGGATGCCATAGTGGCATTTTCCGGCGTCGAACGATATCTGGACACGCCGCTAAAATATTTCAGCACTGGAATGCAGATGCGTCTCGCTTTCGCCGTTGCCGCACATCTCGAGCCTGAAATTCTCTTTGTTGACGAAGTTCTCGCCGTTGGTGACCTCGAGTTCCAGAAAAAATGCCTTGGCAAAATGCAGGACATCTCCGAAAGTGGCCGCACCATCGTATTCGTCAGCCACCAGATGAACCAGATTCGCCGCCTCTGCCAACGCGTTTTCTGGCTCGATAACGGACAGATCCACAAGAGTGGGCCCACCGGCGTGATCCTCGGCGAATACGAATCGGCGCTCACCTCGGGCCAGCGGAACAGAAACGGGTCCACGAACGGCACGCGGACAAAGGCAAAGTTCGTCGGCTGGCACATCGAGGAAACGCCGTCAGAGCTTCCCAATCTTCTGACGACCTTGGGAGAGGTGACAATCCGGTTCGCCCTGGAAGTGTTTGCACCGGTGCAACTTGGCCATCATGGAATTGCGCTCTTCAATAGCGAAAAACAG
>Ga0307469_10000784_pt1 | contig 11630 bp, 8 predicted proteins | sample atmos_gasesAM2C__FD_203084 | JGI IMG/M metagenome (GOLD analysis project Ga0307469, IMG submission 203084) | Hardwood forest soil microbial communities from Morgan-Monroe State Forest, Indiana, United States - atmos_gasesAM2C_515 | ecosystem: Environmental > Terrestrial > Soil > Temperate forest...
GCACCAGCAGCGAAAGCGCCTGGTTGCTCATCCGCGCCGAAGCGCGCGGGCTGTCCGGGATATTAATTGCGTCGACGCCCACGGACTTCAGAAAGCGCGCCCCGTCAATTTCCTTTCGGACGTCGGTTCCTTTGGGGGGGACAATTTCCACCATGGTCACGAACTCTCCGGCCGCGATCTTCGCGCCTAATTTGGAGCGCTTCTCCAGCGGCATCACCAGGGCAGCCGTGAGCGCGGCTTCGCCCTTTACCCGCGCCGGACTGGACTTCGCGCGTGCCTCCCCTACACGCAATGCAGACTTCATCACTCGTATGTGCTCCGGAGTGGTTCCACAGCAGCCCCCCACCAGGCGTACTCCGGCGGTCACGAACTTACGCGCATAACTGGCCATGTACTCAGGCGAGCATAAGTAGATGTTCCGGCCTTCGACTGAGCGTGGCATTCCGGCATTGGGTTGCGCAGCCAGCGGCAGGGATGTGAGCGCTCGCACCCGCTCGATCACGTCGAGCATCGCCACCGGGCCCACGCTGCAATTACAACCGATAACGTCAGCGCCCCAGGCCTCAATCCGAGGCGTGAAGCTTTCGGGGGTCGACCCGTCGAGACAGTTTCCGTCTTCGTCGATGGTGACGTGTGCCACCAGGGGCAGCTTGGGGTCCACGTCGCGGGCGGCCAGAATCGCCTGATGCAATTCTTCGACGTAGCCAAAGGTTTCCAGCATCAGCAGATCGACGCCGCCCTCGACCAGGGCTGTGATCTGCTCGCGGAAGGCGGCCCGAGCTTCGTCGAATGAGGTCTTACCCAGCGGTTCAATGCGAACGCCCAGAGGCCCGACCGAGCCCGCTACCCAGACGCCAAAGCTCTTGGCTGCGTCCTTGGCCAGGCGAGCCCCGGCGAGATTGATTTCGCGGACCCGGTTTTCCATACTGTGCCGGGCCAGGCGGAATGAATTTCCGCCGAATGTATTGGTTTCAATGATTTCCGCACCGGCTTGCATATACTCGCGATGGAGGTCACGAATAAGATCGGGTTGCGAAACGTTCAGCTCGTCATAGCAGCGATTGATGAAGATTCCCTTGGCGTAAAGCAGCGTTCCCGTGGCCCCATCGCACAAGATGGGGGACTGCTTTAGACGGGTTAGCAGATCGGCAGCCATACTGTTGAGAATACAAGATGAAGGCTAGTTTTGCATCACGCCCCGGCAGTACCGCTCAGCGCCGGTGCGCCTCTCCACCGGCGCGCCTCTGCTATAATCCCGTTTCTTGCATCTAACTCTCCATTCTTCATCTTCTTGGGAGCTTCCGGATTGAAAGCTGCGCTCGCTCTTTTGGTGCTCATCGCGGCCAGTATTGCCATGGTTTCCTGCAGTAATAACTATAGCTATAACGGCACCAACACGCAGATAAACCCAGCCACGATCAAAGTGCACGTGTTCGTTTCCAACCCGCTGTTTCCCAACGGAACCTCAACCACCGCAGTTTTGAATGTGGTTGACGGGCAGCGGGATCTGCTCTCCCCAGGTGTGGTTTCGGTCGGGGCCACCATACCCACGCCGGGCCAGATGGTGTTATTTCCCAACAAGAGATTTACTCTCGTCTATAGCTCCTCGAACAATGTCATCTCCCTGATTAACAACCAAACCCAGAGCCTTAGCCAGAACGCTTCCGGAAATACTATTTCGATCACTCTGCCAGGCTTCAGTGAAAGTATGGTGGTCGCGCCGGACAACGTTACTGGCTTTGCCGCCGTCCCCACCGCGCCAGTAACGCCGGGAACCGGTGTGCCCCCGGGCCTGGTCGAGTTGTTGGACCTTACCAATGGCGTGATCACGGCCGGGATTCCCGTGGCCGGGGCGCAGTTCCTGGCGCCAAGCCACAACGGCAACCGGATCGTGGTTCTGGGAAGCAGGCAGGATACGGTAACCCTGCTTGCCCCCAGTCGACACCAGCACCGATCCCCGGACCGACATTCAAAGCCCGCTGTTCGACCATCCGGTTTGGGCCGCTTTCAGCGACGACGATTCCACCGCCTACATCCTGAATTGCGGCCTCGAATGTGGTGGGACCACAGCCAGCGTTACCTTGCTGGATCTGAACAGCAACCTGGTGGGGCCCACCATTCCGGTAGACGCCGCCACCACTGGTTTGCTCGCCGGCAACACGCTCTACGTGGCAGGTACTAAGCCGGGTGCCAACACCTGCGTTAGTTCTGCCACCCCAACCCTGGCCACTACGTGCGGACAAGTTTCGGTAATTGATCTGACCTCCGGTACCGTGTCTCTGACAGCTACCATCACCGACGGCTATCACAACCACATGGAAATGGGCGCCAATAACCAGCTCTTCATCGGAGCCCGCACCTGCACCAACATCAACGTCGCTGGAAGCGGCAGCACCCTTGGCGAAATCCGTGGCTGCCTGTCGATCTTCGACACCGCCAAGGCGAAAGTGGTGATTGCCCCCAAGATCGGTGACGTCACGGGGATTCAAGCCATCAACCGCCGCAACGTGGTCTACGTAGTGCTGAACGGAAACCTGAGCATCTTCGACACCACCACCGACAAGCTGCAAACCACACAGGTGGACATTATTGGACAGGCTGTGGATGTGAAGCAGGTAGACTAGGATGTTTCTAGCTTCCAGCCTTCCATCCCGAGACATTTTTCAGTGCAGCCTCGGGCTCAATCGCAAGGGCATAGGCTAGAAGGTGGCAGCCAGAAGCTTATTTCTCCATCACCAGCACATGCTGCTGCGCGGCAGCGACTGCCGCCGAAGAATACGGCAGCTTGAAGGTGTAGCCCTCATACCACGCCTTCCACTGGTCCATGTAATAGGGGCTGAGGAGGTTTCCCGCCTCGCCCGTGACCAGGTTCAGGGTTGATTGATCCAACTCGGAGAGGTCAACTGTCAATCGCTCCGAAGGCCCGTGCTTACGTGACACAGCCTTGATCGTATAGCCGCTACCCGACTGCGGTTGAACTCCAGGACCAGTCCAGCGCTGCAAGAATGGCACTCTGCCCAGAATCGGATGCTGAATCTCGACCGGATGAGACGCGCCCCAATGCCACAAGCCCAGGTCGGTAGGCGCCTCCGGACCATTGACAGCGGCTTCGACGGCCGCGGCCAGCAGGCTATCGTAGCTGTCATACGATTGCGGCAGCCATCGCTTCGTCTGGTGTTGGAGAATGTTCTCCAGCCACACCGACTGCATGCCCCAGCTGTAGGTCTTCCAGTTGAGCGTAGCCTTCGCCTGCTCAGGGTCCCTGGGCACCGATCCCAGCTTGGGCTCAAGCAGCAATCGTGTTAGCTCGACGCGTGTCCGGTATTCGATCGTGGGCGCCGAGGAATCTGCAGTCATGCGGCCATCCCACCCGCGCATGAGTTCAGCCGCTTGTTTTGTCCGCGCCGACGCATTCTTGGCGTGGTCGACGGCGTACACAAAGCGCTCGGCGAAGAAGCGCTCACCGTCGGAATAGATATCTGTCTGCAGTGCCAGCATGTCGGCTGCGGAAAACTTCTTTCCTGACTCCAGGACGCGATAGATCCGCGCCGTACGCCAAGGGGCTTCCCACCCGGTGCTGATCGAAAACGGGTACCTGTCCGGCGTGATGCGGCCGTTGGCCGTCGCAATGATTCCGGAAGGCGGATTGTATGCGCTGGGCAGCTTGTCGTAGGGGATGTAGCCCGTCCACTCGTGGGCGTTGTCGCTGCCATTTTCCGGAAGGCTGCCATCCCCTAAGGCGCGGATAGGTATTCTTCCCGTGGCCTGATAGCCGATGTTGCCATCCACATCGGCAAAGGCCACGTTTTGTCCGGGGGCATCAAGCGCCGAAAACGCGTGGCGGAACTGTTCCCAGTTCTGCGCCGAATCGACTTCAAAGAAGGGATTGTGAGTGCCTTCGTAAAGCGTCCAGCGCAGCGCCAGTTTGCGAGTTTCGCCTGCGATTAGGTCGGTAACAATCGGTCCGTGGCGACTGAGCGTCACGTCCATCACCACATCAGGCTTGCCCTTCACGTGAATGGTTTCTCGACGATGGTCGGCCGGCTTCCAGCCCTGAGGCGTGAGGTATTGGCCGGCGGCGTTGAAAGTCTCGATGTAAACATCTTCGACAGTCGGGCCGATGTTGGTGAAGCCCCAGGCGATGCGCTGGTTGTGTCCGACGATGACGTAGGGGATTCCCGGTAGCGTTACGCCGGCGACGTCGAAGCTGCCGCTGCCAGAATTGGCGCAGCCGGAATTGACACAGCGAAGGTGGGCTTGATACCAGAGGTTGGGCATCTGGTGACCGAGGTGCATATCGTTGGAGAGCAGCGGCTTTCCCGACACCGTATGCGCCCCTGAAACCACCCAGTTGTTCGATCCAACTACCATGCGGGAGTCGGAGTGTGATCCCGCCTCCATTAAAGCCGCCAAGCCAGCGCCGGCCAGATCACGAAGCAGGGGTGCCGCTGACTTCCTAGCCACAGAACTCCCCACCGGGGAACGCCGGTTCTCGTCTTCATTACTATCAATACTATCCGTGTTTTGCTCCAGGCTGGGGCGCGCAACCGTCGGCGGCCGGTCATGCCACGATGAATTTACGTACAAATCCGCGGTCAGTTCCGGCCCCAGCTTGGCCAGAATCTTCTCGCGATCCAGTGCGTCAGCATAAGGATAGTGGTTCAGGTCTTTGACCATTTGGGCCGCGATGAGTGTGGAATCCTCCTGCGCCCAGGGGCGCGGGGAATAGCCCAGGATGTGAAACTCGATGGGCAGCCGGTCGCGGTGAGATTCGATGTAGGCGTTTACGCCGCGCGCGTAGGCCTCAAAATGCGCCCGAGTCTGCGCCGACGAGACCTCAATTGCCTTCCGCGCTGCCACCCTTAGTCCCAGAATTCTCTGTTCGCGATCATGCTTGAGATAAGCGGCTCCGAGAATTTCCGAGATTTCACCAGCGGCGAATCGCCGCATAACGTCCATCTGCCACAGACGGTCCTGCGCGGTTACATATCCCTGAGCAAAGAACAGGTCTTCAAAGGTGGCCGCGTCGATCGTTGGTACACCGTGTCCGTCCCGGCTCACCGTGACTTTAGAGGAGAGCCCAGCAACTTTCGCGCTCCCGTCCAGTTGGGGGAGGGCAGAGCGCGCCACCGCGTACAGCCATGCCAATCCTCCTAGGGCAATGATGGTGACGATTAGAAAGAAAGCCAACGCTCGCCACAGGCCACGGCGGCGCCCGGCAGTCGAAGCAGGGATAGTGATGGTTGCCATGATGAAATATCGAGATTGATTCTATGGGGCATCATTGTGAGAAGACAAATCGACCAACCAAGGTGGACGCTGGCAGCCCACACCTTCAGTCAATTGGCGCCATTGACATGCAGGTATCGTGGTCTAAAACCGTACGCCCACTGGGATTAACACGCACTACCCCATCCTCGATCGAGCAGAAGCTACTCCTGCCTGTCTGATTCGGCACCGCCGGCACGGCCGTCACAACATACTGCGAACCGTCGCCGGACGTGATGGTGCCGAAGATGTATCCGTGCAGGCCGGGTGAAGCGCTTGCAACCGCTATTTTGTTTTCCATCAGGCAAGCTGTTGCCTGTCTGGGGGTGCACGGCTCCGCACCGCCCAGCGACCCCAGGTCCCGCGCGTAGCCGATCGCTGGATACGTCGCCCGATAGGTTACTTGCGCCGTATTTATGCTCCTGACCGTGACTGCCGCCAACCCCTCGTTCGCCGCCATTCGTGCGCGCAGCAGGTTAGGAATCGCAATCGCGGCAATGATGAGGATCAGTGGAATCATAGCGATCCCCAGATACCCCAAAACCAGACCGGCGATCGCCAGTCCTGCGCCACCCAGCCTTCCCGCACTCCTTTTGATTTGCGAGAGGGCGATGTGACCGAACACCACGGCGGGGATAGACAGGGGAAAGAAGACGAAAAGAATCCCAAAGATCAAACTTGCGATGGCCATGCCACTGGTCTTTTGCGGCGTCGCAGAGCCCGGTACGCCAGGGGTTGCCCGCGACGAAAGCCCGGCGAGAGGCGCATTCGCAAGGCCGGCCCGCTGGCCGCATGCCGCGCAAAGCGTGACATCTTCAGGCATTGATTGACCACATCGAGAGCAGAACATGCCAATCGCTCCTTGCTGGGGTGCATTGCTGGTTGATCTTAAGTCGGATTTTCGCCGTTAACCTCCTTAATCCGACATTCGAACGGTTCTCCTTGCGGTACCTTCGTGCCATTCGTGGTTCACCGCTTCGCCGCTACCAACGGTCGCGGCTGCAAGGGGAAGGTTTCCGCACTCACTACGTCTCCGGGGGCGTCGCCGCCGCACCATGACGCGGAGCGCCAGCGACCGGGCTGCACTCAAGCCTCTGGATCATATTGATATTGAAGGTCATTCCGGTCGCAAAGTTCGCAGCGCCTTTCTTGACAAAGGTTGCGCATCAGATCCAACCCTCCCCCCACCAGGCAAATTGCTGTTTTGCATCCTGCAGCCCTGCGATTCTGTTTGCCTTGGGACCCTGATTCTGGTAACTTTCGCCGTTCGGGATGACCGGGAGGTTTACGGTCTTGGTTTTGTTTGGTCAAACGGGAAGTACGGGGGAAATCAATGGCTTTTTGCAGCGGATGTGGAACCCAGATAGCGGACGGCTCGACCATGTGTCCGGCTTGCAGCAGTCGTGCGGCGGCGCCAGCTGCCCCGGCTCAGGGGACAACCGGTGGAATGACCGACAATGTTGTGGGCATGCTGTGTTACATCACCATCGTCCCGGCGATCATTTTCCTGGTCATGGAGCCTTACAACAAGAGTAAGTTCGTACGCTTCCATGCCTTTCAGATGATCTTCTTTTGCGTAGCCATGATTGCCATCTGGATCGGCTTGACCATCATCGGTTTTGCTCCAGGTCTAATCTTTATCACGTTCCCCCTGCACATGATCGTCTGGCTGGGATCGTTCATCGTCTGGATTATTCTGCTGATCAAGGCCAATCAAGGGTTGATGTTCAAGTTGCCGGTGATTGGAGACCTGGCCGAGAAGCAGGCGAACGCATAAGTTAAGGCGCCCGGCCGCACGATTGTGCCGGCACTTCGCGAATTACCGGCCTCTGCCGCGTCGTACGCGGGGAGGCCGGTTCGGTTTTCCTCCCTTGACAAGGTTTTCCGGGGATGTCATTGCTCTTAGCTTTTGGGTCGCCAAGCATTCCGACGATCCAGACGGGAAAACACGATTTTCTAGTCCAAGGGTTTCTTAAGGACGGCGATTGAAAGTTCGGGTTTTCTATCACGACAAGTGCTTCGATGGGGCATGTTCGGCAGCCCTTTTTTCACGCTTTTACCGGGAGCGCATTCGCGGCGACGCTACCTTCGTGTTCTCCGGCTTGCTGCATCGGGCTGGTTCCTTGTTTGACGAGAAACAATTCGATGGCGAGGAAAACGCCATCGTGGACTTCAAATATTCCAGCTCACCCAAAATTACCTGGTGGTTCGATCATCACCAGAGCGCCTTCCTCACGCCTGCAGACGCCGCTCACTTCGAGCAGGACCAGAGTAACCGCAAGTTTTACGATCCTGACTTCAAGTCCTGCACCAGCTTTATCGCGACCATCGCCGAACAACGCTTTGGTTTTAATCCCGCTCCTGTAGCCGACCTGGTGCACTGGACCGACATGGTCGACGGCGCCATGTATCCCGACGCAAAAACTGCGGTGGAAATGAAGGCCCCAGCCATGAAGCTCACGATGGTGATCGAGTCCGCGCAGGACTACACCTTTATCCCGCGGCTCATCCCTCTCCTGGCCAACAAACCCCTCGAAGAGATTTTGGAAGAGCCTTTCGTTGCCCCCCTGTTGACGCCTTTGCTTGAACGTCACCAGCGGGCGGTCGCTGTCATGCGCGAGCGGATCGAATCGAAAGACGGTACTTTGTTCTTCGATATCACCGACCACGATCTCGAGGGCTATAACAAGTTCGTGCCCTACTATCTGCATCCGGAATCCATCTACAGCGTAGGCTTAAGCAAGAGCAGCTTTCGCGTGAAAGTTTCCGTGGGATCAAATCCCTGGGCCCCGTCAGAGCCGACGGTCAATCTGGCCAAGGTTTGCGAGAGCTACGGCGGCGGTGGCCATGCCCGGGTGGGAGCCATCTCGTTCGGCGTCACCGAAGAGGAAGCCGCGCGCAAAGCCGCCCGCGAAATCGTGCAAGACCTTCGTGCAACCGTGCGCCGGGCCAGCTGACCTTGTACCCTGTCATCCTGAGCGGAGTCGAAGGATCTCTAGCCTCTTCACGCAAGCACGAATCGCAATGGAAATTCTCCGCCCTGGTTTCATCAGCAAGAGGGTGTTCGTGATGAAAAGATCCTTCGACTCCACCCGTTCCTTCGCAAGCGAATGGACGGCCACGGCTCAAGATGACTGAGACCTGGCAGGATGACGAATACATGGCCGCTCCTCCCACCCGCGATCCTATTGTCCTGCGCGCCGACCATCTAGGCCGAGCCGTCCAGAACAAAATCCTTATTCAGGACGCAACTTTTGAATTGAGAAAGGGAGAAGTCTTGACTATCGCCGGTCCCAGCGGCTCGGGCAAGAGCTCACTTCTGCGGCTGCTCAATCGCCTTGATGAGCCCACTTCCGGGACAGTGTTTGTGGAAGGAACCGATTATCGCAACCTCGAACCGCGTGAACTCCGCCGCAAACTAGGCATGGTCACGCAGCGCCCCTACCTGTTTCCTGGCACGGTGGCGGAAAATCTCCAATTTGGACCCGCGCAGCGCGATGAGACCCTGTCGTGCGAAGCCATCGAAGAATTGCTATCCCAAGTTGGACTTACAGGCTATGGTGATCGCGACGTTGCGCATCTTTCCGGAGGCGAAGCTCAACGGGTTTCGGTGGCTCGCACCCTGGCCAACACTCCAGTCATCCTTCTGCTGGACGAACCCACCTCCGCGTTGGACGACGCGGCCAAGCTCGAAGTTGAGTCATCCATCCAGAATGTCGTCCATAATCAAGGACTGACTTGCGTCATGGTGACCCACGATCTCGCTCAGGCGTCCCGGTTGGCCGAAAGGGCCCTGCTGCTCAAGTCCGGACGCATTGTGCGCGATGGTCCAGTCGGTGAGGTGCTGCATGCTTAGACTGTTCCTCCACTCCCAACTACAATTGGGTCTCGCTCAGGCTGCGGTAGCCGCATTGGTGGCGCTGGCGGTTGTACTCCTCGCTCGCCGACGGAAGATCCATCTCGAAGCGGAAACCTTAGTTGCAATGGCGCGGGGACTGGTGCAAATCATTGCGGTGGGTTCCATCTTGGTGATCTTGCTGCGCGCCCCCCGGTGGACCAGCGCCTTCTTGCTGGCCGGTATGATCGTCGCGGCGGGCGCAACCTCGGCGCGCCGCGCTAAAGGCATGCCCGACGCATTTCGTGTTTCCGCCTGGTCTATCGCTTTTGGAGCCGGTTCGGTAATTGCCCTGATGACCTCACTGGGGGTGATTGATACCGCGATCACATCCCTGGTTCCGGTGGGCAGCATGCTGATTGCGAATGCCATGAACACCAATGGCCTGGCGCTCAACCGTTTCCGCTCTGACGTCCTGGCTCACGTGGGGGAAATCGAAACCGCGCTGGCCTTAGGGGCCGAAGCTCGCAGCAGTGTTTCGCCCCAGGTGCAGGCGTCCTTTGAGGCCAGCCTGATTCCCGCGATCGACTCGCTACGCTCTCTCGGCATCGTATGGATTCCGGGCCTGATGGCGGGCATGTTGCTCTCCGGGGCTCGACCGGTGTACGCGGCCATCTACCAGTTTGTGGTGCTGGCGATGATCTTCGCCGCTTCTGGACTGACCTCGCTGACCAGCACCATGCTGATTCGCGACAGGGTGTTCTCGCCAGCGCAACAACTGTTGTTGCAGCCAGGCAGATGACCGTGATCTCGTTATGGAAAAGCTAGCGACCAGCATCCTCGAGCATGCCAAAGCGACCGAAAAGCATCGCCGGCCGGCAGCACTTCGCGCCGTCGCGTCATTGGAACTGGCCAAAGGCATGGTCGTGCTTCTGCTGGGCTTCGGCGCAGTTTCGCTGGTGCATAAAGACGCCTGGGATGTCGCCGAAGCTGTGCTCAGATTTCTGCACGTAAATCCCGATCACCACCACTACGCCCAAGTCTTCCTCAACCTGGCTGACAACGTTACTGACAAGAAATTGTGGGCTATGGCAGCCGGGGCCACGGCCTACTCCATCATTCGCTTCATCGAAGCCTACGGGCTGTGGGGTGCAAGAACCTGGGCCGAGTGGTTCGCCCTGATTTCGGGAGCCCTGTATGTTCCGTTCGAGGCCTACGAACTGGCGCGGCGGCCAACTCCAGTTCATCTGGCTGTACTGCTCATCAATCTCGCAATCGTGTTCTATATGCTCTATCTAAGACTGACAGCCCGAAAGGAATCCAAGATGGCTGCCTAGAGCTTTGTCCTGGAACTTTCGTTTAATGGTTTGCTTAATGTTGTCATCCCAACCGGAGCGAAGCGAGAGGGATCTGGTGTGTGTGGCAGGCTGTCGATCGCCACCTTCGGGCAAGAATAGGAAAGGCGCGAGGTCACTCGTGGCGCAAACTTAAAAAGAACGAACTGATGTAGCAGCTGAGGGTGCTGTCAGATCCCAAGAAACAACCACTCGTGACCAATGAAAGCTGACATGAATTGCCCAAATCGAATCGCCCTGTATTTCATTCAGATTGCCCTCGCCGCCGCAGTCCTGACTCCGCGCCTCCAAGCGCAACGAATCTCTTTGCAAGCCCTGGTCACTCCCTCCACGACAATCGTCAAAGACGGCCTCCCGGTCACATTTGCGGTTCACGGCTTCATCGAATTCAAATCTCTGTCCGAATTGTTCCCCTACATCGATTCCCAGACGCAACGCTGGAAGACTCTGGACGATGCAGTCAGGAGGGAACTGGCGCGCGACCTGCTACGCCGTGGCATTGAAAGCCGCGTGATCTCGATGGCCGACGAGCGCCCGCTGGAGACGCTAATAACCCACACCGCCGAGGAACTCCGGGCAGCCCTTGCCCAAATCAAGCAGCCATTGCCGCCCGGCTACGGCGAGGCGTTTCTGGCCGTCCAGGAAAAGTGGAAACACTCCCTAAATTGCTGGAGCGCCGCACCGTCCATTCCGGCGCGCGTGCTCTCCAACTGGTATCCGATAGAAGAAGGCATCCAACTGTACGACGCAACTTATGACTCCACCGAACATTTCTGGCAGGCGCTAAAGTATCACCCCGACACTACGATCGCTGAGCTGACCGGCTTGCTCAGCGTGCTGGAGCAGAAAGATTGGCGCTCCTGGCTCGCGCGCCTCGATAACGATCCCAACCTGTATCTTCCCAACGCCTACGCCGTGGAATTCCTGCGCCACAACCTGGCCATGGAGCGTCTGCACTGGTTTCGCGACCAACTGGCTACCCACGGCCTGCATCCAAGTGATCGCGCCCGACTGACTCAGCAGCGTGTCAACGTCTCCTTGCGCTTCACGGCCTTCGAGGAGAAGGTTCTATGGGGCGACCTTGCCGACTTGTTCCATCTCCTCTACACCTTCTCTGCGCCCGACGATCCGATTCGAAAGACGCTAGCCGTACATCACTTCGATGGCATTTA
>Ga0307469_10000785_pt1 | contig 11614 bp, 11 predicted proteins | sample atmos_gasesAM2C__FD_203084 | JGI IMG/M metagenome (GOLD analysis project Ga0307469, IMG submission 203084) | Hardwood forest soil microbial communities from Morgan-Monroe State Forest, Indiana, United States - atmos_gasesAM2C_515 | ecosystem: Environmental > Terrestrial > Soil > Temperate...
CACGGTTGGCGTTGCTTACCACATCAACAGCCCGACACAGCCAGCGATCGCGGCCGACCTTCCCGGCGTGAAGCCGATCGATCGGACTTCCATGAACGCGTTCGAGGACCGTCCGTTCCGTGAGGCCGTTCAAGGCACGAGGAAGAAGCGACTCATTGTCGGCGGCCTGCATAGCGAAATCTGCCTTGCGTTCGCCGTGGCCGAGGCGCTCAAGAATGGTTACGACGTGATGTTCGTCGCCGATGCAGTCGGTGGACGCTCGCAAGTGGCGCACCGGACGGCTATTGAACGCCTGGCACACGCCGGTGCCGTGCCTACCACGGCACTCGCCGTTGTGACCGAACTCTTCCGCGATTGGGCCTCGCCGTTGGCTAACAAGGCGAGCGATGTCATCTATTGGTACTTCGGCGAGCTTGCGAAGATGAACGCAAACGTGGGCGTCAGCGAATACGAGAAGGCGAAGGCCAAGGAGCGAGCCTAGATGTCAGGGAGAACCCTCGACGCCGTCTCCCGCAGTTCAACGCAAAGGAGAATCGCGATGCGACTGACAACCTTGGCGGCGGCCGTGCTCGTCCTAAGCGGATGCGCCACGCCGATGACCTCCTCCACGCCGATGACCTTCTTCGTCACCAGCAGCGGACCCGGCCGCGGCGCGGACCTCGGCGGACTCGAGGGCGCCGACAAGCACTGCCAGCAATTGGCGACCGCCGCGGGCGCAGGCGATCGCACCTGGCGCGCCTACTTGAGCACGCAAGGTAAAACTCTCGACGATTCGACCGTGGTGCATGCCCGGGACAGGATCGGCACCGGTCCGTGGCGTAACGCAAAAGGCGTGCGCATCGCCTCGAGCGTCGAAGACTTGCACGGAAGCGGCAACAACATCACCACGGCGACCGCACTGGACGAGAACAGCCAGCGGGTCAACGACCGCACCCAGAAGCCACCCAAGCACGACATCCTCACCGGGTCGCGGCCGGACGGCACCGCGTTCGGCGGCGGGGATCTTCAGGACATGACGTGCGGAAACTGGACGAAGGACACCTCCGACGGCTCCGCCATGGTCGGTCACCACGACCGTATCGGCCCAATCGACCATCCCTGGGCGACGTCGTGGAACTCGTCGCACAACTCGCGCGGCTGCTCGCAGGAGCGGCTGCGCAGCAGCGGCGGAGAAGGCTTGTTCTATTGCTTCGCAGTCGACAAATAACGACTACCGCGCACGGCTACTTGACCCCCCGCGAAATGATCGAGCTCAACGTCAATCACGCCACCGTATCGGTGGACGATTGCCTCGTCCCGCTAGCTCGCGGGCAGGCGGACACTCTCCGAGAGCGAGTCGAGGAGCGCGCGCACCGCGGGAACCATTCCGCGCCGCGACGGGAAAACAGCGTGCACGATTCCGACGTGAGCCTTGAGCGACGGCAGCAGTCGGATGAGCGCGCCGCCCTCCAAATCGTTCGCAACGAGGAGACGCGGGACCAGGACTGCGCCGATCCCCTGCAGCGCCGCACGCCGCAGCGTGAAGAGATCGTCCGTGCAGAGGCGCGGCGAGTGTGTCAGCTCGACGGGCTCGCCGTCCGCGCCGAGGAAGCGCCAGGTCGAGCGCTCGTCGGCGCTCGCCATCGAAAGCGTCGGCATTCGTGCAATATCTTCGAGCGTTCGTGGTTCGCCGTGCGCGGCAATCAATTCCGGACTGGCGACGAGGATCACCTCGTCGGGCCCGAACGCGCGCATGGCGAGATCGGAATCCTCCAGCGGCGGCTTGCGAACCCGCATGGCGATGTCGAGGCCTTCGTCGACGACGTCGACGCGGCGATTGGTGGCGTCGAGCGCGACACGCACTCGCGGATGCTTGGCGAGGAAGCGCACGAGTATCTCGGTGACGCCGCCTTGCAGCAGACCGGTGGGACAAGAGATGCGCACGAGCCCCTGTGGCGAGGCAAGAATCTGGCTCATGGCGTCTTTCGCCGCCTGCGCTTCATCGAGGAGCGCCAGGCAATGGCGATGGAATGTCTTGCCTGCTTCGGTGAGCGAGAGACGCCGCGTCGTGCGGTTTATGAGGCGCACGCCGAGCTCGGTCTCCAGCGCAGCGATGCGGCGGCTGAGCTTCGAGGTCTGCAAGCCCAACGCTTTCGCCGCTGCCGTGTAGGAGCCGAAATCGACCACTTTGGCGAAGAAATAGAGGTCGTTGAGGTCTCGAACTGGGGTCATGTGGCAGCCTAATTATTCTATTCACGACAAATATGCATTCCATTTCTCGATCTGTCCAGGGGATCGTTGCACAGGTATGGTGTCTACGAGACTTCGTCACTTGTAGAGGAACACAGCTATGTCGAGTCAACGTCGTCAATTTCTGGGATTCGCCGCCGGCGCAATCGCAGTAACGATATGAGCGAGAACCTCGAGGGCAAGATCGCCGTCCCGATGCGACGCACCATACTGAAGGCTGCGGCGGGCCTCGGCGCGCTGGGCGGCCTGGGTGCGATCCTGACTGATCCGCTTGAGGCGCGTGCAGCGTCGGCAGGTCTTGTGTTGTCGCCTGCTTCCGAAGCGGTGACGCCATTCCGAGCTAGATTTCCTCAGGAAGCATTCGGCGACCTGAAGCGTAGGCTGAGCACGACTCGCTGGCCGGAGCATGAGACGGTCGGCGACTGGTCGCAGGGCGTTCCGCTCGAAAAGGCCCAGGCGTTGATCGCTTACTGGCGCGACCAGTACGACTTGCGTCGGTTCGAGGCCCGTATCAACGCCTTCCCGCAATATCGCACGCGGATAGATGGACTCGGCATTCACTTCATCCACGTGCGGTCGCCGAACCCGAATGCGCTGCCGATCATTCTCACACATGGCTGGCCGGGATCGTTCGTGGAGTTCATGGGAGTCATCGGCCCGCTCAGCGATCCCGCGCGCCACGGCGGGCGCGCAGAAGACGCATTCCATGTCGTCGTGCCGTCGCTCCCGGGCTTCGCGTTTTCCGACAAGCCGGCCGAGACCGGCTGGGACGTCAATCGGATCGCCCGCGCCTGGGCAACGCTGATGCAACGCCTCGGCTACGACCGCTGGGTCGCCCAGGGTGGCGATTGGGGCGCCGGAGTGACGCACGCCTTGGCTCAGCAGCGGCCCGAGGGCCTGATTGCAGCGCACGTGAACTGGCAATTCGTTTTCCCGGAGAAGCTGCCGGCCAATCCGACGCCTGCCGAACGCAGGGCCATGGACGGTGCGGCGCGGTTTGCAACCGATCAGAGCGGCTACTTCCGCGAGCAAGCGACCCGGCCGCAAACGATCGGCTATCCGCTAGCGGATTCGCCCGCGGGCCAGGCGCTGTGGATCTACGAGAAGTTCCAGGCGTGGACCGACAATCACGGCAATCCCGAGGATGCGCTGGCGATCGAGGCGATGCTCGACGACATCAGCCTCTATTGGTTCACGAACACCGCCGCATCGTCTGCTCGCATCTACTGGGAGAATACCCGCGCCGGCGCGGCAAGCCTGTCCAAAGGGCGGATCGAACTGCCGATGGCGGCGTCGGTCTTCCCGCGCGAGATATTCACGCCGCCGAAAGCCTGGGCCGAGGCGCTATGGCCGAACCTGTTCTATTGGAATGAGCTCGACAAAGGCGGGCATTTCGCCGCATTCGAGCAACCGGCGCTCTTCACCGAAGAGATGCGAAAGGCCTTCAGGTCACGGCGCGCCTAGCGAATTGGCGGCGGCGGCCGCCGCCGAACACACCCTTCGTCACTTATGGAGAGGAGCACAGCTATGTCAAATCAACGTCGTGACTTTCTCGGACTCGCAGCCGGCGCAATCGCAGTCACTGCGACCTCCGGCGAGGCGCTTGCACAGGCCAATCCGTCGCGCGGAAGGGAGACGCCAACACCAGCGCAAACAAGTCGGTCGGCGAAATCAGAGTTCACTGGGCTTTCGGCTTTACTGACCCCGGAGGAGTGCGTCGTCGTCCTGATCGATCACCAGCCGTTTCAGATCGCGAACCTTCACAGTCACGAGCCGACGATGGTCGTGAACAACGTGATCGGACTCGCCAAGTTCGCCAAGGCCTTCAAGGTTCCGGTCATCCTGACCACGGTGCTCGAAGCTCGCGGAGGAAAAATCATAAAGGGTCTTCAAGACGTATTTCCGGATCAGAAGCCTGTTGATCGGACGTACATCAACACGTGGCAGGACAAACGGGTCGTGGACCTCGTGAAAGCAACCGGCCGCAGGAAGCTGGTCCTGGCCGCGCTTTGGACCGAGATGTGCCTGGCGATGCCCACGATTCAGGCCCTCGGTGAAGGCTACGACGTGCATATCGTTACCGACGCTTCAGGGGGCGTATCCGTGGAAGCTCACGACATGGCGGTTCGGCGAATGGTGCAAGCAGGGGCCGTTCCTATCACGTGGCTCGGTCTGAGCGGCGAATGGCAACGCGATTGGGCGCGCGAGTCTACGCTTGCGGATGCTGCCAGGATCCTGACCGAGCACGGTGGTGCAAGCGGGGCTGCATTCGCTTGGGAGACGCAGCTTCTGGGCGGTTCCAAGCCGTGAGCATGACCCCAGCCGCCGGCGACAATGGCGCCCCCGCCGACGCGTCGCGGCGCGATATTCTCGTGGGGATCGCGCGCGGCGCTTTGGCCGGCGCGGCCGTGGCGATCGGAAGCGACGCAGCGGCACAGCCGAGCCCGGCGCCGTTGCCGCGCGCCACGGAAGCGGTCACGCCCTTCCGAGTGGTGACGTCGAGCGCGGCGATCAGTGACGTGCGCCGCCGCTTGCAGGCGACGCGCTGGCCGGAACGCCAGACCGCCGAGGATTGGCGGCAGGGCGTTCCCCTCGCCACGATACAGAAGTTGGTCGCGTACTGGGGTACCGCCTATGATTGGCGCCGTCTCGAACGGCGCTTGAACGCCTATCCGCAATTCCGAACCCAGATCGACGGTCTGGGTATTCACTTCCTGCACGTTCGTTCACGGCACGAGCAGGCGCGCCCGATCATCCTGACCCACGGCTGGCCGGGCAGCGTCGTCGAATTCCTCAATGTCATCGGTCCGCTGACCAACCCGACCCAACACGGCGGCCGGCCCGAAGACGCCTTTCATGTCGTCATCCCGTCGCTTCCGGGCTTTGGCTTCTCCGACAAGCCGACCGAGAGCGGCTGGGGCTTGCCGCGAATCGCGCGGGCATGGTCGGTGTTGATGCGGCGCTTGGGCTACACCGACTATCTCGCGCAGGGCGGCGACTGGGGCGCGGGAGTCACGACGTGGATGGCCAAGCAGCACGTGGAAGGGCTCGCGGCGATCCATCTCAATCTGCCGATAGTGTTTCCACCTCCGGTCGAGGGCGAACCGAACCCGGCGGAGAAGGCGGCCATCGCTCAATTGGTTGCGTTCAATGACAAAGGAACGGGCTACTCCAAGATACAATCCACCCGGCCTCAGACCATCGGCTACGCGCTGGCGGACTCGCCCGCCGGCCAGGCGGCGTGGATCTACGAAAAGCTCGGAGAGTGGACCGACAGCAACCACGAACCGGAGCGGGAAATCTCGCGCGACGAGATGCTCGACAACATCTCGCTCTATTGGCTCACCAACACGGCCGCGTCCTCCGCGCGCCTCTACTATGAGACTTACGCCGATTTATCGATGCAGCGGCTCGATCTGCCGGTCGCCGTGAGTATTTTCCCCGGCGAAGTGTTTCAACCGCCGCGATTGTGGGGCGAGCGGGTCTATTCGCGACTCTTCTATTGGAACGAAGCCGCGCACGGCGGACATTTCGCGGCCTTCGAGCAGCCCGCCGTATTCGTCGAGGAGCTGCGCGCCGCATTCCGCGCGCTTCCTCGTGGTGGCTGAGCACTGGAGTTAGGCGGCCCTCGAGACGCAGGCCGCACTCGATGCCGAGGGGAGACAAGCCATGTCGTACAGCATATCGACCTTGCTGACCCGCAATCTTCACGACGTCTTCGGTGAAAATGATCCCGCCCGTCGCCGCGCGGCCATCGACGAGATCTTCACCGAAGATTGTGTGTTCTACGAACCTGGCGGGGGCGTCTACCATGGCCGCGACGAGATCGATCGCGTCGCGGGCGCGATCAGGGCTACTAACCCTGACTTTCGATATCAGCCAATTGCAAAGCCCGAGGAGTTGGGCAATGGCGGGCGGGTCCAATGGGTAGAGGGCCGGCCTGGTGAGGCGCCAGCTCACGCCGGGACTGATTTCATCATTGCGCGGGACGGCCGGATTGCCGGCGTTTACCTCTTTTTCGACAAGCTTCCCTGAAGGAACAGGTCGCCCGACACTATGCGAGAGAGCTATGCCTGATACGACAGAGACCCTCATCAAACGCAATCTCCACGAGGTGTTCGGAGAGCGAGACGCCAAAAAAAGACGGGAGGCGATCGCCCAACTTTGGACCGAAGATTGCGTGTTCATCGATCATAGCGGCAAGAGCCACGGGCGCGATGAGCTCGATCGTGCGGTTGCGGTGTTGCATCAGCGCCTCCCGGGCTACGTTTTCAGTGAGCTTCGGCCTGTCGATCTACTCCACGAAAGCGGGCGTTTGGCTTGGAGCTATGGACGACCGGGCCAGAAGCCTATCAAGGGCGTAGATGTGGTTCTGGTGCGAAATGGCCGCATCTCCCTGATGCTGACGTTCCTTGATGAGGTGCCGGCGAAACTCTAGTCGGCCGCCCGAAATGCCGTGAATGGAGATCCTCACGCCGGCGCCAGCCTCATCTGCTCGAGGATTTCGCGCCCGACGAAGCCGTAGGGATTGGCGATCGTCTCCGCGATCTCGTAGTGGTTGTACCCCTCGGCGTAGACGAGCTTGACCGGCTTGCCGGCCTTCTTCAGCACCTCGGCGAACTCGCGCGTCTGGCGCTTGAACTCCGGCGTCTCGAGCGACCCGTAGAGGAGCACGATGGGCGCATTGATCCGGTCCAGGCGCCGCATCGGCGACAGCTCCTGCTCCATCTCGTCGGTGAACTTGACGTAGTTGCTGCGCTTCGACAATCGCGGGGCGCGCAGGTCGTACATGCCGCTCGAGAGCACGTAGCCCTTCACCGTGTCGGCCGGAAGGCCGTAGTCCTTCTTCCAGTCGGTGATCGCGACGACGCCGCCCAGGTGCGATCCCGAGGACCGGCCCGAGACGTAGAGGCGGCTCGCGTCGCCACCGAAGCTCGCCGCGTTGCGGTAGGTCCACGCGACCGAGCGCCGCACCTGCTCGGCCATGGGGAAGAGGCTGCCGCCGGCGTCCGTGACCTTGACGAAATCGGGCACGACGAAGTGCGCACCCGCGCCGACGAACATCTCCGCCGGGTAGCCGAAGTCCTTCGCGCCCCGGCCCAGCCACGCGCCGCCGTGGATGAAGACGTTGATCGGCGCGTTCGGCGCCTTCGCGAGGTAGATGTCGAGCTTCTCGATCTCGCTGGTCCCGTACGCGACGCGGCGCGGGGGCCCGAGGCGCTGACGCGCGAGCTCGCTGTTGCTCGCGTTGCGCGCGCCGATCTGCCTCGCGTTCGGCGCGTACACCGACTGGTCGTAGGCGTCGTCGAGCTCGGCCTGGTCCAGGTCTAGCCAGACGCGCGGGCCCTTGGTGCGCTGCGCCTTCGGCGCGCAGTCCTCGGCGCGGGCGGAGCCGGCCGCCGCGGCCGCGGCGAGCGCTCCGAGAAATGTCCTTCGTGTCGTGCGCATGGTGCCCTCCTCCATAGCTCCTATTTTGCCCGAGCTCGCTTGCAAGGTCTGCGCTCCTCCTGCAACATGTCTCTGGCACTCGACATGAACAGGCGAAAAGCCGTAGAGGCTCTCGGCAGTCTCGCGCTAGGTACTGTCGCCTCGGCGTGGGGGCGACGCGTGCTCGCGCAACCCGCGTGCACGCTGACCCCGGAGCAGATCGAAGGCCCGTTCTACCTGGACCAGGCTCGCATTCGCGAAGACATCTCCGAGGGCAAGCCCGGCGTGCCGCTGCGGCTCGTTCTCCACGTGCTCGATGCCGCCGCGTCCTGCGCGCCGATCCCAAGAGCCGCCGTGGACGTCTGGCAATGCGATGCGCTCGGCATCTACTCCGGCTACGAAGGCGCAGCCATCGCCCCGCGACACGTCGATCCGGTGGACGACAAGACGTTTCTGCGGGGTACACAGGTCACGGACCATACCGGCGGCGTCCGGTTCCGAACGATTTACCCGGGCTGGTACCTGGGTCGCACCCCGCACGTGCACCTGAAGCTTCGCGTCGGCGCCAAAGCGGCCACCACCCAGCTCTATTTTCCCGACGAGATCACGAACGCGGTCTACGCGCGCGCGCCGTACAATCGTCACCCGAACCGCGACACCACGAATGCCACGGATCGTTTCCTGGGGCAGATCGCCAACAAGTCCCTGGTGATGTGGACGATGGAGCGCGACGGGGACGGCTACGTCGCCGCCGCCACTATCGCGCTCCGGATCTCATGAAAGCGACACATTGGATTCTTATCGGTCTCGTTTCGGCGGTCGCGGCGCAGGCCGCGGCGCAAGTCACGCTCATGCACGTTCACGGCCTGGCGTACAGCCCGGACGGCAAACGGCTGATGATCCCGAGCCATCACGGTCTCGCGGTGTACGAAAGCGGAAAATGGTCCAAGGCGCCCGGGCCCCAGCACGACTACATGGGCTTCTCCGCGACCGGGAAAAGTCTCTATAGCAGCGGCCATCCGGCGCCGGGCTCCGGGCTGGTCAATCCCTTCGGGCTCCTGCGCAGCCGCGACGGCGGCAAGACATGGGATAAGCTCGGCCTCGAAGGCGAGAGCGATTTCCACCTCCTCGCGACGAGCTGGAATACGAACGCCGTGTACGTATGGAACCCGGCGCCCAGCTCGCGCATGAAACAGCCGGGGCTGCACTACACCCGTGACGACGGGGCGGCGTGGAAACCGGCGCGCTCTGCCGGGCTCGAGGGCGAGCCTCGCGCACTCGCGGTTCATCCCGACGATGCAGCAATCGTCGCCGTCGCGAGCTCGAGCGGAATATTTCTTTCGCTCGATTCGGGCGATCGCTTCGATCGGCTTGCCGGCGGCGCCGAAGGTCTGTCCGTGCACTTCGATCTCGACGGCAAGAATCTCTGGTACGGAACCTTCGACGGCCGGGCGCGGCTTTCGCGCGCTCAGCTCGGCGGCGGAACGAGCGCCCCGGTCGATTTGCCGCCGCTCGAGCGGGACGCCGTCGCCTATATTGCGCAGAATCCCGCCGCGCGATCCGAATATGCTATCGCGACTTTCGCGCGAAGCGTCTATCTGTCCACGGACGACGCGCGCACCTGGAAAAGGATCGCCGAACACGGCAGAGCCGGCAACTGAGTGGCTTGCAAGCTGAATCGGCGACACGAGGAGCTCTCGACCATGGTCAAGTCGCGTGAAATCCGACTGAAATCCCGACTTGTCGGCATGCCCAGTGCCGACAACTTCGAGCTCGTCACGGTGCCGGTGCCCCGCCCGGCGCCGGGCGAAGTTCAAGTGCAAAACCTCTGGATGACAGTGGATCCTTATATGCGTGGCCGCATGGCCGATCGTGCGGTTTATACGGCGTCGTCCCGGCCGGGCAAGGAGGTGCCCGGGCGCGCGATCGGGGAGATCGCCGCGTCCAACTCGACCATGTACGGCTGGCGCCCGAACTTCCAAGTCGGCGAAACGCTGCAGGGCGGCGCGATCGGCGAAGTTGCGGCTTCCAACGATCCTCGATTCAAGCCTGGCGATCTCGTGTCCTCTTGGCTCGGCTGGCGCGAACGGTTCAACGCACCTGCCGGAAATCTGCAGAAGCTCGATACGTTCGGGCTCCCGCCCCAGGCATTCCTGGGAGTTGCCGGCATGCCGGGGCTGACGGCCTGGGTCGGCTTGCTCAAGATCGCAATGCCCAAACCTGGTGACGTGGTGTTCGTCTCGGCCGCTTCCGGCGCCGTCGGATCGGCCGCATGCCAGATCGCCAAGCTCAAGGGGCACACGGTCATAGGGTCGGCAGGTGGTGAGGCCAAGTGCGCCTTTGTCAAGGACATCGGTGTCGACCACGTCATCGACTACAAGGCAACGGGCGATCTGACCGAGGCCCTGCTGCATGCGGCGCCCACGGGCATCGATGTTTATTTCGAAAATGTCGGCGGCGAGCACCTGGAGGCGGCACTCGCGGCAGCCAACCCGTTTGCGCGCTTTGCGATCTGCGGGATGATCTCGCAATACAACGCCATAGGGCTGCCCAACGGACCACGCAACATCATGTTCGTCATGGGCAAGAGCCTTCGGCTGGAGGGATACGACATCGCGAACTATCTCGATCTCATGTCCGAGTTCCAGAGAGAGATGTCCGGATGGATCCACGAAGGCAAGATCACATGGAAGGAAACCATAGACCACGGCATCGAGAACGCGCCCGCTGCCTTTCTCAAATTGTTCAAGGGCGAGAACTTCGGAAAGATGCTGGTAAAGCTAGGATGAGCGACGCAGCGTCCCTATCAGAGCGACTGCGGCGAGAACCATGACGACGGCACCGAACTCCCGCGCGGTCAGGAAAAGATCGCCCGAGCGTGCCACAAAGTAGCCGGCGATCACCGCCGGCAAACCCATGGCGAGGTACGAAACCACAAATATCACTGACAGCACGCCGCCTCGCTCCTGTGGCGCGGCAAGCGGCACCACGGTCCTGATGGCGCCCTGGAACCCGGTGCCGAAACCGCTCCCGCTCAGCGCTGCCCCGAGGAAAAACGCCGTCGCCGAGTGGTAAGAGAGTGACACAAGCACAAGCCCTACGCCGGCCAGGAGAACTGACGGCCCATAGAGCATCAGGGTGCGCGCCGACAGTCGCTGTGTCAGCAGGACCGAGATGCCGCCGCTACCGGCAAGCACGAACAGGGCGATACCGCCTGAAAGAGAGGCGTCGAGTCCAAAGCTCGTCCGAACGAGCGACGGTCCTAGGGATCCGTAGAACCCGGCGAGCGCCCAAACTGCGATGAGCACCGGTGCCGCGATCAGGATCGGCTGACGCGTAGCGGCTGGCAGGCTGAATCGTGGCCGGAGCGACGCCATCGCGCCCGCGCGTGGCGGAATCAGCTCCGGTATGAACAAGACGCCGACCACCTGCGCGACGAAGATCGCTGCCAGGACGAAGTAGACGAAATGCGTCGGCGCCGGCAGGTAATGCACCATAAGTCCCGCGAGAATTCCCCCGAGCGCGGTGCCGCCCGCCGGTGCCACCGAGTTGGCGACCGCACCGCGTCCTTTATCCATATCCAGCATGCCCGCACCAACGGCCGCGATAGCTGCGCCAGTCGCAAGACCTTGGATGACGCGAGCTGCAATCAGATCGGACAGACCATCGGCGAATGCGAAAAGGAACATCGTCGGCGCCTGTATCGCGGTGGCCACGATCAGAACCGGACGCCGCCCCACATAGTCGGACAGCCGGCCTGCGACCAGCAGCGCGCCTAAGACCGCGATCGCGTAGATGCCAAACACGAATGAGATCGCTATGGGTGAGAACCCCCATTCGGCTTGGTAGATCGGGTAGAGCGGTGTCGGCGCGCTCGAGCTGGCCAGGTATGACACCGTGATGGACGCCAGCAAGTAGAGCGAGGTCACACGCGACAGACAGCCCTTCACCTCGCCGG
>Ga0307469_10000786_pt1 | contig 11597 bp, 9 predicted proteins | sample atmos_gasesAM2C__FD_203084 | JGI IMG/M metagenome (GOLD analysis project Ga0307469, IMG submission 203084) | Hardwood forest soil microbial communities from Morgan-Monroe State Forest, Indiana, United States - atmos_gasesAM2C_515 | ecosystem: Environmental > Terrestrial > Soil > Temperate forest...
GCCGATCGCGCAATTTTTTCGAGCGCCTCGGGAAGGTTGGTGGATGGCGATGGCGTGCTGCTCGTTGCCGGACGCTATTTGCAGTCCGCGCGCAAGTTGAAGGGGAACGTGCTGGTGGGCACCACCATGGCCAACCTGGGTCTCGAGCGCGCGCTCGAAAAGTCTGGATTGAAGCTCGAGCGCACGAACGTCGGCGACCGCTATGTGCTCGAAGAAATGCGGCGCATCGGCGCAAATCTGGGGGGCGAACAATCCGGGCACATTCTGTTTCTCGACGACGCGACCACCGGCGACGGAATGCTGACCGCCGTGAAAATCGCGTCCATCGTTTCGATTGCCGGGCCGCTCGATGCGCTGCTGGCCGACCTGAAAATTGTCCCGCAGAAAATCGTGAATGTGCGCGTGCAGTCGAAGCCGCAACTCGATTCGCTCCCCGAAGTTTCACGCGTGCTGGCCCAGGCGGAATCAGCGCTCGGCGATTCCGGCCGCGTCGTATTGCGCTATTCGGGCACCGAGCCGGTCGCGCGCGTGATGGTGGAAGCCGAGCGCGAAGAAGATGTGCGCCGCTGGACCGATTCCCTCGCCTCCGCCCTCCGCTCCGCCATCGGCGCGTGACGCGCCTATACTCTTGCGTGGACGTTCATCTTCGTGTATTTCTAGCGGGCGGTCTTGTGATCGCATTTGGCAATTAGGATAGCTCGATGGCCCTCTCACGTTTCGCGATCGCGGCTATGATGTTCGCCCTGGCTGGTCCTGCCACTCTCGCGCAAGACGCCGGTCAGCCGCCAACGTCGAACTCACTACAGAACTCCGCTGGGACTCCCGTAAACGACGCCTACCCCGACACCACTGACGGTTTGCGCGAGTTGCTGCAGCAACTTGTGGCAGCGATTCAAAAGGGCGACACTCAAGAGACTTCACGGATTAGGCAAAGCTTGGCCGTGCCGGATTACAAAGCATGGTTCGCACAAGTCTTCGGTGCGGCCACCGGGGGCAGAGTGGCCGAACTTTACACGGCGTCGCCGAGGGGCCCTGCACCCGACGTTTCCGACTCGCTTCGAGGAGTGGTTCAGGACGGAAAGACGAACATACGTGTCAAACGATTCGAACCGACAGACGATTCACTTCCGGAGTGGTACGTACGGCCACTCGCAACGGCGATGCAGAAGCCGACGGCGCTGTATCGTGCTGATGCATACAAGGACCAAGAGAGCTCCTGGAATTTCCCGGGCTACTTTTTCTACGTGGATGGGGGCTTCAGATTTGTAAGCCTGTACGCTTTCCGTGACGTTCCAGGAGTAATGCCAGCTCGAATTCGTGTGGGAGGGAACGTCCAGGCAGCCTCGATCACTCACTTTGTCCAGCCGACATATCCGTTGGACGCCAAGATGAAGCATATTCAAGGCACCGTCATGCTTCACGCGATCATTGGCAAAGACGGAAGAATTACCAACCTTGAGTTCCTGGGGGGCCCTCCAGAACTAAAGAAAGCTGCGATGGATGCAGTCCAGAAGTGGATATACAAACCGACCTTATTGTTGGGGATACCAATAGAGGTGGATACCACGATCCGAGTAGAGTTCAGACTCTGATATTGGCACCGCGCCCCTTCCAAAGAACATAGAAAATCCTGCTGGCAGTTTTAATAAATTGGATACGTGTGCATCGAAATGTTGTGATCGATAGTGACTCAATGCGCTAAGTCTTGCGCCCACAACCGGCTAACCAATCCATTGAAAAGCATAGGCCGTGGCAATGCGCGTGCAACTTGGATGCACGGCTGTCTCTTATCCCGGGGTGGGCCGGTTTCGCCGCGCCGAAACCGGAATCTTGGGGGTAGAGCAAATTAGGGGGCTCGAAAGAGCCCCCTCTTTATTTGTTTCCACTTTTCGCCCTCGTCAGGGCACGGCTTCAGCCATGCCGCAAGAAGAATCCAAAGACAGGCCTTCAGGCCCTGAGGTACATCCCTCAGCGGCTGAAGCCGTGGAGCAAGACGTTTGCGCGACGGCACGACTAGAGTCGGCCCTGACGAGTCTCGAATCTTGGCTAGATCGCCGGATTCATTTCAGGTTGTTTGCGAATGGTGCGCAATTTTCCCCGGCGGGATATGTGTCAGCTCTCCGCAGGCCATGCGGGCGTGCTGCATTCCTCGCAGGCCATTTCGATCTGATCGACCGAGTTGAAAATTTCCGCGAGGGTGGGAAAATTGTGTGCGGCGAGCGTCCATTGCGCGAAAAGCTCGCCGTAACGGTCGGCGATGAAGACGCCGCGGCGTACCAGGCCGCGGGCGGAAAATGCATCGCCGCCGAAATAGGCGCGCGCGCCGTAGCCGGACATGTCGCACCCGGCGATGATTTCCTTCGGCAGCGAATCCGTGAGCGCAGCGGGCGGCGGCGCAAGAAATACAGCAAGCGCGACGGTCTCTCTCTCACGCAGATCAGCCGCGTGCGCCGCAAGTTGCCGCAGAAAATCCGCGCACAGTGCGCAATCCACGTCGAGAAACGCAATCACCAGATTCTGCTTCTGCTTGAAATCCCATGCGCGGATGGTGCGGCCGTCAGGTGTATGAAGGTTGAGTGGCGGGATCAGTTGACGCGTCCGCAGCATGCACCCTCGCAGAGATTTTCCGCGCGAGGCCCATCATAGCATCTGCCTGCTCGTGAGAAAGAAAAAGGGCACCCCGAAGAATCGAGGCACCCTTCAGAAGAATTAAGTCTATGGCGGCGGCTTAGCTGCAGCCGGAAGTTGAGCCGCAGTTGGCGCACTTGTAGCAGCTGCCGTTGGGGGTCATCAGCATGCCGCACTCGGAGCAGGAGGGTGCGTCGTCAATCGCGGCGCGCGGGCGAGTGGGTGGTTCGGGGTCCGCCACTTTCATCACCGTCACGGATGCCTGCGCTTTCCCGGCAGATGCAGACGGCGTTGCTTCGTCTTCCGAAGCGGACTCGTCGCTATCCAGATAATCCGGCGAGATGAATTTCGCGCCCAGCCAGCGCCCGATGTAATCCACGATGGACTTGGCGTAGCGAATCTCGGGATTGCCAGTGTAGCCCGAAGGTTCGAAGCGCGAGTTGATGAATTTGTCCACTAGCGCACGCATGGGAACACCGTACTGAAGGGAAATCGATACGGATAGCGCGAAGGCGTCCATGATGCCGGAAAGCGTCGAGCCTTCCTTGGCCATCTTGATGAAAATCTCGCCCGGCGTGCCGTCTTTGTATTTCCCGACGGTGATGTAGCCTTCGTGGCCGCCGATCGAGAATTTGTGGGTAACGGAGTCGCGCTCACTCGGCAGTTTGCGCCGTCTTGTGCCCGGGAATAGATCCTGTTGTTCCGGCGAGGGTGGCTCGACTCTTGAAGGGGTGGGTTCCACGGCAGCTTTTTCCTCGAGTTTGTCTTTTTTTCCGGCAGCAGAGAGCGGCTGCGAGCGCTTGGAATTGTCGCGATAGATCGCTACGGCCTTGAGCCCATATTTCCAGGACTCAATATACGCCTCCATGATGTCTTCGACCGTGGATTCTTCCGGCATGTTGATGGTCTTGCTGATCGCGCCGGAAAGGAACGGCTGGGCCGCAGCCATCATGCGCAAGTGTCCGCGCCAGGTAATCGAGCGGCCGCCGCCCATAGGTGCGAGCGAGCAATCGAAGACAGGCAGGTGCTCGTCCTTCAATCCGGGCGCTCCTTCGATTTTGCCGTTGGCGTCAATGTAATCCACGATCTCCGCCACTTGCTCCGGCGGATAGCCCAGCTTCATCAGCGCCTGCGGCACGGTGTTGTTGACGATCTTGATCACGCCGCCGCCCACCAGCCGCTTCTGTTTTACCAATGCGAGATCAGGCTCGATGCCGGTGGTGTCGCAATCCATCATGAAGCCGATGGTGCCGGTGGGAGCGAGCACGGAGACTTGCGAATTCTTGTAGCCGAACTTTTCGCCGTGGGCCAGCGCCACATCCCAGGAATCCTGCGCGGCGCGCAGCAGCGACGGCTGCACGTTTTCCGGTTTGATAGGCCGCAGCGAATCGCGGTGCATGCGGATCACGTCAATCATGGCTTCGCGATTCCGCAGGTAGCCTCCGAACGGGCCCATGCGCTCCGCGATGCGCGCAGACTGCGCGTAGGATTCGCCGGTCATCAGCGCGGTGATGGCGCCGCAGAAATCGCGGCCGCCGTCGGAATCGTAGGGCAGCGCGAGCGACATCAGCAGCGCGCCGAGATTTGCGTAGCCGATGCCGAGCGGACGGTAGTCGTGCGAATTGCGCGCGATCCTTTCCGTTGGGTAGCTGGCGTTGTCCACCAGAATTTCCTGAGCCGTGATGGTGACGTCCACGGCATGCCGGAAGCCGTCGGTGTCGAACTGGCCGTTAGACCCGAGGAATTTCAGCAGGTTGAGCGAAGCCAGGTTGCAGGCGGTATCGTCGAGGAACATGTACTCCGAGCACGGATTCGAGGCGTAGATGCGGTCGGTCGCTTTGCAGGTGTGCCAGCGATTGATGGTCGAATCGTACTGCATGCCGGGATCGCCGCAGTGCCATGCGGAATCAGCCATCATTTGCAGCAGGTCGCGGGCGCGGAATTTCTCGGACGGCTTGCCGTCATTGACGTTGCGCGTCCACCAGTCGCGGTCTTCCTCGACGGCGCGCATGAATTCGTCGGTGACGCGCACGGAGTGGTTCGCATTCTGAAAATAAACGGAGGAGTATGCTTCGCCGTCAATCGCGGGGTCGTAGCCCTGCTCGATCAGCACGTGCGCCTTGCGCTCTTCCTTCATCTTCGATTCGATGAATTCGACAATGTCCGGGTGATCCACGTTGAGGATCACCATCTTGGCGGCGCGGCGCGTCTTGCCGCCGCTCTTGATCACGCCGGCGAAAGAATCGAAGCCCTTCATGAAGCTGACCGGGCCGGAAGCGATGCCGCCGCCCGAAAGCGATTCGTGGCTGCCGCGCAAGGTCGAGAAATTGGTTCCCGTGCCGGAACCCCACTTGAACAGCATGCCTTCCGTCTTCGCCAGGTTCATGATCGAGTCCATGTTGTCCTGGACGGAGTTGATGAAGCACGCCGAGCACTGCGGCTTGGCCTGGACGCCGACGTTGAACCACACCGGCGAATTGAACGCCACCTTCTGCTCGACCAGCAGGTGCGCCAGCTCGTCGCGAAACGCATTCCTGGAATCGGTGGTCGAGAAGTAGCCACCCTCCTCGCCCCAGCGGACAATCGTGTCCACCACGCGGGCGATCAATTGCCGCACCGAGCCTTCGCGCTCGGGCGTATTCGGTTTCCCGTGGAAATATTTGGACGCGACGATGTTCGTCGCGGTCATGGACCACGACTTGGGCACTTCCACATTGTCCTGGCGGAATATTACCTGCCCTTTGTCATTTCCGATTTGCGCGGTGCGCCGCTCCCATTCGACCGCGGCGAATGGAGACACCTTGCCGTCAGTGAACCGGCGCTCAAAATCCAGCCCGGAAGCCCGCCGCGTCCTCTGTTCTGTTTCCGTGTGAGCGTTCAATGCCGTTCTCGTTTCCGCCATCTCTGCCTCCGCGCCGGCAGTCGTGCCGCCGAATTGTGGGCTGGGGTGCCGGGCGGGAGAGACTGTGTCTATTCTACTCCCAACTGGCAAATCCCGGATGATTCGTTCAGTACCGTCTAGGTACTCGGCTCTACGTGCCGAACGAGACGTAAGTTTTGTCCACGAAATGTGCCAAAACGCAACGTCCCGAGCCTAAAAGACACAAAAGCCCAGCTAAGCCGCGCAAGAACTTCATTGCGCGCTGCGAAGTGGGGCAATCCCCTTTGAATTTTCGATTTAACCCGGTACGCTTACTTCGTGGATCAATTGACCGGCCAGGACGACGACAATTGATTCACGTTCCCCCGAGTCTGGGTGCGCAGTATCAGGGGTTGTGGAAAACTTGTCAAGAAAAATTCACACTCCAACCACAAAATCTTTGGCAAAAGTTGTCGAAAGCGTCTACTGGTAGTGGTGCGTGCGCAGAAATACGTATGCTACTATTTTTCTAGGAGCCGCATCTCACACTCATGCAGCAATTTTTCGCGCGAAAAGAATTTTTGCTTGCAACAGTTACGCTGCTTGCGGCAATGATGTGTGTAACTGCCCACGCGCAGCAACCCGCGAACGTTGCCGCCCCTGACTCAACTCCGGCTGATTCCACATCGGAACACAAGATGGCGCGCAAGCTCCCGCTCGATGGCGTTGGAAATTTCGGCGAAGTGACGCCGACGCTCTATCGCGGCGCTCAACCATCGAGGGACGGGTTTGCCAACCTCATGAAAATGGGAATCGAGGTGGTGGTGGATCTGCGTGAAGGAGAGCGCGCGGACGAGCGCGACGCAGTGACCAAGCTCGGCATGCAGTACGTCGCAATTCCCTGGCGGTGCGGCCATCCGGACAACGAGACGACCGCCCGCTTCCTCACCCTGCTTCGTGAAAATCCCGATAAGCGCATTTTCATTCATTGCTATTACGGCACCGACCGCACCGGCATGATGATCGCGGCACTTCGCATGACCAAACAGAACTGGACCGCCGCGGAAGCGAAGAAAGAAATGCAGGCGTACGGCTTTTCTTTCACGCATCGCATGATGTGCCCCGGACTTGCTTCGTACGAAGAACGATTCCCAGGACAATTCAAGTCCAGCCCCGCATTCGAGAAGTTGCGTCCCATCGTGCCTGCCCCCCTGCCAGCCGCCGTACTTGCTCCGCAGCCTGCCGCCGAGACTGTCTCCAAGCCGTAAATTCTGGCCCGTCCTTGTATCTCAGAGCTGCCCGCGGAGACTTTGCGAAGAAAGTATCTCTTTGAGTTTTGCGCGGATGGCGGACTCCTGGCTCACCACTGTTCCATCGAGGAAAACCGGCGGAGGGAGAGTGCCGTTTGCGCGCACCTCGGGTGGAAAAATCGCCGCCATATCCCAAAAGTGGCCGCGATTCACACAACAGGACGGCTTGGACAGCCGCTCGTTTGACTCGCCCGCGCGGCGCAACTCCTCTGCAATCAGGTGGTCCGGATCCCAGAACTGCGCTGCACGTGAATCCGGAATCCGCGCGAGCGTGCGCGTGGTCGGCTGGCGCCAATCGCCGGTAAGGATCGGTTCCCAGACCACAAAGACACGCACGTTCCGGCTGGCTATTTCCTGAAAAATCCTTTCGGCTGCGGAGGCCCCCCGCAAGCAGGTAGCTCATGTGGGCGAGAGGAGCAAAATCACACGAACCGTGCCGGCCGCGTCGTTGAATGCGCTGCGAAACGTCGGGAGATTTTCGGCTGTGACGGTCTCGAGCGGCGGCTGCCCGCCAGGTGCGTGTGGTGCCCGGAGCGCAAACCCTGAGAGCGCACCCACAATCGAGAGGAGCAGGAGCAGTCGGATGACGGCCCGGCGATTCATTGGGTGCCCAGCCCGACGCGGTCGGCGAAAAACCCGGCGATTTCCTGCGGGAACAGCAGTACCACAAGTACGATCGCCGCCGCGACCCAGAGCAGCGCCTTGGTCCATCGTGCGGGCTTCAATCCGCACCGCGCTCCCCGGCGCTGCTGCCAGCAACCAAGGACGAGGAAGACTACGGACATGGTCAGCAAGCAAATGCGGAAGCGTTGGAAGATAACGCCGGCACCGGCTGCTCCGGCCGCCACCAGAAATCCTGCGGGCAGGCAGCAAGCCAGCGTCGCAAGCGAGCTAATCATCGCCCCAAGCGGGGCGGCAACAAAGGCCGCAACAACGCCTCGACCCGCCCCCGGCTTCTCTTCCGCTTCAGCCATGCATAGATTCTAAGCTAGTCAAGCAAGGAGGCATTGCCGAATTCGCGGCGATAGCCATTGGTTTCTTTCTTCAAATTGGCAAGCAGCCGCAGGAACGGCGGATATTTCTGAAGAGGCTTGAAATGCGGATCATCACGGAAAAGGGGATAGTTCGGCAAGCCCGTGCGGCCCGCCCTCACCAGCAATCGCACGGCCTCCGCCGGCATTCCGATCGTGGCATACGTGGCTGCTGCCGTGTGCCACATGTGATGTGTGTGCAAGACTGACTTGCCGACCTTGAGCGCCTTCCGGATCAATTCCTTGGCCTTGCGGGGCTCGCCGCGCTTGGCCCAGAGCAGTCCTTCCCAGGTCATCAATAGCGCATCGCCGGGAACAACCTGCTGCGCCGTGTGGAGGATATCCACTGCCTTTTCTGGATTGGGGCCATACAGCGGGGCCATCGGTGAGAAGAGATTCGCCCAGAGGCTTGACGGGTCGAGCGAAAGCGCCCGGCGGAAGTGCCTCTCCGCTTCCGAATAGTCCCCACAGAATTGATAAACTTGTCCGAGGAACGTGAGCGTGAACCCGTCATCCGGATGAGCCGCCAGCGCCTCTTTCAGGCCTTCGATGGCCTCCTCATGGACGCCGCAATGAAGGAGAATCAGTGACCTCCAAACCAGCGAGGGATGGTAGCCAGGGTTCCTCTCGAGCGATTCCGATAGGTTGAGCAGCGCCTGCCGATTCTTATAGCCCTTCAGCGGTGTCCAGAGAATGCGTCCGCGCGCGCAAAGCGCCTCGGAATCCATGGGATTGAGCGCCAGCGCCCGGCGCATGGCCTGCTCGCCCTTCCGGTACCATTGCGGCGTCGGATCAAACGTCCCAGCCATGAACACGCAAGCGCCAGCAAGCCTGGCCCAGGCATCCGTAAATTTCGGGTCGAGCCTCGTGGCGTTTTCGAGCATCTCGATCGCCGTCCGCGTGTCCCACTTGTTCACCCGCGAGAGCCGCTCGACGGCGCGAAGGAAAAGCTCATACGCCCTGGGATTCTTGGTCGGCGGTTGGGCGGGGGGTCCAGCAGATGCCGATTCCTTCAGACCCAAAGAAGCAGCGAGAGCGGCAGCCACCTGGTCCTGCAACTCAAAGAGTGCCGCCATTTCAGAGTCATACTTGCCGGTGAGAAGCGTCGTGCCGTCGGCGGCGTTCCAGGCTTGCACATGTACACGCAGCCGCGAGCCGGATTTCTGGATGCTGCCGTCCACCACAATTTGCACGTTCATCTCACGCGCGGCAAACAGCGGATCCACCGCCTGCTTTGCATAGCGCCGCGTTGTGTTCGTCGGGCGGACGAGCAATTCGCCGCTGCCTCCCAGGTGGTTGATGATTGCGTCGGCCAGCGCCACTCCCAGATACTCATCTTCCGGGTTCGGCGTCAGCAGCTTGAACGGCAGTACGGCGACTGCGCGCTTGCCGAGGACCGCTGCGGGCAGCAGCGCCCCCAGCTCGAGGTCGCGCTGCAGGTTTGTGAAGTCCACCTGCAAGTCGCGCGCGGTTTGGTAGCGCGAGCCCGGTTCTTTCTCCAGAAGTTTTTGCACTATGCGCCCGAGTTCGGCCGGCACAATGCTCTTCGCCCCAATCAGCGACGGCGTAGGCTCATGAAGAATCTGGGCCATCAACGCGCTGATTGTCGGCCCGGGAAACGGACGGTGCCCGGTAGTCAGCTCGAAAAGCACCACGCCGAATGAATAGAGGTCTGCGCGCGCGTCTGCCGGTCTGCCTCGAATCACTTCCGGCGCCATGTAAGCGACCGTCCCGGCGATGGATGCCACGGGAGTTTCGCCGATGTCTTTTGCGGAACGCGTGCTGGTGGCCGTTTCCTCCGCAACCTGACGGGCGATGCCGAAGTCGAACAGCTTTGGGCCTCCGTCGGGCTGCACCACGATGTTTTCCGGCTTGATGTCTCCGTGAATCACGCCGTGCGAATGGGCCGCCTGCAGCGCTTCCGCAATCTGCGCGCCAAGGCGGGCCACCACGCGGGGTTCGAGCGGCCCGGCCGACGAAACCTGCCGGCGCAGCGTCTCACCTTGCACCAACTCCATCACGATGAAAAGTTGCCCGCCGGATTCACCCACCTCAAAGATGGTCGTAATTCCCGGGTGATTCAGAGCGCTGGCGGCGCGCGCTTCGCACAGGAGGCGCGTGCGACGGTCGGCCTGCCCCAGGGCATCTTCGCGCAATATTTTCACTGCGACATCGCGTTTCAGCAGTTCGTCATGCGCGTGATACACCACGCCCATGCCGCCGCGGCCGAGCTCGGATTCAATCCTGTAATGGGAGAGAGTCTTTCCAATCATAGTGGACGAATGCTGGTGGGCCGAATCTACGCAGTCGCGCCGCCAATGTCAACGCTGGCCGGGAATCGGCCATGTGGGCGCGGGAATGCTTGTGTTCTGCGAGGCAACATGGCGGGTATTGACAGGAGCAAATAGGTTGGAAAAAATAAATAATAAATAGTATGGGTACACCGACAATTGACATCCAGGGGCTCACAAAAGATTTCCCTCTGGGCTTCTGGCGGCAGCGGCAGCGCCGATCGCTCGACAATCTGACGCTCCAAGTGGAAGAGGGAGAAGTGTTTGGATTTCTTGGGCCGAACGGCGCGGGAAAAACAACCACGCTGAAGCTCCTGATGGGTCTGATTTTCCCGACGGCGGGAACCGCGCGCATCCGCGGCCGCTCGATTGACGATGTCGGGATGCACCGCGAAATTGGGTTTCTGCCGGAACAGCCCTATTTCTACGACTATCTGACCGCCCGCGAACTGCTCGATTATTACGCGCGGTTTTTCGGCTTCGGCGTGGCGGAACGCAACGAGCGCGTGAAGCGTTTCCTCGAGCGGGTGGGTTTGGCGGCGGCCGCCGACGTGCAATTGCGAAAATTCTCGAAAGGGATGTTGCAGCGCGTCGGCATCGCCCAGGCCATTCTGCACGACCCGCAGGTGGTGTTCCTGGACGAGCCCATGTCGGGCCTCGATCCCGTGGGGAGGCGCGAAGTCCGCGACATCATCCTCGCGCTCAAGCAGCAGGGGCGCACGGTATTTTTCTCCACGCACATTTTGACTGACGCGGAGATGCTGTGTGATCGCGTCGCTGTCTTGCTCGGCGGAAAACTGCAGGGCGTCGGCTCGCCCGGGGATATCGTTTCACTCGAAGTGCAAGGGATGGAAATCTTGTTCGAGGCGCGCGACGGCCGCCTGTTGCCGCAGAAGCTTGCCGAACGCGCCACCAGGACAGGTGCGCGCTACCGCATCGAGGTGCCTGAGGCTGACCTATATGAGGCGCTCGAACTGTTGCGCGCTTCCGAGGCGCGCATCCTTTCCGTGCAGCCATTGCGGCCCACGCTTGAGGACTACTTCTTCGGGCTGGTGGATCGCGAGAAAGCCGCGTCACACGCAGTGGAGGTCGATGCTCGATGAGTACGGCGCGGATCGCTATTCCGGGCGTGGTTGCGGTGAATGCGTTTCGCGAAGCGATTCGCGACCGCGTCCTCTACAACCTGATTTTCTTCGCGCTCATGATGTTCGGCGCCGCCATCCTGGTCGGCCAGATTTCCATCGGTATCGAACGCCTGGTGATCGTCAACCTCGGCCTCTCCGCCATCTCCATCATCGGCCTCATTATGGCCATCTTCATCGGCGTCGGACTTGTGTACAAAGAAATTGAAAAACGCACGCTCTATAGTCTGCTCGCGAAGCCCGTCCGCCGCTGGGAATTTCTGGTTGGAAAATATTCCGGGTTGCTGCTGACGCTGGCTGTGAACACGGCGCTGATGACGCTCGGTCTGGCCGCC
>Ga0307469_10000787_pt1 | contig 11597 bp, 12 predicted proteins | sample atmos_gasesAM2C__FD_203084 | JGI IMG/M metagenome (GOLD analysis project Ga0307469, IMG submission 203084) | Hardwood forest soil microbial communities from Morgan-Monroe State Forest, Indiana, United States - atmos_gasesAM2C_515 | ecosystem: Environmental > Terrestrial > Soil > Temperate...
CTTCATGGTCACTTCGACCGGAGTCAGCTGCTTCGACCGGTCTTGCACCACCCGGATGCGAGTCACGTTACCGATATCGACTCCGGCAAGACGGACGGGAGCACCTACCCGCAGTCCGTTGGCGTCATCAAAATATGATTTCAGCTGGATTTTGGAGGTGAACAGACCGCCCGTACCGCTCATGAGGAAAATCAGGACGGCAAGCGTAATGCAAGCAACCAGCACTGTGAGCCCAACCTTAAGTTCAGACCACTTGAGCTGCTTCTGGCTAGGCACGCATTCTCCCGAGCAAAGTCATCTACGTCACTGACGGGCACGCTTCAGATTCCCAGAATAATAGCAGACCACACGTCCGGCTCATGCTTCTTTGGATACCGGAGGAAGGGTTGTGGTCAGTGCGAGCGCCAGGAAATACGCCAGCGCACCAGATGCCAGAGTGGCATTGAGACCGAACTGGATGGCGATGATAATAGCGACGACCGAGCCTAGAACACTCGAGGCCGCGTTCATGGCCCAGGCCCATTCCACCAGATTTCCGCTGGCGTTGTTGCTCGGCACCTCGGGAAAATCGCTTTCAGGCCGCATGGCCAGGGTGCGAAGTCCGGCAGGAAAGGGCATGCCCATGGCAAAGCCCAGCGGGATCAACAGTGCGGCGCTGGCCAGGAGCTTGGCGGCGAAAGGCAACCCCACCAGGCGGTTCAACAGGCCGGGAAGAATTACGACGTACACCAGCAGGGTGCCCGCGATCAGAAACAGAGTCAGCCACAAGCGGCGGCTTTTGACCAGCCACCAGCGGGAAACCATGCTGCCGGCGCCGCTGGAGAGCAGGAGCAGGAAAACGACAACCGTGAGTGCGTACACCGGATGTCCGAGAAACAGGACGAAGCGTTGGATGAAAGCGATCTCGACCAGAATGTATCCCAGACCGACGGCGACGAAATAGAGCAGGCGTATGGGACGAAGCTGTTGGCTTCGCGCGCCCATCGCCAGAGGCACAACCAGAAATCCCAAAACGGCCAGAAGGGAGATAGCCAGAACCATCCCCAGTACGGCGACGCCGAGATTGACTTTCCAGTCCATCCCTTGGCGAAGCGAACCCGGGCGCAGGACCTGGCCGAGCTTGAGGTTGAAAAAGAAAAATGGAGCGTTGTCGGTGACGGGGGAGACGTCGTACGGATACCGGGCTGCGAAACGTTGTGGGTCATTCAGCTGAATCAGCTGGGTAAAGGAATCCGCGCTGGCTGGATAATGATCGTCTTGCCCTAGGAGCGGCTGCCCGGACCCCGCATACAAAAGAAACAGCCTGGAATTGGCGGCTACGTGGGCCCGTACGCGCGCCTGCTCCTCTGCGGTGAAGGGTGAGCGCTTGGCTAACACGACCACAGGGATTCCATCTTTGTTCAAGCCACCTTCTGAAGCCACCATGAAGTTGCCGCGAGTGTCCGCGATGCCTAGTTCATGCAGCGCCTGCATTGCTACCGACACCACTCGCAGGGCCTCACGCGGCTGCTGAAACTCCCAGCGCGTGATCGCCACGATGCCATCGGGTTTGAGATGCTCGAAATATTCTCGGAAGGCTTCGACTGTGTATAAGCTGTTTTCGCTCAGAGCAAAAGCACCGGCCGCGGTGGATGCCCACGTGTCCACCAGTGTCATTTGCACCACATCGAATTGCTGGCTGGCATGGCGTACAAACGAACGGCCGTCCGTAACATGGATATGAACTTCAGGCCTCTCATAGAGGTGGTAAACGTAGTCCGCGTAGCGGCCTCGCATGATGGTGTTGGCAATGATGGGATTGATCTCAATTCCGGTGACGCTGGGGCTGCCGGAAGCAAGAGCGCGCACCACGTCCACACCACCACCGGGGCCGATGATGGCGAAATCGCCGTGCGGGCGCAACACATTGGCCAGCGAAGGCGGGGCTGACATCAGGTGCTCCTCCCACTCGGTGCCCTTCCAATTTTTCTTCGGGTCGACGTTCATCAGGTAAGTGGAGGCATCGGCATCGATCACGATGGCCCGGGCATCGCCCTGGCGATCTACCTCCACGCGCGAGATTGCATTCCAGCGCGCAAACTCGACCCAGGCGGCGTCGCGAAACCCGCCCTTGGCATAAACAATGTCAAAGAATTTTCCCGAATAGTTAACCGCAATCAGGACCAACAGGAAGACAGCTCGTCCGGCAGCGCCATTTCGCGCTTTGCCCTCCCTTGCCCATGCCATTCCGGCAACGCCCATGGCCGCGCCAGCAAAGAGGACGGTATTGGGACCGCCCAGCCAATTGAGCAGCGGGACAATGGCAAGGCACGCCAGCGCGCCGCCCACGAGGTCGGCGGCATAGAGTGGGGAGACGTGTTTGGTGTGGCGGGCAAATACCACGGAGAGCTCCAGGCCGGTAAAGAAGAAGGGCAGGGCGGAAGCCAGATAAATCGCAGTCAGCCGCAGGAAGTTCGTTTTTGAGATTTCGAGCGAAACCGGAATCCGCAACACGATCGCCAGTACGACGGGCACCACCAGGGCGTTGAGTGCGCAGAGACGCGTCACCAGCGCGCGAGTATCAAAGCGTGCCAGCCAGTCTTTCCGCAGGTGCGCGAAGACTCCTCCAGCACCGAGACCGAGCAAGGCGATGGATATGGCCAGAAAGGCGAAGTGGTAAAACAGCACCACGGAGAACAGACGGGTGAGCGCCAATTCAAGCAGCAGAGCGGCGAAGCTGCTCAGGGCGATGCCCGCCAGCACTCCGCGCCCTAGGCTCTGTGCTGTGCTGGTTGGGGACAGGAGGGTGGTCTCACGCATGCGAGAGTGCCGGGAAGGCGACAGTCTAACAGAAGGGTAGTCGTCAGCGGCTCTCAGCTTTCGAGGATCACCTGGGCAATGGCCTGCTCGGCTGTATGCGAGAGCGAAAGCGCAATATGAGCCGTTCCAAGCCGGGCTGCGAATTCGGCCGCCTTGCCGTGAAAGCTGATCATGGGCCGGCCTCCGGGCTGGCGCGAGACTTCAATGTCACGCCAGCGGACGCCATGGTTCCAGCCCGTCCCCAGAGCCTTCATGGCCGCTTCCTTGGCGGCGAAGCGGGCAGCATAACGTTCCACCCGGTTGGCCTTGGAATCGCAGTAGCAGATCTCGCCTTCGGTGAACACACGGTGGAGAAAGCGATCGCCGTGGCGAGAAAGGGCCTGGGCGATGCGCGGAACCTCGGCGATGTCGATGCCAATGCCGACAATCATGGAGCGATTACGTTAGCACCATCGCGTGGCATGCTTCCACCGCCTCCGCGGGGACAGCCGCCCCCGCCCACATTGTTACGAAACTCCACGGCGATGGCCGCCACCAGTGCGATCAAACCCAAGATCGCGGCGGCGGGCAATGCGATGTCGCGGTAGGCCAGGGTCAGGTCGGGGTGGACACCGCGGAGCCAAGCGATGACCGTGACCCCCAAAATTCCCAGCAACAGGCCCACCGCAAACGAAAGCAGCGCCAGCAGTAAGCTCATCAAGAGCACGCGCGCAAGTATCCCGAACCATGGGAGGCTGGGCGAGGGGCTGTGCGGACACATATCTTTTTGATTGTAGCGGTTCCCAGCTTTCCATTGTCGGTTCTTGGTTGGCACTGAAGGCTGACAGCTCGGAGCTGGCAGGGTGCGCTAGAATACTTCCCATGTCACAAGTGGCACCGCCAATTACGCGAGCCCCGGCGGAGGTTGTGCGCCAAACCCCCGTTTCACAAGCTCCCAATGGTATTTGCTATGCCATCTCGGGCGAGATCAGCATCGCTGAAAACGATGTGCAGCGTATGGTGTCCGCCGTTCCCGACGCCGCCGCCGCAGCTCTGAAACGCAAGGCCTACTATTTCGTCCCGTTGACGGTGAACCAGGGCGACGAAACCGTGATCGCCGACCGCTATGACGTGGCGTTAAGCGACAACGCGGTCTGCCATCGCAATCTCGACCTGGGCGACTCACAGTGTGTGTTTATTTCCACCCGCTTGATGGACGACAAGTTCTCGGTGGCGTTTGAGTTCTATATCAATGTCGGACATGCCGTAGTGGAGAAGGCGGGTGTTGCGCAGGCTTTCGCTGACCTGGTGTGGAAACAGGTGCAGAACAAGGCCCGGGGGGAAACTTCCCTGGACGCGTGGGAGTCGCGCAAGCTGGCGACCGGACCTGGTCCGGATATCGAGAAATACAAGAACGAATATTTGGCGGCAAGTTTTTCCGATGCCATCTCCATCTATCTGCTGTCGCTGTTTATCGATGTCGACTATTACGATCTGCGAGAGCGTGACTACCCGCTGCTGGCGCCGGCGCAGATGGCGGAGCGACTGAAGAAAGTGGCGGAACTGTTTCCGGCGAATCCGGGATTCGAGTTTGCGATTTACTACAAGCGAAGAACCTAAAAGCCAGCCACGGATTTTCACGGATGGTAGGGATAGGAAAATCCGAAATCTAGATCTCTGTTTTCTCGGTTTCCTCTGTGGTTAGAATCGTCATTCCATGCCGGTCACGGTTCGATCCTTCGCCAAAATTAACCTCGGTCTGAGCATTGGCGCGCTGCGCCCCGATCGCTTCCACGACCTGCGGACCGTGTATCAGACCATCGCGTTGCACGACATAATTCATGTCCAGGTTGGACACGGGACCGGGATTGAGATTCGCTGCCAGGATGCACGTGTTCCGAACGATGCGTCCAATACCTGTCATCGCCTAGTGGAGCGGGCAATGGACGCGCTTGGAGCTCGGCGACGGGTGAGCATCACTATCGAAAAGCAGTTGCCGGTACAGGGTGGGCTGGGCGCCGGTTCCGCCAATGCGGTGGCGGCTCTGATCGCTCTTGAGCACGCCTTGAAGAAGAAGTTGACGGGGGCGGAAAAGCTGCGTATCGCGGCGGAGATAGGCTCGGACTTGCCGCTTTTCCTGGTAGGCGGGACGGTGCTGGGTGTGGGCCGCGGCGAAGAAGTCTATTCGTTGCCCGATCTGCCGACCACGGTTTGTGTAGTCGCAACCTCGGAGATTGGAGTTTCGACCCGTCAGGCGTTTGCCGATTGGGATGAGACGATGTCGCGGGATTCTGGCGCGGCTGCCGAGCTTCGCTCGGCCCGGACGGGTGGGAGACCTGTCCCTACAACCCGGACTGGGGACGCCTCCAAATTGACGCTTGCTGTCCCCTCCGATAGAATGGTTGAGGCCAGCCGCAGGATTTCTGTGTGGCTGAGTGGTCAACCTTTATCCGGTGTCCCTGTAAGTAAAGGCAGGGGCCGGGCCGAGACCTCACTTCTCGACCTCGTCCGTACCGGGATCGAAAACGACTTTGAACGGGTCGTCTTTCCTAAGTATCCCGAATTGCGCGAGGTCAAAGGTGTGCTCGAACGGGCGGGGGCGTTCTATGCCTCACTGTCCGGTTCCGGTTCCGCGCTGTACGGGTTGTTCAGGTCGCGGGCGGCAGCCGAAAGGGCGGCCGCCAGGTTAAGACGCGGTAGCATCCCGGCGGTGGTTACGACGACGATGACCCGGCAGCAGTATTGGAAAAAGTTTCTGGTTTCCGGTTTCTAGTTTCGAGTGGATAATGCGGGCACAACGTTTTGCTTGAAACCTGAAACTGGAAACTTGAGATTGATTTTACTGGGCCGTCGACTAATGGTAGGTCAAGTGCCTTTGGAGCACTTTGTCTAGGTTCGAATCCTAGCGGCCCAGCCAAAAAATTAGCTTCTAGCTCCTGGCTGGTGGCCAGGAAGGTGGCAGCGGCGCCGGCTAGAAGCTAGTAGCTAGGAGCCAGAAGCTTCCATGGCAACTCTTGCGACAGCGACGGAAAAGAAGGCGCAGATGAGCCCCGACGAAAAGCCGGAGCGCAAACCGCAACGTGGCCGAGTGGATGACCGGTTCAAGATCTTTTGTGGTACAGCCAACGAACCGCTGTGCGATGAGGTCTGCGCGTTTCTTGGGCTGACGCGCGGGCAGGCGCTGGTTACGCGCTTCAGCGACGGCGAGGCGTACGTCCAGATCCAGGAGAATGTGCGCGGCGCGGATGTGTTCGTGGTGCAGCCGACCTGCCATTCGGTGGACCAGCATTTGATGGAATTGCTGTTGATGATTGACGCGCTCAAGCGAGCATCGGCACGGCGTATTACTTCGGTGATCCCCTACTTCGGCTATGCCCGCCAGGATCGCAAAGACAAACCGCGGGTGCCGATTTCCGCCAAGCTGGTGGCCGATCTGCTGACCACGGCGGGCGCAGACCGGGCCCTGATCGTGGATTTGCACGCGCCGCAGTTGCAGGGTTTTTTCAACATTCCGGTGGATCATTTGTTCGCATCGCCGGTGCTGGTCGACCATTTCAAGCGGCTCAACCTGCCTAACCTGACGGTGGTTTCTCCCGACGCGGGTGGTGTGGAGCGGGCGCGGTTCTTCGCCAAGAAGATGGATTCAGCGCTGGCCATTGTGGATAAGCGCCGCTCCGAGATGAACGTGGCGGAGGTGATGAACGTCATCGGCGATGTGAAAGGGCGCACTTGCCTGGTGATCGACGACTTGATTGACACGGCGGGAACGCTGGTGAAGACGGCCAGCGCGCTGATGGAAAATGGCGCGAGCCAGGTCTATGCCTGCGCCTCGCATCCGGTGCTTTCCGGCCCGGCGGTAGAGAACATTTCGCAGTCCTGTATTACGGAAGTAGTGGTCACCAACACCATCCCGCTCAGCGAAGGCGCCAAGCGGGAACCAAAAATCAAAGTGCTTACCATCGCTGGGCTGATCGGACGCGCAATCCAGTCGATTCACGAAGAAACGTCCGTCAGCAGACTGTTCTTATAGGAATAAAAATTTATGGCAACGGCAACTGAAAGCAATGTTCTGGAAGCGCAGGTGCGAACCCCGGGCAACAAGAATGTAGCCCGCCGGGTGCGTCAGGAAGGCAAGATTCCCGGGGTGCTGTACGGTGCCGGCAAGCAGTCGCTACCGGTAACCCTCGATCCCCGCCAGGTGAAGCGCATTTTGCATTCCGCAACCGGCCACAACACCATTTTCGACCTCGATCTCGAGGGCAACGAACGGGCCAAGGCCATGATCGTCGACTGGCAGTATGAGCCCATCAAGGGCCATCTGCTGCACATCGATCTGAAGCGCATCGCCATGGACCAGAAGCTCAAGGTCAGCGTGCCGATCGTGCTCAAGGGGGAAGCGGCTGGGGTGAAGCAGCAGGGCGGCATCCTGGAGCAGATTCTGCGCGAAGTGGAAGTCGAGTGCCTGCCCGGCGACATCCCGAGCGCCATCGAAGCGGACGTGAGCGAGCTGGTATTCGGCAAAGTGCTGCGCGTTTCCGATTTGACACGCACCCACAACATCGAATTCATAACCGAAGCGAACCAGCCGGTAGCCCACATCACCACGGTCAAGGAAGAAGTCGCAGCTACACCGGAAGCAGCGGCGGCGGAAGCCGGCGCGGTCCCAGCCGAGCCCGAAGTTATCAAGAAGGGCAAGCAGGAGGTTGAGGGCGAAGAGGGTGCGGAAGCAGCCCCCGAGAAACCGGAGAAGGCCGAGAAGAAAGAGAAGAAGTAGGCCTGGCCGTGGCCGAGGCCGGGTGGGACAGGTCTCCCGCCTGCGAAGCTGGTCAGTTTTGCAAAGGTGTTGTGTAGAGGAAATTTGACGAAGCGTGAAACTGATTGTCGGGCTGGGCAATCCGGGTATGGAATACCAGTTCACGCCGCACAACCTGGGATTCCTGGTTATTGACCGCCTGGCTAACGAATGCGGCGTGGAAGTGCGAAACCGCCAGTGCCATGCGCTTACGGCGCGGGCGGAAATAGGCGATGAGCAGGTTTTGTTAGCCAAGCCCGAAACCTTCATGAACCTGAGTGGCATGTCGGTTTGTGAGCTGGTAACCAAGCACCAAGTCAGGTTTGAAACTGACCTGATTGTGATTTACGACGAACTCGATTTTCCGCTGGGCATGGTCCGCATCCGCCAGCGGGGCAGTTCGGCGGGCCACAATGGCATGAAGTCGATCATTGGGGCGCTGGGAACCCAGGAATTTCTGCGCATCCGGCTGGGCATCGCACCGGAACGGAAGATTCGCGACGGCGTGAAGTTTGTGCTCACACCGTTTCGCAAGGCGCAGTTGAAGAGAGTGGACGAAGTGCTCGACACAGCCGCGGAAGCGGTGAAGGTGATCTTGAAAGAGGGTCCGGCCGCGGCAATGAATCGCTTCAACCGCAAAGCTGAGCCGGAACCGTAGTCACGGATGTGTCGAAAAATCGGTGCCGCATGAATAGCTGAAGAGATGGAGAGAAAATGAACCGCACTTATGAACTGATGTTTATTGTTCGTCCTGACATGGTGGAAGAAGAGCAGGACAAACTGATTTCCACGCTGGAAACCGCAGTGACATCTTCGGGCGGCAAGGTAAAGAGCGTGGAGAAGATGGGCAAGCGCCGCCTGGCCTATATGGTCCGGCGTTTTCACGACGGCATCTACGTGCTGTTGACGGTGGAAGGCGGTGGGGGGCTGATTCACGAGCTGGAACGCCGCCTGCGAGTTACTGAGCCGGTGATTAAGTTCATCACGGTGCGCATTGACGAGGAACAAAAGCGCCTCGACAAGATCAAGGCGATTCGTGACGCGCGCCGCAAGACCCCACCGGCCGCGTCCGCTACCCCTCTCCCGGCAGCGGAGGCCGTCGGCGACACGCCGCTAACAACGGCATAGAACCAGTCGTCGGGCTGCGTTCGTCGCAGGTCTTCTAGAGCCCACGGAGCGAACGATGGATCCAGGCGCCAAGCAGGGACCATAGAGCAACGGCTGAATTTAAGGAGTGTCATTTTCATGGCTGAAGAAATGAGAGTCGCAACACACGGAAGTTCTGTGGCGGATCGCCCTTCGGGCGGTGATCGTCCCTCCGGAGGAGACCGTTCTTCGGGGCCCGATCGCGGAGAGCGTCGTCCGCCGCGTCCCGGCGGCCCCGGTGGCCGCGAGGGCGGCCGCAAATATTTTCGCCGCAAGAAGGTTTGCAAGTTCTGCGTGGAGAAAATTGAAGCCATCAACTACAAAGACGTTCGGTTGCTTGCGCAATTCGTGGCCGAAAGCGGCAAGATTGTGCCGCGGCGTCTCACCGGAGTCTGCACACCGCACCAGCGGCGCTTGTCCTCCGCCATCAAGCAGGCACGGAACATTGCGCTGCTGCCGTTTGCCGGGCGCGCTTCGTAAAAAAAGCTGGCCGCGGATTTGGCATGGATGGTCGCGGATTTGTTTTCTGATCGGATCGGTGAAAATCTGCGCCAATCCGTGGTGCAAAAGAATTTCTATAGGGAGTTGATCCATGGAAGTAATTCTGAAGGAAGATGTGCCCAAGGTGGGCTCGCGCGGCGATGTGGTGAAAGTCGCCGAGGGTTTCGGACGCAACTATTTGCTGCCGCAGAAGCTGGCTATCGAGGCCTCGTCTGGCAACAAAAAAGTCATCGAGCAGATGAAGGCGGCTGCGGTCCGCCGCTCCGCCAAGGAGAAGACAAGCGCCGAAGCTCTGGCCAAGCAGTTCGAAGGCGTTTCGGTTTCTTTCCAGCGCCGTTCTGGCGAACACGACCAGCTCTTTGGCTCGGTTACTTCGGGCGACATCGCCGACGCGCTGGCCAAGAAAGGCTTGAACGTGGACCGCCGGAAGATTCAGATCCACGAAGCGCTCAAAACCGTGGGCGAATTCACGGTACCGGTCAAGCTGCACAAAGACGTGACCACGCACCTGAAAGTCGTGATCGAAAGGGAAGCTGTCGAATAGATCCGCGGGGCTGGCCTCCAATAGCCTTTCTATCTTCTTGAGGGCCGTAGGCTGCTAAGCTGCGCCTCTACAGAGGCCTCTGTCCCTCGAACCCTCAAGCCCATGCACGGATAGGGCCAAACTCCTATAATTCCTGCTCACGGTTCTCTTGCAGCCACGTCCATAGCTATGCAACCGGGAACAACGGCAAGGCACCCGGTTACAGCCGAGGACAAGGACAAACATGCCGGCCGATGCGTGGGCATTACCTTTTGCGGTTGGCGAATACCCCCACCACAGTGCCAAGCGCGCTCCGGTGGAGGGAAGCAGCGAAACCCAGGACCCCTCAATGCGGGGGCAAATGGCTGGGCATAGTCTAGGCCGCATCGACGACAGCTTGCTGGTCCGCGAAGCGCAGCGTGGCAATCGCGCCGCCTTTGAGGAGCTGGTGCGGCACTATGACCAGGCGGTGCTGCGGCTGGCCATGCACCTCACCGGCTCGGAACACGAAGCCCAGGACATTTACCAGGACGCGTTCCTGAAGGCGTACAAGAGCGTCGGTAACTTCCGCTTCGAGTGCTCCTTCTATACCTGGATCTACCGCATCGTGACCAATCTTTGCCTCGACCACCTGCGCAAGAAGCAGGTACGCAAGGAAGACGCTCCGGTCGCGGTGGATGCCGAGGGCGAGTCTTACGATGTTCTCGCCCAGGTTCCGGACGCGCGCTCCGGCGCCAATCCGGAGCGCGACTTAATGCGCCGCGAGCTGGGTAAGCGCATCAATCATGCCCTGGAGAAACTCACTCCTCGCGAGCGCATGGTTTTTGAGTTGAAGCATTATCAGGGATTGAAATTGCGAACCGTTGGCGAGATTTTGAACACAACCGAAGAAACTGCCAAAAATACATTATTCCGAGCCACCCAGAAGTTGCGTGGCTCTCTGGCGGACATGCGATGAGGACGACAAGCCTCCCCCAGGGGGTGAACTTATGAAATGCGAATGGGTACAGGAAAATATTTTGCTTCATATCTATAACGAGTTGCCCGACGATGCTCGTTACGAACTGGAGCAGCACGTGGCGCGCTGCGCCGAGTGCGCGGCCGAATTGAAGGCCTCGCGCCAGTTTCATGGCACGATCTCGCAGTTCCCCGTGGAAGAACCGTCCCCCAATCTGGTTGCAGCTTCGCGCATGCGTCTGCAGGAAGCTCTTGAAACCGCGGAACAGGGGGGCTTCTGGCAGCGGCTGATATTTGATCCGGGGGCGTGGCTCCGTCCCATCAAGCTGGCTCCGGCACTGACCGCGGCAATTTTCATCCTGGGCTTCGCCGGCGGAATGGGTGCCACCTATCAGGTGATGAATGGCAGAAACGTAGTCAGTCCTCTGGCCCCCACCCCTACCGAGGCTTCGATCACCGGCATCCAGTCCATTCAACAGCAGCCCGGCTCCTCCCAGATCAGCATCCGGTACAACACAGTTTCCACCCAGGAAGCGCAGGGATCGTTGAACGATCAGCGAATCCAGCAATTGCTTCTGTTCGCCGCCCGCAACAATTACAACTCTGGTGTGCGGATGGATTCGGTGGATCTGCTGACGCAGACTCCGAACGACGCCCATGTACGAGAGGCTTTGTTGTACGCCCTGCGCTATGACTCGAACCCGGGGGTACGCCTGAAGGCAATCGAGAGTCTGGGTTCCTACGTAAAAGATGACATGCGGGTACGCGACGCGGTGCTCGAGGCGCTGCTCAATGATTCCAATCCCGGGTTGCGGGCCCAGGCGCTGCGCCTGCTCGAACCGGTGCGTGCCGACAGCAGCGTGCGGGTGGTGCTGGAGAAGCTGGCGGAAAAGGATGCCA
>Ga0307469_10000788_pt1 | contig 11595 bp, 10 predicted proteins | sample atmos_gasesAM2C__FD_203084 | JGI IMG/M metagenome (GOLD analysis project Ga0307469, IMG submission 203084) | Hardwood forest soil microbial communities from Morgan-Monroe State Forest, Indiana, United States - atmos_gasesAM2C_515 | ecosystem: Environmental > Terrestrial > Soil > Temperate...
TTCGGCGGATCACCCAAGCCGGCTGGCCAGTAGCGTTTTTTCATCTCTGGTACCAGCCAACCGCGACCGTTCGAAAATCTGTTCCAGGATTTCCGGGATCTCAAAGACTGCACGATTTTCCAGCGCGGTAGCATTTGCGCGATAGCGAGCAAACGTCGCCGGCTCGATCAACCGCGCCACAGCTCGCTCGATTTCATCGAAACTGCCGAGCACCTCACCAACCTGATTTTCCAGAATCCAATCGGCGTTGTAACGCTCCTGCGGAAGGGTCCATGCGTTGCATTCAACAATCACCGGCAAATGCATCGCCAGCGCTTCGCTCACGCTGCCCGGCCCGGGCTTCCCGATGAAGAAATCCGCGAGCTGCATGTAGTAGTTTACTTTCGTCGTAAACCCTTCGACGAAACGCGGCGATCTGGATTTTTGCCCGCGCAATGCAGCCGCCAGCTTTTCATTCTTTCCGCAGATGAAGATCAACTGGAGATCGAGTTGCGACTGGTCTAGGCCCTCCGCAATTTCGAGCATGGATTGCGAACCATGCCCGCCGAAAAGCACGAGTCCTGTCGGCAGATCGGGCCGGAGCCCGAGGCGCTCGCGTTCAGCAATCCGATTTTCCACTGGCGTTTCATAAAATCGCGGATGAAGGATCATTCCCGATGCGCGGAAAATGTGGTCGTCTGCGTTCCCCATGGCGCGCGCCTGCGCGACCGCATGGTCTGATCCGCAGATGAAATATTGTGACTGCCCCCTTTCAATCCAGAAATGCGGCGGGTAATCCGCCAGGTCCGTGAGGACGGTTACGAATGGGCGTCCTGGGTACGCGCGATCGAAACTCTCATACAGCGCGCGATTAAAATGCGGCACAAACGACACGGCCATGTCTGGCTGTGTCTCCTTCCAGTGCCTCTCCAGCAAGCGAACTGTGGGGCCATGGTAGGCCCAGATGGCGAACTGCAGAACTCTCATCAATTGTGTGCTGCCTAAAGTCCACCCCGAGCGCAACATCCAGTTATAGAAATCCTGGATGCGAATGCCGCCGTATTTTTTCAGGATGTCGAGTTTGTCGAGGAGTTCCTGCAGATTGGTCAGTCGGACTTCCCAGGGCCGTTGTTGCGTCCGGATGGACATTTCAAGAGCAGTCGCGGCCGCCCGGTGCCCGCCGCCCGCGTCGAAAAACCCGAACTCGATTCTCTGCATGCGCGCCAAAGTCTGACGAAGTAACCGCCATTCAATGCTACGGAAATGTTAAAAGTGTGTTTCGCGTGTCTAAAGAATTAAGTACCTGTATTTTCAGAACTTTAGCGCGGGTGTCATGTGAATGTAATGTCCATAACCGATCATTGCAGTCGTGAGATGCGACATGCATGTTCACTCGTACTATTCAGGACCCTGTACGACTCCCTTTGCCCGAAATTTTTGCCGCGAAAGTTATAGCGATCCTGAAGAAGTCTACACGGTGCTCGAGCGCCGTGGCATGGGCCTGTTCACGCTGACGGACCACGATTCCATCGAAGGCTCGGAAAAATTGCGGCGGCACGCCAACTTTTTCCTCAGTGAAGAACTGACTTGCCGCATGCCGAGCGGCACGGAAGTACATATCGGAGTATACGACATCAGCGAGCGGCAACACATCCATTTGCAACAGCGGCGCAACAATCTGGTGGCGCTGTTGATGTATCTCACCGAGCGCCGGCTGCTCTTCAGCATCAATCACCTGTTTTCAAGTGTTACAGGAAAGCGCGAGCGCGAAGATTTCGAATGGTTCCGAGAATATTTTCCCGCCATGGAAACGCGCAATAGCCACATGCTCGAGAGGGCCAATGCACATGCCACGAAGCTGGCGAACCGATGGCAGAAAATTGAAATCGGCGGCAGCGATGCGCATGCACTTCCCTCCGCGGGGACGGCTTACACCGAAGTCCCCGGCGCGCGCGACAAGGAAGAGTTCTTCGCGGGACTGCGCAGTGGGATGGGCCGCGTGGCAGGCGAATCCGGGTGCTTCGGCAAATTGACGCGCGACGTCTTCGTGATTGCTTACGAGATGATGCGTGAGAAAACCTGGACCACGCTGCTTTCACCTCTCGGACTATTGATCCCGGCCATCACGTACCTGAATTACTACGACGAAAATAAATTCTGCCGCCGCTGGGAAACCGAGCTCCTCGGCCAGCCCGAAACTCGCAAGCGTCCCCGCTGGATTACGGCGCCGCAACCCGCGCTGGAGGAATCCATATGACGGTCGCGAAAGCAGTGTGGAACCAGATTCAATCAAACGATCACCGGCTGATGCGCCGGGTGCACCGCTGGCGTGCGCCTCGCTGGTTTCGCATACTGATGATATTGATGACGCGATTGGGCGATGGCTGGCTGTGGTACTCGCTCGGATTGATCCTGGTGCTGTATGGCGGAGAGCACCGTTTCGCCGCGATCAGCGCAGGGATGTCGGCCGCCGCGGTTGGAATTCTCCTGTTCCGCCTACTCAAGCGCGCGAGCCGGCGGAAGAGGCCGTGCGAAATTGAGCCCCATTGTTGGGCCGCGATCCTGCCGCCGGACAAGTATTCGTTTCCTTCAGGACATTCCATCACGGCATTTGCGATCGCGTTTTCCGTGGGCTTTTTCTATCCTGAGTTGCAGGCGCCTCTGCTGGCTGTCGCCGTGCTGATTGCTTCCTCGCGGATTATTCTGGGGATGCATTTCCTGAGCGACGTGCTGGCAGGCTCAGTGATCGGCGTAGGGCTCGGCTGCGTCAGCTACCACTTTTTCTCCCTACTGTAGGCTTCAAATCAAACCGTGCGATTTCCGGCAGATTGCGGAGGAGCAGTGGGTGTCGGCGGTTGCGAAATATTTCGTTTGCCCAGAATTTCCACCACGGCGCGATACAGGCGAGAGCGGATCTCCTGGCGTTCGTTGGCGCGCGTAAGATAGCGCACAATAACGTTCACGCCTTCCCCGCTTGGCCGAACCGTCATGGAAGGCGCGGCGGTAAAGGAGCGTTTGGCATATACGGGCGTGACCCGCTCCCATTCTTTCTCAGCGAGTCTGGCGTTTTGGGCTGTCTCCTCCGTGGCCATTTTCTGAATTGCTTCCGCAATCGCGTACGGATCCGCTGATTGCGGGACGAGCACTTGCAACTCATCCCATAGCCATTGGCCGGAGGTCGAGAAATTGAAGTAGTGGCCTTCAATGGCGAAGCTGTTCACGAACGTAACCTTGCGCCCCGTGGGGTGGGCTGAGTCCGACCAGTTGCCGGTCTCCAACAAAACTGTGTGAAGCAACCCGACTTCGGCTACCTCCCCGCCAACGCCGTTGATTTCCACCCAATCGCCTGCGCGGATCCCATCCTTGCCCATCAGAACGAACCAACCGAAGAATCCGACGATGAAATCTTTCAGCGCCACGGTGAGGCCCGCGCCCGCTAGCGCTGCGACTGTCGCGAAATTGCTGGGCACGCCGAAAATTACGAGAAGGATGAGCACCACGCCCAGCACCTGTAGCGCCAGAAAGATCACGGCCCGCATGGTATGAAGTTGACGCCGCTCGGCCGTAATGTCGGCAAAAAACCTCTGAATGAGATGATTGCCCAGAAATACGCAGACCGCGATCAGGAGAATCCAGAACGCCGACTGGAATAAGCCGTGCAGAAATGCATGCTGACGGGCGGTCACGAGCGTGAGCCAGTTGCCATAGGCGGCGGCAAGTTCCCGCTCGGCGTCGATGCGTTGGTCAAGCTCACTCAAAATCTTCTGGTGTCCAGCGAGCTGTTTCACAAACGAGATTGTTGTGCCAGGAGCGGCGGAACCGGCCTGCGTGTCCGGCGGGCTCGCCTGTGCTGCGCCAGTGGATTTCTTGTGAATGATTTTCCTTTGCGACTTCTCTTCGCCGACTTGTTTTTTCAGCGATTCATGAGACTCGTTGAGCTTCGCTTCGCGATCCAGGGAGTTCTGACGGGCCTGGCGGAGCAAGGTTGCTTTCGTCCGTAAGGACAGCCAAGCGCGCGATTCCGCCACAACGTTGGCTGCTGAAGTGGCTTCAGGCGACGACGCTGAGGCGCCCGAGCCCGCCGCCGCGGCGCCAGCATGCTGCATGGAAGCTTCGTGGCGGTCCAATTGCTGTTGAATCGTGGCGCGTTTGTCGCCGCCAGCACGGATTAAATCCTGGTGGGCGTCGTCAGCCTCATCTTTGTCGAGTGCGAGCTGCTCCTGTGCCAGTTCAAGTTGCTCCTGGAGGTCGTCCTTCGAGCTGCCATGGGCCTTCGCAACTTGCTGAGTGAGCTGGTCGACGTGGTCTTCGTCGGCCCCAACTTCCGCGCGGGCTTGCGCCAGCCGCAACGAGAGCTCCCGTGTTTCGGGCGTGAGCGGGGCAGGGTTCTCTTCGGCGTCCCGCAGAGCAGAATCGAACGCCAAATCCACTGAATGATCCCCGAGCCGTAGCGCCTCTTGTGCGAATTCCTGTTCTTCCGCAGTGATGGCCAGAGGCGCCAACTGCTGGGCCGTTTGGAGCGCTGCTGTGCTCACTGGCTCCTGGTTATGGTTCATGGATCGCCGATTCACATTTAGCTGCGCGGGGGAATTCGCCCAGCCGCGTGTGAACTGAATTGCGGCAACCGCCAAGGCAAGCATGGCGAGCAAGGCTACAAGGATTACTTTTTGCGTGGCCTTCATAGAATTCGTCCGAAAATAGATTGTAATATGGGGCACCCAAGACGGCGTGGGAAATTGCCAAGATTCCCCGCAGCAGCAACGGCGATGAAAAACGAAATAGCCCTGAAGTGAAAATGGAATACGCGGACAGAAAAAGAGCTCGCCGGCCCGGGTGAAAAATCATGGCTCGAAAAAACGCGGGATTCTTTGGCCCGACAATCGAAGAACGAATGGCCACCGGCAAAGCGCTGCGCGAGCGGGTGCCGCGCCGTTCGCATGCGAAGTGGCAGCGCCCTCCGAATCGTCCCGACCCGATAGAACTGCTCAAGAAGGCGGACCGGGGGAGATTGCCGAACCTGCTTCCGATTCGATATGGCCGGATGCGGCGGTCCCCTTTCGCATTTTATCGGGGAGCGGCAGCTTTGATGGCTGCGGACCTGGCCGCGACGCCGGCAACAGGACTTCGCGTGCAGGCCTGCGGAGATTGCCACGTGAGCAATTTTGGCGGGTTCGGCTCGCCTGAACGGCGGCTGGTGTTCGACATCACGGACTTCGACGAAACGTTGCCCGCGCCGTGGGAATGGGACGTGAAGCGGCTGGCGGCCAGCATTGTGCTGGCAGGGCGGCAAAGAGGTGTGCGGGAACGGCATTGTGCTGATGCGGCACGGCTGGCGGTGGGGAGCTACCGCAAACATATGCGCGAATATGCCATGATGCGTGTGCTCGATGCCTGGTATTCGCACCTGGGCGCCGAAATCTTCATTGACCAGGCCACAAGCGTTGCCGCACGGAACCGCTGGGAACAGCTCGAGAACAAGGCGAAGTTGGAGACAGCCGAGCACGTCTTCCCCAAACTGACGGATATCAAAGACGGGCGATTTCGCATCAAGGACCACAAGCCGCTGGTCTATCACCCGCGCGATTTCAGCAAGCGCGCCACCAAAGTGAAGGATATCTTTCACCGTTACCGCCAGTCGCTGTCGGGAGACAGGCGCGTGATACTCGACCGCTACCAGATTGTCGATGTCGCGCGGAAGGTTGTGGGAGTGGGGAGCGTGGGAACGCGCTGCGCTGTGATTCTGCTGATGGCCGGAGAACATGATCCTCTGTTCCTGCAGTTCAAGGAGGCGCTTCCATCGGTGCTGGAGCCGTATGCGGGTAAGAGCCGCTACAGCAATCATGGGGAAAGAGTGGTGACGGGCCAGCGCATGCTGCAATCGGCGAGCGACGTGCTTCTTGGCTGGACGCGCGATGACGAGGGCCGCGATTATTATTTCCGCCAGCTCCGCGACATGAAAATGACCATCGAGTTGGAGGATCTGCCGAAGGAAGACTGGATCGAGTATGTGGACATTTGCGGTTGGGCGCTGGCGCGCGCGCATGCGCGAACGGGAGATGCGGCACGAGTCACAGGCTATCTGGGGAAAAGCGATGCCTTTGATGTTGCGATCGAAAAATTCGCGATCGCCTATGCCGACCAGACGGAGCGCGACCACGCGGCGCTGGTGAAAGCGATCAAGGCGGGCCGCCTGCCGGCGAGCAAGGGCGTACTGGATTGATGTGGTCTGCACGGATCACAAATCCAGCGGCAGCGGATTTTTTCCGGTGATGAGCCGCGCTGAGCGGTCGTAGGTGATGTAAAGCCATGCCCATTGCAGCAGGACCAGCAAACGATTCTGGAATTGCACAATGTAGAGCAGGTGGATGAAGATCCAGATCATCCACGCGGGCCAGCCGGATAAGCGCAGCCAATTCAAATCCGCGACGGCGGCGGCACGGCCGATGGTGGCGAGATTCCCTTTATCCACGTAGTGAAACGGCTCAATTTTTTCACCTCGCAGCCGCCGTTCGATTGTCTTCCCCACGTAGTGCCCTGCTTGAATTGCTGGTTGGGCGACGCCGGGCAGCGGCTTGCCGCCTTGATGGCTGAAATTTGCCAGGTCGCCGATGACAAAAATTTCCGGGTGTCCGGCAATTGTGAAGTCCCGCTCGACGACGACGCGACCGGCTTTATCGAGATTTGCGCCCGCCTCGGTGGCGAGAATACGGCTGAGCGGTGAAGCAAGAACTCCTGCGGCCCAGAGTACTGTGCGGGACGGAATTATTTCTGCGCGATCACCTTCGCGGATGGTGACGGAGCCATGCGCGATGTCGGTGACCATCGCTCCGGTGCGGACGATGACGCCGAGGCGTGCAAGCATTTCTTGAGCAGCCCTGGACAATTTCTCGGGGTAAGTAGGAAGAACACGGTCAGCGCCTTCGACGAGAATGATGCGCGCTTCGGAAGGGTTGATATTCCGGAAATCGTGGCGCAGCGTGTCGTTGGCAATTTCTCCAAGAGCGCCAGCCAACTCTGCGCCTGTGGGCCCTGCGCCAACGATCACGAAAGTCATCCAGGCATGCAGCTTTTCTGGATCGACCTCGCGCTCAGCAGCTTCGAAGGCAAGCAGGATGCGGCTGCGCATGTCGGTGGCATCTTCGATTGTTTTCAGGCCGGGAGCGAACTGCTCCCATTCATCGTGTCCGAAATATTGGTGGCTGGCGCCGGTGGCAACGATTAGCGAGTCGTAATCGAGAGCACCATCGCTCAGAATGACGCGGTAGTTGGCGGCATCAATGTGAGTGGCTTCGGCGAAGAGCACCTTCGTGTTTTTCTGATTCTTGAGGACATGGCGCAGCGGCGCGGCAATATTGGCCGGTGATAGAGCGCCGGTGGCCACCTGATAGAGCAGCGGCTGGAATAGATGGTAATTGCAGCGGTCGAGGAGCGTCACTTCGACGGAAGCGTGTTTTAGCTGACGAGCTGCGCTCAAACCGCCGAAGCCGCCGCCGATGATTACAACGCGATGGCGGTTTGTCATCTGGAAGCTCCCCAAGCGCGGCCACAAGCCGCCACATTCCTAGATTCGTAATGAAGAGGACCCGCGGTTTGTGCAGTTATTTCTTGCGTTCTCATGTGCGCCGGAGCTCCTGTATTAGGTTAACGCGTAGGAAGAGAGAACGGAAGGCATACGCGCGGAGGAGGATTGAGATTTTTTCGAGAAACGTCGCACCCGGGAAATTCGCCAGAGTCAGATGGGCCACCGAAAGTGCGGCGGCGACATTGACAGGAGAGCCAAGGCACCATAGGATTTCGCCAATCCGCAGAAGAGAGGGCTCGATATGCAAGAGTTCCCGGTCGTTGATATTTCCGCGTTTCCAAGAGCATCCATTTCGGGCGCTTCGGTCGTGGGGTCTGGGCTGAGCGAAAAGCAGGCGCTCGCGCGGCGAGTGGGCGAAGTTTGCCGGCAGACCGGGTTCCTGGCCGTCGTGGAACATGGAGTGCCAAATGAAATTATTTCCGGAGCATGGGATGCGGCGCGCGGCTTCTTTGATCTGCCTTTGGAGAAGAAGCTCGAGGTGAGAATGCCCTATGTGGGCTATCCGTACGGCTATTCGCCGCTGCAGGCTGAGGCGCTCGCGAAGTCGCTGGGCGAGGAAACGCCACCGGATCTGAAAGAGAGCTTCAGCATCGGGCCGTTGGAACAAGCCCCTCATGCTGAAAATGAGCCGGATGCTGATTTTCGTTTTGCCGAGAATCTGTGGCCGAAAGAGCCCGCGAATTTTCGGGCGGCGTGGTCTGCATATTACCGGGCGATGAGCGAATTGGCCGCGCGGATCATGCGCGCGTTTGCACTGGCGCTGGAACTGCCAGAGGGATTTTTTGACGGCATGATTGATGATCCAATCAGCGCAATGCGCGCGTTGAATTACCCGCATCAGGCTACGGCACCGAAGCCGGGCCAATTGCGCGCGGGAGCGCACAGCGATTATGGCAGCTTGACGATCTTGCTGGCCGAGTCGGCGCCGGGCGGACTCGAAATTTTCACGCCCGAGGGGAAATGGCTGGCCGTACCGGTGGTACCGGGAGCGTTTGTGGTGAACATCGGCGATTTGATGGCGCGCTGGACGAATGATCGCTGGGTTTCGACGCTTCATCGCGTGGTAAACCCGTCGCCGGACGCCCGCGGCTCGACACGGCGGCAATCCATCGCCTTTTTTCATCAGCCGAATTGGGATGCGGAAATTTCGTGCATCCCCACGTGTCTCGGGCCCGGGGAGAAGGCGAAGTACCCTCCGGTTGGGTCGGGGGCACACTTGATGGGGAAATTCCACAGCACCGTGAAGCTGGGGACGGCGGCGGCCAAAGGACAGGCTTAACTTTTCCAGACCGCAATATCCGGCGCTGGTCCTCATCTTCGCGTCCCCTCGATGTTGCTGCTCAGATCGCGATCAACGAAGCTCATTTATTGTTATGTGCTCGCTCAGGGCGTATGGCGCACCAGTGAACTGTGTGCCACGGCGATTTGCGCGGCGACGTGCGCGTTGTTGATGAGCAACGCGATGTTCGTCTGCAATGTTTTCCCGCCGCTCCCCTTTGCAAGATGGTCAAGCAAATAGGGCGTGACGGCTTTGCCCTGGATTCCCGCAACTTTTGCAGACTTCAGCGCGGCATCGATAAATGACTCTACCTGCTTGCGCGGGAGCGCGGCTGCGGCAGGCGGTGGATTACAGAAGACGATCCCCGAATTCAGGCCGAGCGCCCAGTGCATGGCTATCAGGCGAGCGGCTCCGAGCGGCGTGTCCACGCGCGCATCGAGAGCAAGGCCGCTCTCCTGGGCGTAGAAAGCTGGGAACTCACTCGTGCCGTAACCGACCACCGCCACGCCGAGAGTTTCCAGCATCTCGAGCGTACGCGGCAAATCGAGAATTGCTTTCGCGCCTGAGCAAATGACTGCAACGGGTGTGCGCGCCAGTTCGGGCAGGTCGGCGGAGATGTCGAAGCTATTTTGAGCACCTCGATGAACGCCGCCGATTCCGCCGGTGGCAAAGATGCGGATTCCAGCTTGCGCCGCGATGATCATGGTGGCAGCGACGGTGGTGGCGCCGGGCTGCCTGGAGTTGAGAACGGCGGCGAGATCACGGCGGCTGACTTTGGCGACGCGCTCGGCGGTGGCGAGCAATTCAATTTCAGCGGGAGAGAGGCCGACGACGAGGCGTCCTTCGAGAAGGCCTATCGTCGCGGGCAAGGCGCCTTCGTCACGAACGGCTTCTTCCATTTTGCGGGCGGTTTCGAGATTGCGTGGGCGAGGGAGGCCATGCGAGATCACGGTAGATTCGAGCGCGACGACGGGGCGCCCGGCGGCGAGTGCGTCTGCGATTTCCGGCCGGACATCGAGATATGAGTTCATGTGTCAGTCCTGAAGTAGGGCGGATTTCATGCGTTCCAGCAGACGCTCAGGCTGCAAATCTTCAGCGATCGATTTTTCCGTTTCAACAGTGAGGCTGGCGGCCGCCAGGCCGTAGAGCGCGGGCTCGTGGTTTCCTCCCGCAAGCATGCCGTAGGCGAATCCGGCAACGAGTGCGTCTCCGGCGCCTGTGACATCGAGAACTTTTTTCGCCGGGAGTACAGGCAGGAACTTGCCGCCGCGGCCGGCATCGAGATAGATGCCGTCGTTCCCGAGTGTGACCACAACTGTGGCAACTCCGCGCTTGCGAATTTCTGCGGCGGCTTTCGCAACGTCGCCCGGCGTGTTTACGTCGAACCCGCTGAGGACGGCGGCTTCTTTGCGATTCGGGAAAAGCACGTCCACAGCGGCGAGGCTGGAACGAATTCGCTCGGATTTGACGATGGAGATTGGATCGGCAAGGACGCTGGCGTTGCCCTTGTGTGTTAGCAAGAGGCGCGCGATGGTTTGGGCCGGCAAGTTTGTGTCCAGGATCCAGACGGGACATTGCGCGAGTGCGGGAGCGATGCGGTCGGCCCATGGCGGGTCGAGCTCTTCAAAAATGTCCATGTCTGCGAGGCCGATGAATAATTCGCCGTTTGGCTCGAGGACCGCAGTGTAACTGGCAGTGGGATGATTGGACGAGCGGCGGATTGCGGAGGCATTCACACCAGAATTTTCCAGTTCGCCGAGAGCAGAGGCGCCGGAATCGTCTGCGCCCAGAATGGAGAACAAGGAGACACGGCAGCCAAGCCGCGCGAGATTGCGAGCAATGTTTGCGGCAACGCCTCCGGTGCTGGTGGTCACCGAAACCGGATTGGAAGTGCCTGGGCGAGCGCCGCCCTCGACGCGAGCCTTGCGGTCGAGGACGACGCCGCCGATGCAGGCGATTGGCTTATTGGTTGCGTCCATTTTCCGTTGACGATTCCGAATGGCGGCCGCGCCACTCACAGCTTTTGCCCACCGGAGAAGCGCTGCCATGATACCAATCAATTGACCGAGGACGAGGTCTGGATAGGTGGATTTGCGCTCCGGCGATTGGTGACTGCTGTGAGGCGATGCCGTGGCGGGACGAGTAAAATGTGGCTACCCAAAATGTCAAAGGAATGAAGCGGCAGGAGCAGGTATGGAACGAGCCATGACAGGGAGGAGAATTTGGTTGGTGGCGGTGGTGATAATGGCCGCGGCGTATGGCTGCGACTATCTTTGGTTGCGGTATAGGATGGCGACCTCGAAGGCGGGCGAGGCGTTCGGGAGAGTGACGTTCTTCGACTCGACAACCATGAAGAATGGAAAGGTGGAAGTGTTTTACGATCAGCCACTGACAGAGGTGTGCGTTCACTCGATCTTTCCCCAGGTGGGTGACCGGCCGTGCTGGTACTCCAGCCGCAGGACCGTGAAATCGATTGATTAGGCGACCGGGCTGGGTTGGCGGTCGCGGGATTGGCCACAGAGGCACAGAAAAATGCAAGGAATCTGAGAGCTAGAATGGGGGATTTTGTTGCGATTAGAAAATGTTAGTGCACTTTGTTTTGAATGAGTTAGGGACATTCCTAATCGGGATGTGTTGCGATTAGCCTTTTCTTCGCCTCGGGGTAGAACGAGTTCTCCCCCACTGTGGTTGAGGAGGGACGCCACGGCGCGCATTCGCGTCCCAGTCGCCGTCTTTTTGAGCCGCTCCCCTGCCG
>Ga0307469_10000789_pt1 | contig 11587 bp, 10 predicted proteins | sample atmos_gasesAM2C__FD_203084 | JGI IMG/M metagenome (GOLD analysis project Ga0307469, IMG submission 203084) | Hardwood forest soil microbial communities from Morgan-Monroe State Forest, Indiana, United States - atmos_gasesAM2C_515 | ecosystem: Environmental > Terrestrial > Soil > Temperate...
CGGCTCTACACCACCGGATTGCCCGATCCGGACCTGATGATTCGAACCAGCGGTGAGATGCGCGTCAGCAACTTCCTGCTGTGGCAGATCGCTTACGCCGAGATTTACGTGACCGAGACGCTGTGGCCGGACTTCAACCGGGCGCGGCTGCTGGAGTCGTTCGTGGAGTTCCAGAAGCGCGAGCGGCGCTACGGCGGAATCCGTGAGGGCGGCGCGGAGTCCGAAATGCCCGCGCGCGTGGCCGGAGAATGAATATCCGGTTCGCTGCTTGAATTTTTTGATTTGCCTGCCTGGTCCGTGATTTTCTTCCTTCAATGTGATGAGATGTTCGCTCTGGTGTGTCGGGGGATTCCCGTCTTATGACCTGGAAGCGCGTAGCGACAGCCGTCGTGCTGATCCCGTTTGTCCTGGGATTGGTGTTGTACGCGCCGACGAGCTGGGTAGCGGTGGCGCTGGGTTTGGTGACCATTCTGGCGATGCTGGAGTATTTCTCGCTGGGTGACGCGATCGGGCACCGCGCGCACCGCTTTTGGACCGCCAGCTGTGCACTCCTGCTGGTCTATCTGCAGTGGACCACGGCCGTCGAGTCCAGATTGCGGCTGATTGGTACTTGGGAGTTGCGGCGTCAGGTCGATCACCTTAACAGCCGGCCGGAAGGAGTGCAGGGGGCTTTGTTTGTTTTTGTTCTGGGTTTGACCGTGCTGACGCTGTGGACTCGGCGGCCGCTGGTCGAGTCCTTGCCGGCGGCGGGAATCAGTTCCAGCGCCCTGTTGCTGGTGGCCTTTCCTATGAGCTTCGCGGTTCGTCTTCATAGCGAGAGCCCATGGTTGTTACTGTTCGCACTGGCAATCACGTGGGCAAACGACACGGTCGCCTACTTCGTGGGCAGGGCCATCGGGAAACATAAGCTGGCGCCACATCTCAGCCCGAACAAGACTTGGGAAGGATCGCTGGCCGGTCTAATTGGTTCGCTTCTAGTCGGGGCCTTGTTCTCCTGGGAGTTTGTCGAACCAGGATCGCGAGTTTTTCTCACGTTGCCGCAGATTCTGGGAATGGCGGCTCTCGGCAATATTGCAGGCCAGTTCGGAGACTTATTGGAATCCGCGTACAAGCGCAGCGCTGGTGTGAAGGATTCCGGCGTGCTGCTGCCGGGTCACGGCGGCGTGCTGGATCGAATCGACGCGCTGATTCTGGCGATTCCGGTTGTCTGGTACTATTGGACTTTGATGCACTCGCCTGTGAATTAAGTCGCAGCGACCACTCTGAAGGGATACCGGAAAGAAAAATCGCGTGACGCAATCTGTCTCCAAACTGTCCATTTTGGGCTCGACGGGATCGATTGGCCGGCAGTGCCTGTCTGTTGTGGAGGCGCTTGAAGGCCGATTTACAGTGGTGGCACTGGCCGCGGGCGGGAACCTGGACGAATTGGTCGCACAGATCCAAAGGCATCGGCCCGAAGTGGTGTCGGTTAGAGATTCGGCTAAGGCGGATGACCTGGCGGGGCGCCTGCGAGCGAAGGGAATATCACCGCTGCCCGCGATTCATCATGGGCGGGAAGGCATGCTGGCGGTGGGAACGCATTCCCAGGCGGACATGGTGGTCTCGGCGGCGGTGGGAGTTGTCGGGCTGGAAGCGACGTACGAGGCGGTAAAGCTGGGCAAGGCCGTGGCGCTATCGAATAAGGAAGTGTTGGTGGCGGCCGGGGAATTGGTAATGGCTGCGGCGCAGAAGTCCGGCCGCGAATTATTGCCCGTGGATAGCGAGCACAATGCGGTGCATCAGTGCCTGCGCGGAGGCGAGCGGCAGGAGGTGCGGCGGCTGGTGCTGACGGCGTCCGGCGGGCCGTTCCGACGGACGCCGATTTCGTCGCTGAAGGATGTGACGCCAGAGCAAGCACTGGCTCATCCGAACTGGCGCATGGGTAATCGCATCACGATCGACTCCGCGACGATGATGAACAAGGGATTTGAAGTGATTGAGGCGCGATGGTTGTTCGGGATGCGACCGGATCAGATCGATGTGGTCATACACCCGCAGTCGACAATTCACTCGATGGTGGAATTTGTGGATGGTTCTGTTTTGGCACAACTCGGGCCGACTGATATGCGGATGCCCATTCAATATGCGTTAACCTATCCCGAGCGGGCCGCATCGAACCAGGTAGCTCTAAATTGGTCCAAGCTCCGCCGGCTCGATTTCGCGAAAGCGTCTACCCGAAGGTTTCCTTGCCTGCGGCTGGCAAGAGAGGCAATGAAAAAAGGCGGCGCTCTGCCGTGCGCTTTGAACGCGGCCGACGAAATCGCAGTGGCGGCATTCCTGGAGAGACGCCTCCCGTTTTTAGGTATCCCGGAAGTGACCGAGCGCGTGCTGGAACGCATGCCGCGCCAAAAGTTCGAGAAGATGGACGACGTGCTCGCGGCGGATGAACATGCGCGTCGAATAGCCAGGGAAGAAGTAGATCGGCATCGCGTGACGGCAGCGTCACCATCGTAACGATTGGCCGGCATGGCCTCGGGAGTTGGCCGGAGCCGGCATCAGAAGGGAAACGTAGAGCGTATGGATTTGCTACTGGGCGTCGGACTCGTGCTGGGAGTGATGATCCTTGTCCACGAGTGGGGGCACTTTATCGCCGCGCGGATGTTTGGCGTGCGCGTGGATGTGTTCTCGATCGGATTCGGACCGCGCTTGTTTGGATGGAAGCGCGGGGCCACGGATTATCGCGTCAGCGTGTTGCCGCTCGGCGGCTACGTTCGAATGGCAGGACAGGATCCCACGGAGATTGATTCGGTCGGCCGAAGCGCAACCGAAGCTGGCACAGCGATGCCGACCGGCGCGGCGGACGAGTTGATGAGCAAGCCGCGCTGGCAGCGAGCGGTGATTTCGTTTGCGGGGCCTGCGGTGAATCTGGTTTTTCCGGTACTGCTGCTGATGGTTTATTTTGTGGCGATCGGCATTCCGTATCCCGTGTTTGAGGACAAGCCCGTCGTGGTGACGGCACTGCCGGCGAATTCGACGGCTGCTGCAGCGGGACTTCAGCCGGGCGATCACGTGGTTTCGATCAACGGCGCGAAGAACCCGACGTTTGCCGAAGCGGAGAAGGCTGTCGCGAAGTTGGACCCGAACGGCAAGGTGGCCCTGGAAGTGGAGAACGGCGGCGCGAAACGCGCGATCGAGATGGTGGCACAGCAGAAAGACATCGAGCAGCCAGAGCGCCTGCTGGGATTTGCGCCGATCAAACCGGTTTTGGAAGATGCCGCTCCGGGTATGCCCGCGGCGCGCGCGGGATTGAAAGAGTACGACGTAATTCGCGCGGTGGATGGACGCGAGATTCACTGGTGGGGCGAATTCACGGAGAAAGTGCGCGGTTCGAACGGAAGCTCGGTAGCGCTGGACGTGGAACGTAAGAATGGACAGATGGCTCACCTCGTGGTGACGCCACAGTCCGCAACGAACGATCGGGGCGAAACCGTTTACCAGATTGGCGTGCAGGTCCACGAAGACACCGCGTATCGGCGCGTAGCGTTCGCTGAAGGGACCAAGTTTGCCGTGGTGAAGACGTACGAGACGATTGAGGATACCGTCAGCGTTGTCGGTCGACTGCTCAGCGGCCGCGTCTCGGTGAAGCAACTGCAGAGCGTCGTGGGAATTTCGCGCGCCGCCGGACAAGCGGTCCACAAAGGCGCTCAAGCGGTGATCTCACTGATGGTGCTGATCAGCGTGAACCTAGGAATTTTGAATTTGTTGCCCATTCCAATCCTCGATGGCGGCAATATTTTGTTGCTGGCGATCGAAGGCGGGCTAAGGCGCGACCTGAGCATGGCGTTTAAAGAGCGTTTCGTTCAAGTGGGATTGGTGTTCCTCTTGGTGCTCTTCGCGATCGTTATGTACAATGACGTGATGCGGCTGCTGCCGAGCCACTCCTAGCACTCGTGGCGCCGCGCGTTCGGAGAGCCAGCATGGCTGCATCCCCACAACACCGGGTTTCCACCGGTGAACGCCTCAATACCGCAGAAACCACTGGAAGACTCCAGCAGACGCTGGGCGCGAAGGGAATTCGTCTCACCCGGCAGCGGCGCGTCATCCTGCAGGTAATGGATGACGCCGAGCAGCATCTGGACGTCGATCAGATCCTGGAGCGCGCTAAGAAAGTTGATTCCGACGTGCACCTCGTGACGGTGTATCGCACCATCGATCTGCTGAAGAAGCACGGTCTAATCGATGAACTCGATTTGCTGCACTTGCGCGGAGACCGGCATTACTACGAGACTCACGGGCCGCGCGACCATATCCATGTGGCCTGCCTGAAGTGCGGCAAGGTGCGGGAATTCGAGAGCCGTCTCTACGAACAGTTGAAGGAACAGATTGCGCGCGATTTTCACATGAAGGTGACCGTGTCGCGCACCGAAGTGGGCGGATACTGTGCGGAGTGCCTGCCGAACGTCTCGGAGAAGTAAGGCCACCTGCCGTTTTTCCAATTTCCAGGCAAAGTTGATCGCCATGTTCAGACCGGTTGACGTACCGACCGGAACCGGCGGAGCCGTGAGAAGAAGCGACTAGCGCGGGCGATGTCGCGAGCGATCTGTGCGCGTAATTCTTCCGGGCCGGCGAATTTTTTTTCTTCGCGCAAGCGCTTCCAGAAACGTACTTCGATGCATCGCGACTCGATGGGCGCCGAAAAATCGAGCAAGTGCGTTTCAACGCTCAGCGAAGAGCCGTTGAAAGTGGGGCGCATCCCGATGTTGGTCACCGACCGATAAGACTTGTCGCTGCCCTCCAGCACAGTGCGCGTCACGTACACGCCGCGCGCCGGCAAGAGCTCTTGCTCGGGGGCCAGGTTGAGGGTCGGGAACGTGAAGCGAGTGCCAGTGCCCGTGCCGGACACGACCCTTCCGGTGAGGGCGAACGGGCGGCCGAGCAGCAGGGAAGCGTGGGTGACGTTGCCCGCGGCAATCTCCCGGCGGATCACGGTGCTGGAAACGATCTCGCCTCGATAGGCGACCGGACGGATGATCACGACCTCGAAGCCGTAGCGCATCCCAAGCTCGCGCAAAAAGCGGACGTCGCCGGCCTGGCGATGGCCGAAGCGGAAATTCTCTCCGACCAGCACAGCGCGCACGGACAAGCCTTGCACAAGGATTTGGCTGACGAAATCTTCGGGCGACAGCCGGGCCAGGTCCATCGTAAAAGGCAGAACGACGGCGGCTTCCAAGCCTAGTAAGCCAAACCATTCCATGCGCTGCCGGTTGGTGGAGAGGCGCAAGGGCGCGGACTCGGGCCGCAAGACTTTTCGAGGCGAGGGGTCGAAGGTAAGTGCGGTCGCTACATTGCCGGTTTCGCGTGCGCATGCGACGGCGGAACGCAAGATGGCCTGGTGACCGAGATGGATGCCGTCAAAATTGCCGATGGCAAGCACGCTCCGGCGGCCGGTGGAGGCGTAACGAGCCGTCCATTCCGCGGGCGACGAGAATGCGGTGACTTGGGCAGCCGGTGGGACAGATCGTTGAATGGTGGACCGAAGCGGAGCCGGTTCGCGTTCCTCGACGTGAACCTCAAGCTGCAAGCCGTCGTAGGCGAGTTCAACGTTGTGGAGACCGAGTCTGCGCAGGCGCTGGTTGGTTTCGGCGTGCGGCAAGTCGTGCGCGATATGGGTGAACCAGGCACGCTTAGGTTTCAACTTCTCGATGAGCGCGAGAGCTTGGTCCACGGTCTGGTGCATCGGGTGCGGGATGTCACGGAGCGCGTCGAGAATTAAATCGTCCAGTCCTTGCAGCAACGCCGCCGATGGATCGGGAAGCTCGCTGAAATCGGTGAGATAGGCCGCGCGGCCGAAACGAAAGCCCAGCACTTCGAGATCGCCATGACGAAGCGGCACGGGAACAAACGGCACACCCATCAACTCGAAAGGCCGGTCCACAACGTTTAGCGTGACGCTGGGGACGGTGCTGAGCGTGGGCCGGTCGTCGAAGACGTAGGCGAACGCGCGGCGGATTACCTGAAAGGTTTCTTCGGTGCCATAGACCGGCATCGAGGCTTTCTGCCGAATGTTGTAGGGGCGAATGTCGTCGAAGCCGAGAATGTGATCGGCATGACCGTGCGTGAGAAGGATGGCGTCGAGGCGTTCGAGCCTGACGCGCAAGGCTTGTTGGCGGAAATCGGGCGTGGTGTCGATGACGACGTTTTGCCCGCTGCGCGAAAGCAGCAGGGAAGGGCGCAGGCGGTTGTCGCGAGGATCCTTCGATGAGCAGACACGGCAATGGCAACCGAGCGAGGGAACGCCCATCGACGTGCCGGAACCGAGAACAGTGAGCTGAATCGGGGCCGAAGGCATGAGGAAATCGAGACGTTCTGGGACCAAGGTCGCGTTGCCGTTGAACGCGCTTACGAACGCGACTTGGCTTTCACCTGTTTCACCTGCGCCGCCATCGCCTGGTTGACCTCCAGGTACGTCATCTTCAGCTTGCCCATGAGGTCGAGCAGCAGGCTATCTTCTTCCGGCGACAGATGGCCGTGAGTTTTCTCGCGGAGAGCGTCCAACATATCGATGAATTCACGCGCCGCTTCGGGGTCAATCACCGGCTGGCCGGTTCGCGGATCGGCATAGGCGCCCAAAACCATGGCAGCGTTGCTGCCCAGCATGCGCACGAGATTCTCGAACGCCGGCAAAGTCTTCGGCGCGTCGACCGGTGGAGCAACAGCGTTCGGCGTGCCGGCGGCCGGAGCGGGTGGTACCGCCGGACGCTGGGCTTCCTCTTGGCGCGCTTGTCGCTCTTCCAACTCCTTGATGTCCTGGCGCAGTTCGCCTTCGGAAGTGAACGGGCGGCGATCTATGACCCGGAAGCCATCATCTTGTTGCTTTTGATCGGGCAAGTGACATTCCTCGATACTAGTATGTACGTACAAAGTTTAGCATCGCCGCGCACCTTTGTGTAGCGGACGGGAAGACCGCTACAAGGCAATCGACGTTTTTGTGCAGCGCACGTTTCGGCGCAAGCAGCGCGCTTGTAAACGGCCGCACGGCGCCGTAAAGTGTTTCGTTTTGCTAGACTTCGATTTTTCGCGGATGGGACATGGCTGCGCGCAAAAAATCACCAGGGAATTCGAAACGCACCAAGGGGGCCGCACCATCGGCAAGAAGCGGCAAGAATGGTTCGGCGTCAAACGCTCCCGGAGCATGGTTCGAGAAATTGGTGGCTTTGCAAGCGCGGCTGCGCGCGCCGAATGGGTGTCCCTGGGACCGCGAACAGACGCACACTACACTCCGCACGTACTTGATCGAAGAGGCCTACGAGGTTCTGGACGCGCTGGAAAACGGTGACGACGGGAAATTTGCAGAAGAGCTGGGCGATTTGCTGCTCCAGGTGGTGTTTCATTCGCAAATCGCGTCCGAACAGGGCCGCTTTACGGTCGCGGATGTGATTCGCGAAGTACACCAAAAGATGGTCCGGCGGCATCCGCACGTTTTTGGCGACAAGCGCGCGAAAGACGCGGAAGAAGTGTTGAAGCACTGGCACCAGATCAAGGCCGAGGAGCGTCGTTTGAACGCGGCGAACTCGGGATCGGCGGCTGAAGCGCAAGTCGCAGAATCGGCGCTGGATGGTGTTCCCAAGGCGCTTCCGGCAACGCTGGAGGGCTTGCAGCTCACCAAAAAGGCAGCGCGAAGCGGGTTTGACTGGCCGGACGCCACGGGAATTCTGGACAAGATTCGCGAAGAGAGCACGGAATTGCAAGGCGAGTTGAGTACGGGAAGCTCCGCGAAAATTGAGGAAGAAGTCGGCGATCTGCTTTTTGCCGCGGTCAACCTGGCGCGATTCATGAAGATTGATCCGGAGATCGCGCTGAAGAATGCGAACAAGAAGTTCGTTCGCCGATTTCACGAGATGGAGCGGCGGGCCAGCGCGAGTGGCCGCAAGTTTCAGGAATTGGGGCGAGAAGAGAAGGAATCGCTGTGGGAGTCGGCGAAACACACAGAGAGACAGCCCGTCGCGCGAAAATCAGGACCGAATCGATGAGCGACTTCGCGGGCGCCAAAGCCGGGACACATAGCGCGATCACGGTCCGAAAGTGCACGACGCTCGCAGAATTTCGCGCGTGCGTCTCGCTGCAGCGCGAAATCTGGGCGGAAGCCGATCTGGAAATCGAGCCGACGTCGCTGTTCGTGGTCGCCGCGCACACCGGCGGTCAGGTTCTCGGCGCGTTCGATGGCGACAGGCTGGTGGCCTACACGCTCGCGGTCGTGGGGCTGGATCACCACACTCCGTTTCTGCACTCGCATCATACCGGCGTCCATCCTGACTATCGCGATCGCGGTGTCGGCCGGACGATCAAGCTGTTTCAGCGCGACGAAGCGCTCGGCCGGGGGATTCGGTTGATCCAGTGGACGTTCGATCCGCTCGAACTGCGCAACGCGCACTTCAATTTCAACCGGCTGGGCGCGATCGCACGCACCTATCATCCCGATTTGTACGGCGTGACGACCAGCCCGCTGCATCGCGGGTTGGCTACGGATCGTTTGGTCGCCGAATGGCATCTGGACTCCGCGCGCGTGGTCGCCGCCATCGGTGAACTCACGAAAAATTCTGCGCCCTCGCTGGCATCCGCCTCGATCGAAGTGCCCGCTGAGCTGGACCGTTGGAAGGTCGAGGACGTGCAGCAAGTACAGCGCGTTCAGCACCATTTACGCGAAGAATTCACGAAGTGGTTCGCGCGCAAGTATGCGGCGGTCAGCACGCGCAAGATCCCCAGTGGAACAGCTTACGAGCTGGTCCCGTGGAGCGATTTCTAGGAGCACGGAACGAATGCGAGTTCGCAAGATCACTCTGCGGGAATTGCACATGAGACTGGTCACGCCGTTCCAGATTAGCGTGGGCACCACCGATTTGCGGCGGATTCTGCTTGTGGAAGTGGATGTTGACGGTGTCGCCGGGTGGGGCGAGTGCGTTGCCGGCGAAACGCCAATATATGGCCCGGAGACCACCGAAACGGCGTGGCACATTCTTCGCGATCACGTTTGGCCGCTGATCAAGGGCAAGGACTTCGCCTCTGCCGGCGACATCTTTGGACTCATGAGCCTCGTTCGCGGCCACGAAATGGCCAAAGGCGCGCTGGAGGCTGCCGTCTGGGACGCCGAAGCTAAACACAAGAACGTGCCGCTTTGGAAGCTTCTCGGCGGAACGCGCGAAGAGATCGCCTCGGGTGTTTCGATCGGCATCAAGGACACGGTGGACGAGCTAGTGGCGGCCGTTAAAAAAGAACTTGCCGTCGGATATCAGCGCATCAAGATCAAGGTTAAGCCCGGAAAGGACCTGGAACAGGTGAAGCGGCTGCGCCAGGAATTTCCAAAGATCAAGCTGATGGTCGACGCGAACTCGGTCTACCGGTTCGAAGACTGGCCGCTGCTGAAACAACTCGAAGGCTTTTATCTGATGATGATCGAACAGCCGCTGGGGTGGGACGATCTGTTCGGCCACGTCGCGCTGCAAAAGAAACTGGAAACGCCGATCTGCCTGGACGAGTGCATCCACACGGTGGAGCAGACCGAAGCTGCGATCGCTCTGGGCGCGTGCAAAATCATCAACATCAAGCTGGGCCGGGTAGGCGGCTACACGGTGGCGCGCAAAATCCACGATTTGTGCCGGCAAGGCGGCCTGCCGGTATGGTGTGGCGGAATGCTCGAATCGGGTATCGGACGCGCGCACAACATCGCGCTGTCGACGTTGCCCAATTTCACGCTCCCTGGCGACGTCACCGCCAGCAAGCGTTACTGGCATGAGGACATCATCGATCCGGAGGTCACGGTCTCGGCGCACGGAACCATCCGCGTGCCCACCGGCCCCGGCATCGGCTTCGAGCCACGGCTGGAGCGCATCGAAAAGCTCACCGTGCGCACCGAACACTTGTCGTAATTCCGCCGTGTCGGCGAGCCGCTCGCAACGAGCCGCAACGCCTGTGTTAACGTAGCCGTTCGGAGGAGCTGGCGTGTCGAAGACGCCCCTGCGTGGTGGTGGTCCCGCGGCTCGTATCGCGGTCATTCCTGGAGACGGCATCGGCAAAGAGGTCACGCCCGAAGCCGTGAAGGTGTTGTGGGCCGCCTGCGGGCCTGCCAAACGCAACATCGAACTCATCGAATTCGACTGGGGAGCCGACAAATATCTTCGCGAGGGCATCAGTTTGCCGCCCGGCGCTGTCGAAATGTTGCGCGACGAGTTTGACGCCATCCTGTTCGGAGCGTTGGGCGATCCACGCGTGCCCACGAATCAGCATGCCGCCGACATCTTGCTGGGGTTGCGCTTCAAGCTCGACTTATACGTGAACGCCCGCCCGGTCGAACTGCTTCACGACCGCTTCACGCCACTGCGCGACCGGACGCAGAACGATGTCCGCTGCATCGTCTTCCGGGAAAACACCGAAGGTCTGTACGTCGGAGTTGGCGGTTTCTTTAAGAAGGGAACTGCCGACGAAATCGCCGTGCAGGAAGACGTCAATTCCCGCAAGGGCGTCGAGCGAATTGTCCGCTACGCCTTCGAGTACGCGGCCGGAAACGGGCTGAAGCGCGTGTGCATGAGCGACAAATCCAACGCCATGACCTTCGCGCACGATCTATGGCAGCGCGTGTTCAAGGAAGTCCGGCAGGAGTACCCGCAGATCGAGTCGCGGCACCTGTACATCGACACGCTGGCGATGGAAATTGTTCGCGATCCGGCGCAGTTCGACGTAATCGTGACGTGCAACCTGTTCGGCGACATCATCAGCGATCTCGGCGCGCAGTTGGCGGGCGGCCTGGGCTTGGCCCCTTCGGGGAACATCCATCCCGGCAAGACTTCGCTGTTTGAGCCGGTTCACGGTTCCGCGCCGAACATTGCCGGTAAGGGAATCGCAAACCCGCTGGGTTCAGTCCTGACGATGGCAATGATGTTGGACTTCTTGGGCTGGAAGAAACAGGCCGAAATCGTAAAAGGTTCGGTGAAGGCTGCGCTGTTAAACAATTACTTGACGTCGGACTTGGGTGGAAGCAGGAGCACGGCCGAGGTCGGCGATTGGCTGGAAGAGCATGTAACGAGACAAAGTTCCTGATTACAAGTTCTACTTGATGGTGTCTCATTGGTTTTCGATCGTCTGCGCGACGACATTTCCACTTCTACCTTCGAAGTGAGAGCTTTGTGACCAGCATCCCCAGCAGGAACCCGCCCACGTGCGCCCACCAAGCGACCCCTCCCGAAGCTACCGCGCCGAGAGAGGTAACCCCCTCGACAAACTGAATCAGGAACCAATAGCCGAGAATCAGCACTGCCGGAATAGGGACCAGGAAAATGAACACCAAGGTCAGGATTTGCGACCTCGGGTAAAGAACCAGGTAAGCGCCCATCACGCCGGAGATTGCTCCGCTAGCACCCAACGCTGGCAGAGTTGAATTCAGATTGAACAGCACATGAAGCAGCCCGGACCCAATGCCGCACGCCAGGTAGAAGAACAAATAACCAAAGTGCCCGAAGTAGTCCTCCACGTTGTCGCCGAAGATCCAGAGGAAAAGCATGTTCCCCAAGATGTGCGCGAACCCGGCGTGCAGGACCATGCTGGTGAGCAGGGGAAG
>Ga0307469_10000790_pt1 | contig 11572 bp, 12 predicted proteins | sample atmos_gasesAM2C__FD_203084 | JGI IMG/M metagenome (GOLD analysis project Ga0307469, IMG submission 203084) | Hardwood forest soil microbial communities from Morgan-Monroe State Forest, Indiana, United States - atmos_gasesAM2C_515 | ecosystem: Environmental > Terrestrial > Soil > Temperate...
CGCCTGATGACGCTCGTCTGGGCCGTCGTCCTGGTCGTCGGCGCGATGCTGTTCCCCGACCGGCGCACACCCGTCGTGGAGCTGGCGCTGCAAGTCGCCTCGCTCACCTACGGGGCCCTGCTCGGCACCTACATCCTGGGCGGGTTCTGGCCGCGTGCCCGCCAACGCGACGTGATCGTCGCCATGGTCGTGGGCATCCTGGTCATGTTCCCCGTGATCTTCGCGGCGCGCCTCGGTGCGCTGTTCCACGATCCGTGGATCCTCACGAAGCTGCGCGCCCTCGCCTGGCCGTGGGATGTGCCGCTGGGGACGACGATCACCGTGCTCGTCGGCATGGCGTCATCGCTCGTCGGGCGATCGACACAGAAAACGGCGGCCGCGTGACGCCCCAGTCCGTCAACACCGCCGATCAGCCGTCGATCCTGTTGGGGGTGGACGCTGGGGGCAGCCACACCGCCGCAGCGATCGCCCGACCCGATCTGCTGATCCTCGGGAGGGCCGAAGGGCGCGGGGCGCCGATGCGCGCCGGTGACGCCACGACGACCGCCGCCGTGATCGCCGAAGTGACGACACAGGCCGCGCGCGCCGCCGCGGTGACGCTCCCTGTCGACCGCGCCGTCATCGGCGCCGCGGGAGCCGGCCGGGCGCTCGAGCGCCGCGAACTGCGCCTGGCGCTCCTGCCCCACGGCCTCGCCCGCACGATGGAGGTCGTAGCCGACGGCGACATCGCCCTGGCCGCCGCGTTCGGCACGGAGCCCGGCGTCCTCATCAACGCCGGAACCGGGTCGATCGCCTACGCGCGCGACCGCCAGGGACGGCTGCGCCGCAGCGGCGGCTACGGCTGGCAGTTCGGCGACGAGGGGAGCGGTTACTGGATCGGGCGCCAGGCGCTGGCCGCCGCTGCCAAGGCGCGCGACGGCGTCGGGGACGGCACGCCGCTGCTGGCGCGGATCCTCACGGCGCTCGGGCTGCACGAGTTCGACGAGCTGGTCCGTTGGACGGCGACGGCGACGCCCGCGCTGGTGGCGGCGCTCGCGGCGCCGGTGCTCGCGGCCGCCGCAGCGGGAGATCCGGCCGCGCAGCGTATCATCGCCGGTGCGGCGACCGAGCTGGTACAGCTGGTGCAGGTGGTGGAGCCGATGTTTCCGCCCGACGACCCGCTCCCGCTCGCGACGGGCGGCGGGATGCTGCAAGCCGGTAGTCCCCTGCTGCAGGCGTTCGCGGAGCGGCTGAAGACCGCGGTGCCAAGGGTGCAGCTCCACGATGTGTCGGTGGACGCGCCGCTCGGCGCGCTCCGATTGGCGGCTGAGCTCGGCTGACGGTTACGACCCGGTGTTCGCCCGCTCGCGCACCCGACTGTGCCGCACGCTGTACATGAAGTAGATCACCACGCCGATCCCCATCCACAGGACGAACCGTAGCCATGTCAACGGCGGCAAGTTGGCGATCAGATACAGGCAGAACGCAACCGACACCAGCGGCAACACTGGCACCCACGGTGTGCGGAACGGCCGGGGGCGGTCCGGCTCCCGGCGGCGCAGGATGATGATCCCGACCGCGACCAGCGCGAACGCGAACAGCGTGCCGATGTTCGTCAGCTCCAGCACCCAGCCGATCGGCGCGAACGCCGCTGAAATCGCGACGAAGATCCCCGTGATGATCGTGGTGATGTGCGGCGTCTTGAACTTGGGGTGCACCTTTGCCGCCCAGGGCGGCAAGAGGCCGTCCCGCGCCATGGACATGAAGATGCGGGCCTGCCCCAGCTGGAACACGAGCAGCACGGACGTCATCGCCGCCACCGCGCCGAGCGCCAGCACGCCCGCCGCCCAATCGGCGTGGATGTACTGCAGTGCCACCGCCAGCGGATCGGGCACGTTGAGCTTGTCCCAGGGAATCAGCCCCGTGAGCACCAGGGCGATCGCGATGTAGAGCAGCGTGCACAGGATGAGGGACGCGATGATCCCGAAGGGAATATCCTTCTGGGGGTTCTTGGCCTCCTCGGACGCCGTGCTCACTGCGTCGAATCCGATGTACGAGAAGAAAATGATGGCCGCACCGGCCCCGATCCCCTTGATCCCGTTCGGGGCGAAGCTGGGGGTGTGCCACAGGTCGGTGCGCACGAACTTCAGGCCCACGAACAGGAACAGGAAGATGATCCCCACCTTGATCGCCACCATCAAGGTGTTGACCCACGCCGATTCGCGGGTGCCGATCACGAGCAGAAACGTGATGACGCCCACGATCGCGAAGGCGGGCAGGTTGAAGATGATCGGGATGGGACCGAGGTGCGGGGCCGCCGCCACGAGCGCGGGGTCGTGCAGCGCGGTGCGGAGATCCGTGACCAGCCAGCGCGGCATGTCGATGCCCATGCCGCGCAGCAACGAATCGAAATACCCCGCCCACCCGATCGCCACGGCGATGTTGCCCACGGCGTATTCGAGGATGAGATCCCACCCGATGATCCAGGCGAACAGTTCGCCCAGCGTCGCGTAGGCGTAGGTGTACGCGCTGCCCGAAATAGGGATCAGGGCCGCGAACTCGGAGTAGGTGATCGCCGCGAAGGCACTCGTGACGCCCGCGAGAATGATCGAGATGACGATCGCGGCGCCGGCCCCGACGTGGCCCGAGTCGCCGGCGATGGCGGTGCCGATCGCGGCGAAGATGCCGGCTCCGATAATGGCGCCGACGCCGAGCGACGTCAGCTGGATCGGCCCGAGGGACCGGCGCAGCCCGCCGCCGCGCTCACCATCGGCGATGCATTGATCTACCGTCTTGCGCGCAAACAACTGGCCTCGGCCGGGACGAGCGACGGAAGCTCCGGTCATGCCGACTCCTGCAGAAGTAGTGACGGTGGTGTTGGGTGTCCGCCTCGGAAAGCCTACTGCCCCAAGATCACCTGATAGGTCCATGCGACCGCCCGGCCGTCCCGGGTTCGTGCCGGCAAGAACTGGTAGCCCCTCATCTTGTCCATCAACTCCCGCCGACAGGCACCATCCTTCGGCACTGGCTCTACCTTCACCTGGGTCACGCTACCATCGGGTGCGATGGCGAACTGCACCGTGATTCGGCCACGCGCGCATGGCGGCTGGAGTATCAGCGTCCGAATCGAAGGGGGAGTAATGTACGCCCCGTTCCCGCCGCTTCCAGGCCCGGAGTCGGTGCCGACACCCGGCCCAACACCCGAACCCGTCCCGCCACCCGCTCCCGGGCCCTGCCCCGTCGTCCCGTCGCTCGCAGTTCCAACGGACGCGATGGCCGGCGCAACAGTCATCGACAGCGGCTTGAGCGTGGGAGTCGGAAGCGTGATGGCCGGATCGGGCTGGGGTGGCGGAACGGTATGCACCGCCGGCTGCTGGACCGGCGCCGCAGCTCTTGGCGGAGCGGCCGCCGGGAGATCGATGAGGTGAACGCCTCCCCCCGCACCGCCCCCGCCGCCGCGTGGCCCGAAGCGGTCGTCGCCACCGCCGAGCACCCATTCCACTCCGAATCGCCCGATCAACAGCAGGATGATTCCGTGCAGCACCAATGACGTGATGAACCCGCCGGGACGCCGGCGCGGCGCAGGCAGGCGCAGCGGGGGCGGTGCCGGACGGGAGGGCCCGGTGGCAGGAGGGAGTGTCATCGTGGCCACAGTAGCGGATACATACCCCGAATATGGACGAAGGGGCACAGCATCGCTGTGCCCCTACGCGACCGGCAGAGACGGGGATTCCACGGCTATTGCGTTGGCGCCGGCTGGCCTTCCGGAGGAGGGGTGAACCCGATCACCTGAACTCCAGCGCCCTTCGCGATGTCCATCGCCTCGATGACTTCGCCATACGTCCGGCTCGGTGCGGTCTTGATGAACATCAGCTTCGCTACCCGCTGGTCGAAGATGTCCTTCAACGCCTGGGCGAGCTGGTCTTTGGTATACGGCTTGGTATTGATCGCGTACCCGCCGTCGGCCGTCAATTCCAGCACGATCTGGGCGCTGTTTTGCTGTGGCTTTGGCTTGTCATGCTGCTCGGGCGGCACCTGCGCGTCGAATGCTTTGCGCGACAGCGGCAGGATGATCATGAAGATGATCAACAGCACGAGCAGCACGTCGATCATCGGAGTGACGTTGATGTCGGAGGAAAGTCCCTCGCCGCCGCCGGATTGCATGGCCATGGGTTAGGTCCCTATTGCTACTTGAGCTGCTTCTTTTGTTCGCTGATGGCCGAGATCACACGTACGCCAGCCTTGCGGGCGAGCGCGACCGCTTGCTGCACGCGCTCGTACTTGATGTTCGCGTCCGCCTTCAAGTACAGGATCTTGTCGGCGGTGCGGGCGGCGTAGATCGCCGTCAGCTGGGTCGCCAGATCTGCGTCGCTGATGAAGCGCATGCCGGAGTATTGCCCGTCCGCCTGCGGCAGGTCGATCCAGAACTTGCCGTCCTTGTCGATCCCGAGACGGATCTCTCCCGCGTTTTCCTGGCGGTTTTCCGGATTCACCGCGCGCGGAATCGAAGCCTGGAAGCCCGCCGTGATCAGCGGCGTCACGATCATGAAGATGATCAACAACACCAACATCACGTCGATCATCGGCGTGACGTTGATGTTGGCGTTGACCGCCGCCTTCGCCTTAGCGGCTGATAGGGCCACTGGACTGGCTCGCCTTCTGGGCCTGGAACTCCTTCGTGAAGATCGAGCGGCCGAACTCCGAGCCGACGCTGCGAATCAGGTAGTCGATCAGCTCTTTGGAGGTGTAGGTCATCTCGACCGAGATGAAGTCGATCTTGGTCGTGAAGTAGTTGTAGAACCACACCGCCGGAATCGCCGCGACCAGACCGATCGCCGTCGTGATGAGCGCCTCGGAAATACCGCCCGCGACGGCTCCGAGCGAGCCGCCGCCGCCCGACGCCATCATGCTGGAGAAGGCGTTCACGATACCCATCGTGGTGCCGAGCAGACCCACGAACGGCGCCGTGGCGCCGATCGTCGCCAGAATGCCGAGACCACGCTTCAGCTCGGACACGATGATCAGCATCTGGCGCTCGACGGCGCGCTCGGCGGAGTTGATGTCGGCCGCCGTGATCGTCGCCCGGTCGCGCAGCAACGGTTTCACTTCCGAGAGCGCCTCACCCAGCACGCGCGCCACGTGGCTCTTCTTGGTTTTCTCGGCGAGCGCGATCGCGGCATCGAGGTGCTCTTCCTGGAGGAACCGCGAGAACTCCGGAACGAACCGGACCGTTTCCCGTGTGGACTTGCGCAGCTGCCACCACTTCATGATGAAGGTCGAGACCGACCAGATCGACATGAAGACGAGGATGACGACGATCCCCTTGGCGAACCCTGCGGAATTAGTCCATAGGTCAATAATGTTCGGCATCCGATGCGACTCCTCTCCTTAGTGCTTGATCGAGTACTGAATCGGAATATGGATCAGCACGCGTACGGCCTTGCCGTACACGCGGGCCGGCCGGAACAACGAATGCACCACGGTCTGCTTGGCGGATTCGTTGAAGCCGGGGTTGGCGGTCTGCACCACCTTCAGCGAGTTCGGCTCGACGTGGCCCAGCGTGTCGATGATCGCCTCGACCATCACCACGCCTTCAATCTGTGCCTGCTGCAGCAGCGGCGGATACACGGGCTGCGGGCCCGCGAGTCGTTCCGGCTTCTCCTGCACCACGTCTACCGACAGCACCGCGTCGCCCGACGGTATAATGCCATTGGCATTGCCGCCCTCGACGCCCACGCCCGAGAAATCCTTGGGATCGAAATGCTCCTGCAGGTTCACCGGCGGGATGTTCGTCGGGATGTCGGTCGGCGCGACCACCGTCTGGAAGCCCTTGAACTGCACGTCGAGCTGCGGCGGTGGGGGTTGATCGGGCTGTTTCTGCTCCGGCTGCACGTAGACCAGAGCCGTGTCCACCTTCGGGCCCGTGTCCGTCTGCGCCGCGGACAGCGTCGCGAAAATCGCGCCCCCGATGATTCCGGTGTGCACGATCAGTGAGACCATGCTGGTCCCGAACAGCTTGCCCTTTTGGCTTGCCTTCTTCGACTCGATGAGCACGTCAAACACGGCGTTTCCTCCCGCGATGGCTACCGAAATACTACCACTTCGGGCTTACCCGCTAGTGGTGGCTTCATTACAAAACGATGAAAACGAGCAGCCGTCAGTTGAGGCGGAATACCACCGGAACCTGTACCAGCACCCGTACCCCACGGCCGTACATCCGGGCCGGCCGGAACCGCGCCGCCCGCACCGTGGCCAGCGCCGCGGCATCGAACCCCGGGTTGTCGCTCCGCACGATTCGGACCGAGCCGTTTTCGGCCTGCCCCAGGGTGTCGACTACCGCCGTTACAATCACCTGCCCCTGAACGCCGGCGGCGCGCAACAACGGCGGATACGCGGGCGTCGGCGCTGAGAGCAGCTCCGGTGAGTCCTGCACGAGCGAGGGCAAATAGACGCCATCGCCCGGGAGGAGCGGAGCGCTCACAGGGCCCGGTACATAGCCCGAGCTGATCAGCGGCGTGCTCAACGTCGTGCCGATGATCTTGGTGTAGTCGATTGGCGGGAGAGGCACCGGATCGCCCTCGATGCGGATACTCGGTGGTTCCGGCACCTCGACATTCGAGTTGGTCTTCGTCGGCGTCGGCTCGAGAGGAGGAAGTTCGGTGATCCTGGGGACGATGACCGGCGCGGGGGACGCCGGGGCGCGCCACAACGCTCCGAGTATCAACACGTGCAGCGTCACTGCAACGCCCTTGCCCCACGACGGCAACAGCGACGGCCGGTGACCACTCTCGAGCAGCATATCGAACATGATGACGACCTCGAGCTCGGGTTGCGCACAACATGCGCGGGTCGTCTGGCGGCGGCGTGGGCTGCGGATGACGAATGGATGACGGCGTGATGAGCGGTTGCTGGCCGCCGTTCAGCGTCCGTCGAACGGCCGGGTCCTGATCTCGATCTCGATGCGAACGCGCACCGGGCGGTGCCGCACCTTCCCGGGAGAGAACCAGGCATCGAGGGAGTTCGCGAGCATCCATTCGACCAACTCACGCGGGAGTGTGGAGGAGACGAATTCCGCGGATCCCGGCTCGACCCTCCCCACGGTGTCGACGGTCAGGCGCAGGGTCCCTTGCGCCCGATCCGGTTGGCGGCCGTACTGGTTCCGATCGGCACCCCACTCGGTGACCAGCCGGGAAACGTCGAATCCGCCGATGAGCTTCGGCGCCTCGTCCAACCCCACGCAACGCGGCAAACAGGTAAACAATGTGTCGGCCGGATAGCTCGGTGGGCTCATGCTCGCGACCTGCGCGCGCCACAACGCACCGAGTGCGGAATCCGCCGCCATGATGGGCGGGGGCACCGCAGCTGAATCGAGCGCCAACGCCTTCCGGAACGCCCGGGCGGCCAGGCTGTCCTTCCCCTCGTAGAACTGGACAACGCCATCCAGCACAAAGGCCGCGGCGCGTTGCGCCGCCGGCGCCTGACGATCGTCGTGCACGACTTGCAGGAGTGTGAGCGCGCTGTCCAGGTGTCGCAATGCCATCTGATGTCGCGCTGCCTGCAGCTCGCTCGCGTCGTCCTGACCGGCCAACACCCGGGTCAGACCGACCAGCAGGACGAGGGCGGCTCGGCGGCCGATCATTGTGGAGCGGGAGTGGACGGCGGCGCGGATGCTGCCTCTGCAGAGCCCGCCGGCAGCGTCACGCTGAACGTCGTGCCGCGGCCGGGGCGGCTTTGCACGTCGATCGTACCGCCGTGCGCTTCGGCGATCCACTTACAGATTGCGAGACCGAGGCCCACGCCGGGCCGCTCCCCGGTGCGGGTGCGGGCCGAATCGGCACGCCAGAAGCGGTCGAAGATGTGCGGCAGATCCCCCGGCGCGATGCCGACGCCGGTATCGGAGACCCCGAAGCGCACGCGGCCGTCGTCCCGCTCGAGCCACAGGCGGACGCGCCCGCCGGCCGGCGTGTACTTCACCGCGTTGGTGAGCAGGTTCATGACGAGCTGGCGGATGCGGCTGCCGTCGACGGGGACGATCACCGGATCGACCGGGGCATCGGCGCTGACCACGATCCCCGCGGGCTCCGCCAAAAGCTCGCCCGTCTCCTCCGTCTCGAGGATCAACGCTCGCAGGTCGACCGGCTCCTGGTGCAGCCGCACGAGACCTTCATCGGCACGAGCGAGTGTCAGCAGCGCGTCGACCAGCTCCGTCATGCGGTTGATCTCATCCATCGCTTCTTCGAGGGGGGCCAGCGACTCGGGCGGCATTTTCGGCGTCGTCAGGGCGCGCTCGACCCCCGCCTTGAGCACGGTCAACGGCGTCTTCAGCTCGTGACTCGCATCGGCGGTGAAGCGGCGCAACGCGGTGAAGCTGCGCTCCAGCCGGCTGATCATCTGGTTCAGCGTGTCGGCGAGCCGTCCCAGCTCGTCCTTGACCATGGACGTCGGCAGGCGGCGGTGCAGGCCTGTCCCGTCGGTGATCTCGCGGACCTCGTTGGTGATCTGGTCGACGGGCCTCAGAGCGCGCCGCGCGACGAGCGATCCGATGGCGTACGCGGCGAGCACCCCGAATGGCAGGATCAGCAGAAACGTCGAGAACGTCTGCTCGAGCCCGAGCTCGGCCGTCTCGGGGCGCACGCCGACGAGCACGGCGCCGCCCGTCGCCACTTCGGAGCCGAGTGGGCGCACGATGTAGCGCAGCCGCTGGCCGTCGGGATCGAGCCGGATCGTTCCCTCCACCCGTCGCCCCTGGGCCGACACGATCACCTTCCGCAGCTGCTCGTATTTCGGGTACGTCAGGCCGCCGGAGTCGATCGACATGAACAGCGGGAAGCTGTCCTTCTCCGAAGCGGTGATCAGCAGGAAATCGGGAACGGCCTCGAGCGTTGCCGACAGCTCCTGCGCGAGCACCAGGCGGCCGGCGGCGTCGGTACGGACGACGGTGCCGCCGGCGCGCGCTACCCCGGCGAGGATGCCGGCAGTGAGCTCCGCCTCCGATTCGATGCGGCGGTCGAGCTCGCTGTAGAGCGCGCTGCGGCGCGACAGAAAGACGGCGACGGTGAACCCGGCGAGGATGACGGCGACCGCGCTGGCGAACCAGGTCGTGAGCCGCGTGCGGATCGTGTCCATCTCACGCCTTCACGACGTATCCGACGCCCCGGACCGTGTGGATCAGCTTCGGCTCGCGGCCCTGGTCGATCTTCTTGCGCAACCGCGTGATCACGACGTCGACGATGTTGGTCCCGGGATCGAAGTGGTAGTCCCACGCGTACTCGGTGATCAAGGTGCGCGGCATGACGCGCCCCTGATGGCGCATCAGATACTCCAGCACCGCGTACTCCTTGGGCGTCAGCTCGATCGAGCGGCCGGCGCGGACGACCTCGCGGCTACCCGTGTCGAGCGCCAGATCGGCGACGCGCAGCACCGGCGGCGCGATCGCCTTGGGACGACGCGACAGCGCCTCCACGCGGGCGAGCAGCTCTTCCAGGGCAAACGGCTTGGTGACGTAGTCGTCGGCGCCCATGCGCAGCGCCTGCACCTTGTAGTCGACCGCGTCCTGCGCCGTGAGGACGAGGACGGGCACCGGGTTGCCGCGGTCGCGCAGCGTGCGCAGCACCTCGCGGCCTTCCATCGACGGCAGGCGCAGATCGAGCACCAGAACGTCGTAGTGCCCATCGGACGCGAGCTGCAGTCCCTCCGCGCCGTCGCCGACGAGATCCACCTGGTAGCCCGCCTCGGCGAGACCCCGTTTCACGTACTGGCCGACGGTCCGGTCGTCTTCGACCACGAGGAGCTTCACCCGGCGACCGGCAGGTAGACTTTGAACGTCGTGCCGACGCCCAGCTGTGATTCCACCTCGATGCGACCGCTGTGGTCCTGGATGATGCCGTACACGATCGAGAGCCCGAGCCCCGTGCCGCGCCCCGGCCCCTTGGTCGTGTAGAACGGCTCGAAGATCTTCGACAGCTCTTCCGAACGAATGCCGCTGCCGGTGTCGACGAACTCCGCCAGCAGCTCGTCGGAGCGGCCCGGGCTGCGGGCGGTCCGGACGGTGAGGGTGCCACGCGAGTTCATCGCGTCCATGGCGTTGAGCATCAGCGCCATGAACGCCTGGATGATCCGCTCGCGGTCGACGACGATGCGCGGCAATCCGCCCACCAGCTGGCGATGCACGCTGAGCCGCTTGAACCGGTCGTGATGCTTGAGCAGAAACAGTGTCTGCTCGATGATCTGGTTGAGATCGGACTGGCGCTTCTCGCCCGTCTTGGGCCGCGACAGATCGAGCAGCCCGTCGACGATGCGGCGACAGCGCTGCACCTCGGCGTCGATGATGTTGAGGTATTCCGCGAACGGCGCCCGCGCCGCCTCGTCGAGGTCTTCCACGCGATGATTCAGGGCCTCGGCGCACGCGAGGATCGTGGCCAGCGGGTTGTTGATCTCGTGCATCACGCCGGCGGCCAGCTGCCCCACCGCCGCCAGCTTCTCGGTCTGGCCGAGCCGCTGCTGCGCCAGGCGCCATTCCGTGACGTCCTCGGCGATCGTGATGACGTGCGTGATGTGAACGTCGTCCAGCCGCATCGGAATCTTCGAGACACGGAAGAAGCGCGACTCCCCGCTCGCGGTGGATTCCATCTCCATCTGCTGGATCTCGCCGGTGTCGAAGACGCGGTCGAACTCGCGGCGCAACAGCTCGCGCGGCTGCCGGTCCAGCACCCCGAAGATTTCACGCCCCACCGCCTCGCCGCGCGCCACGCCGAGCGTTCCCGCTTCGCGCTGGCGGTTCCAGGCGCGGATCATGTAGTCGCGATCGATGACGTAGAGGCCGACGGGGAGGGAATCGATGATGCGGGCGACGAAGTTGCGCTGCGCCTCCGCCTCGCGCGCCGACAGCGCCACCTCGGAGGCGAGATCCTGCGACAGCTCGTTGGCGGCGATGATCGGGGCGAGAATCCGCGCCACCACTTGTCCGATGTCCACGATGTGGGTGTCGGCGCGCCGGCCGTCGGTGCGCAGCTCCAGCGCGCCGAGCCCCTGGCCTTCGAAAAACAGCGGAAACCGCAGCCGCGCCCCACCACCCGCGATGCGCTCGCGCTCCGGCTCGCGGCCGAACCACTCGGGGCTCGGGGTGAACCGGGCGGCATCGGGCGACCGCGGAATCGCGTCGTAGCTGGATTTGTCGGACCGGCGTAGCCACACGCGGGCGTCGACGAGATCGAGACCGCGCCGTAATACCACGACGACGCGGGCGAGAGCATCCTCAGTGACGAGACCGGCGGAGAACACCGCGGCGACATCCGCGATGACGCGGAGCCCGGCGGGAGACGACTCGACCGTCGACTCTGGCATGGCTCCGCTAATCTAGTGCTTTTCCCCCAACGGGACTTCATAGCGGGCGCTCAAGAAGGCGTGCGCGTGCCACGTTCCGCCTCCGGAAAACCACGCCGGCCCCCCGAGCACGACGAACTGCCCGCCTCCCGCCTGCCCCACGCGGATCCCGGGCAACGCGGCGAGCGAGACCGAACGCGGCACCCAGGGACTCGGCGCGTGCGCCGCCAGGTAGCCCGCGGCCTCGAGCGACAGGTCGACCGCTACGATG
>Ga0307469_10000791_pt1 | contig 11565 bp, 8 predicted proteins | sample atmos_gasesAM2C__FD_203084 | JGI IMG/M metagenome (GOLD analysis project Ga0307469, IMG submission 203084) | Hardwood forest soil microbial communities from Morgan-Monroe State Forest, Indiana, United States - atmos_gasesAM2C_515 | ecosystem: Environmental > Terrestrial > Soil > Temperate forest...
CGCAGGGCCTGCTGCTGATCCTCGCGCTCGCAGCCGCCGTGGTGACGAGCGCCGCCGACACCGACGAGCTCGAGCCCTATCGGGCGCGTTACGAGGGGATCTGGCACGGGCTCACGGTTGCCGAGTCGGATCTGACGCTCGAGCACACCGGCGACACGTGGACCTACAGCTCGAGCAGCTCGCCGCGCGGCATCGGGCGCCTCGCCTCCGGGGTCTTCCCGCCGCGCCAGGTGAGCGTCGTGCGCGTCACGGCCTCCGGAGTCGAGCCGCAGAGCTTCCGCTCCGAAGGCGGCGAGCGCGACAAGTCAACCGACCTCGCCTACGACTGGGGGACTGCGCGGGTGACCGGCAGGGTCGACGGTGTTCGCGTGAACCAGCGGCTCACCCCGGGCGTGCAGGACGATGGCTCGGTGCAGCTCGCCCTGATGGTCGAGCTGCTCGCGGGCCGCACGCCGAGGAGCTTTCGCCTGATCGACAGGAGCGGCACGCGCGAGTACCAGTTCGCCCGCGAGAGCGAAGCCACCCTCGAGACCCCCATGGGGGCGATTGCGACGGTGGTGTACCGCGCGCAGAAGGCCGGCTCGGCGCGCATCACGCGCTTCTGGTGCGCGCCCGAACGCGGCTACGTGCCGCTCAAAGTGGAGCAGACCCGGGGCGAGGAAGTGCAGTGGACGATGGAGATCCGCAGCCTGACGCGCGCGCCATAGTCGTGTGGGCAACGGTTAGGTAAGTGCCTGACGATTGGGGAGGTGACCCTCTCGCATCTCCCCTCAGGTCTTCGGCAGCGTCACTCCCCGCTGACCCTGGTACTTGCCGCCGCGGTCCTTGTAGGAGGTCGCGCACACTTCGTCCGATTCGAAGAACAGCATCTGCGCGACGCCCTCGTTGGCGTAGATCTTCGCGGGCAGCGGCGTGGTGTTGGAGAACTCGAGCGTGACGTGGCCCTCCCACTCGGGTTCCAAAGGCGTTACGTTACACACGATACCGCAACGCGCATACGAGCTTTTTCCGAGACACACGACCAACACGTTGCGCGGGATCCGGAAGTACTCGACCGTGCTCGCCAGCGCAAACGAGTTGGGCGGAATGATGCAGACATCGCCCGCGAAGTCGACGAAGCTCTTCGCGTCGAAATTCTTCGGGTCGACGATGGTCGAGTTGATGTTGGTGAAGATCTTGAACTCGCTCGCGCAGCGTACGTCGTAGCCGTAGCTCGAGGTGCCGTAGGAGACGATCTTCTGGCCGTCGCTCTGGCGCACCTGCTCGGGGGCGAAAGGCTCGATCATGCGCTGCTCGCGCGCCATCCGGCGGATCCAGTTGTCGGACTTGATGCTCATGAGTTGCTTCAGGTCTCCTCGATGACGATCTTTGGGAACACGCTGCTGCGGTCGCGCGAGCGCACTGCGAGCGCGCCGGCGGTGCGGCGCGCCATCTCGAAGTAGCAGCGCGCGCGCGGCGAATCGGGGGCGGCGATCACCGTCGGCCGCCCGCCGTCGGCCTCCTCGCGGATGCGCGCATCGAGCGGCAGCTCGCCGAGGAGCCTCACCCCGTACTGCGCGGCCATGCGCGTCCCGCCGCCGGCGCCGAATATGTGGTCAGTGTGTCCGCACTTCGCGCACACGTGCACGCTCATGTTCTCGACCACGCCGAGCACCGGCACGGCGACCTTCTCGAACATCTTGAGCCCCTTGCGGGCGTCGGCGAGCGCGATGTCCTGGGGCGTGGTCACGATCACCGCTCCCGCCACCGGCACGCGCTGAGCGAGGGTGAGCTGAATGTCGCCGGTACCGGGCGGCATGTCGACCACCAGATAATCGAGCGCGCCCCACTGGGTCTCGCCGAGCAGTTGCGTGAGCGCCTGCGTGACCATCGGCCCGCGCCACACCATCGGCTGCTCCGCGTCCACCAGGAACCCGATCGACATGGCGCTCACGCCGTGGGCCTCGAGGGGTCTCAGGTGCTTGCCGTCGGCCGATACCGGCCGCTCGGCCGCGAGCCCCAGCATCAGGGGCTGGCTCGGCCCGTAGATATCGGCGTCCAGCACCCCGACCCGCGCGCCCTGGGCCGCCCAGGCGAGCGCCAGGTTGACTGCGACCGTCGACTTGCCGACGCCCCCTTTTCCGGAGGCCACGGCGACTATGTTCTTGATCTCGCCGAGCGGCTTGAGTCCGCGCTGGACGGCATGGGCGCCGATTTCCGCCTCGAGCTCGACGGCGAGCGGCGCGTGAATGCCTGCCGCGGCGAGCGCCGCGGTGAGGGAGGCAGTCAGCTCGTCCCGATAGCCGCCGACGGGAAAGCCCAGGACGACCTGTGCGCTGTACCCCGAGCCGTCGGCGCTCACTCCACGCACCGCCTGCGCGGAGCCGAGCGTCTCGCCGAGATACGGATCGATGTACGCGTCGAGCGCGGCGCGCACGGCGTTTACGGGGGTCTCGGGGGTCATTTTGAAGTCCGGCAGGTCCGGTCGCGGATTGTAGAGGCTCGACGGGCCGCGCGCACCGGACCGTGAGCCAGACCCGGGCGGGGCGGCAGGCCTGTGGCATAATTGCGGGGCTGTCGCTAAGTACGCTTGATTACATCCGCGCCCACAACGGACCTGCCAGCGGCTGCGCGACCGCACGGGCATTCGCTTGGCCGCGGATGCGCACCGCGCCTAAGCCTGTGAGGCTCGGAACTACCGAATGAGCTTTTTCACCAACCTGCGCGCCGACCGGCTGGTCTACGAGATCCGTACCTCGACAGACCCGTCGAGCCCGGCCACGCAGAAGGCGGTAGCGGCGCTGAAACAGGTCGGTCCCGGCGCGCTCGAGACCATATTCGCCGCGCTCCCCGAGTCCGACAAGGCGGCGACCCTGGGCCTGGTCGATGTGCTCGCGGCGCTCGTCAGCCCGAAGACCTTCCCGCAGTTCATGCAGGGACTGATCGAGGGCAGCCCGCGCGTCATCTCAGGGATTTCCTGGGCCCTCAGCAGCAACCGCAACTACCCGGCGCACCTGCTGCTCGATGCGCTCAACACCCAGGGCATCTCCAAGTCGGCTCTGCTCGATGTGATCAACGCGCAGAAGTCGCGCTTCTCGGTGCGCGAGCTCCTCACCGCCGCCTATGCCCAGGAGGCCAACGAGAAGGCAGCCCTGTTCCGCATCATCGGCGAGATCGCGGACAAGAGCTCGCTTCCGGAGCTCATCGGCCGGGTGCAGGGCAAGGATCCGATCGCGCGCGTGCACATCATCAACACCCTCGGGCGCTTCAACACGCCGGAGGTCCAGAGCACCCTCATGGGCCTGCTCAAGGATCCCAACAAGCTGATCCGCAGCGCGACGCTCTCGGCGCTGCAGCGTACCGACGGCCCCATCGAGGTCGAGCGGGTCTGCGCGCTGCTGCGCGACCCGGAGCTCGACGTGCTCAACAAGGCTGTCGACGTGGTCATCAAGGCCAACCACCCGGAAACGATCCGCTACCTCATCGAAGTGCTCAAGGACGAGAACGAGAACGCGCGCCGTGCCGCCGTCGAGGTCCTGAACGAGATCGGCAACGCCGGATCGGTCAAGCACCTGCTGGAGGCTCTCAAGGACAGCGACTGGTGGGTGCGCAGCCGCGCCGCGGACGCGCTCGGCAAGATCGGCGGCCCGAAGGTGATCGACTCGGTGCTGGCGCTGGTTCGTGACAAGGACGAGGACATCCGCCGCGCCGCCATCGAGATCCTCAACCAGACCAAGGACGAGCGCGCGGTCGACTCGCTCATTCAGGCGACCCGCGACAGCGACTGGTGGGTGAGCGAGCGTGCCGTGGACGCGCTCGCCGAGATCGGCAGCAAGCGCGCCGTGCCGCGCCTCATGGAGATGCTGCACACCGGCGGCCACGACAAGGCGCTGCCGATCGTGGTGCGCGCCCTCGGCAAGCTCGGCGATGCTAAGCTGGTCGACACGCTGCTGCCGCTGGTCGCGCGCCCCGAGCGCGAGATCCGCATCGAGGCGATGCAGGCACTGTCGAGAGTGGCGGACGAGAGCCGGGCCGATCAGGTGCGCCAGGAGCTGCAGGCGCAGGCGGCCTCGGCGGATCAGACCATCTCGCGCATGGCTGCGGCGGCCGTCACCGAGCTCGACAACCGCATCGCCGGCGTCGTCCCGATGGCACCCGGCACCTCCGGTTCCACGACGCACACGCCGACCATGCCGACCCTGCCACTCGCCGCGGGGCAGACCGCCATGCGGCCGCCGCCTGGTGCGCCGGCCCCCGAAGCCGGCCGCACGGTCGTGATCAACGACCAGACACGCCGCCAGGTCGAGGCCGCGGCCGCCGCCGCGGCGCGCCTCGACATTCAGACCCTCAAGTCCGGCGACATCATCGAGGGCCGTTACAAATACATCGACCGCATCGGGCGCGGCGCCTTCGGCACCGTGCTGCTGATGGAGGACACGGTGGTCGATGAGCGCCTCATCCTCAAGTTCCTCAATCCGAACGTCTCGCAGGATGAGGAGGTGATGAAGCGCTTCGTCCACGAGCTGCGCTACTCACGCAAGATCACCCACAAGAACGTCATCCGCATCTACGACTTCCTCTACATCCAGGGGCTCTACGCCATCTCGATGGAGTACTTCCCCTCGCACACGCTCGGCAGCGAAGTCGTCAATGAGAAGCCGGTCGAATTGAAGCGCGCCATGCAGTTCGGCATCGACATCTGCACCGGCATGGCCGTGGCGCACCAGCAGGGCATCGTGCATCGCGACCTGAAGCCCGCCAACGTGCTGATCAACCAGGAGGGGCTGCTCAAGATCGTGGACTTCGGCGTCGCGGCGGCGCAGCGCGAGGGCGACACGCAGCTCACCAAGACCGGCTACGTCATCGGCTCGCCGAAGTACATGGCTCCCGAGCAGATCCTCGGCAAGAAGGTCGACGAGCGCGCCGATATCTATGCGCTCGGCGTCATGCTCTACGAGATGGTGACGGGTGTGCCGCCCTACTCGCGCGGCGATCACATGTCGGTGATGTACCAGCACGTCCAGGGCAAGGCGCGTACCCCGCAGGACCTCAATCCCAAGCTGCCGCCGGGCATGTCGGACCTGGTGATGAAGGCGATGGCGGTCGACAAGAACAAGCGCTTCCAGACCATGGACGAGCTGCGCGGCACCCTCGAGCGGTTTCGTTAGGGCAGCCCGTTGGCCCGAGCCGGCCCGCTGCCAGGCGGGCAGGAGTCCGGGCGCGACCCCGCCAATGGACAAACTTCGTGCGTTACGTCAAATTTCCGTGGTCAAGCTGTTGATCCTGCGGCTCACGGCGGGCTAAACAGCACCCATAGTCTCCCATCTGGGCAGGGGTCGTCGCGTGGCGCGTATAGATGCGTTCCTGAAGCTCGGCACGCAGCAGGGGTGCTCGGACGTGCACCTCGCGGTCGGCGTGCCGCCGATGCTGCGCCTGTACGGTGACCTGCTGCCTATCAAGTTCCGCGACCTGCGCCCCGGGGAGCTCGAGGGCTACATCGGCGAGATCCTCACCAACACCCAGACCGAGCATTTCGCCAAGGGCAACGACCTCGACTTCTCCTACGTGTCCGACGAGGGCGGCCGCTTCCGCGTCAACGTCTACAGGAAGGACACCGGCGTCGGCGCCACGTTCCGCGCCATCCCCTCGACCGTGCCGACGCTCGCGAGCCTGAACCTTCCGGCGGTGGTGACCAAGCTGTGCGACTTCCACCAGGGCATGGTGCTCGTCACCGGCTCGACGGGCACCGGCAAGTCGACCACGCTCGCGGCGATGATCAATCACCTGAACACGACGCGTAAACTCAACATCATCAGCCTCGAGGATCCGATCGAGTTCGTGCACACCAGCAAGAACAGCCAGGTCATTCAGCGCGAGCTCAACACGCACGTCCCGAGCTTCGCCGAAGGCGTGCGCGCGGCCATGCGCGAGGACCCGGACGTGATCCTGGTGGGCGAGCTGCGCGACGCCGATACCATCCGCATGGCGATGACGGCGGCCGAGACCGGGCACCTGGTGCTCGGTACGCTGCACACAACCGGCGCGGTCAAGACCATCGACCGCGTCATCGACGCCCTGCCGGTGGAGGAGCGCGAGCAGACCAAGAGCTTCCTCGCGCAGAGCCTCCTCGCGGTGGTAACGCAGGTGCTGGTCAAGACCGCCGACGGCCACGGCCGCCGGGCAGTCTGCGAGATCCTGATGATGACCAAGGCAATCGCCAAGCTCATCCAGACCGAGCAGAGTCACCAGATCCCGAGCCAGCTGCAGATGGGCCGCGACCTCGGCATGCAGCTGCTCGATCAGGCGCTGCTGGCGGCGATCAACGCGCGTCAGATCGATCCCGACGACGCCTATAACTACGCCGCCGAAAAGCGCAACTTCCAGAAGTTCGTGACCGACACAACCATGCTGCCGAAGATGGACAGCGCCCCGCCGGCGCCCGCCTCCACCTCCGGTTCGGCGGCCTGAAGAACCCCCGTGGCGCAGATCGATCCACTCCTCAGCGAGATCCTGGAGAAGCGGGGCTCCGACCTGCACTTCATCGCCGGCGATCCTCCCCGCATCCGCGTGTACGGCGACCTGATGCCGCTGCGGCCGGACAAGCTCGCCGCCGACTACGTCAAGGCGGCGCTCTACGAGATCATGCCGAAGACCGCCGTCGACCGCTTCGAGAAGAAGGAGGGCGCCGACTTCGCCTACACGCTCGAGGGCAAGGGCCGCTTCCGCGTCAACATCATGCGGCAGCTGAACGGCATGGGCGGGGTGTTCCGGGCGATACCCTCGAAGGCGCTGAGCCTCGATGAGCTCAAGCTCCCGGACGCGGTGCGGCAGCTGTGCCGGGCCAACAGCGGGCTGATCCTCGTCACCGGCAAGACCGGGTCGGGCAAGTCCACCACGCTCGCCGCGATGATCGACGACATCAACCAGCGCGTGAAGGGCCACATCCTCACCGTCGAGGACCCGATCGAGTTCGTGCACGAGAGGAAGAGCTGCCTCATCAGCCAGCGCGAGATCGGCGTGCACAGCCCGAGCTTCGCGGCCGCGGTCCTCTCGGCTCTGCGCGAGGATCCCGACGTCGTGCTGGTCGGCGAGTTGCGCGACCTCGAGACCATGAGCATCGCGGTCACCGCGGCTGAAATGGGCATTCTGGTCATGGGGACGCTGCACACCAACGGCGCGGCGGCCACCGTCGACCGCATGGTGAACGTGTTTCCCTCCGACAAGCAGGGGCACGTTCGCACCATGCTCTCCACCTCGCTGCGCGGCGTGCTCTCGCAGCAGCTGCTGCAGCGTGCCGACAAGCAGGGCCGGGTCGCGGCTCTCGAGATCCTGGTCAACGTTCCGGCGGCGGCCAACCTCATCCGCCAGGGCAAGCTCGATCAGCTCGAGAACGTCATGCAGGCCGGCGGCCAGTACGGCATGCGCCCGATGGACACGTCGATCCAACAGCTGCTCGATTCGCGGCAGATCACCGGGCAAGAGGCCTACAAGAAGGCGTTCAACAAGGCGAAGTTCGAGGAGTACCGCGGCCCCGGCTGACCTCGCGACGACGCACGGCGCAAAAGTCGCGCCTTTCGCCGCCGGCCACGGACAGGCCATTTTTCCAATAGACTACGGGGATGACCCGGCGGATCTTCGTCACCACGGCGCTGCCCTACGCCAACGGCCCGTTCCACATCGGGCACATCATGGAGTACATCCAGGCGGACATCTGGGTGCGCTTCCAGCGCATGCAGGGACACCAGGTGCATTTCGTCTGCGCCGACGATGCGCACGGCGCGCCGATCATGCTCAAGGCCGAGGCCGAAGGCGTGACGCCGCAGCAGCTGGTGGCGCGCATCGCCGCCGGGCGGCCGCGCTATCTCACGGGCTTTCACCTGAGCTTCGACCACTGGCACTCGACCGACTCGCCCGAGAACACCCGCCTCTCGCAGGACGTCTACGCGCGCCTCAAGGCCGCCGGGCTCATATATAAGAAGGACATCGAGCAGTTCTTCGATCCGGTCAAGGGCATGTTCCTGCCCGACCGCTACATCAAGGGCGAGTGTCCCAACTGCCACTCGCCGGATCAGTTCGGCGACGCCTGTGAGGTGTGCGGGACGGTGTACGCGCCCACCGACCTCGTCAACCCCTACTCCGCGCTCTCGGGCGCGAAGCCGGTGCTGAAGAGCTCGGAGCATTTCTTCTTCCGGCTGTCGGACCCGAAGTGCGTCGCGTTCCTCGAGACCTGGCTGGCCGCGCCCGGGCGGCTGCAGCCGCAGGTCGCCAACAAGGCGCGCGAGTGGCTCTCCGGTCGCGGCGACCGCGCGCTCGGTGACTGGGACATCTCGCGCGACGCCCCCTACTTCGGCATCCCGATCCCGGATGCGCCGGGGAAATATTTCTACGTGTGGCTGGATGCGCCGATCGGCTATCTCGCCGCGCTGCAGAGCTATTTCACGAGCGGCAAGGCGCGCGCCAACGGCGAGCCGCGCGGCTTCGAGGAGTTCCTGGCCGCGGCCGATACCGAGCAGATCCACTTCATCGGCAAGGACATCATCTACTTCCACACGCTGTTCTGGCCGGCGATGCTCGCCTTTGCGGGGCCGCCGTACAAGGTGCCGAACCACGTCTACGTCCACGGCTTCATCACGGTCTCGGGCGAGAAGATGTCGAAATCGCGCGGCACCGGCATCAGCCCGCTGCGCTATCTCGACGTCGGCATGAACGCCGAGTGGCTGCGCTACTACATCGCCGCCAAGCTCAACGCCAGCGTCGAGGACCTCGACTTCAACCCCGAGGACTTCCTGGCGCGCGTCAACAGCGACCTCATCGGCAAGTACGTCAACATCGCGAGCCGCGCCGCCAACTTCATCACCAGGCACTTCGGCGGCGCGCTGCGCTACCGCGGCGACACCGGGCAGCTCACCGCGAGCGCCGCCACGCAGGCGGCGCTGGTCAGGGAGAGCTACGAGAGCCGCGAGCTCGGCAAAGCGATGCGCGACATCATGGCGGTGGCCGACCAGACAAATAAGGAGTTCGATGCGCGGCAGCCCTGGGTGCTGGCGCGCGACGAGAAGCGCGCCGCGGAGCTGCAGGACGTGTGCTCGCGGGCGCTGGCCGGATTCAAGCTCCTCAGCGTCCTGCTCGCGCCGGCGCTGCCTGCGGTCGCCGAGCGCGTCGCGCGCCAGCTGTTCGGGCTGGACCGCGCGTTCCGCTGGAGCGACGCCGCTGTGCTGCCCGAGCGCGTCAACCCCTACGAGCACCTCATGACGCGGGTCGAGCCGCGGCAGCTCGAGGCGCTGTTCGAGAGCGACGCGCCGGCTCCGGCCGGCGGGGCCGCGGCTGCGGCGCCGTCTGCGAAGGGAACCTCCGCACCGGCCGCCACCGTCCCGGGTGCGGCGGACTCCACCCTCTCCATCGACGAGTTCAAGCGCATCGACCTGCGCGTGGCGCTGATCGTCCGCGCCGAGTCGGTCGCTGGCGCCGACAAGCTCCTGAAGCTCACGCTCGATCTGGGAACCGAGCAGCGCACCGTGTTCGCCGGGATCAAGTCGGCCTACGATCCGGCGGCGCTCGAGGGTCGCCTGACCGTGATGGTGGCCAACCTGGCGCCGCGCAAGATGAAGTTCGGAGTCTCCGAAGGCATGGTGCTCGCGGCGAGCGGCGGCAGTCCGGGCCTCTACCTGCTCGCGCCGGACAGCGGTGCGGCGCCCGGCATGAAGATCACCTGAGGCGGGCCGTTCCGACCCTCCGCGACCGGTGAGCATGGTCAGCGCCCACGACATCGACGCCCTGCTGCCGCAGACCCAGTGCACGCGCTGCGGATACAGTGGCTGCCGGCCCTACGCCGAGGCGATCGCGGCCGGGCTCGCCGCGATCAACCAGTGTCCGCCCGGCGGCGCTGCCACGATCGATGCGCTCGCTACGCTCCTCGAGCGGGCGCCCCTTGCGCTCAATCCCGCCAACGGCGTGGAGGGGCCGGAGCGGGTGGCACAGATCGACGAGGAGACCTGCATCGGCTGCGCCCGCTGCCTGCCGCCCTGCCCGGTCGATGCGATCGTGGGCGCGAGCAAGCAGATGCATACCGTAGTCCTCTCGCTCTGCACGGGGTGCGAGCTCTGCGTCGCGCCCTGTCCGGTCGACTGCATCGCGATGGTGCCGCGCGCCGGCCTCGCCGGGACGCCGCCGGCGCCTCCCCCCGTAGACAACCGCGCACGCTACGGCGCCCACGGCGCGCGAATCGCCACGCGCTCCGGGCAGCGCGCGTCCCTCGTCGCCGCGCGCAAGCAGGCGGCGAGTTAAGTCACGGTCAGGTCACGCCCCATGCGACCCAGCACACGCGCCGCCATCTTTCGCCGGCTCAGGGCCGCGAATCCCACGCCGACGACCGAGCTCGTGCACGGCTCGCCGTTCGAGCTGCTGGTCGCGGTCATGCTCTCGGCGCACACCACGGACAAGAGCGTGAACGCCGCCACGAGCGTGCTGTTCCCGGTTGCCAACACGCCGGCAGCCATCGCCGCGCTCGGCGTCGAGGGAGTCAAGCCCTACATCCGCAGCGTCGGTCTCTACAACACCAAGGCTGCGAACCTGGTCGCCCTCGCCCGGCAGATCGTCGAGCGGCACGGCGGCGAGGTGCCCTCCGACCGCGCCGCGCTCGAGGCACTTCCCGGGGTCGGCAGGAAGACCGCCAGCATCATCCTCAACATGGTCTTCGGCCAGCCCGAGATCGCGGTCGACACGCATATTTTCCGCGTCGCGAACCGCACCGGGCTCGCTCCGGGCAAGACGCCGCGCGAAGTCGAGGACCGCCTCCTCGCCGGCACGCCCGCCGAGTTCCGCAAGGACGCGCATCACTGGCTGATCCTGCACGGCCGCTACGCGTGCACCGCACGGACACCGAAGTGCTCGAGCTGCATCATCCGCGACCTGTGCGAGTACAAGCACAAGACGCCGGCCGCGGCGAAGGCCAAAACCGGCGGCCGGGTCGGCAGCGCCATCAGGCGCGCGGCGCGCCGCCGCAGCGGCCCGGCGCGGCGCAGCGCCAGGTCTGCGCGCGGCTGACTGAGGCGCGCACCTCGAGCTCGCCCCGCTCCTCGCGCCAGCAGCATTCTGTCACCCTGGACGTGGCCTTTGCCTTAGCGGCGCGGGCGCAGGGAACGCCCTGGAGTGGCCCGGGCCGGACCCGCGGCCGCATTAGGCTCAAAGCTGGAACACAGGCACGAGCGGCCTTCAAACGGAGTACTCTTGAAAGAGTCGGGACCGATTCGCGCATAAGTCTTCACACGAAAGACGCGAGCCCCGTTTGCACGAGCAGCCACCGCCCAGCGCCTCCGGCGCAGCCGATCCCCGCCGCTCACGGCTGATCGCGGTCCGTCATCTCCGCGCGCGCGTTTCGCTGGCGATCGCACTGCTGCTCCTCACGGGCACGGCGCTCTATCTGGTCGTGCATCTTCGCGCGCAGATCTGGTCCGCCGGTCGGCTCAACGGACTGAATATCGCCGTGGGCCTCGAGAAGGGGGTGAGCGGGCTGCTCGAGCAGTCGACCGTCGACTTCAGCGGCTTGAGTCCCGACGTCGCAGCGAGCCCGAGCCTCTCGCGCGAGCA
>Ga0307469_10000794_pt1 | contig 11525 bp, 10 predicted proteins | sample atmos_gasesAM2C__FD_203084 | JGI IMG/M metagenome (GOLD analysis project Ga0307469, IMG submission 203084) | Hardwood forest soil microbial communities from Morgan-Monroe State Forest, Indiana, United States - atmos_gasesAM2C_515 | ecosystem: Environmental > Terrestrial > Soil > Temperate...
AGGCCCGCTGGTCCTGCCGCGGCGAAGATCAGGTAGAAGGCGACCTCCGAGAGCCACTCATGGTTCAGCCAAAGCCGACCCGCGGTGAGGTACGAGAACGGATCCGGCACCGCGACCTTGCCCGCCTTCCACACCGTTTCGCCGAACTTGATGTGACCCCAGAGATCCGGGTCGGCGACCGTGTGCGAGAATCGGTAGAAGGCAAGGCTCATCACCACGGCGATGACGGCGAGCTGCTGCCAGGGCGCTCGACCGGCACGCACGGGATGACTCGAGATTGTCGCGACCTCGACGTTCGCTGAGTGTTGCTGAACCTGAAGCAATGTCGACGAGTGACCTGGCCCTCTCACCTGGAGCTCAGGCGCAGGAGCCCCCGCTCCGGGTCGAGGGTCACGGTGAAGCGCGACAGGAACGTGTTGCCGAGGATGCCGTCCATGGATGGGCCGACCGCATGCACCACCGCGATCACGTCCTGGGCCTCCACGTCGCCCACGCGGAGCGACGGGATCGTGACGAGGTGGCCGCTCGTGAGTCCCGAGAGGGTCTGCAGCGGGACCGGCTTGGAGCGGCGGTCCGGTTGTATCTCGAGGGCACTGGCGAGGTCAGGCGAGATCACACAGGTCGTCGCCCCGGTGTCCACGAGGAACTGCGCCGTCCTGGAGTTGTTGAGGCGGACCTGCGCGAACCAGCTACCTCCGACCCGGCGGAGCGTGACCGCCGTATCGTCCGAGGTGGCCCTCCGTGTTGCAGGCTCGCGCAGGAGCGGTGCGAGCGAATGAAGGCCCTCCCGCGCGGCCAGCGCGACATCGCGAGGAGGGTTCAGGCGCAGTGCCGCCTCGAAGGCCGTCGAGGCTTCCCGCCAGCGGGATAGGCGCATCAAGGCGATGCCTCGGTGATAGTGGAGCAGTGGCTCGTCCGGGGCCTGGACCAGCGCCTGGCTGAACAGGCGCTCGGCGGTGGCGAAGTCGCCCTTGGCATAGGCGGCCTTGCCCGCCTCGTTGAGGTCGGGCACCGTGGCGGCGACGCTGCCCAGCAGGATCAGTCCGAGCAGCGGGAGGAGGAGCGCGGGCCGCCTGCTCATTGCAGATCGGCCTTACGCTCGACCCAGCTGATGCCTTCCGGAAGGCGGAACTTCGTCACCGTGTCCACGCTCTCGCTGACGCCGCTGAACCAGTCGTCCTGGCTCCAAAGGACACCGTACGGCATGAGGATCCTCGTCAGCACCGTTCGCGCACCGTTCAGGCGGGCTGCGCCGAGGGGACGCGCGCTGAGCCCGGCTTTGTCCGAGAGGTAGAACGTGGAGCGCACGTCGCCCGACGGGACGGCTCCTCGAGAGCGCACGGCCAGGGTGTACACGCCGGGCTTCACGCCCCTTAGGTAGAAGATCTCCGAGGGTGTTCCGTCGCCTGGCTTCGCGAGTGCCGCCAGCCTCACCGTCTGCATGGGCGCATCGAGGCGATCCGCCTGGGCCCGCCAGGTCGCGCTGACCTCCACGTCGGAGCTCTCCATGCCGCGCGGCCACTGCACGACGAGTACCCCGGTCGGCGTGACGGCTCCCGCGCTGTGGACCGTCACGGTCTGGCTCCGCTGGGACGGACTCCCGTTCGCGGGGGTCTCGACCCACAGCCGCAGCAGTGGCTCGGAGACCATCAGAACCTGGCGGAACCGTCCTTCTCGTGCGGTTACCGGGACGCGCCGATCGTTTGCGACGATCCACACGGTGCCGATGGTCTTGTCGTCCACCTGGCCCTCGACGAGGACGACCGGGGGGTCCTCCGGTCCGAGCGTGAGCCCGTCGGCCGGACTCGCCAGGACGATGGCGTTGGTCGGCGTTGGCATCACGTACTGGACCGTGATCACGTCCTCGGCCTCGAGTCCGGCGGGGCCGGTTGCGACGGCCCGGAGGTTGTTGGAGCCAGGTTGGAGGGGGACCGAGACCTCGAAGGCGCGCTGGGTGGGGCTCACCGTGATGGGCTCCCCGTTGACGTAGAGGACGACCCGCTCGGCTGCGCCGCCGAGAAGCTGTCCTGAAATCGTCTGGGTGGGCCGATCGGTCACGCGCTCCCTCGGTCCTTCGAGTCGTACCAGGACCTGCCCGAGCCCCAGGCCGAGCGGTGACGCAGGTCTGGCCTCACCCGCCGGCGTCCTGGGCGGGTCCGCGGGGACGGACTCGACGGGGCGCCTGCTGACCGCCGGCGGGCTGGTCGTTTCGAGAGGAGGCATGGAAGACAGGGGAGTGGGCGCAGGCTCTTCGCGCGCGGGCGGTGGTTCGGAGGCGAGGCGCGTGGGCGTCGCCGCGATCGCGAACCCGCGAGCCATTGGAACCGGAGTCAACGCCCGCGCGGGCGCCGCAGCCTGCGCGGTGACAAGAGCCGATGGTGGGGACCCAGCCTGCGCTCGGGCAGGAGCCGCTATTGGCGGTGGGTCGGGCCACCCGGCGTCCAGAGGGTTGTCGATATCGGAAGCGGAGAGCAGCGCGACCGGCCCGCCGGCCAGGGTCGCTGGCTCGGGTGCGGCAGCCCGGGTCTCGGCGGCCTGGGATTGCGTCGTCCCCGCGCTTGCCGCCTCCGGGAGAAGTGTGGGACGTCTCGCGGCCCGGTCCGGCTTGACTTCGGCACCTTGCGGACTGGCCGGCACAGAGGGGACGAGGTCGGCCATGCTGATGAGGGATGTCGCGGCGCCCAGAGACCATGGCGGGGCTTGCGTAGCGCGGACGAGACCGAAGATCAGGGCGGCGTGGAGGAGCACGGAGCAAATGAACGCAAAGCCGATCCCGTTATCCGGAAGACGTCTGAGCCCGTGGCTCCGATTGAAGGGCGAGTATCGCCGAGACCGGCGCGACCATCCATCCCGTGATTCCGCGATGTGCCACGGCTCGCTCATGTCGAGAACCTGACGTAGAAAGGCGCCGCTACTGGCCGACTGGCCGTATTGTCAGGCCCTCCACAGGCGTCAGGACGTCCACGGAACTGAGCGGTCTGGCCATGATGTCGGCCGTCGGATCCTTCCGCCGCTCCCGGGGACCGGTTGAAGGACCACCCTGCGCCTCCCGCTCTTCGCGTCGGAAGGCGGGCACGGAGCGCTGCTGCACCAGTGCGGGCTGCGGTCCAGGAACGGTGGCCACGCCTGCGGAGGCGGGCACCGTGATGATCGGCCTCGTGGTCACGGTCGGTGATGGCGTGGAGATTTCCGGGCCGCCTCCTGGGCGCCGCCCATCCCGTGCTTCCTCGACCTTCGTGCCAAGCCGCTCGATCGCCCGCTGCAAGACCCCGAAGCGCGCCGCCGACGCTTCGACCGAGGCGGCCGCATCATGCGGGCCTGATCCGGTGAGGCTTGCCAGCGAGGTGCCGACCTGGTTCAACAATTCCTCGCCGGTCCGCTTGTCGGCGTAGATTCTCCCGGCCTCGACCCGGACCGTAATCTTGGTCATGCTGGCCGTGACGCGTTCCAGCGTCGCGTACACGGTGACGGCTTCGTAGGTTCCGGTGAGCTGCCACCGGTTGCCGGTCTTCTCGGTCTGCTCCACTCGCACAGCCATCCGGGCCAGCGCGTCCACCGTGGCGCCCCAGGTCGTGGACAGATCTGCGGGGATCGTCCGCTCAACGCTCCGGTCCCCCAGCGCCGCGAGTGAGCCCACGACCGGTCCCATCGCGGCCAGCCCGGCCGCGACACAACCGCCACTACCCACCAGCACAGGGAACAACAGCAGCGCGAGGAATCGACACCTCACCGAACGAGTCTCAGCTTCTGCGCCAGGGCTGCTCTCGGCACCGGATCTAAGGTGGCCATCTGCCCCAGTTGGTCACACCGGAAGTAACCGAAGACGATGCGCCAGTTCGGATGTGACGTGCTGCAGTACGCCGCGGCCTGCGAATCACTGTTTGGTGAGACGACACAACCGTTGCCCTGGTCGAAGATCTGGGTGACGACGAACTTGCTGTAGGTCAGGATCTGCCGTTGACCGGTCATGGCCTGGGGCGGGCAACTCGACTGAACCACCATGACGCCGGTCTCCCACCCGCCATTCGAGGCGGAGTAGGCCACACTCCCGTCGGCTTTCAGAACGTCTCCGCTCGGCAGCGGCGTGACACGGTCCGCGAGGAAGGTATCGCGAAGCGTCTTGAACACGTTGTTGTCCATGCCGTTCTGTATGGTTGTATTCTGTCCGCTGCCAACGGTTACGTTGCAGGTGGGGTTCGGGCTCCCCGCGTTCTGGATTGCCGGATTCAGGTAGGGTGGATTGGGGTTTGAGGTGCCGTCGAGACTCGCCCACGCTGCCGTGTTGCATGTCTGGGGTGCGTTGGGCTGATTGCAGGTGTTCTGGGAACCTCCGCCGGAGGAAGATATCCAGGTGAGTCCGGTACCGCAGCCGTTGCTGTTGTTGAAGGCCCCGGTTCCGGCGTCCTGAAACGCGCACGGTGCAACGGCGATAGGGAGGATTGGGGTGCCGCAGCCCGGAGTGGCCGGCGGGTTGGCGATCGCCACCGCCTGGGCCGCCGTCGCGAGGCTGTTGATGCCAATCAGCCTCAGGAACGACGTGGGCACGGTGGTGGAGTACTGGCACCTCACGGCATTCACCTTGCTGCCATCAAGGGAGGGGGCGAAGGCGCCGGCGTTCCAGATTCCGAGGACGATGTTGCCGTTCACGTCGTTACCGGTGTTCAGGTCGAGATTGATCGTGCCTGTCCTGAAGTGATTGATGGATGCGTAAGACTGGGCGAACGACCGCACCGTGGGAAACGCGGACGAGTCGAAGCCGAGCTTGCCGGCGCCCGCCAGGGCCGCGGCATCCATTGATCGCTGGAGCTCGTCGTCGACGGTGCCATAGTAAGCGAGGTCCATCGCCAGGCCGCCGAAGATGATCATCAGCGGCACGACGAGGATCGTGGTGAAGAGGAGGATGCTCCCTCGCTGGTCGCGAAGCCATCTGAATTTCATCGCGTGCCTCCCGTGCAGGTCGTCAACGGCGGAATTCGACTGTCTGGATATCCTGCCAGGGAATGTCAATGCGGCCCCCCGGCATCGTGCCGCGTAGCAGCATGCCGCCGAGATTCACGTAGTCGGCCTCCACGCGGGTTCCATCCGTGAGGAGGACGGTTGCGCTGGAGCGGACGTGGGTGTTGGCGATGTACGGGGGTAGCGAGCTGTCCTGGACCGGCTGCCGCGCGAAGGCCAGCGTGGCGATGCCCGCCACCGCGATCTGAGTGGCCACGCCGCCCCGATAGACCGTGATCTCCTGGGCCTGCCGGTGGCCCTGGATCGTGTCGGGCGCCTGGCTGCCGAAGAGCCGGTTGAGGGTGATGAGAGACGGATCCGCGGTCTGACGGCCGAGAAGGCCCAGCCCGAGGTTGGACATACCGCTGAATTGGCCGACCGATGCGCTGCCTCCGCCGCCCGTGGCTTCTTGGCTCTTCGAGACGATGGTGTAAAACACCTCGAGCGAGGGTTGGGCGATCTGCCACGATTGGCCGTTCCAGGTGCGTACCGTCGCGGTAACGTCCTGTGCGGCGGCGCTGCCCGCCGAGCCGGCGAGGGTTGCCGCCAGGAGCAACGAAAGGGTCGTCTTGAGATTCATCCTCTTACCTCCGTGGTCAATAGCTCAACGCTTTGAGGAGCTTCATCAGGCCTAGCAACGAAGGGGCCAAGGTCACCAGGAAGAACGCCGGCATCAGGAAGAACACGGTCGGAAAGAGCATCTTGAGCGGCGCCATGTGGGCCTGTTGCTCGGCCCGGTGCCGGCGCTGGACGCGGGCGGCGTCGGCGTGAACCCGCAGGGTCTTCCCCAGCGGGGTGCCGAGCTTCTCGGTCTGGATGAACGCGCCCACGATCGATCTCAGCTCCTCGACGCCCGTCCGCTCCGCGAGGCCTCGCAGCGCCTCCTGTCGTGGCCTGCCGGCGCGCACTTCCAGGTGCATGCGGAGGAGCTCCTTGTGGAGTGGGCTCGCCTGCTTCATGGGCTGATCGGCGATCCGAGCCACGGCGGCATCGAAGCCCAGTCCCGCCTCGACACACACCATGAGCAGGTCGAGGACGTCCGGGAGGGCGTGGACGATCTCTCGGCGGCGTACCTTGATGCGGTTGTGGAGCCAGAAGTCCGGAAGGAAGAAGCCGATCACGCCCAGGATCAGGGAGACCGCCACAAGTCGCGGGAACGGCACGGCCTTGAGGGCCACGAGGCTGTAGAGGAAGTAGAAGGAGCCCAGCCCTCCTCCGAGAGCGACTTTGGCGCCGAGGAAGAGGAGGACCGCCCGTGGCTCGTAGAAGCCAGCCCAGATGAGCCGGCGACGGTACTTCGTCGGAGCGGTCTCCTCGGAGCCGCCGACGGCGCGCCCGATCTTCTCGATCGTGTGCTCCCATCCGGACCGGGGCTCGTCGCTCCACCGTAGGATGGACGCAGGACCCGCCATCGCTGCTCCCGCGCCGCCGAAGCGCTCGCGTTGGAGGGCGGGCCAGAAGCGCATCAGGATCAGGCCGGCAAGCAGGGTCACGCCCGCGACGAGCACGAAGGAGAGGATGGCGACCGTGAGGGTGCTCATGGCTGTCTCACACCTTGATCTTGGCGATACGCCAGATCGTGAAGAAGCCGATTGCCTCCAGGCCAAGGCCGGCCCCGATCAAGATGGGGCCGATCGGGTCGGTCAGCATTGTGTCGAAGTACCCGGGGTTCAGGAGCTGGAACATCATGCCGAAGATGGCGGGGCTCAGCCCCACGCAGACGGCGGACCACTTGTGCTGCGATGAGAGGACCCGAGCGTAGCTGAGGATCTTGAACCGCTCCCGGATGACCTCGGCGAGGCGGTCGAGGATCTCGGCCAGGTTCCCGCCCGCGCTGCGCTGGATCCTGATGGCGGTGCAGAAGAAGCGCACGTCCTCGGTGGGCATCCGGGTCTCCAGCCCGAAGAGTGCTTCGCTAGGCTCGGTCCCGAGCCGAATCTCGTCGTCCACCTGTCTGAACTCCACGCCGGTGGGATCCGGCATCTCCTCGCCGACAAGTTTGATTGCGCCGCTCAGGGCATTCCCGGCCCGGATGGCGCGGGTGATCATGTCCAGGGCATCCGGGAACTGGGTCTGGAAGCGCGTGATGCGGCGCGCGCGCTTGTAGAGGAGATAGACGGCGGGGATGGAGCCCGTCGCCACCGCGGTGAGGATGCCCCAGAAGAGGCCGCCGGTCCGGAGCCAGGCGGCAGCCCCACCGACCGCGGCGCAGGCCGCTGTCACGAGCGTGAGATCGCCGGCCGTGGCCTTGTAACCGGCCTCCGTGGCGAGCCGTGCTAGGCGTTGCGGAAGGCCGGTGTCGCGGAGGACCCCTGCCAGCCCGCGCATGGCATCTTGCTCGGGGCGGAGGATGTCCGTCTGCGAGCGCGGCGCTCCGGTTTGCTTCAGCCGCTCGCGGACCGTCCGCTGAGCCTGGGAGACCCACCAAATTCCAACGACGAGGATCAAGAAGAACGAGAAGACGAGCAGGGCTACGGTCAGAGGCATCACCGCACCGCCTGTCGCTTGGAGGGATCGAAAACATCCGGGTCGAGCTGAATGCCCGCGCGGGTGAGCCGGTCCGTGAAATGGGGCCGCACGCCGCTCGCGCGGTGAAACCCGAGCACCCGGCCGTCCGCGTCGATCCCTTGCTGCTCGAAGAGAAAGATATCCTGGGTCGTCACGACATCCTCCTCCATTCCGACCACCTCGGTGACCCGAACGACCCGGCGCGTGCCATCGGAGAGGCGTGAGAGATGGACGACGAGGTCGAGCGCCCCGGCGATGTAGTCCCGCAAGGCCCGCACGGGGAGGGAGATGCCCGACATGAGCACCATGGTCTCGAGCCTCGAGAGAGCGTCGCGCGCGGAATTGGCGTGGACCGTCGAGAGAGAGCCGTCGTGGCCCGTGTTCATGGCCTGGAGCATGTCCAGCACCTCGGCACCGCGCACCTCGCCGACGACGATGCGGTCGGGTCTCATGCGGAGGGCGTTGCGCAGAAGGTCCCGCTGTGTCACCGAGCCCTGGCCCTCGATGTTGGGGGGGCGTGTCTCTAGTCGTACCACGTGGTCCTGCTGCAGTTGCAGCTCGGCCGAGTCCTCGATCGTCACGATCCGCTCGGTATTGGGAACGGCGTTGGAGAGGACGTTCAGGAGCGTGGTCTTGCCGGCGCCGGTGCCGCCGGACACCAGGATGTTCAGCCGGGCCTGCACCGCCGCGCGGAGGATCTCGGCCAGGGCCGGGGTGACCGTGCCGAACTCGACGAGATTGTTCATGCGGTACGGATCGGCGGCGAATCGCCGGATCGACAGCACGGGCCCGTCCAGAGCGAGGGGCGGGATGATGGCGTTGATTCGGGAGCCGTCGGCGAGACGAGCGTCCACCATGGGCGAGGACTCGTCGATGCGGCGACCGATAGTCGAGACGATCCGCTCGATCACGTGGAGCAGATGGGTGTCGTCGCGGAAGATCACGTGCGTGCGCTCGAGCCGGCCGCGGCGCTCGACGTAGACGGTCTTCGCGCCGTTCACGAGGATGTCCGAGACGGTGGGGTCCTGCATCAGCGGCTCGAGCGGACCGAGGCCGAAGGTCTCGTGCTCCACTTCGACGACGATCTGCTCGCGCTCCTGGCGGCTCAGGGGAGTGTCGTCGGCGACCAGCATGTCCTCGACGATCCGGCGGATCTGCTGCTGTACCGCGTCGATCGGGAGGAGATCGATCTTAGCCAGATCGAGGCGCTCGATGAGCTGGCGGTGGATCCGCGTCTTGAGCTCGTAGTACGCCTCCCGGCCGCGGGGCTGCGGATCGTGACCGTTGCCGGTGACCGGAACGTCACGGAGAGGAACGACCTCGCGTGCGGGAGCGCGTTTCTGAAAGAGTGGCATCTATCCGTCTCCTGGAATGGCCTTGGTGTTCCAGATCAGGCGCGTCAGAGCCGCCGAGCGCCCGGCGGCGGGCCGCGCCGCGCCGGGCTTGGGAAAAAGACCTCCAGCGAGCTCCCGCAGGTTCCGCGCGATCTTCGAGCGAGGCGAGGCGGTGACGACCGGCTCGCCGTTGTTGATCGCGGACACGACGGTGGGATAGTCGCTCGGTGTGCGCCAGTGGATGGGCACGCCGAGCGTTTCATGAGCATGCTTGAGGGTGACGTCTTCCCCGGTCCCCTCGCGCATGATCACGACCTTCACGCGCTGCGGGTTCAGGCCAAGGTGCCGAAACGCGGCGAGGCCGGCGGCGCCGGAGCGCAGGGCGGAGACGGTGAGGCTGGTGAGGAAGAGGACGGTGTCGGAGGCCTCGAGCGCCGCGATGGTGCCCGGGTCGAGATCGTGCCGGAGATCCAGGATGACGTGGTCGAAGTGAGAGCGGATGATCTCGAGCATGACCTTGACCTGCTCGGCGACGAGCTGACCGCGCTCGACGCGGGTCGGGCCGGGGAGGACCACGAGACCGCTGGCATGGCGGACGACCAGGCCCTGGAGGAAAGACGCGTCCAGGCGATCGGGGTTCTCGAGAGCGTCGACGACGGAGTAGGTGGGCCTGAGGTTCAGAAAGGTGGCGACGTCCGACTGCCGGGTATCGAGATCGATGAGGATGGTCCGACCGGCTGCGCGCTCGGCCAGGCAGACGGCGAGATTCGTGGCGACTGTGGTCACCCCGAGGCCGCCCTTGGTCGAGAAGACCGACGTGATCCGAGCGGGCCGCGCGGAGGGCTGGGTAGGGCGCCGGATCCGAAGGAGCTTCTCGAGAGCCGAGGCGAGATCTGCGCCCTGGACAGGCCGGCGGAGGAACTCGACCGCACCGGCCCGGATGACCTCGATGACGAAGTCCGCGGAAACGCTCGGGCCAGTCACGAAGACCGCCGCCTCCGGGAAGGTGCGCGCGAGCGCCTCGACCATCCTGGCGGGGGGGCCATCCGGTCCTCCCGCGCGGTCCTCGGGGAGATCGGCGATGACCAGGTCCGGACGCCGCGAGGGGCCTTCCTGCATCGCCTGCGAGAGCCGCTTGAATTCGCCCACCACGAGCGTGACCGAGCTGCTCGCGAGCAAGCCTTTCAGCGGCGAGCCGGAATCGGTGACGATGATGGTCCGAAATGTCGGAGTCATGCGGTGCTCCCGCTAATTCGCCGGCATGCTGCTCTGCCCGAAGGGCCGCGGCATGATCTCACCGACGCCCGGGATTCCCGGCACGAGGGTGAAGTCCTTCTTCTCCTCTGGCCTGAGGTCCATGAGACGGCGCGGATCGGGTCCGGACCCGGGCGGGTCGGCCTTGACTAGCTTGACGGTCACGAGGAAGAGGAGCTCCGTCTCGTTGTTCTGGAACCTGGTGCTGCGGAACAGCGCGCCAAGGATCGGGATATCGCCGAGCACCGGGATCTTCGCCACCGCCTGCCGGACCTCGTTATTGATGAGGCCGGCGATGGCGAACGACTCCCCATCCTTCAGATTGATGGTGGTCGCCGCTTCGTTCTTCCTGATCACTGGAATATTGAACCCGTTGGATTGGAGGCCCTGGCTGAAGTCCAGGCTCGAGACCTCGGGCCTGACCCGGAGGTTGATCGTCTCGCCGTCCACAACCACCGGGAGGAACACCAGCCCGACCCCGAACTCCTTGAACTCGATGCTGATCGTGTTGTTCTGTTGAGCGACCGGGAAAGGGAACTCGCCTCCGGAAAGGAACTTCGCCTCCTTGCCGCTCTGCGTGACCAGGTTCGGCTTGGCGAGCGTGCGGAGCACGTTGCGGTCGGCCATCGCTCTCACCACACCGGCATAGTCGCGGTTACCCGACGAGAGGAAGAAGGTGTTGCCGGAGAGCTGGAAGTCCGGGGAGGTCTGGCCGAAGACGGTGTTGGCGACCACCGGACCGAAGGTCCCGATTGGTATAGAGAAGGGATTCCCAGGAAAAGCAGCGCCCTGGAATGCCTTGCCGAGCGCGCGCATGGCAAACCCCAGCTCCTTTAGCGATGCGCGAGCGACCTCGGCCACGTGAACCTGGAGCAGCACCTGCTGGGGCTTGACGTCGGTCAGGCTCAGCAGGCTGATCACCTTGCCCTTGGGAGCGAAAACCCCAGCGACCTCGATCGCCCCGGCAGTCGTTCGCTCGCTCGAGACGTTGCCATCGAGGATTAGCGCGTCCTGGGCCGCGTGGACCTGGATGTCATCGCGCGGGGCGACCTGCTTGAGCCTCTCGCGCAGCAGTGCCAAGTCGGTCTGGACCAGAACGTCGAAGAAGATGGTCTTGCTCGGGTAGAAGACCACGAGGGAGGTGGTGCCGACGGCCTTGCCGTTGATGAGGATCTGACTCGGCGTGACCACGAACACGTCGGCGATGGCCGGGTTCGTGACCGAGACCCGCGCGAACGGCTCCTGGAGGTTGAGAACCTGGGACTTCCCAATGGTCACCTCGAGCCGGAGCAGTGCGGGGTCTGCTGCGGAGGCGACGGTATGGCCCAGACCGAGGAGCGCCAGCCCGAGCGCCATGAGGAGATAGCCGCGAGTCACCCGGCGGAGTCGTCTAAGCATCGCGTTTGGACTCACTTCTTGACTTCCGTGTCTGGT
>Ga0307469_10000795_pt1 | contig 11523 bp, 15 predicted proteins | sample atmos_gasesAM2C__FD_203084 | JGI IMG/M metagenome (GOLD analysis project Ga0307469, IMG submission 203084) | Hardwood forest soil microbial communities from Morgan-Monroe State Forest, Indiana, United States - atmos_gasesAM2C_515 | ecosystem: Environmental > Terrestrial > Soil > Temperate...
CAGCTCCAGCTCAGCTCCAGCTCAACTCCCCCGCGAGCGAAGCGAGCGCGTCTCAGCAGCAACGTCAAAAGCGACAGCAACACCAACGTCACAAGCTTACGACTGTTTACTACTTTTTCAACCGCTCTGACGACCTCTCCTTCCTTTCTCCCCCATTTTGATTGACGGGATAGGAGATAGAGCACTTTGAAACGACACATCATAGTGATGAAGTAGTTAACTTTTGTAAAGACTGCTGATGCTATGAGACGTTGATGTTGATGTTGACGTTGCCTTTGACGTTGAGACGTGCGCGCGCTCGCTTCGCTCGCGGGCTGAGCTAAGTTGGAGCTGCAAGAGAGGCTGAAGAAATCAAGCCCAATCTATCCAATGCTAGTTTCCCCCCTTGGTGTTTGGAAGCAAGAAAACCTCAGGTGCGTCTTTCGGTACGCTGAATGGCGTTGCAGATTTTGGGTCGCGACTGAACTTGGAAAAAGTGGAAGCATTATCTTGAAAATGTTTTTCGAGTGTCCTTATCCTCGTGCCATTGGCAGGATGGTCTGACAAAAGCTGCGGGAGACGGCTGGTGTCGGCATTTTGAAAATCCTGAAACAGCCAGCCCAATCCCCAAGGGTTAAAACCGGCCTCAGCACAAATGTCTGAACCCGTGACATCGGCTTTCGATTCTGCATCGCGTGAGTATCCCAGCTGCTGGAGTTTTCCTATCAGGGCGATTGCGATAATGTGAGCTCGCGTCGGCCCCAGCAGGATTGCCGCAGCCACTTCACGCTCCTGAATCTTCTGCTCTTTCACCATCAAAGCCGCCCCGTCACGGTGGATTGTGTGAGAGACCTCGTGACAAAGCGTTCCAGCTAGTTCCTCAGTGTTCTTGACAAAATACAGAAGCGAGTCCACGACGTACACGTTGCCTCCTGGCGTGGCAAACGCATTGGGCTGCGCTTCGTGCACAAGAAAAAACTTGAAGGGATGGGGGTAGCTCGGCTGCGCTACGCGCGCTATTGCCTCCGCAAATGGTTTCAGACTGTCATACAAGGGGGAAGACTCAATGATCTCTCTCTTGTCTAGCAACTGCTTGTATACCGCCTGTCCGAGTTCGGTCTCCTGATCGGTTACCGGTTCGGGAGTGGGAGCCTGAGCCATGGATGTGGTGTTGAACATCACCAACAGCAGAGGGATCCAGAAACCGCATGTCGACAAGCGTAAGGCTGGCATCGTCGTCTCCTTTCGCAATCATCGAGCACAGCTTCAAAGCTTTCACTTGCATGAGCAACGGGTTGTAGACCGTCATGCTGCCTTTCTGAGTTCGAGCTTGGGCAGGCTGTGAATCGCGGTGGCGAAGCCAATCAACGAAGCACCGTCAAAGATGAGGTCGATACCGATCGCCAGCCCAACAAAGTACGTGGTGACAGAAGGCCAACTGACCAAGATTGAGATACCAAGCACAACGGATACGATTCCCGAAAACACCATCCAGCCCCACCTTGGGAACCGCATGACGCCAGCTCCAACTGCGCGGAACAATCCAGCCACGATAAACAGGGATGCGAGCAGCAAGGTCACGCCCGCTGCACCTGCGTCCGGGTGGCGGAGCAGAAGGTATCCAGTCACCCCGCGGATGATCGCGTTCAGCAGGAACAGAAAGAACCCATGCCAACTGAAGGCGCGAAACGCGTTTACAAGCCACATCACTCCGCTGACGGCAAGGATCCAACCCAAAGCCAGAATCGAAAACGTTGTCGCAGTTTGTGCCTTGCCTACACACAAGACACCCAGAATTGTCAGCGAGATACCCAGTACAAGAAACCAGCTCCAGGATCTCCTGACTTGCTCGAGGCCGGCGGAAAAGAAATCGGCAGCGGTAGTCATTGTTCGTTCCTCCTTTGAGCATCGTTCGGGCCGTGCGGTTTATTCACAGAAGTACGAATTAAGAAATAATGAAGACATGCTGATGCCCACTCCGCCCAGGATGCTTCGGATTTTTCAAAAACGGGGAGGCCATCTCGACCTCCCCCATTGGATAGCCCGTCTATCGGTCTACGACGCCTTTGCTTTTGCCGCGTCGGCCTTTGTCTTAAGTACCTGTACCTTTGCCTGCGCCTTACGTTGCGCAGCATCACGTTTCTCTTTCGCCCTTTGCAACTGAGCTTGGATTTTTGTATCGAGCTGGTTAACCTGTTCTTTGAGTTTTTCCTTCCGGTCCGCATGAGCTTTAGCTAGCTCGGCTTTAAGCTGAGCGAGATCGGCTTTCATGGCGGCAATATCCTCATCGTCAACTTTGTCCCTAACCTCGGAAAGAGAGCGTCGAAAAACGTTCCCGCCGATCGCCTCCATACGCGTATCCACCGGGGTGGTCCACTCTTCGTCGACTTCCGCAACAACTGCTACGTTCGGAGGCACCAAGATTTTCTGAACGTCGTCAATAAAATCGGTTCCGACACGAACGTTGTTTACGTCGAGTGCGCTGCCAGCGGCCATCCCGGCAGCTGCACCCACTGCGACGCCCACTGGCCCTCCCAAAATGCCGATTAGACTTCCCAGAGATGTGCCGACCAGAGTCCCGATCGGACCGACATCATCTCCCTGTTTTACGGATGTTGTTCCGTCCGCGTTTTTTGTGAGCACGGCGTAGGCGTAGACGCTGATGCTTCCTTCGGAATCCAGCTGCTGAAGAGCCCTTTTTCCTTCATACGCCTTGCTCTCGTTGGGGAAAACCACTACTAGCATACGATCCATGAGTCATCTCCTGTATGCGTTGTCGGACGGCAACGCGAAAATCTCGAACGGAGTGGTCATCGTGTACCGAATCCCCTGCTCACAACCGCTGAGCTGGAGATTCAGATCGTAGACGGCCTTTGCCTATTGACTCGGTCCCGATTGGGTTGCGTGTTGTTTGTCTTGCTTCGCCGGATCGCGATTCGGATCCGATGTGTTAGAGAAGTGGAGAGGTGAATGATTTAAAGCGACGACCCTTGAGTCGGCCCCTTTGCTCCGGAGCACCGAGGGGTCGAACGGGGTGGCAAGCATTCTATGTCAGCTCGGATCGGAGTACAACTACGCCGCCCTCATGTTGTCGATGTCCTTCTTGAGCGCAGCGGTGTCGGCCTGCAACTGTGCCTTTGCGCGCTTTTTTGCCCGAGTGATGGCAGCCTCGACTTTCGCTTCGACGTCGGAAGCCGTGACCACCACTAGGCCGCTCGCACCATCGTCGAGCAATTCACCAAGATCCTTCAGATCGGATCGTTTCATCCCGCCGATTCCCGCCCAGGCTTGGGCCGTCACCGTATGCTTGGAACCGTCTTCCAGAGAGAAAAATGTGATGCTCGGGTCCTTCTGCACGCCTTCCCTTTTCGCGGTTGCTAGGATCTTTCCGTCTGGTGACAGACTCCAGTTATACGCATAAGGAGGTTGGTCCTCAATTCTGACTTGTGTAAGCTCCTCGCTCTTGCCTGTGGCGGGATCGAAACGGAAGAAGGATAGCTGTGTTGCGCTTCGCGAATCGTAGAGGCATAAGGTCGATGGCAGTCGAGCACACTGCAGGTTACCGATTCCAACATGCTGCAAAACAGTCTCCGGCGGACCACCCGAAAGCTGTACCCGCATCAAACGACGCGGTGTGACGGACTCACCCACCTTCGGCCAGATTACGTAGACAACAGTTGAATTATCCGGGGCGAGACGAGGGCCCATAGCCTGTTCGTTACCGCCGACCAGGTCGCAACCAAGTGGGTTCCATCTGAATACCACGCCGCCGGAACGGCGCTGAACCCCTGGGGGAGAGTACGGGATGAGTTTCTCCGCTATCAATCTGACGCAAGTAGAAGCCGCTCTCGTCAGAAAACGCCAGATACTTGCCGTCGGGAGAAATCACTCCACCCAGAACAGGATCATCCTGAGGATTCGCGGTAAGGCGTCGCTGTTTGATCTCGGTGGGATGGTGCTGCCAATGTGCAATGACCCATCCCGCGGCCACGGCTACTAGCAGCCCCGCCGCCGCGGCAAAGATACGCCACCGGTTCGACCGAACAATGGGCTGGCCGGTCGGCTGCATGGTAAGCGGGACAGCGGGCCCATTTACAGGGGCCACGAATCGGTAACCTCTACGGGCCACTGTTTCCACAAACCGGGGGTTCTCTGCCGAGTCGCCAAGCGCATCGCGCAGCCTGCGGATTGCTGCATTCAGGCTGTGATCGAAATCGACGAACGTATCCGCCGGCCAAAGGTTCCTTTGCAGTTCTTCGCGAGTGACCAGCTCGCCTGGGCGCTTGAGGAGCATAATCAGTACTTGAAATGGTTGTTCCTGAAGCTTTATTTTCGAGCCATTGCGACGCAGCTCACCTGCACGGAGATCAACCTCGAACGTCCCAAACCGAACGGAACGTAGCCCGTCGTCGCTGACCAACGCCATGCCCCCACTCGTAGGATCGCAGTCTAGCAAACTTCCACTTTCGCAACATGATGCACGCCCCTAACTATCTGATGCAAGAAGATTTAGCGCGTTCTCGAAGCACTATTGGCGGAGGCCAACAAACGCAGCAATCTGCAGATTCAGCGGCAAGGCAAGTGGTTAGCCGCGATCAGCGTCAGATCGGACAAGGTGGCCGATGTTCTGGTGTTCCTTGAGACCCTGGAATCTCTAGCGCCACAGATGAAATCCACGGGAATCGACCCGTTGGCTCGTGTACGCATGTAAGCCGAGCAACTCCAGCGAAAGATATTGTTGCGATCTAGATTGCAGTCTCTGATCAAGCTGCTGATTGATGTCGTATCTCTCTCCCGCCCCGAGGCAAATCTCTCTTTGCGGAATGGATAGTTCCGGTCTTTTGAGGCATAGCAATCGCCGTCCTGCCTGATTCCCCGATTCAGTATTCCCTTTCGTCACCTTGTGAGGCTCAAGTAACGACTGCACAATTCGCGAAGCCGGGAGGTTTTCTATGAGAGAAGCAATCAGAATTACCCTGAGTCTTGTAGCCAGCCTGGCGTTGTTCAGCACACTGGCGATGGCTCAGCCTAGCGGGAACAATGAGGGCAAGGATAAGAATAAGGAGCACCACAGCCGCATCTCAAAACTCGCGTTCTGGCGCCATCACACGGGCGCCGACAAGAGCGCGAACCAAGCCCAGGCCACCCAGGCGCCGTCCAAACAAGCTCAGGCTAAGACAACACAGGTAAAACCGGCGTCGACCAAGCAGGTTGCTGGCAAGAAAGACCAGAAGCACGAGCAGCACGCTAGCAACATGAGCAAGCCTTACGTGAAGAAGGCACCTGCTGCGAACAAGACGAAGGGGCAACAGAAGGCGGAAGATCCCAACACAGCTTCGTTAAAGTAATAGCTTCGAAGACTGATACGCTCGCCCTAACCCTTAACCGCGTCGCGGAAGCTTTGTCTGCGACCTCGCCGTAACAGATTACTGTCCCAACATCGGCCTTTTGCTCAGAGCTCGATGCACTGCCGTTACCTGTCTGCGGCACCGGCTTCGGCGTACTCTTTCCGAGCGCGCATGTCCACAAATGGATACCCCTCAGCGGTCAGAACGACGCGACATTCGCTATCCACTGCATCTGCCTGTCTCGCTCAAGGTTGCCGACAAAGAATTGCACACGCGTTCGGAGAATGTCAGTCTCGGAGGCATTTTGCTTTCTAGTGCGTTTCTGATTCCCGAAGGTTCCACCGTGGAGGTGGCGTTTGGGGTTGCCTCCCACCCCGACACCGACAAACAATCCAGCGTTCGCGGCAAGGTTCTTCGAGTGCAACCGAAGGCAACCGGAGATTTCGCTGTGGCCATCGCATTCGAGCATCCTTTTCGAGATGGACTCCAAGGTCTGGACTCAGGTTCCCACAGGTAAACGAAGACGACTGAGTTCGTGAGCCGAAAGACGTGCTTGGAGAAATATCGCGTTTGCACTCATTGACACGGATTTTGGCGAACAAACGGCGCAAGCTTGGGCCAACGCCTGATTACAACACTTAGAATGTCCTCACTGATCTATTAAACGCAATGCCGGACAACCGCTTATTTCGTTGAGATTCTGCTTGGTGTCCGATTTCATTGCCATGTCACGGCCTCAGAGCCGGAATACGCGTACCTGTGATCGTGGCCGTGGCGATGCCACAAAATACTTGGCCGTCGGGAGCGATGAAATCGACCGTAATCTTAGTTGCGCTTAGCTGATCCTGCCGATTCACCCGGAAAGACCCACGTATCCTGGAACCTCCCAATGAGATTTCCCGACGAGTCGTATTGGAAGAGCTCGAAGGACGCCGTGGAATCGTGCATTCCGCCTGCCCAGGCGCCAAGGCCGACCGATTGAACGTTTCCGGGTCCCTCGGCCTCGTCTATCATTGTCCCGCCGACATTGAAAGTCTCCATCGTCATAAATTGTCTGGATTGACCTCCAGAAGCTGGAGTTATCGTGACCGTGTTCAGCCACGACCCCACTAGGGGGGAATAAATATTGTTTCGTTTTCTGACCTCAGCGCCGCAAGTGTCGTCTGCACCTGCTCTTGCCAGACCCGAACCAGCCGAGTTCGAATTAACAGCAGTCGAACCGGAGGGAGACGAACCAAGCTCAGACATTGTAAATACTGACGCCCATCCGCCACGTGTATTGTTGGATTGTGCACCAGCTAGACCCGCCAGGACGACGATAAAAGCGGCTACAGCAGCAGCGGTTGAAATGCTCCGTTTTCTATGCATTTTGGTCTGCCTCCTTTTTCTCTGCAGCTGAGCATCGGACTTGACAGCCAATGTTCGCGTTAAGCAAGCCAGAGAATCAGCGAGATACAAACCCCGTTTACCACGTTTGTCACAAGTTGGCCGATTGGAGGGATGAGAATGCAAAAGCAGCGAGGCTACATTTTTCGCGCCGGTGACTGGTGGTACATCAAGTACCGAGATACCGTCATTGACACTGATCCAGAATCACCCACGCACAATCGAACCATCGCAAGCAGCAAGTTAAGAAGCTCATCCCGGTCGCGCCAGAGGATCAACGGCTAAAGCGACCACCAGAGACTGTCCTGGCCGAGGGAGAGAAATTCCTTCGTCCGCTCAACGACGGCAGCGTAACACCAGAGTCGACGCAGACGCTTGTTCAGTTCGTTGAGAATGTGTATTTCCCACACGCTGAACAGCAGAAGCGCGCCAGCACGGTGAACACGGATCGCAACCGCTGGGATAAGCATCTCCAACCACGCTGCAGCAACGTGCGCCTTCGTGAGTTTCGCACCGTCACAGGCGAGCGCTTGTTGCAAGAGATCGCGCGGCAGAACGATCTGAGCAAAGCCACGTTGAAGCAGCTGAAGAGTCTTCTGAGCGCAATCTTCAAACATGCCAAGCGCCAGGGTTTCATCGACGGTGTGAACCCGATGCAGGATGTTTCGATTCCCAAGGCCAGAAAAAGCGAGCCAACGTACGCGTATTCACTCGAGGAACTCAATCGAATGCTCGCGGTGTTGGACGAGCGCTCAGCTGCGATCATAGCGGTTGCCGGATTCTCTGGGTTGCGACGCAGCGAAATTCAGGGCTTGCGCTGGTCGGACTACGACGGCGAGACATCGAGCTTGCATGTGGAGCGTTCGGTCTGGGAAGGAATTGTTGACGAGACTAAGACACAGGCCAGCAACGAAGCGGTGCCGGTGATCAGCGCGCTTGCCAAGCGACTGGGCAAATATCGCGCAACGTTGGAAGGGAAGCCAAAGGTTGGATCGTCCGCGGCGGGCCCTGCTGGCTCACTTTCTCCCGACGCTCCCATCTTCGCCACCAGCAACGGCGCCCCACTGAGACTGAACAACATCCTTCGCAGTTGTATACTCCCGGTGTTGAACCGCTGCGGAGTCTGCGGAAAGGGACAAGACGAAGGCGAGCATGTGAGGAGCCGAGAGATCCAAGCACCGGATGAGGGATTCCCATCCCAAGCCTCCGGCCATCTGTTCACACGCGATGAATCCCTTCCCGCCTGGCGCGGCTGGCATGCGTTCAGACGTGGGCTAGCGACGAACTTGCATGACCTCGGAGTCGACGACCACACGATCAAGGCGATTCTTCGCCACAGCTCAGTGACGGTGACTCAGCGCAGCTACATCAAGAGTCTCCCAAAACACTCGATCGATGCGATGAATACATTCGATGAGTTGGCCGGGGCGACTGCTGATTTGGTACATAAACGTGACATGGACCCGGCCAAACGCAGCAAGCAGCTGGTAAACTAGTCCTGTAGATTCAGAGATTTACACCCCGCGGGCGCGTAGCTCAAACGGATAGAGCATCGGATTTCTAATCCGAGGGTTGCAGGTTCGATTCCTGCCGCGCCTACCAACCTAACCATCATGTCTATCTACGCTTATTGCACAGCGCCAGTTCCGTAATCGATGTCACTTGCGCCGTTGGTGGCTGTTTTGGTGGCTGTTGGTTGCCGTTTGAATACATTCTCCATGCGCTCAACTGCGGCCAAGCGATGATCGGGAGCCAAGTGCGCGTAACGCATCACCATGGCAAGTGAGCTGTCGCGGAGAAGCTCAGCCACGGTACGGAGGTCTGCTCCGCTCATCACCAACCGAGAGGCAAACGTGTGCCGCAGGTCGTGCCAATGAAAATCACAGATTCGTGCCGCAGCCAGAGCCCGCTCGAACCAACTGCGGGGACTCCGCAGCCCGCCACAAACCAATCCGGAATTGACGGTCCGTCGGCAGCTGCTACGGATCCACCGACAGCCCACAACTGCTTTCCGTCGGGCGCGACAGAGATGGAACGCATGTTGAACCGTACATTCGGGGACTGAGCAGCCCAGTGTTCGCCATCCATGGAATGGATGATCGTCCCAGCGTCACCCACGGCCCACAACTGTTTGCCGTCCGGGGTGCCGAATACGGAAAGGAGAGTGGCTTTTGTACCGCTGAACTGGGCAGCCCAGTGCTCCCCGTCAGTGGAGTGGAGGATCATGCCTGCGTTCCCGACGACCCACAATTCTTTGCTATCGGGCGTGCCAAAGATGGAATGCAATGAGTCCGGTACGTTGTGCCCCCGGGCAGTCCAGTGTTCCCCGTCTGTGGAGTGGAGGATCGTGAAGTCTCCAACGGCCCACAATTGATTGCCGTCTTGCGCGCCAAAGATCGAATGTAGTGAGTGCGGGGAACTGCTCGATTGGGCGCTCCAGTGTTCCCCGTCTGTGGAGTGGAGGATGGTGCCTCCGTCCCCGACGATCCACAGCTTCTTGCCGTCCGGGGTACCGAAAATTGCATTGAGATCTGCCTGTGTTTGACTTGATTGATGGGTCCAGTGTTCGCCGTCGATGGAATGCAGGATGGTGCCATAGGCTCCGACCGCATAGACGGAGTTAGCGCCGAATCCCCGGACCGCATTCAGCGGGGCATCTTGCGGCATCCATAACATCCGATAGGGAGCGGTGTCTGTGGTGTAACGTGGGCTGACGGAATCCCAATATAAGCTTCCGCAGCCCACCGTGGCGACAGCCAACAGTGTCACGACTGCCGCCAGCACATAAGTTCTAAGGAATCTACCGACGTGCATGATCACGCGGATTATTGACGATATAAATCGAAAGCTCAAGTACTCGTCTTTGTAGCACGAGCTCCCATTGCAGGTGGGCAAGACCAGCACTGAAACCGGAGCGCTTTCTACTGTTGGAGGTGTCCGGAGTTCCCGGACCATCTCCGGGCGTAATATCCGACCTATAAGGCGAGTTTCACGTCAGCGGCATAAGCAGCGCGACGACCGCATTTCTGATTAAGGTGCGGAGATGGACGTGTTGCACGATCGCTCGTTGGCTGCAACATCCGACGAACATTTAAGGTTCCGTCAAATAGTGCGTACCAAAAACTAGTCTTTTTGGAAGATCGAGATTGCGCGAGCGGGATGCTGAAAAGTCAAGCGCTTGCACGTGCCGTTTCGGGATGGTTTTTGGAAGGGCGCTGTTTCGATGCCGATCGCTGTCGGGTAGTCGGCTGGTACGTGGTGAATTCTCAGTTGGTGTAATGGCCTGTGGCTTTTGGAAAGTACGTTTTTAGCGAAACAGCCAAAATCTCGGGGATAGAAAATGTCTACCCGAGGCGCGAACGTCGCTTGCAGGGCTTCCTAACGCAAAGTTTTTCTGACACTTTTCTGGGAGTGAGTTTTTCAACAGCCACGCCTGTTTTCGACAGCTACCATTTTTCTCCGCCGACCAGCCGGTTATTCCTTCCGGTTGGATTGCTTTCCCTTCCCTTGGGCAAACTGGACAAACCGCCCCGCGCTAGTAGACTGCACCTTCGGTAAAACTTCCTCCCCGCAATGAGAGATTATTCCCCGCGATTTTATTTGGTACAGGGCCTCATTCGGTCAACCTTGGGGGGAGGAACATTCCAAGCTCCTCACTGTGATACAATGTAATTGAGTTGGTTTCCACCTTCTCCTCTTTCAGGTTCCCTGAACTAAGTCAGCTCATCTGAAGTTCTCTCCTCTTAGCAGCTAACAAACCTTTTAGGAGGTTTCTATGTTTGCACGTAATGTCTCTTTTCATCTGAAATCGAACATGTTTTCTGATTACACACGGACCTTTGAGAATGACACGCTTCCTTTGCTGCGCAAGCAGAAGGGCTTCAAAGACGAAATCACGTTGTCAAATCCCGGCAGCCTGGACGTGATTGCCATCAGTCTGTGGGACAGCAAGGCCAATGCAGAAGCCTACAACACCAGCACCTATCCAGAAGTGTTGAGAACACTTGGACGAATGATCGACGGAACGCCCAAGGTTCAGACATTTGAGGCGGTTAGTTCGACCTTCCACAACGTCGCAGTAACAGCGTAGAAGCCTGTAAACATGTCGCGAGGGAGGACGGTTAACTCCGTCTTCCCGAGTGACAAGTGCTTAACTCGTCGTTGCCCGCGAACTTCCGGTAGTTCCGCCGCGGGCTGTTAGGCTCTCAGGAAGCCGCGTGCCCTATGCATCCGAAATGCAATCCTGGACGAAATTCGGCAACTCTACAAGGAGAAGAAGAGAATGGCGCGAAACATCGTGACCCGACATTTTATCTTCCTCCTATAAATGGCCGCGGGACGCCAGCTCAAATGGATCGAAGAAGGCTCCTTTAATGGTTGGGGTTGCTCCGAATGCGCTTGGGTGTTCAACCCTTCTGATCCCCCCACTGGCAAATCTCTTGGTGAAATGATCCAGAACTTTGAGGAGCAGCGCGACAACGAGTTCGCCTCCCATGTTTGCGCCGAGCACACGCGAACCAAGAGCACGAAACGCTGAACAATTCAAACTACACGCGCTCCCGCATCAATCCTCATATTTAGAACATCGCCGGACAGCGAAGCGGGACTATTACGGTCCAGAAGCGAAGGCTGATCGCGACCTGAATCGTACGTTCGTGGCATGGCACAGGTCAACAAAGGCGAACTTCTCGACGGTCCTGAAACAGATTGTTTACGAAACATCGCCATTACACTCATCTTTCCGGGGCTCTGTTCAGTCCCGCCGATAGCGCCATCCGAACTGCCACTTGCCCCTCCACTTCCGCCATCT
>Ga0307469_10000796_pt1 | contig 11516 bp, 4 predicted proteins | sample atmos_gasesAM2C__FD_203084 | JGI IMG/M metagenome (GOLD analysis project Ga0307469, IMG submission 203084) | Hardwood forest soil microbial communities from Morgan-Monroe State Forest, Indiana, United States - atmos_gasesAM2C_515 | ecosystem: Environmental > Terrestrial > Soil > Temperate forest...
TTCTGGCTGGATTGATAGTGCTTTCGGCCTGTAGCGATAGGGCCACCTCCAGCGTGGCCGCGGCTCCTGCTCCTTCCAAGTCGCCGGATCCGGCCCAGCCCGACCCCAAGCCCGACGTAGTTTCCGATGCCCTTACTGTCTCCGGCCCGCTAATCGTGGAACACCAGCTTGATGTGTTGGCACAGCGCGATGGCGTCGTTACCAGACTGTTCTCCGATACCGGCGGCCGCGTTCGAACCGGAGATCTTCTGGCGCAGCTTGACGATCGCCAACTGGACGCCGATCTCCAGGCAGCCCGAGCAAAGACGCGCAGCACCGACGCTGATCTCAAAAACTGGCAGGCGGAAGCGCGCGTCCTGGAAGCTGACTTCGGTCGCGCTCAGAAAATGTACGACGCCCAACTCATCACGCGTGAACAATGGGAACACGTGAAATTCAAGGCTGAAGCCGATCAGTGGGATGTGCAGCGCGTTGAACAGTTGCTGATCAACTACAAGGAAGTTGAGCATTCCCTGGAACTGGAACTGGAAAAAGCGCGAATTCGCGCGCCTTTCTCGGGAATTGTTGCGCGTCGCTACGTCCGGGAGGGGCAGCAGGTCGCCAAGGCAGATCGACTGTTTTGGGTTACCGCCGAGGCGCCCTTGCGCATGCGTTTTACGCTCCCCGAGAAATATCTGGGAACTCTTAAACGCGGCCAGCAGCTTCCCTTGACGATTCCCGATTTCCCCAGTGAGCCACACACCGCCAAAGTTGTTGAACTCAGCCCGGTCGTTGATCCCACCAGTGGCACATTTGACGGACTGGTTGAGGTCACCGGCGCGGTTGGGCGCCTGCGCCCGGGAATGAGTGCAACTCTGCGCATTGAAACGCATCCATGAACCTCACTCGCGCTCTGAACGTTGCTTTACCAGACATACCAGCACGTATAGTCGCGCAGAACTGTCCCCGCCTGCATCCGCAGGTTGTTCACCAGGAACACATCGTCGATGGACGGCCCGTCGTGCGCATATACGTGCCCGGGGGCGACGCCATGTTTAATCTCGCCCCACAGGCCTGGAATCTGGCGCGTTTCTTCAATGGCCAGCGAAGCTACGAAGAGGTGGCCGAAGCGTATTTTCAGGAGACTGGATCTCCGGTATCTCTCGATGAGTTACGCGAACTCGCTGATGACCTGGAATCCATTGAATTTTGGTACAAGACTCCGCAGGAAAGGAACATCGCTTTCCTGATGCAGTCTGCCGAGGACAGGCGCAAGGCTCACAAGCAGAAGAGCAAGTGGGGCGACTTGGGTTTCATCCCGTTCCCTGCGTTCGATCCCGACGATTTCCTGGCCTGGCTGGATGGGAAAATTGGCTATGTTTTTAGCTGGTGGTTCACAATTCTTACGCTGGGTGCGTTCTCTCTGACCCTTAGCATTTTCTTGACGCACTGGGCCGAGGTGAGCCGCGATACCCTGCAATTCTTCAACTTTGCTGACAAGACGTGGCTGGACCTTGTCGTGTTCTGGGGCATAACCCTGGTGCTGGGGGCTCTCCACGAAACCGCGCATGGGGTCACCTGCCGCCACTTTGGAGGGCATGTGCACTCAATGGGGTTTGCCCTCGTCTATCTCAGCCCCGCCTTCTATACGGACACGACAGAGGGTGTGGTTCGTTGCCAGCCACTGCAACGCATTCTGATTACGATCGCGGGAGTATGGTCGGAACTGTACCTCTGTACCCTCGCAACAATCGTATGGTGGGGAACTGCCCCCGGCACGGCGGTGCATGACTTCAGCTATGTGCTGGTGCTGATGACCGGAATCGCGACCGTGTTGCTGAACTGGAATCCGCTCATGAAACTCGACGGATACTACATTCTTTGCGACATGATCGGCATTCTGGATCTCAAAGAGAATTCCACGGCCTACGTCTCGGCATGGGTGAAGAAGCACATTTGGCGGCTGCCGGTTGAAGTCCCTTACGTCCCCAAACGTAGGCGCTTAGGTTTTGGTATCTACGCTATCGCCTCCGGCCTTTACTGCTATGCCGTGCTTTACATTGTCGCCCGCTTTGTCGGAAACATCTTTCGCAACTTCAATCCCGAATGGTCGTTTCTGCCGGAGATTGCCACTGGCGCTCTGATTTTTCGTTCCCGTATCCGCTCACTGGTGAACTTCATGAAGTTTGTTTATCTGGACAAGAAGGATCGCATTCGAGCCTGGTACCGATCCCACCAATGGCGGTGGGCAATGGTGAGCGTTGCGGCATTCCTGATTCTGCCCCTCTGGCGCGAGTCGATCGGAGGCCGTTTCGTTCTTGAGCCTGCAGAGCGCGCTGTCATTCGAACCCAGGTTCCCGGTAGAGTGACTGGCGTCTATGTGTACGAAGGCCAGATCGTTTCTCAAGGCGATCCGGTAGCACAACTTCGCAACCTGTCCCTTGCTTCCAGGCAAGCCCAGACGGAAGCTGCGCTGCATCGTGCTTCCGCAGAACTCACTGCCGCGCTATCTCAGCACAAGGACACCGGGGCCGCTCTGGCCCGACGCGACCAATTCATGCAGCAAGTCCGTTCGGTTGCGTCTGAAGCCGCTCAATTAAAGTTAACATCTCCCATCACCGGAATTGTGACCACGCCCAGGGTGGCTGATCAACTGGGTAGCTTTATAAGGGAAGGTACTGAGCTAGCTGAAATTGCCGATATCCGCACGATGCGGGCGCGCCTCTACGTGTCCGAATACGACATGTACAAGTATCAGCCCGATTCGCACGCCCGGCTGCAGGTAGACGGAGTCCTGGGAAAGTGGGATACGGGAAAGCCGCGGGTGTCGCCAGCATCGTCGGAGATCGCCCCGGAACTAGTCGATCTAACGAAATTCAAAGGGATGCGGCCGCCCATGTTCTACGAGATGGATCTGCTGGTCAGCAACCCTAATGGCAGACTCAAGCCCGGCATGGTCGGGACCGGGCGCGTTTACGGCCGGCGCCGAAGCCTGTTCAGCCTTGCCTATAGAGAAATCGCTGACTTCCTTGGCCGTAAAGTGTGGTGAGACAGAACGAGGCTGCGGAGAAACCGCAGCCTCTTCGTTGGAAACCAACATTGCAGACGATTTAGCTTAGACCGAGCGCTTGTTGCTGCGCAGGGTCTGGCGCTTGTTGCTGCGCAGGGTCTGGCGCTTGTTGCTGCGCAGGGTCTGGCGCTTGTTGCTGCGCAGACTCTGGCGGGCTTCGCTGGTCGAGGAGGTCGACGCCACGGGCTTGCTGGCCACGATTGCCTTCTTGGTGGTGCTCAGGGTGCTGATCAGAGATTTCTTTTGGATGGTCACGTTGGTCTCCGTTGAGATTCCTAAAAGATTTGAACTCCGTCGAACGCTGTTGCTTAGAGCACGGGCCGTGCCAAACTCCGCGAAAAACTCGTACCCCGCGTACGCAATTGATCCACAGGCACTTAGCAAATTTGGGAATACGAGGGCACAGCGCCTCAAGCGGTCAAATTACAGACCAGGTTAATTATTAACCGCTGAAAGGTTGATTTTTAACCGTTCCGAAGCATGCAATCGCCTACAGCTTCAACTTCCGGCACAGGTATTTCATTCGTTGCGGATCGATCCGAAGTAAACTGGCGGCGGCAGTCTTCTTACCGTTGGTCCGTCGCAACGCCGCACTCAGGTAGGCGATCTCGATCCGCCCCATTTCTGCGTCAAAATCCACGCCCGCTTCCGGGATCAGGACGGCTTCCTGACTAGCTGCGCTCGAGGAAAGCAGGGGCGAAGGCAGATGATGGGCTGCGATCACCGGCCCATCGCTCATAATCACCAGCCGTTGCATCACGTTCTCCAGTTCCCGCACGTTGCCCGGCCAGGAATACGCTTCCAGGATCTCTATGACGTCCGGCTGCAGTTGCTTTACCGGCTTTTTATTGGAAGTGCAGTACAGCCTCAGGAAGTGCTCAACCAGCAAGGGGATATCGCCCTCACGGTCACGCAGCGGAGGGACCACAATAGGGACTACGTTGATCCGATAATAGAGATCTTCGCGGAACCGGCCCATTCGCACCATGGCTTCCAGATCTTCATTGGTCGCGGTGATTAGCCGGAAGTCGATTTTCTTCGCCGCTCTGCCTCCCAACCTCTGCACCATTCGGTCCTGCAACACCCGCAACAGCTTGCTTTGCAGACCCTGGTTCAGGGTCGTGATCTCGTCCAAAAAGAGGGTTCCTGAATGAGCTGCCTCGATCATGCCGGGCTTGGCGGTGTCGGCACCCGTGAAAGCACCCTTCTCGTACCCGAACAACTCTGATTCGATCAGGGACTCAGGGAGAGCCGAACAGTTGAGACAGATGTAGGGCTGGTCGTGGCGCTCACCGGTTTGCACGATCGCCCGTGCAACCAGTTCCTTACCCACCCCGCTCTCGCCCCGAATGACTACGTTGGCATTTGATCCGGCGACCGCCTCAATCGCGCGGTACAGCTTGCGCATCGCCTGGCTGCCGCCGATCAAGCCGCTGAACGCTGACCGATTTTCCACTTGCTCGAGCAGCCACTGTCCTTCAAACTGCAACGCCCGCTTCTCGATGGTCTGGAGCAGCAGAATTCGCAACTGCTCTCCGTCCACCGGCTTCGGGAAGAAATGGTCGGCCCCTGCCTGGGATGCCTGCAGCGGCAGTTCGCTGCTGGTCGATTCTGTGATCGCTACCAGGATCAGGTCGTCCCGCAGGCGGCGAATCTCCTGCAGGGCTTCAATCGCCTCTGCAGCCCCTTCTTCAACGATGTCAAGATCGAAGACAATTCCGTGGACGTCCGGGTCATCGATCAGCGTTTTGATCTGCTCTTCGTTGCTGGCCAGTCGGATACGAAACGTGGGGGATAATTCCCGGCGCATCTGACGAAACATTTCGTCTGCAACCGTAATGATCGAGATCGAGTGTCGATCAGCTTCGCGGAGATGGACATCGCTGGTGGGCATGAGACGTGGCGTAACCCGGAATCGGGGCGGATTATACGGCAATGCTGCGCGAACTCGTTCCCCACCACTGTGCTATTCGTCTTCCAGTCCGCACCCGACTATCCAGATTACATGGCCCTGGATTGGCGCCGCCCTCACTATCCCGAGCCTCGCTTCTGAGCAGTGCAAACCGATCCATCACCCACGACGGCTCGGACCGTTATGCGCTGACGGCTCGTAAAAGACGCCTAAAAGCATGGGGTTTGACCGATTTCACAGCCAGATTTCTGCTTTTTCGATCAGCCGATCGTTGTATACTTTTCGATATCGTTGGATAGAGAGTACCTTTCCCCCGGGGCTCCCGTCCCAGACATTGCTGCAGAGTTCGACGACACGGGCCACCGCCACTTATATGGTTCCAAAGAATCCTCTTCGCCCAGACGACCAGGAGTCAGGGTCTTCCGCGGGGGAAGTTAAAGTAGGCAGCGGGTCTTCCGGGGAGCGCCCCGTTCCGGACAGTTGGGATGCCCCAACTCTGCTGGACATCCATTCGGATTCGAAGTCACCTCCTTCAAACTCAGTACCTTCGAACGCGGACTCCGCGACTTTTGTGGACCCGGGCACATCCGTCGGCACCCGTGCCGAAGGAACCAACACCAGTAGCTTGTCGCCTTATCCTCAGCAATTTGGCCTGATACCGGGTATGTTGCTGGGAGCACGTTATGAAATCCAGAAATTGTTGGGAGAAGGCGGCATGGGCGCGGTCTATAAGGCCAAAGATCGCGAATTGGGCCGCCTCGTAGCTTTGAAGGTCATCCGGCCAGAACTGGCTGCCAATCCCGATATCCTGGCACGCTTCAAGCAGGAGATTCTGTTATCGAGCAAGGTAACCCATCGCAACGTGGTGCGGATTTACGACCTTGGGGATGCGTCGGGACTCAAGTTCATCACCATGGAATACGTGGAAGGCGAAGATCTGCGCCACGCGCTTAGGGAACACGGCAAGCTGGGTGTCAACGATGCGGTCGATATCATTGAGCAGGTTTTCAGCGGCTTGGGAGCCGCGCATCGCGAAGGCATTCTCCACCGTGATTTGAAGCCCGGCAACATCATGCAGGACGCCACTGGTCGCGTCGTGGTCATGGACTTCGGCCTTGCCCGGACCATCGTCAGTGACGGAATGACGCGAACCGGCCTTATGGTCGGCACGATGGAATACATGTCGCCGGAGCAAGCCCAAGCCAAGGAACTCGATGCTCGCTCTGATATTTTCACCGTCGGCCTGATCTTTTACGAGTTGCTTACCGGCAAGATGCCCTACCAGGCAGACAGCACGGTGGCCAGCCTACTAAAGCGCACACACGAACGAGCGGCGCCGGTTTCAAGCCATGATGCCGGCATTCCCAGGTCCTTAAGCTCGATCGTCGCGAGGTGCCTGGAACCTGATCCCAAGTTGCGCTATCAAAACACTGAAGAGGTTCTGGCCGATCTGGACAACTGGCGTGGGAAGGGAGCAGCCGCAACCCTGCGCTTCTCCGACGTGAGGCCTTGGGCCAGGGATATTCCGTGGCCGTGGATCGCGGTCATCGCCACCGTGCTGGTTCTGGGGGGTCTCGGCTACAACTTCCGCAATAAGCTGCTGGGACCTAAAGCAGCAGCTGTTCCTTCCGCAGTAGCGGTGTCGGTGCTGGTAGCTGATTTCCAGAACAATACCGCCGACCCGCTATTTGACGACACCCTGGAACCGATGGTCAATGTTGCGCTGGAAGGAGCCGGCTTTATCAACGCCTACAACCGAGTCACTGCACGGCAGTTGGCTGGCAAGCTGCCCAACCCGACTAACAAACTCGAGGAAAATGCGGCTCGACTCGTGGCTGTCAACGAGGGTGTGGCCGCCATCGTGACCGGCTCGCTCAGCACCTCCGGCAACGGCTATACGCTGGCGTTGAAGGCGATTGATACAGTCACTGGAAAAACTCTCGCCAGCGCCGATGCCAGGGTTGCAAGCAAAGACCAACTCCTTCTCGACATCCCCAAGGTTACCGCACCCATTCGTCAGGCCCTCGGCGACAGCACGCCGGAATCGGTGCAAATCGAGAAGGCTACGGGAGCCTTCACTACCGCATCCTTGGCCGCGGTGCACCAGTATGGAATTGGGATGGAACAGTTGTTGGCAGGGAATTCGGAGGAGGCGATCCGATCTTTTTCCAATGCCATAGCTTTGGACCCGAACTTTGCGCGTGCCTATGGGGGAATGGCCTCTGCGTATGGAAATCTTGGCAGAACACAGGACGCGGAAAAGCATGTGAAGCTGGCAATGGAACACGTGGACCGTATGACGGAGCGGGAGCGCTACCGTGTGCGTGGCCTTTACTACTTCGCAAACTCGAATTATCCCAAATGCATTGAAGAATACGGCGAACTCGTCCGGCGCTTTCCCGCCGATGATTCAGCATGGGCCAATAGTGCTGCCTGCTACTTGAGTTTGCGGAGAATCCCCGAAGCGGTCGCGGCGGCCCAGCGCGCAGTAAAAATTGTCCCCAAAGGCGCGGTCCAACGGGTGGTTCTGTCGTTCTATAGTTCCTACGGCGGGGATTTTGCTGCCGGCGAACGCGAAGCGCAGACCGCTGTGAAACTGAATCCGTCCTCCCAGGCCTACCTCGCTCTCGCGGAGGCGCAGCTAGGGCTAGGTCAGATGGATCAGGCCGCCGAGACCTATCGCAAGATGGAAACGGTAGACGCACTGGGCGCTTCCTTGGCCTGTTCTGGCCTGGCTGATATCGCTTCCTATGAAGGGCGTTACGCAGATGCAGTGCGAATCCTGGAGGGGGGCGTAACCGCCGACATGACTACCAAGAACACCGATAGTGCGGCTGAGAAACTCGCTGGCATCGCTCAGTTGCGGTTCTTGCGCGGAGAGAAGGGACCGGCGATCGTCGCCGCCAACAAGGCCTTGTCAATGACCCAAACGGTACCGGTGCGCGTCCTGGCTGCGCGAACTTTGCTCGAGACGGGCGAAATCGCCAAAGCCCAGAAACTGGCCGATGGCTTGGCTTCCAACGTCCAACCGGAGACTCAAGCCTACGCGAAAATCATTGATGGCGATTTAGCCCTGCGGCGCGGAGACAAGAATGAGGCCATCAAGATGTTTTCGGATGCCAATCAACTGCTCGACACCTGGATCGGCCGCTTCGAGTTGGGCCGCGCTTATCTGGAGGCGGGGCAATTTGTGGAAGCGGATTCAGAATTTGACTGGTGCATAAAGCGGCGAGGCGAAGCCCTAGAGATCTTCCAGGATAACGTTCCCACCTTCGCTTACCTCCCCCCCACCTATTACTACCAGGGACGTGTGCGCGAAGGGCTCAAGAGTCCCGGCTTCGCGGAGCCCTATCGCACCTATCTCAACATCCGCGGGCAGGCCAGCGAAGACCCCTTGTTGGCCGACATTCATCGTCGCCTTGGCCAGTGAGGCGCACACACCGCCGCCGCCTGCCGCATCTCTACTGACCCAAGACGCCCATCGGTTCCTGGCTTGTCCTTCGACACCACATTCCTTTCGTTTCGCAGAAAAAAGGGCGGGACCGTAGAGATCCCGCCCATGGCCTAATGTCGTAACTCCGCTGTTTCTATTTCACCGTGAGTTGCACGACCGTACTGTGACTAAGGGTGCCGCTTACAAGTGTCCCAGTGAGGGTCAGCGTGAAGGTCCCGTGGTTCACGTTCTTATTTGCATTCAGCGTCACCGTCGACGCAATCGCTGTACCCTGCAAATTATCTGTGGACGGAGAGACCGAGCACGTTGAATTGGGTGGCGCCCCACTGCAAGAGAGGGCAATCGTACCAGTCAGCCCACTGATCGGAGTTAAGGTGATGGTGTAAATCGCCTGGTGTCCGGAGGAGATGGTCTGAGCACTGGGGGTAGCTGTGATGGAGAAATCTTGTACGACCTGAGTGAGGCTGGTAGACGTGCTGCCTTTGAAGTTGCCATCGACGTTGGTGTACACGCCGATAATCGAATGCGAGCCTGCCGTCAGCGCACTGGTAGTCAGCGTCGCTGTGCCCAAACCGCTTAACGGTTGCGGCGTGCCCAAAAGCGACCCGCCGTCCATGAACTGAATGGAGCCGGTGGGTGTGGCTGTGCTGATTCCCGCCCCTGCGGTGTTGGCCACCGTTACTGTGAAGGTAACTGATTGCCCGACGATCGACGGGTTCGCCGAGGAAGTCACGGTCGTGGAGGTTGGCGCTGGGTTGACGGTCTGGTTCAGGTTCCCAGAGCTTCCGCTGAAGTTTCTGTCGGTGTTGGTATACACGGCCTTGATGGTATGTGGCGAGGCGCTGACGCTCAGGGTTGCTGTGGCGCCGCTGGTGGCCATCGCCGCAATTCCCGATCCAGAGAGCGGCACCGCCGCACCGAATGGCACGCCATCAACCGAGAACTGGACGGAACCGGTGGGTGTGGCTGTTGTGGTCCCTGTATTGGTCACCGTCGCGGTGAAGGTAATCGACTGCCCGAAGATCGACGGGTTTACCGTGGAAGTCACGGTCGTGGAGGTCGGCGCACAGGTCGGTATGGCGGAGGTAGTGTTAGACGGTACGCTTTCCTGCGCCGGATTCGTGTTCGCGAGCACTGCAGTCACGAAGTACGAGTATGTGGGTCCGCAGGTGACATTTGTATCCGTGAATGTAAGTGAGTTGCCAGCAACCGAGCCAATCAACACGGCTGTCGCCCCGTTCGTCGAGCGATAGACGTTGTAAGAGCCGATTTGCCCGAAGGTGGGCGTGCCCCAATTCAGTCTTATGGAACCCGGTGGCGTGGTCGGCGTCGCCGTTACGTTTCGAGGAGAACGGGCGAAGGAGTTCGCCGTTTCGAAAGTCAGATCCCCGACGCCGGTACCGACGGTGAGTTTGCCGGCACCGACTGTAAGCTTGCCAGTCCCGACCGTTAATTTGCCCGTCCCTACAGTAAGTTTGCCGGTACCCACCGTGAGTTTGCCAGAGCCGTTAATCTCACCGCCGGTGGCTCCAACCTGACGCAGGTCAAGGTTCTCCCAATCGTTGTAGCCGCGCAGACTCGAACTGATGGCGCCATCGAAATTGACATCCGAGCCATTCAGCCAAGCCGATGCAGGCGTAATCGGGTTAGCGGCGCCCTCGACAACGTACATCGAGGGATCCGGATCCGTGGCTGGCGACAGCGGTGTTCCATCACAATGGGACTTAGCCGGCGAGCCGACTCCACTAGGCGGAAAGGGCGCGTACCATTTCGTCGTCGAGTAAGCTGGTGCCGACCCGTCGGTGGCCAATAGTCCGCCAGGCAGGCTGCTTTCATTCAGCGGAGTCAGTTCCTGCCCGGAATAATCCAGGACGCCATCGTCGAGGAGGTCTACCTGGAACTGGTAGCTCATGACACTCTGATAATTCGGTTTGCAGTTGGGCTCGAGCGTGGGTACGTAACCGCCCGGCGTGTCGTAATACAGGCCCCCGTGCGTCAAGCCGAGCGAATGCCCCAATTCGTGCATGAACGTTCCGGACTGCACCGGGTCGGTCTGCCCTGACGTTCCCCATAGACCCAACGTGACGAGCGAGTCACCACCACCGATATCGGATACGCCGGATGTTGTGCGTATTCGGCCCGACGCCACCGAAAGCCATGGATCCGTTGACTGGGTATAAGTCGCGTTGGTTGCCGTTGGGATAAGTATGCTGAAAGTGTTGCCACTGGCACTCTGGACCGGGTATGTCCCGTTCAGACTGGGGTTCGTGATGGCGTCAGTGATGGTTACGCGATCCGTTCCGGCGGTCAGACCATGCGGAGCTGATGCGGTGAAAGTTACGGTGTTACCGGACGCGACCACGCCGGTTAGGCTACCACCCTGCAGACCCCACTCCGGCAGGCCCGCAGCGTGCCCGAACAACGCATAGTGATAGCTGTCCTTTCGCCCGTGCTGGAAACGCCGTATGCATGGACCGTTAAGAGCCTGGTGGCATGAGGCCTCGTCCGGGTAATTCAGCGGCTGGTTCTTGAGGAACTCAAACCCCGCCTTCCAGCCAACAAGTCCCGGCTGGTTGGGGTACTCACAGAGCACCGGATTCCCGGACGCATCCGTCGTATCGGTGCAGGTCTGCTCCTGGATCGCGCCTGTGGCAAGCGCCGCTGGGTATGCAGGGTTCCCCGGGATGATGTGTACGTTGGTTCCCTTGCGCGAGAACGCGTTCGTCAGCATCGTGAGGGCGTTCGCGGGGGGAGAGAAGGAATATCCATTCGTCGTGTTGCAAGTGCCGTCTGCGTTTACGATGCTGCACATGTAGTCAAGCTCTACAAACAGATCCTTTTGCCCAGCTGTAGCTCCTGGAAGCGATACCCAGGAAGGATCTGTGGTGGTACACGAACCCTCGTTTACTGCAGCATCACAGTATCCTTGCTGCTGTTTCCAAACATCCAGAATGCCATCGTTGTCGCTATTCTGAACCGTTGTGCTTACGATTACGGCTCCCCAGGACACGCAGCCGCTGTTCGAGGACTTCGGCGTCACCGTAGTCGTCGCGGAAGCGTCATTGGCCTTCACTGGGTTGACGGGGTTGCTATTGCCGCTC
>Ga0307469_10000797_pt1 | contig 11512 bp, 8 predicted proteins | sample atmos_gasesAM2C__FD_203084 | JGI IMG/M metagenome (GOLD analysis project Ga0307469, IMG submission 203084) | Hardwood forest soil microbial communities from Morgan-Monroe State Forest, Indiana, United States - atmos_gasesAM2C_515 | ecosystem: Environmental > Terrestrial > Soil > Temperate forest...
GCGTCTGCGCCGATCTGACGCATGAGGCGCTGGGTGGCTTCCTGCGAATCGAACGCGCGCGAGATCCCCTTGGTCGGCGAGGGCGCCGGCGCGTCCTCTTCGCCCGATTTGCCTCCAGGACTCTGCGCAATCGGAGCCGTCGCGGCCTGCGGGGCCACCGGAATCGGCGGGCGGGTCGACAGGAGGGCGGGGCTTGTGCCTTGCTGGCCCGTCTCCATCTGCACCCTGCACTCGCGCAGGTCGTTCGCGAAATCGGCGGCGCTCTGGTAACGCGCCTCAGGCGCTTTCGCGAGCACCTTGGCGATGATGTAGTCGAGCATCACCGGTACCTGCGAATTGGCCGCGCTCGGCGGTGCCGGATCGTGGTTGGTGATCTGATACATCAAGGCGCTCAAGCCCTCTCCGTTGAAGGGCGTGGAGCCGGTCAGGCACTCGTAGAGGATCACACCGAGCGAAAAGATGTCCGAGCGATGATCGGCGCGCTTTCCCACGACCTGTTCGGGCGAAATATACTTGGGCGAGCCCATGATCACGCCGGTCTGCGTGCGGGTCTCGCTCGAGCGCATGCGGGCGATGCCGAAATCGGCGATTTTCGCCCGGCCTTCGGGAGTGATCATGATGTTGGCGGGCTTGATGTCCCGATGCACGACCTGGTGCTGGTGGGCGTAGGCGAGACCCTCTCCGACCTGGGCGGCGATGTCGACCGCCTGCACGACCGGCAGCGATTGGCCCTGCGCGAGGAGGTCGCGCAGCTCGCGACCCTCGATGTACTCCATGGCCATGTAAACCAGGTGCCCGCTTTTCCCGATGTCGTAGATGATGATGATGTTCGGATGGTTCAGGCTGCCTGCCGCCTTGGCCTCGGTGTAGAAGCGCGCCTCGTACTCCGCCATACCCTCGTGCCCGGCCTCCTCCGTGTTGATGGTCTTGATCGCCAGGATGCGGTTGAGCATGGGGTCGTTCGCGCGGTAGACGACACCCATCGCGCCTTTGCCCAGCTCGGCGACGATCTCGTAGCGGCCCAGCAGCCAGGGTTCGGTCATCGTGCGGCTATTTTTTCGGTTTCACGCTGCGGAACGCGGGACCCCAGATCGGGTGGCCGGTCTCGTCGTCCGCGAGATCGAACGAATAGTCGACCTCCAGCGCCATCCGGAATTCGTCGCGGCACTGCTGAAGCCGGCCGGAGGCGCAATGGATGAAAGCAAGATATTTGTGGGCCCTCACCCGGTTGGACGTGCCGCGCAGCCCGGAGTCGAGGCTCTGCTGCAGCAGCCTCGCTGCATAAGCGAGCTCGCCGTCCTCGTACGCTCTTATTCCGAATTCAAGTTCCGTCTCGCCCTTGCTCGAGAACGTCCCGCATCCGGCGATCACCAGGCAAACGAGCAATGACGCGAGGAAGCGGTGAGCGGCCATAGCCCCTTTAGCGGCGGAATCGGTGCGTGATGCTGAGCTCCGTGCCCGGCTTCAATTCGACTGTCTGGACGTGGGCCGGAAACGACCCGTTCCTCAACTCTACCCGATGTTTGCCCGGCCTGAGAGGTATCGATCGCAGGGGCGGACTGACCCCTTGCCTCGTCCCGTCCACGAAGACCTCGGCCCAGGGGAGGGCGACGATATTGAGCGTGGCGTCGCGTGGGGGAGCGGGGACCGCTGCGGCGACCTCCGCTTCGCTCGGCCTCGGCACCGACGCGACCTCCCTCTCCTTGGGCCCAGCGCCGGTCTCGTTGGCTCTAGCCGTTTGCAGCGTTGCCTTGGGGGTGGCGGCCGTGTCCCGCGCCGGGCGTAGTGCAGTCGGTTCCCGGGCTTGCGGCGCTTTCCGCCCCTGCTCCTGCGCAGGCGCTGAGTCCGGCGCCTCGACCCGGGCCGGCCCGCCCCTGGACGCTGCCAGCGGTGGCCCCACCGATACCACCATTTTCGCCTCGCCGTCGGAGTTCCGGTGGCTGCGCGCTATGACTCCTGTCCCGACGATCAGGGTGAACGCGAGCGGCGCAGCGACGAGCAACTTGCCGTTTACCGCCAGCGTGTCGGGCCAAGTCCTGGGCCGCAGCTTCAGGAATTTCGGGATGTGCAGGTGCGGAAGACGCAGGGTCGGTCTCGGTGCAGGCGCGGGGACGGTTCGTCGCAGATTGCTCGGCGCCGAGCTGATCGCGTAGACCTCGTGCTCGCGCACGTGCTTGTCGGTCTTGGCTCCTTCGTAGTGAAACAATTTCGCATAGTCCTCGGACAGGCGCGCCATCACGTCGTAATACGAGCGCGAAACGAGGATCTGGCCCGGTTCGGCGAAGCTCATGACGCGCTGCGCGACGTTGATCCCGTCGCCGATGATGTTGGGCTGGCCGTTGATGTCCTTGACGAGTCTCACCGGGCCGAGGTTGACGCCGACGCGAATCTGCAGCTGCGGGCCGCTGGTGACGTCCTGCGCGGCAACCGCGTCGCGCAGGCTCATTCCCGCGAACAGGGTGTCTTCGGGGTCCCCGAGAAAGCTCACTGCCGCGCCGTCTCCGGTGTCGAGGATGATGCGGTCGTCGGTGGCGACGCCGGCGATCGCTTGGGTCAGGACGGCGTTGAAGCGTTCCTTCAGTGCTATTTGCTCGGCCACCGAACGCAGCGAGTAGTCGACGATGTCGAGAAAGAGCACGCTGCAGATGAATGTTCGATTGGTATGCTCCGCCATCTTTGTCCACCGCAGTCTGCCTGCCGGGCTCCCCCGCACGTGTGCGGCCCGTGTTCCCTTGGGGCTCCATTCTACCGCGGCAGGGCGCGGCAGGCGCCGGAAAGTTGCTAGAATATCAACCCATTGCCAGAGCAGCTAGCATTCCGCGCGAGCGAGTCGCGCGAACCGCCATGTCAGTCACCCAGGAACAAGTTCACGGTGCGCTCAAGGAAGTCCTTGACCCGAATACCGGCAAGGATTTCCTCGCGACCAAGTCGGCGAGAAACATCAAAGTCGAAGGCGGCAGCGTTTCGCTCGAGATCGAGTTGGGCTATCCCGCCAAAACCCAGCTGGATCCGATCCGCAAACTCATCGCGGGCAAGCTCCGCGGAATCCCGGGTGTGAGCGCGGTGAACGTCAGTGTCACGAGCAAGATCGTTTCCCATACGGTGCAGCGCGGGGTCAAGCTGATTCCCGGTGTGAAGAACATTGTCGCCGTCGCCTCCGGCAAGGGCGGAGTGGGAAAATCGACCACGGCCGTTAACCTCGCGCTCGCGCTCGCGGCGGAAGGAGCGAGCGTCGGGGTGCTCGATGCCGATATCTATGGACCCTCGCAGCCGATGATGCTCGGTATCGCCGGTCGGCCGGAGTCCAGGGACGGCAAGACCCTCGAGCCGATGATGGGCCACGGCGTCCAGGCGATCTCGATCGGCTTTCTCATCGATGTCGACACCCCGATGGTGTGGCGCGGGCCGATGGTGACGCAGGCCCTCGAGCAGCTGCTCAAGGACACGCGCTGGAAGGACGTCGATTACCTCATCGTCGACATGCCGCCCGGAACCGGAGACATCCAGCTCACCCTCGCCCAGAAGGTCCCGGTCACGGGCGCCGTGATCGTCACCACGCCTCAGGACATCGCGCTCATCGACGCCCGCAAGGGGCTCAAGATGTTCCAGAAGGTCGGCATTCCCATCCTCGGGATCGTGGAGAACATGAGCACCCACATCTGCGCGAACTGCGGCCACGAGGAGCATATCTTCGGGCAAGGCGGGGCCGAGCGCATGTGCCAGGAGTACGGCGTCGAGCTGCTCGGGTCACTGCCGCTCGACATCGCAATCCGCGAGCAGGCCGATTCGGGCAAGCCGACCGTGGTAGCCGACCCGGAAGGCCGGGCGGCGGAGATCTACAGGGCGATCGGGCGCAGGCTTGCGGTCAGGATCGCCGAGTCCGCCCGGGACATGACCTCGAAGTTTCCGAACATCGTCGTGTCCAAGAATACCTGAGGGACTCATCGCCAATGAGCATCAAGTCGGACAGGTGGATCCGCCGGATGGCGGCCGAGCACCGCATGATCGAGCCGTTCGAGCCGGGGCAGGTGAAAGAGTTCAAGGGGCAGCGCATCGTTTCCTACGGCACCTCGAGCTACGGTTACGACATCCGCTGCTCGAATGAATTCAAGCTGTTCACCAACCTCAACTCGACGATAGTCGACCCCAAGAATTTCGACGACAAGTCCTTCGTTGACGTCAGAGGCGACTCGTGCATCATCCCGCCCAACTCCTTCGCCTTGGCACGAACCGTCGAGTACTTCCGCATCCCCAGGAACGTGCTCACCATCTGTCTGGGAAAATCGACCTACGCCCGCTGCGGGATCATCGTGAACGTCACGCCGCTCGAGCCCGAATGGGAAGGGCACGTCACGCTGGAGTTCTCCAACACCACGCCGCTGCCCGCCAAGATCTACGCCAACGAGGGCGTGGCCCAGGTGATCTTCATTGAGTCGGACGAGGTCTGTGAGACCTCGTACAAGGACCGCCGCGGGAAATATCAGGGACAGAAGGGCGTAACCCTGCCCAAGATCTGAGCGGCGCGGCCCGGCCCGCGGAGCCGCCGCCCGGTCCGGTACTGGCTACCGCCCATTGCGTTTCGGTTCCACCCAGCCTACCATACCTTGTGTTACCCCATGGCGGCAAAGCGAGACGCCGGCGCGCGGGAGGCGCGCAGAATGCCCAAAATTCCGCTTGATTTCGGAAACGCAACCCCTATAATCGGGCGCATACGGGCTCCGGTTCGGTTGTCTGCAAAGCGGACGGTCAAACCCGGGCCCTATGCTTTTGGAGATCGGGTTTGAACTGCAAACCACGCGCAAAGGAGGTCATCATGACAAGCAAGAGAGAGCACCGCGGCTCGCAGGATTTTTTTGCGCTCGATATTCCCGTAACGTAGGTCCGTCCTGGAGACCCAAACGATGCAGATGCGTGCCGGCGTAGCTAAAAAAACCATCCGATCGGTCCGACAGCAGGCGTTCGAAGCAACCCACCTCTTCGATTCGCACCCCGAGTCGAGCCTGGATTTCGAGAAAGTCCGGGCGGCAGTCAAAGACGGCTACGACAGGCCGTTTCTCCTAATCGATTCCGCCATCGTCCGCGAGAAGACGCGGCGCTTCACTGCGGCGATGCCGCGCGTGCAAGCGCACTACGCAGTCAAGGCCAACCCCGATCCCCGCATTCTCAGGCTCATGCTCGAGCAGGGCACGGGATTCGAGATCGCTTCCATCGCCGAGCTTGACCTCCTGCTCGCCCAGGGCGTTCCCGCGGCCGATATCTTCTACTCCAATCCGGTGAAATCTCGCGACCAGATCGCCCATGCCGCCTCGAGAGGCGTCCTCTGGTACGTGGTCGACTCGGTCGAGGAGCTGAAAAAGATCCAGTCGATCAAGGCGGACGCCAGCCTGTACCTGCGGATCGACACACCCAATATCGGCAGCGATTGGCCCCTTGCCGGCAAGTTCGGCGCACATGCCTCCGAGGTGCGCGACATCGTCGTGACGGCAGCGAGGCTCAAGGTCGACCTCGCGGGCGTGGCCTTCCACGTGGGCTCGCAGTGTCGCAATCCTGAAAACTGGCGCGTCGGTATCGAAAAATCGCGCGCGGTCTTCGACCAGATCCAGAAAGCGGGCCTCAACCCGCGGCTATTGAACATCGGCGGGGGCTTCCCGGTGAGGCACGTCAAGCCGATTCCCGCGATCGAGGTGATCGGCGAGGTCGTCAACCGGGCGCTCGAGCAGTTCCCTGCCGCGGTGAAGGTGATCGCCGAGCCGGGCCGATTCCTGGTCTCCGACGCGGGCTATTTCGTCTGCCGCATTATGGGGACGGCGATCCGCGCGAACAAGCGCTGGATGCATCTGGACGCCGGGCTTTTCGGCGGCATCATCGAAACGGCCGAAGGGCTCAAGTACAAGATCCGCACCGACCGCTCGGGACCGGACATTCCCTGGAACGTTGCCGGACCCACCTGCGATTCGATCGACGTGGTGATGCGCGACGAGCCGCTTCCTTCCGATCTTCAGGAGGGCGACTATATTTACCTCAGGAACGCCGGCGCCTACACCACGGCCTACGCGAGCAACTTTAACGGCTTCCCGCTGCCCGAGATTCGCGTGATCTGACGCCGGAGCGGCCAAAGGGCGGTCGCGAGCCCGGGCTTGTCGCGCAGCGAACATCACGCCTGGGCGGTGTGCCTGAGAGGAGCGGTGGACACGACCCTATCCCAAGCGAGCATCTTGATCGTCGATGATGACTCGAGGAGTCTCCTAGCCCTGCAAGAACTTCTGCAAGGCATGACGCAAAGAGTCGTTCTTGCACATTCGGGCGAAGAAGCCCTGCGATGCGTCCTGAAAGAGGACTTCGCGGCGATTCTCCTGGATGCGCGCATGCCGGGGGTGGACGGGTTCGAGACCGCCAGATTGATCCGGGAGCGCGAACGCTCTCGGCACACCCCGATCATCTTCCTGACTGGCGCCTACGAGGACGTGCACTCGGTGTTTCGCGGATACGAGGCCGGGGCGGTCGACTACATCGTCAAGCCCCTGGTTCCGGAAATTCTGAAATCGAAGTTGTCGGTTTTCGTGGAGCTTTACAGCAAGAATGCTGTATTGATTCGGGAGGTAGCCGAACGCAGACGGGCCGAAGAGCACCTGAGGAAATCGGAGGAGAATTTGCGTGCCCTGGCGGCTCATTTGCAGTCCGTGCGCGAGGAGGAGTGGACGCGGATCGCGCGCGAGATTCACGACGAGCTCGGCCAGTCGCTGACGGGATTGAAAATGGACCTGACCTGGGTGGCGAACAGGCTGCCCGGCGACCAGCGAGCGCTCGCCGAGAAGACGAAATCGATGTTCGGCTTGATCGACGACACCATCCAGACCGTGCGCAAGATCGCCTCGCGGCTGCGGCCGGAGGTGCTGGATCAGCTGGGGCTGACCGCCGCCATCGGCTGGCACGCGGGGGATTTTCGCAAGCGCACCGGCATCCGGTGCAAGCTCTCTCTGCCTTCTGACACGCCGGCGCTCGATCGCGAACGATCGACGGCGGCGTTCCGTATTTTTCAGGAGTTGCTGACGAACGTCGCGCGGCACGCGAATGCGACCCGGATCGATGTCGCGATGCAGATAGAATCCGGCGCCCTCGTGTTGACGGTCGAAGACAACGGCAAGGGCATCGCGGAGTCCGCGATTGACGATCCCAAATCGTTGGGGCTTCTGGGAATGCGAGAGCGTGTCCTTCCCTTTGGCGGGAGCATCGAAATCGCCGGGGCCCAAGGCAAAGGGACAAAGGTGAGAGTGTCCATCCCCCTCGGCTTGAAGTAGAATTTGTGACCGCACCTGCGGCGACCCAATGCCGCAACCCGATCGTGTTGTGGGAACCGCTTCCGGGGAGACTACGCCATGAGAATTCTAATCGCGGACGACCACGCGGTCGTTCGGCGTGGTCTGAAAGAGATCCTGGCCTCGGAGCACGACATGGAAGTGGTCGGCGAAGCCAAGAACGGCGATGAAGCGCTCGAGCTCGTTCGCAAGCTCGACTGGGACGTCGCCGTTCTCGACTTTTCCATGCCCGGCCGGAGCGGGGTAGAGCTGATCAAGGAAATAAAACGCCGGCACCCGGGTCGTCCGGTCCTCGTTCTGAGCATGCTCCCTGAGGAGGCGCATGCCGCGCAGGTGTTCAAGGCCGGCGGCTCCGGCTACATCAACAAGGAAAGCGCCGGCGAGGAATTGACGGCCGCCATCCGCAAAGTGGCAAACGGGGGCAAGTACGTCAGTCCGAACTTTGCCGAGAAGCTGGCGACCGACCTGGCCCCCGACGCCGAAAAACCCCTTCATGAGTCCCTTTCCGACCGCGAGTACCGGGTGATGTGGCTGCTCGCGTCGGGCAAGCAGATCAACCAGATTGCGGCGGAGATGTTCCTGAGCCCCAGCACCATCAGCACCTATCGGGCGCGCATTCTCAAGAAACTGAAGCTGTCGGACAATGCGGCGCTGGTCCGCTACGCGGTCAAGCAGCAACTGATCTAGGGTAAAACGCCGCGGGTTCGTCGCGTCGCTGCACGGCTACATCAAGTCGCCGATTCACCACAAAAAGATCAAGCTTTCGCGATAGTGAGCCGAAAGCCGGCGCACTATCATGATTTCGCCAGCTTGGTACTTTTGATGGGAGCTATTTAGATCATGAGCGGCGCCATACTTGTAGTAGAAGATGAACCCATTACGCAGAAGTTGATTGCGGTCAACCTCGAGCGTGCCGGGCACAAGGTGATGCGCGCGGCCAGCGTGCCGGAGGCCGTGGCGGCCATCCGCGAGGTACTGCCGGATTTGGTGCTCCTCGATTGGATTCTTCCCAACGCCACCGGAGTGAGCTTTGCGAGGCAGCTGCGCACCGATCAACGCACCAAGGACATCCCGATCATCATGTTGACGGGCCGCACGGAGGAAACGGACAAGGTGACGGGGCTCGAAGCCGGCGCGGATGATTACATCACCAAGCCCTTCTCCCCGCGCGAGCTGCTCGCGCGAATCAAGGCCGTAATACGCCGGCGCGCACCGCTCCTCAGCGACGAGGTCGTGGAAATCGCAGGCTTAAGGCTCGACCCGGCCGCGCATCGGATTACCGGTAACGGTCAAAAGATCGATCTCAAGGCCACCGAGTTTCGCCTGCTGCATTTCTTCATGACCCACCCGGATCGGATCTACAGCCGCGCCCAGCTTCTCGACGAAGTCTGGGGGGATCATGTCTTTGTCGAGGAGCGCACAGTGGACGTCCACATCCGCAGGGTGCGGCAGGTCCTCGCTCCCAGCGGCCACGAAAGTCTGATCGAGACCGTGCGCGGAATGGGTTACCGCTTCCGCCGCCAGCCAGCCTGAGGCCCGTGTTCCCGGGCGGGGTTTGCCGCCGCTCGTCGTAAGCTGCCCGCTCGATGGAGCATGCAGCCAGCGGCGCTCGTTTGGAAGTGCGCGTCGAGCCGCTCAAAAGGCATCCTGCTTTCTGAGCAGGACAAAGACCGTCTTGACCACTATCTGCAAATCGAGCTGCAGCGACCAATTTCTCAGGTAATGGAGATCATGCTCGATGCGAGCTTGCATCTTGTCGAGCGTGTCGGTCTCCCCGCGCAGACCGTTGACCTGCGCCAGCCCGGTGATTCCCGGCCTGACCTTGTGCCGGATCATGTAGCCCTTGATCAACCGGCGGTACACCTCGTTGTGCGCCACCGCGTGGGGGCGCGGGCCGACCACGCTCATGCGGCCCTGGAGCACATTGAAAAACTGCGGCAGCTCGTCGAGCGAGGTCTGCCGCAGAAGCGCGCCGAGACGGGTTACGCGTCCGTCGTTGCGCGTGGCCTGCTTGATCACATTCCCGTCCTCGAGCACGGTCATCGTGCGGAACTTGTAGATGACGATCTCCTTGCCGTCGAGTCCGTAGCGCCGCTGCCTGAACAGCACCGGCCCGGGAGAAGTCAGCTTTACGCCGATTGCGATGACAAGCATGACAGGCAAGATCAAGGCGAGGATCGCCGATGCGAGGACGATGTCGCTTGCGCGCTTGATCAGACCATTGATTCCGTAGAACGGGGTTTCGCAGGCGGCGAGCACCGGAATGCCGCCGATCGTATCCATTCGCGCCTGGATCAAATCGAACAGGAAGATGTCCGGCACGAAGTAGATCGAGGCTGTCGTGTCGTGGAGCTCGTCGAGCAGCTTGAGGATGCGGGGCTGCGAAGCCATGGGCAGCGTGATGTAGATCAGATCGACACGATGTGTCTTTACGTAAGGCGCGACCTGATCGAGCGCTCCGAGGGTCTCACCGGGCTCGGCGCTGCCGATGCGCTCTGGGCTGCGATCATCGAAAAAGCCTGCTAAGCGGATGCCCAGAAACGGGGTGCCTCGGATCCGTTCAGCGAGCTTGCGCCCGAGCTCGCCTTCACCTGCGATGACAGCGACTCGTTGCACACCCTCCGCCGCGAGCAGGCGCGGCAGAACCACGGGCATGAGCGCGCGCGCAGCGAACAACGCGACCGGACCGGCGAATACCCACGTGACGATGACGCGCGGATCAAAGGAGTTGAGTGTTCGCGTCGCCCAACCGATAAGCAACAGGAGTCCGACGACCACAAACCAGCTTGACGCGACGTCACCGGCGAGCGCGCTGAGGCTGGTGCCTTTCGAAGGGGTTCCGGGAAAGGTCAGCGAGAACACGATCAGCGCGAGAATCAGATACGGGCCTTCGAACGTCTTGCCGAACGCAAAGGCGGACAGCAGCAGCGCGCCGATCGCCACAAGAGGATCGAGCGTCGCCTGCACCAGGGCCGCAGGCGCGAGCCGATGGTCGAGGAATAGGCGATGGGACTGGTGCGCGGCGAGCAAAGTGGAAGGGAGCAAGGTCGAAGCCCGTGACGGATCTCGGAGAACACGGTAGCTCGCAATTGCAAACCTTGCGGACACGGCGGGTTAGCCCCAAAGAACTACTTTCGCGGGTGGGGCGTATCGCTGGCGTCTGGAATTGTAGCGCTCGTGACGCGGGAAATTTCTCGCTTCGCCGAGCGGGAGCAGTGCCCGATGGTCACCGCGCGACGCGTCGGCGAATCGGCGCCGGCAAAGCGTCGCCGGAGGGCGTGCCGCCGGGTAGCGTGAGCGAAGTACGAATACAAACAATGGGTTGCTTAGGGGACTCCGCGCCCAAAATCATTTCAGGCAGTTCATTTTCATTTAATACGCGCTCCTCATATTAGGCACGCTACTCACACATTTACCTAGGACGAGTCTTGGATTCCGGGAGGTTGTCTTATGCAAGCAAGCGAACAACAGCTCATTGCAGAACGTCATCCCGAGCTGTCCGTCTATCAGGCTAAGGCTCCGGTGAGCGGCAGCACGTCCGGTAGCGCGGCCTTGTTAGACCCTCTTGAGCTCGAGTCGCTCAAGCTCATCATGGACGCCTCGCTTCGGGTGCATGCGCGGCATCACTTTTTTACGTGGACACAGGGCTTGCTGCAAGACTTGGTGAAGCATGAGGCGCTGATCTGTGCCCTGCGCAATGCCGAGCCGATGTCTTTTCACGTCGACAGCTTTTCGACGTCCCCTCTCGAGCCCGCGCTCTTCAGCGACATGTTCCGCGAGGATACGTCCTTGGTGCCGCACCTCATCAAGACCTGGGAAGAAAGCTCCTACCGGCCTGTAGTCTGTGGAACGGGAGCAGCGGGTCCGTTCGCTCAAAGCGCGCTGGCGCGCGAACTCAGCCGCATCGGGGTGGACACGGTGATCACGCACGGAACCTACGATGCTTTCGGGAAGCCCGCGAGCTTGTTCACTTTCGCCTGTCGGGCGCAGACCGTGGGCGAAAAGCAGCTCTATTGCATAGAACTGATCGTGCCGCTCCTGCACCAGGCATGGGTGCGCACCCAGATCGACCGTCCGGCAGAAAGCGCCGGCGCACATCCCGGCGGTGCCGGCCTCCTTACCTCGCGCGAGCAGGAAATCCTGAGATGGATTCACCTCGGCAAGAGCAACATCGAGATCGGAACCATCCTGGAGAT
>Ga0307469_10000798_pt1 | contig 11511 bp, 12 predicted proteins | sample atmos_gasesAM2C__FD_203084 | JGI IMG/M metagenome (GOLD analysis project Ga0307469, IMG submission 203084) | Hardwood forest soil microbial communities from Morgan-Monroe State Forest, Indiana, United States - atmos_gasesAM2C_515 | ecosystem: Environmental > Terrestrial > Soil > Temperate...
TCGCCCGGTCCAGGTGGACAAGCCGCCGGCAAAGAGGGAAGAGCCTGGGATCGTGCACGAAGTAAGCGAAGCAGAACAGCTTGCGCTAGCGGATGAGGCCCACCCGCGCCAGCAGCTTTACGACATACGCGAAGTGACCAAACACCACCAGGTTGTCAATTTGCCGCAGTCGCCGCCAGCGCGCTACCAGGCGCAGCATTCCTCGCACGTATTGCCAGAACAATTGCACCTTCGTCATGAAGCGCGCTCCGGGGACGTTTAGGACGATTCTTTCGAAATCGAGATCGTCAAGGAAGCTGACGAAGTCGCGATACTCCGCCGCATTCAAGTGCACCACGACACTGCGCATACGATGCTGTATCGCCTCGGGAAATCGCCGGCAAGGTCATTGGTCACAGGCGAAAGCGTAAATCGCAGTCCATACTCTGCAGAACACGTGATCCGGAGAAATTCGGCCGTAAGCACATGGAAACAGGCCAAATCGAGCGCTTGCAGAAAATTGCAAATTGCAATATAAACATAGCGATTTGAGATATGACGCTCGGCGAAAAAATCCGCTACCTGCGCGAAGTCGAAGGCTCGCTGCGCGACCTCGGCCGCCCCATGACGCAGCAGGAGGTGGTGCGCGCCGTGAAGGGCGAACTGGGCAAGAGCATCAGTCAGTCTTACTTGTCGCAGATTGAGGGCGGATCGCGTCGCCACATGACGCAGTCGTCGCGCACGTTGCTGGCGAAGTTTTTCAAGGTGCATCCCGGATTCCTCGTGGATGACCCGGAGGGCTACCACACCGAACTCACCAGCGACCTGCGCACGACCGAAGGCAAACTGGATGTCTGGTTGCTGCAAGGCTCGGAACGTTTTGTGAGCGACCGCATCGTCAGCGACGTACTCATCAAGTGCGCGCGTCACAAGGACACGCGCGGCTGTTTCCTGCTGTTGGGCGCAATTCTCGACACGCCCGGCCTGGCCGAACGCCTGCTCGAGGCACTCGATCCCGGGGCGATGCGCAAACATCGCAGTCGAGCAACTGGCGAAGGGAGGCGGATCCAATGACCTGGGCGAATTTCTATCTCATTTGTTTCGCCGTGGGCTTTGCCTTCAGCGCGATGTCGTTCTTGGCTGGCGGCACGCGCTGGCACTTTCACCTGCCGCATGGCGCGAGCCATTTGCCGATTGGCGGACATGCACCCGTTGGCGTTCACGGCCCCGCGGTACCAGGCCAAGGTGTGTCCGCGCATGCCCCGGTGGCTCATGGTCAGGCGGCGACTGCCGGAACTGCCGCGTCACCAGCGGTGGCGGCAACCGTGACGCCCATCTCGCCATTCAACTTTGTGACGTTCACGGCTTTCCTGGCGTGGTTCGGCGGCACCGGATATTTGCTGACGCGCTACTCGAGCCTCTGGTTCGTCGTGGGCCTTGGGATCGCGCTGATCAGCGGCCTCGCGGGTGGCGCAATTGTCTTTCTGTTTCTCAGCAAGGTGCTGACGTCGGAGGAGGAAAACATGGACCCGGCGGATTACGAAATGGTCGGCGTGCTCGGCCGCACGTCGATTCCGATTCGCACAGGCGGCACGGGCGAAATTATCTACTCGCAAGCCGGCACGCGCCGCACCTGCGGAGCCCGCAGCGAGCAAGCGACCGCAATCCCGAAAGGGATGGAGGTCGTCGTGACCCGTTACGAAAGGGGAATCGCCTACGTGCGCCTGTGGACGGAAATGTCCGGCGAGGAGTCATCGACGCCAGATCCCACTCCGTAAACGGTGGAGCGACGGCAGCCTGACGCCACGCAGAGAAAGGGAAGGGCACGACTTTAGTCGTGCCGATAGCGCAACCAACAAGAGGGCTTCAGCCCTCCGAGGCAACCATGAACCGCAGACTGTTCACCATCCTGACTGCGCTGATGTGGATCGCTCTCCTACTCACTGCTTTGCGCTACGCGCAAGTCTGGGACCGTCTCCCGGCCCGCATGGCCACGCACTTCAACGCCAGCGGTCAGCCCAACGGCTGGATGTCGCGCGGGACTTCGTTGTATTTCGCACTCGGCCTGACTGCCTTCGTATTGATCATCTTCACCGGCATCGCTCTGGTCATCCGGAAACAGAACGCAAACTCCGAATCGTCTTCAATCGCCATCCTGGGCTTCTTCTATCTCATGCTGGGCTGCGTCTTCTATGTGAACAACCGCGTGCTTGCGCACAATTTGACTGGCAGTCCCATTGCCGTTGCTCCAGTTCTGCTGGGCGTGCCGCTCGTGATCGTTGTGTTCACCGCGGTGTATATGCGCGCGCAGCGCGGGGAAGCGCTGCCCGAAGCGCCGAGCCTGGCCGAAGAGACACACAAGTCCATGGCGTTCGCGGTGTTGTTTCTCGCTTTGGCCGCCATTGAATTTTCGATTGCCTTCGCGATCCCGCAGGCGGGTGTTCGCGCAGGGATGGGCCTGCTTGGAGCGCTCTTTCTGTTGATTGCCGCGCACACCTGGAGCGGCTTTTGCTATCGCTTCACGTCCGCGGGCCTCGAGATCAGCACGCTCGGTTTCCGCTTGCGCTCGATTCCGCAATCGCAGATCGCGAAGTACCGTCCGGAAAAGTGGATGGCGCTGCGCGGGTACGGGATCCGGGGCCTTGGCAACACGCGCGCTTATGTTTGGGGCAACAACGTGGTGCACATCAGCACGCTCGAAGGCGAAGTTTTTCTGGGAACCAACGATCCGGCGCGCACCGTGCGCGACCTGGACAGGATGAAGCAGTTCACGCATTCATAACGGTTTCACAGTTCGGTTCGAATGGTGCGAGGAGGCGATATGTCGTCGTTAGGGTTACCACTGGAAGCGTGGATCATTATCGGCCTGGGGGTGCTGATCCTGTTGTTCTTGATGAGCGGATTAGCTCGGCTCTATAGGAAGGCCGGTCCACATGAAGCTCTCATCATTTACGGGTTCGGCGGTACCCGTGTGGTGAAGGGTCACGGGGCCATCGTATGGCCGATGGTGCAAATCTGCCGGGAACTTTCCCTGGAACTGATGTCCTTCGACGTAGCCCCGCAGCAGGATCTGTACACCAAGCAGGGCGTTGCGGTCACGGTCGAGGCGGTCGCACAGATCAAGGTGAAGTCGGACGTCGAGTCGATCTTGACCGCATCCGAGCAGTTCCTGACCAAGAGCGATCAGGAGCGGGAAGGCCTGATCCGCCTGGTGATGGAAGGCCACTTGCGCGGCATTATCGGACAGCTCACGGTGGAAGAAATCGTGAAGCAGCCCGAGATGGTGGGTGAGCGCATGCGCGCCACCTGCGCCGATGACATGAGCAAGATGGGGTTGGAAGTCATCTCCTTCACCATCAAGGAAGTGCGCGACAAGAACGAGTACATCACCAACATGGGCAAGCCCGACGTAGCCCGCATCAAGCGCGACGCCGACGTGGCCACTGCAGAAGCCGAACGCGACACCGCTATCAAGCGCGCAGTTGCCACGCGCGAATCGGCGGTTGCCAAGGCACAAGCTGATCAGGAGCGCGTGCTCGCGGAAACGTTGTCGCAGGCCAAGCAGGCCGAGGCGCAGCGCGATCTCGAGGTCAAGAAGGCGCAGTACCTCGAAGTCACCAAGAAGCAGCAAGCGCAGGCCGACAAGGCGTACGACATCCAGGCCAACGTCATGCAGCAACAGGTCATCGCCGAAAGCGTGCGCGTGCAGCAGGTCGAGAAAGAAGGCCAGGTCAAGGTGCAGGAAGCCGAGATCATGCGCCGGGAGAAAGAGCTCATCGCGACCGTGCTGAAGCAGGCCGAGATCGAGCGCCAGCGCATCGAGACACTCGCCCAGGCCGAGAAGCAACGCCTCATGTCGGAAGCCGAAGGGCATGCTTCTTCGATCCGCCAGCAGGGCGAAGCCGAAGCCGAAATCATCTTCAAGAAGGGCGAGGCCGAAGCGAAAGCAATGAACGTGAAAGCCGAAGCCTTCCAGGAATACAACCAGGCCGCGGTCATCGACAAACTTCTCACCGGGTTGCCGGAAGTGGTGAGGGCGCTGGCGAGCCCGCTAGCCAACGTGGACAAGATCACCGTGGTCTCAACCGGCAACGGAGATGCTGCCGGTTTGAACAAAATCACGGGCGACCTGACCAAGATGGCCGCACAGGTGCCCGCGCTGTTCGAGACGCTCACCGGGATGAACGTCGGCGACATGCTCGGCAAAGTCCGCCAGATCGGAGACAAAGCCGAGAAGCCATCGGAGAACGGCGGGAAGAAGTAAAGCTTATTGGGCGTTACCCGGTAGGCGAGGGCAGGATGCCCTCGCGACTGCCGGCGGGACGCCGGCGCTACAGGCTTGGCGGTGGAGTGACGGGCGTCCCCGCCCGTCGGACCGAGCGAAGCGAGGTCTGCCGCCGCGACAGCGAAGTAAATGGCGTATGGAGACGGAGACTAAATCCAAGCATCTGGGCCTGAGCATCGTGATCGGAATCGCGATCGGCACGCTGGCCGCGATTCTGTCCGGTCACGTCGCTGTCTGGCTGATCGCCGGAATCTTCGTAGGCATCGCGGCCGGCGCGTCGTTGGGCCGCAAGAAATGTCCCGAATGCGAAGCGAGGGAGCACGTGGGGCTGAGAGCTGACCGCTGATGGCTGATTGCTGATAGCCACAACGAGAACTGAGAACATAGAAGAAGAGGTATGCCATGGCATTACTTGAAAGAGTTTCCACATTAGTCCGGGCCAATCTGAACGACCTGATCGACAAGGCGGAAGACCCGGAGAAGATGATCAAGCAAGTCATTCTCGACATGCAGAACCAGCTTCTGCAGGTGAAGACGCAGGTGGCGATCGCTATCGCCGACCAGCACCTGCTCGAGAAGAAACAGAAAGAAAACGAGGACAAAGTGGCGGAATGGATGCGCAAGGCCGAACTGGCCGTCGACAAAAAGCAGGACGACCTCGCCCGCGCTGCGCTGCAGCGGGTCGAAAGCTATCGCGACCTGAGCACCAGCTTCGCGCAGCAGGTGACCGATCAGAGAGCCCAGGTCGAGAATCTGAAGACCGCGCTGCGCCAGCTCGATCAGAAACTGACCGAGGCGCAAGCCAAGGCCGACCTGCTGATCGCGCAGCATCGCCGTGCCCGCGCCGTCGGCAAGGCCAGCGACGCCAAGATCAATATCGGCGACGGCTCCAAAGCCGCGGCCTTCGATCGCATGAAGCACAAAGTTACGCGCGAAGAAGTCGTGAGCCAGGCCAAGGCCGAGATCGCGGTCGACGACGTGGAAGACCGCCTGGCTGCGCTCGAGAAAGAAGACCGTATCGAGCAGTTGCTGGGTGAGTTGAAGGCGAAGCGCGGGGCGTAATGCTTCGGCTGCGCGGCCGTCATCGACACGCAGCGCGGCGGGCGTAAGCCCGCGACGTCACGGTTGAAAAGTTTAGCGAACAACGCGACACCCATCGTCGCGATTGACCAACCCTTGAAGGTTGGGGCGTCCAAACGCTCCTTGCTGCCTCGATCGCTTGTTAAAGCGATAAGGAGTGATCACTCCCGCTACGGGTACACGCCTCGAAGGCGGGGCCCCTAGCCGTACAGATGTCCGGCATGGTCTCCCGCAGGTCCGGATGGCCGGCAAGCGTCCGCGCGGTTCTGCCTGGGACACGCGGGGCGTTTCCAGCTCTGGTCCCTAATTTTAGAATAGCAATTTGCAGGGGGTCATTGTGACACGTTGGGGAGAATTATATTTGGATTGGATTGAGGGAGATGCTGCGAATCGGGTCCTTTTGGGGGCTTGACAAGTTTATTGGGGCTCGCGGGCTCACGCCCGCTGCGCGGCGTGTCGCCCCTACGGGGCTTGGGTTTTGATGTTGCCCCTTGCCCAGCGCTTCCGCGCTGGGCTTTCCTGTTTCGCCGCTACGCGGCTGGGTTGGTCGATGTTTCAGGGCGCATCGTTTTAACTGACGCCCAAAGCCCAACGCCTAACGCCTGAGACCTGAGACGTGAGACCTGAGACGTGAGACCTGAGACGTGAGACCTGAGACGTGAGACCTGAGAACGGGATGTCAGCCCTGCCACGTTACAATAAATGCACTGGGGAGCTCACTTGCGCAAAGTCTTCCATTGCGACTCGCCCGCCGAGGCTTATGTCGCCGATGCCGCGGTGCTGTGCTGTTTTGACCATCGCATCAGTCAGGCGGTGCGGAAATTTCTGCGCAAGCAGAACATTGAGCGGCCCGACATGATTATCGTGGCGGGCGGAGCCAAGACGCTTGCCTCTCCGCGTAACGATTTCGAGCAGGATTTCATCCTCGAGCAGGTGCGTATGTCGATTCGCCTGCACCAAACCCGGCGGGTGCTGGTCATGAGCCATTCCGACTGCGCCACCTATGGCGGGCTCGCACACTTCAAGGGCGACCGCGCCGCCGAGGCTGAGCACCATCGCACTGAGTTGCATCGCGCCGCCCAATTGCTCACCACGCACTTTCCGGCCATCTCGGTGGAGCCCTACTTCGTGAAATTCGACGGAGTGTGGGAAGTCTTGTCGAAGGCCGAGCGTAAAGAAGAACAATTCACCAGCGAACATGCAAGGTAGGTCAGGTGTCAGGTCGTACGCTGATGGCTGATGGCTGATGGCTCACCCCTCATCTTTCTTCGATGGATGATTTTCTGCTGCCCTTGGGTGCCACGGCTTCAGGGCAAGCCGATCTGCCGGATGAGGTTCTGGAAGCGCGCATCGTTGTGCAGTCCGTCGAAATCGGGCTCCGCCTTGAGCGTCACCATCGATGCGCAGCGATGTTGGAAGCAGGTTTCCAGCAGCGCGAGCGCTTCTTCTCTCTGATCGACCTGGGCGAAACAGCGCGCCGCTTCGATCAAATTCCCATCCTTCTTGAAGTCTTCCGCATCGCGGCGCAGGATGCTCGGGAATCCGGCGGTTCGAAACTCCTGCTCCAGGGCTTTCGCCCGGTCCGGATACACTGCCTGGCGCAAGGCGACCGCTTCTCGAAAGAGCTCCTTGTGCCGTAACGACCCCTCCAGCCAGAAAAGCGCGACTCCAAACTTGGGGTCGAGGTCGAGTGTCCTGCGCGCCTGCGCAATGGCTTCGTCGTAGCGGCGCGCCCAATAGAAAGCGCGCGCCAGGTTGGCGTTGATCACCAAAGAGAACGGCTCGAGTTGGCGCGCTCGCTCGTGTTGCTCGAGAGCCTCATTGTGGCGGCCCAACAACGAGAGGTACCCACCATACCAGTTTCGGCCCAGCGCATCGTCGGGGTTGAGAGCGAAGGCCCGTTGAAACTCTTTTTCGGCGTTTGCCCAGTCCCAGTCGTACCAGGTGTAGGCGGTGGCCAGCGCGTAGTGCGCACTGGCCAGATTGTCATTCAGTTGAACCGCCTTCTGCGCCGCGGCCTTGCCCTGGGTGAGCGCTTCCTGTGGAGTAAACACGCCGTAAGCGCCGGCAACCAGGTAAGAATCCGCAAGGCCTGAGTAGGCAGGAGCGAAATTCGGATCCAACTCAATCGCCTTCCGGAAATGCTCGATCGCCTGCTGCCATCCGCGATTGGAATATTGGTAAAAGTAGTACCTGCCCTTGAGGTAGAGCCCGTAGGCTTGCGCATTCACCGGGCGCCCCTGCTCCAGGGGACGAATGACGATCTCGATCTTGTGGGCGATATCGTTGGCGACTTTGCTTTGCAGGTCGAGGGTCTCGGTTACGCTCTGCTCGTAGGCCTCGGCCCACAGATGCATGTCGGTCGACACCTGAATCAGCTGCGCGGTAATGCGCATGCGATTTCCCGACCGGGTGACAGTGCCCTCCACGATGGCGTCGGCATTCAACTCGCGTCCAATCTCCCGAATGGTCTTCTTCGTACCTTTGTACTGGAGGATGGAAGCGCGCGAGGTGACCCGGGTGCTCCCCAATTTCGCCAGGTTCGTGATGAGGTCATCCGTCAATCCGTCGGCGAAGTATTCCTGATCGCGATCACCCGACAGACTCTCAAGCGGCATCACGGCGAGGGAAGAAATTCGCGCAGGAGCCGGATGCAGGAGGTTCACGGTCCGCGTTCGCACTTCGCCGATGTTGGCCGCAAAGACGGCAACTAGCATTGCCGTCACCGCCGCCAGGGCGATCCATAGAGTCCATTTCGGCCGAGGTTGGGGGACCGCGGGCGCCCCGCGAGCATCCGCCGGAGTAGTCGCCGGCGGCTCGACGCTCGCGACCTTTGCCACGAAGCGGTAGCCTTTGCGGGGCAGCGTCTCGATGTATCGGGGATTTTCGGCGGAGTCGCCCAGCGACTCGCGCAAGTGATTGATGGCCTTGTTCAGGCCGCGGTCGAAGTCGACGAAGGTGCCGGGCGTCCACAGGCGGCCGACGAGTTGCTCCCGCGTAACGAGTTCACCGGGTTGCTCGAGCAGGGCCACCAGCAATTGCAGAGGCTGTTCGCGCAGAGATGCCTTGCTTCCGCCACGGGTCAGTTCGCCGGTGTGAGCGTCGAGGGTGCAATCGCCAAAACGATAAATTCGCGGGCCAGGGACAAGGTTTCCCATAGATCGCATCCGGGTTCGGTTGCCGAGGAGTCTACCATTCGTCCCTGTACCCTCGACACCGCCCGCTTTCCCACAAGCCAACCTATTCATAATTCAAGCAAAGCCCCCCCACCCGGCCAGCTCTCACCCATAGTGCAAGAAGCGGCTGCCACCGTTTCGCCACCCACAAGAAACGCCCGGGAAGCGACATTCCACCGCGAGGGAAGGAGCAGGGAATTGACCGCATCCGGCGATTCGGGGAACAGTGCCTGCACCCGAATTCTGTCGCGGCCGCGTGGGCCGTGATCCATCGAATTGATTCTCCAAAATGAACGAAGCGCCTTGGGCGCGACCATAGGAGCGATATGAAGTTGAAACCCAAGCCACAATTCCGTGTTGTGCTTCTGGTGTTGTCTTCCTGGACGGTGGCGACGGCGGTGGGCGCTTTTGCCGCAGGCCGAAGTCGTGACGACCACAAGCCAAAGCGCGACAAGACGCTTTACGTCTGGGCGGGGGATCAGGCCCGGGTCGCGCCCGACTTCCTTGCCGTCATCAACTTCGACGAAGACTCCGACGACTACGGAAAACTCATCGGTACATTCCCGATTCCGGTGCCGGGCAACGCGAACAACGAGTCTCACCACTGCCATCTTTCCGCGGACAAGAACATCCTGGCGTGCGGCGGACTGCTCAGCTTGCTCAGCGGACAGAACAGCATTTTCTTTTTTGATGTTTCGAATGCGCGGCACCCGAAGTTCCTGTTCTCGGCGAACGCATCGCAGTCGAGCATCACCGATGACTTTCTGCCGCTTGAGCGCGGTGGATTCCTGGTGACGCAGATGGGATCGGCCATGGGCGGCGCACCCGGCCGGTTGGCCGAGTTTGATCGGCATCTGGCGCTGATTGAGGAGTGGCCGGTAAATCCTCCGCTGGATGGGTTCAACCCGCACGGGATTTCGGCGCGGCCTGACCTTAATCTTATGGTGACCTCTGATTTCATTCTTCCGGCCAGCACTCTGAATATCGTGCCGGGCGATCCGGTATTGCACGGGGCCATTCGCGTGTGGGATTACGAGAGCCGGGAAATCCTGCGCACGATTCAAATCCCGAGTGCGGTGGGCACGATGGACGTGAAGATGATTCCGGGCGATCCGCAGGGGCGCGCCTTCACGGCCGGCATGTTCGACGGGCTGGTTTATCTCGTGGACACGATCGGTGGGACCGCGCAAGTCGTCTTCGACTGCGAAAACATTGTGCCGCACGTGGAAGTTCCGGTGCGCGGCGGCATGACGCAGTTGCTGGCGATCACATCCAAGGGAGACCGGTTGCTGTTCGGTTCGTTTCAGGCAGGGCAAGTGGGAATGCTCGATATCCGCGATCCTGAAATGCCGGTGCAGGCGGGCATTGTAAGCTTCGGGATGGACGCGGGGCCGCATGCACTGACACTCACCGACGATGACGAGCGGCTCGTGGTCGCCGACTACTTCCTGAACGAAGACAACTTCGGCAAGATTCACTTCGAAGGCGACCATCACGTGCGCGTGATCAAGGTGTCTAAAGATCGCCTGCGCCTAGACCGGCGTTTCGACGTGGATTTCAATACGGCGTTCAAGACCGGGCCGGCGCGGCCGCATGGATTGGCCACGAAATAGCTTTCCCCCGACACAGGCAAAACGCGAGTTCAACCGGGTGTATTTGTGGAGTGAATTCTGATGTCCCGTAAATGCGGCGCTTTTCTGCTTGAAGCAGCCGTGGGCCTGCTTTTGGGTTGGGCACCTTCGTGCGCACGAGCCCAGGTCACGGTCGTTAAGAATGGTTCGCAGGTCGACGAAGCAAAGATAAAGGTTCTATTCGGACACGGCCTGCCGGGTGGTGGCGGAGGAGTTTCATCTGCCCACCCCAGTGGACGCGCAGTTGCGCGCGACACTGGTACTGGGCGACGGGAACGATCGCGCGATTGGAGACGAGCTACACAAGTCGTACTTTATCTACATGCAGCGCTGGGATGAGGTGCAGTTCGCGACCTCGGCGAGCCGCCTGGCGTTGCAGCACATGGTCTCGCAGGAGAGGAAGACGCGGATGGTGGCGGAAATTCTTCGACGCGCGCGAGCAACGGAGACGGTTTCCTACCAAACTCGGGTCGATGCGAAGAAGGAGCGGAGATACTCGTTCAAGTGAGGAGAGATGTTGTGGCTGTGGGCAGCCAATGCGCGCAAGGATGCTTCAACGGTGGCACCCCCCTGCTGAACGTATAGTGTGTGAGGTAGGCGGTCGAAAAGTCTTGTTATGCTCAGCGTTGGAGGCGGTACTCACGCTCCTCTCACACACTGATAATTACTCGCTCTCATTCCACACATACAAGAAGGTGTCGTCGCTGGCGGTTGCGACATTCCGTTTCCCCTTGTGAATGGCGCGATTGAGCGCGGACCGCACCTTTTCCTTGCTCTCTGCCAATTCGGCCAAAGGCACTTTGAGCGCAGCTCCTGCCGATAGCTGATCGAGGTCCGAAAGGATTTTGCTGACCACTGCCTTGTGTTTTCCGTTGCGACCTTGAGGAACGTCCATCTGTGCCATGGTTTTGAAGTTCATCGGAATTCTCTTGGCTTGACCACTCATGTCGATCCTCCTTTCGACACAGAAACGTTAAATTAACGTAACGTAATATACTATAACGTTACAAAAATGTGCAAGTAAAATAAAACAAATATGATCGCTAAAGGCGGCCGCGATTTCTTGATCTTTGCGATTACATCGAGATCGCAACGTATTGCAAAGGTTAGACCTAGCTGCGTTAGGAATGAGGGAGACGGCGGCCAAAAGATATGCCCCGTACGACTCGGCCTCTGCTACCGTCTGGAAATGACAAAGACGCACTACGACCAAGTTCCGCTACGGGTGGTGAAGAAAATTCTTCACCTGACGTCCGCCACGAAAGAAATCCCGAAGCCCGGTGGAACTCCCATCGGGAGGGCCCGTGTACGCATTCGGTCGATTCGGAGAAAGGGATAATAGAAAATGAGCATCTCGGTA
>Ga0307469_10000799_pt1 | contig 11497 bp, 9 predicted proteins | sample atmos_gasesAM2C__FD_203084 | JGI IMG/M metagenome (GOLD analysis project Ga0307469, IMG submission 203084) | Hardwood forest soil microbial communities from Morgan-Monroe State Forest, Indiana, United States - atmos_gasesAM2C_515 | ecosystem: Environmental > Terrestrial > Soil > Temperate forest...
TCCATCAGCGTGAGGCTGGGGATGCCGTGGCGCTCGGTCGTCAAGCGGTCCACTTCCCTGGTTTCCGCGGCTGTAAGAATTTTCATCGGCAGAGGCTCATTGGTTCCTGTGGCACGATGAGGTTTGCACAAGCCACTACAACATCCATCCACCGCTTACATTCAACACCTGCCCGGTAATGTAATCGGCGGCATCGGAGGCGAAAAATTTCACCGCCGTCGAGACGTCTTCCGCTGACGGAGGCCTCCCGATCGGAAAGCGCGAATCGTGCAGGCGGCGCGCCTCGTCGATGGTCAATTCTTTTTCATCGATGTTCGAAGGGTTAATCACATTGATCGTGATCCCGTGCTTTGCTTCCTCAATCGCCAACGAACGCGAGAACGAGACGACCGCGGCCTTTGCCGCTGCGTAAGATGAAATCGTGCCCTGCCCAAACGCGCGCTCCGCTCCAACGGCGCCGAGATTGATGATGCGCCCCCAGCGTTGGCGTCGCATGGCGGGCAGCGCCGCCTTGCTGGCGTAGAAAACACTGTACAGATTTGACTCGAAGACTGCTTTCCACTCCTGGAGTGTCGTTTCCGCCACCGGCTTCCAGTTGAATTCACCTACATTATTCACCAGGATGTCCAGCCGCCCGAAGCGCTCGAGGACTTTGTCCAACAGGTACTGAACCTTCTGCGGGTCCGTCGCGTCTGCTTCCACAGCGAAACATTCCGAGCCACTGGACTGAATCTGCCGCAAAGTATTTTGTGCCGCCGTCTTGTTCGACCGGTAGGAAATCGCCACGCGCGCGCCTTCACGCGCTAGTCCTAGCGCGATTCCTTTCCCGATTCCGCGGCTTCCACCACTGATCAGTGCTGTCCGTTGCCGTAGCGACACGCTTGCACCCGTCTTGAAATGAGCCGTCAGTATAATGAAATCACTGCTCCGGCTCTAGCAGCTTCCGGCCTATCTCATGCGCGCGACCACCACCGTGATGTCGTCCGCTTGTTCCGCCGCGCCCGCCCACTGTTCCGATGCCGCTATCAGATCTTCCGCCATTCTTTGCACAGGAATATTGCGCTGCCGAAGAATCTCATCCTTGAGCCGCGTCATCCCGAACTCTTCGCCATATGCGTTTTCCGGCTCGGTCAAGCCGTCGCTGAACGCAACCAGCAGGCTTCCCGGCTCCACTTGCAAAGTTTTCTGCTCGTACACGTACTCTTCAAAAAGTCCCACAACCGTTCCGCCTTCTTCCAGCCGCTGCACGTTTCCGTTGGTGACGAAGAAAGGCGCCAAGTGGCCGGCATTTGTGTACGTGAGCGTCTTTGCCCCGGCGTCATACACGCCGTAGAAGAAAGTGGCGTAGCGGTCATCGGAGGTGTTCTTAAACATGCCGGCGTTCAGCCGCGCCACCAACTCGGCCGGGTCACTATGGCCGGCGATTTCCGCCTGGCTACGCAGCGCCGCCTGCAAGCTGGCCATCAGCAGCGCCGCAGAAATCCCCTTACCGCTGATGTCCGCCAGCGCGATCGCCAAGCGCGATGGGCCGAGCGAGATAAAATCGTAGTAGTCACCGCTCACGGTTCGCGCCGGGCGGCAAATCGCGGCAAGCTCCAGGCCGGGCACAGACGGCAACGAGCGTGGAAAAAGCTGCTCTTGCACTTCGCGCGCGATGGAGAGCTCGTTTTCCAAGCGCTGCCTCCGCCGCTGTTCTTCAATCAACTCCTGCACGGAACTCGTCATTTCGTTGAACGATTCACCCAGCGCCCCAAGCTGGTCTCGTTTCGGAACACGCACGCGATAACTGAAATCACCCCGGCGGACGTGCAGGGTCGCTTCGTACAGGTCGCCTACAGCGCGGGTAATTGTCCTTGTAAGCACGACTCCTGTGACGAGCGCCGCCAGTTCCAAGACTAGAAACACTGCTCCCGCAATCACCAGCACTGCCACCAGCACCGGACCGATGGCTCCCACAGAAGTAAGCAGTTTGTGGTTGAGCGCCGAGGGCCGCAGGGAAAACGAAGCCAGCACCGGCGTCATGGACGCGTCCTGATCTGGTTCCGCCCGCGCAGCTTCCAGAGTGGAGGCTCCATTTACACGCATGTCGAGCCAATTGGCAGGCGAGGCAAGAGCACGCTTCTTACTTGCGACTTGTTGGCCAATAGCGTACGACCGGTCTTGAATTATGATCCCGCGTTCCCCGGTGCTGTTGGCACCGGATGGTTCCAGCAGGACCAGATGAAGTGGTCCCAGGTCTGACGTCAAATTGTCGAGAACTGCCGGTGTCAGCTGCACGCCCACAAAAATATTGATTCGTCCGGCTGGCCCTGTGCGAGTTTCGGCGGAAGCAAGCCACAGTTTCCTATCAAACTCGACCAGACCGGCGAAATGCTGGCCGTTCCCTGCTTTCACCAGATGCTCTCCGCGATTGGGAAGTACACGAAGCTCAGGCCACTGCGCTCGCACCGCCGTAATTACGCTCGCAACTCCGGGATGCGTCAAGAGGGATTCTTCGCTCAAAGAGCCGGCTTTGCGGGGCGCCTCTGCCTCGATAGCGCCCGCAATTGCGTCAGCGTCCGCTGCGATCATGCTGATCCGCTCGTTCAAGCCGTCGTGGAGGAGATGGGCGCCAAGCTGCAAATACAGGCCGTATGCCGCAAGACCGGCCATGGTGAGCAGCAAAACCACTGGAACGACAGCGATGAAGACGTACGCTACGATCAGCCGATTGCGCAGCCGCCAGAGGAGCTGGCCGCGCATCCAGGGCATCAGTCGAAAGAGGAAATAGAAGACGGCCGTAAAGGCAAGGTAGCCAACCACGGACGAAAGCGGCAGCGAAATTCCGCGCATTTCCGCCAGCCACGCCAGTCCGTAGTAAGCCAGGAACGCAAACGCAATGCGATCCCGCAGCGTAGTCCGCCGCATGAACACCCAAAGACGTGTAGGAGAAATTCGGTTCACGGTAGCCGGCGGCGAGGGGCGCCCTTCCCAACCATCTGCACACCTAGATTGTGTGCAATTGCGATCTCAAAGATCAAGCTGCCAGTTTTTCCCCACCCGGCAGCTCAGAGAAATCTATATCGCCGATCTGTCGTTCTGCTGCACGCGGCTGTGCTTGCGGCTGTACGCGAAATAAATCACCAGACCAATGCCCAGCCAAATGATCAGCCGCGCCCAGTTGATCCAGCCGAGCTTGTACATCATGTAGCCGTTGCAGAGGATGCCCAGCAGAGGGACAACTGGCACCCACGGCGTGCGGAAGGGCCGCGTCTGGCTCGCATTTGTCTTGCGCAGAACTAGAATTGATGCGCAGACGATAACGAAGGCAAGCAGAGTACCGATATTCACCATCCGGCCGATATCGGCGATCGGAATCGTGCTCCCAACCGCCGCCGCCAGAAGACCCACAAGAATCGTGTTCTTGTACGGTGTCCGGAACTTGGGATGAATGGCCGCAAAAAACTTGCGCGGTAGCAAGCCATCATTGGCCATAGAATAAAGCACTCGTGTCTGTCCCAGCAGCATGACCAGCATCACGCTGGTCAGTCCTGCCAATGCGCCTGCAGTAATCAAGTAAGAGGCCTTGGTCAATCCTCGGTCGAGGAAAGCAACCGCCAGTGGCGCTTCGATGTTGATCTCTCTCCAGGGAACCAAGCCGGTCAGAACGGCGGCCACTAATATGTACAGGATAGTGCAGACCGCCAGGGAGGCGATGATACCGATGGGCAGATCGCGCTGTGGATTTTTCGCCTCTTGCGCCGTAGTCGAAACGGCATCGAAGCCGATGTACGCGAAAAAGATGTAAGCCGCTCCAGCCCCGATTCCGGAGAAGCCCATGGGCGCGAAAGTGGACCAGTCGTGACCCCAGTTGTCGGGATTCACATAACGCATCCCTAACAGAATTATAAAGAGCACAACTCCCACTTTGATGGCGACTATCCCGGAGTTGAAGGTGGCACTTTCCTTTATCCCAATTACCAAGATTGTGGTGATCACCAGCGCGATGCAGAATGCCGGCAGGTTGAAGCCGATCTCCATTCCGAATAAACGCGGCGCGTTGACCAATTCGTGCGCCCGCTGAATCAATTGCGGTGATTGCGCGCTCATAAGTTCATCGACTTTTGTCAGAAACGCATTTGTTCCTTCCAAGAGGCTCGGGTCAGCAATGTGCGCCATCTGTCGCGCCACGATCTTCTCAGCCGTGCTAAGTGCCGTCCAATGGTCGTATGCCAGCCACAGCGGCATCTTCAAATGGAAGCCATTCAAGAGCTCGATGAAGTGGTTCGACCATCCCGACGACACCGTGCTCGCCCCCATTGCGTATTCCAGCGTTAGGTCCCAGCCGATGATCCAGGCGACAAGCTCACCCAGCGCCGCATACGCATAGGTGTAGGCGCTGCCCGCCAGTGGAATCATCGCCGCGAATTCGGCATAGCACAGCCCTGCGAACGCGCATCCGGTGCCCGAGAGGACGAACGAAAGCATCAGCCCCGGCCCGGCGTAGTGCGCCCCCAGACCAGACAGGACGAATATGCCCGCGCCAATTACTGCACCGACGCCAAGTGCCGTAAGCGACATCGGTCCGAGCGTTCGCTTCAGCGTGTGCTCGCCCGTGGCTTTCGCTTCGTTCAGCAGCCAGTCCATCGGCTTCTTTGCCATCAGATTGCCCATGCGCAATCACCCTCCTCAGTATGAAGCAGCTCGTTCGAACTTTATCGCCTACACTGTTCCGCCGCGATGGGAAAGCACAAGCTTTGCAATTGAAAGATACTCTCGCACTCGCCGCACCGGATCCTCTGCGGAGATCAGATCCCGCACCACCGCCACGGAGTCAGCCCCCGCGCGGAAAGTCGCCTCGGCGGATTCTATGGTGATTCCACCAATCGCTACTAGCGGTTTCTGGGTCAGTTGACGCGCCGCGTGGAGTAGCTTCAACCCTACGACAGGGTCCGGGTTGTCTTTCGTCACCGTTGGAAAGATTGGCCCGATGGCTATATAATCCGCCGAAGTAAGGTTTGCCTCGCGCAATTGCTCGAGGTTGTGTGTCGAAACTCCTACCCAGCACGAGCCTCCGCAAATTTTTCGCGCAGCTTCCACAGGCAGATCTTCCCGGCCCATGTGCACCCCGCCCGCCCCAATCATCGCAGCAATGTCAGGCCGGTCGTTAACGATGACGCGCACGCCAGGAGGACCCAGCGCTTCCACCAGCCTTTTCGAGGCATTAAAAAGCTTGCGTGTGGAGGCTTTTTTGTCGCGGATTTGAATCAATTTGACTCCCGCCCCGGCCAAAATCCGCGCCAGCGAAGTGTCCGGCCCGCCTGCCTGGTCTGCATCGAGGATGGCATAGAGCGCTGGGAACAATCCCTGTCTCCGGGCTATTTCGCAGCCGCGACGGAAGACCGCTCAAGAAAGTGCGTATCAAAATTACCAGCCACAAAATCCGGATCCGTTAAAATCCGCTTCTGCAAGGGAATGGTGGTCTTAATCCCCTCCACAACAAAACCGCCCAGCGCGCCATGCATCCGCGCGATGGCTTCCGTCCGGTCGCGCCCATGCGCGATAATCTTTGCAATCAGCGAATCATAATACGGCGGAATCACGGCATCGGCATACGCCGCCGTGTCGACACGAATCCCCGGGCCACCTGGCACGCGAAACGCGGTGATGCGCCCTGCCGAGGGAGTAAATGTCACCGGATCTTCCGCGTTGATCCGGCATTCAATCGCGTGGCCGCGAAACTCCACCGGCCCCACCACATCGGCCAGATTTTCCCCGGCTGCAACTCGAATTTGAGACTTCACGAGATCTATGCCGGTCACCATTTCCGTCACGGGATGCTCCACCTGAATGCGCGCGTTCATCTCGATGAAATAAAGCTTGCCGGACTCCTCGCGCAGAAATTCCACAGTCCCGGCGCTCGAATAGCCGATTTTCTGCAGTCCCTTCACCACTTGGTCGCCAATCTTCTTCCTCGTCTTCGCATCCATAACTGTCGAAGGCGATTCTTCCAGTAACTTCTGATGGCGGCGCTGGATCGAGCATTCGCGCTCCCCCAGATGCATCACGTTGCCATGCCGGTCGCCCAACACCTGGAATTCGATGTGCCTTGGCCGCTCGATCAGTTTTTCGATGTAAACATTCGGGCTGCCGAAGGCCTGCTCCGCTTCGCTTCGCGCGGTCTGAAACGCGGAAAGAAGTTCGCCCTGCTCCCGCACCACGCGCATGCCCCGCCCGCCACCGCCCTCCGCCGCTTTCACAATCAGCGGGTATCCAATTTCCGCGGCAACCTTCCGGGCCGCTTCTTCGTCCGGCACGATCCCTGAACTGCCGGGAATAATAGGAACGCCCGCCGCCGCCATTTCCTGCCGCGCTTTGTCTTTCTCCCCCATCAGGCGGATGGAATCGGGTGTAGGCCCAATGAAAGTGATGTGCGAGGCCTCGCACACCTCCGCGAAATTTGCGTTCTCGGAAAGGAAGCCATAGCCGGGATGGATCGCGTCCACATTCGCGATTTCAGCGGCGCTGATCACCGAGGGGATGTTCAGGTAGCTTTCGCTGCTGCGCGGCGGGCCTATACAAATCGCTTCATCGGCAAATCGCACGTGCAGTGCGTTGCGGTCAGCTTCCGAATAGATGGCAACGGTGCGAACGCCAAGCTCTTTGCAAGCGGTCAGGATTCGCAGCGCGATTTCGCCGCGGTTGGCGATCAGAATTTTTCGGAACATTTCGCTCGGAGCAAGAGGATTTACTTCTTCCGGTGCGGGTGGATGCCAAACAGCGGCTCACCGTATTCCACCGGCTGGCCATTCTCTACAAATATCCGCACCACTTCTCCCGCCACGTCCGATTCGATCTCGTTCATCAACTTCATGGCTTCGATGATGCAAAGCACCTGCCCGCTTTCCACGTGCGCTCCCACTGTCACAAACGGTTCGGACCCGGGACTCGCAGACGCGTAGTACGTTCCCACAATGGGAGATTTCACTACGTGCAGGTCTTCTGAACGCCCGGCATCCGCAACCGCTTCCCGCGTGGCAGCAGGAGCGGTCCCGGCGGGCGCCGTCTGCTGCGTGGGGCCGCTACCTGCCACATGAATTTCGGGAGCTGAAAAGGCCCGGAATCCGCCGTGCGAGTGCGTGGAAGGCTTCTTCAACCGAATGCGGAGACCGTCGCGTTCGTACTCGAATTCTTCCAGCCCATGCTTATCCATGAAGGCCAGCAACCGCTCGACCTCCGCCAAGTCCACCCCGCGGGTTTGCTTCCCTGCGGGTGGTAGTGGGTTCATCTTCTTCGTCATTTACAGTTCGAGAAATTCTCGCGGCGCATTCGTCAAATTCACTGCGCCAGTCGGTGTGATCACCACGTCGTCTTCGATGCGGATCCCGCCCAGCCCCTCTACATATACCCCAGGCTCTACGGTGACTACCATTCCTTCTTCCAGCAATGTTTTTTCGCTCCGGCCCAACCTCGGCATTTCGTGGATTTCCAGACCCAGACCGTGGCCGGTGCTATGCGTGAAATACTTTGCCAGACCATAGCCCTTCAACACTCGCCGCGCCGCAGAATCCACCTCACCAGCTGTCGCGCCGGGCCTGATGGCACTTCTGGCTGCTTCCTGGGCTTCTAGGACGGCGCGATACAGCCGCCGCACCCTCGCAGTGGCACGTCCCAGGAAGACGGTGCGAGTCAAATCGCTGCAGTAGCCGCGCAGTATAGCACCCTGGTCCAGGACGACCAACTCGTTTTTCCTGAGTGGTTTGGACATGGGACGGGCATGCGCCATTGCCGACCGCGTCCCCGAAGCCACGATAGTTTCAAACGATGTACCGTTGCCCCCGGCTCGCTTGATGGCATATTCGATCTCAGCTGCCAGGCTGAGCTCGGTAACCCCGGGTTTGATGAAATGAATCACCCCAGTTAAGACCTTGCTGATCAGCATTGCCGCTTCCCGCATGACGGCCAATTCCGACGCATCCTTCACGGCCCGTAGCCGCTCGATTGCGTCGCCCCCGTCCACCCATCGAACCCGGCTACCCCCTGCTTCCTCCAAGGCCACTTTCTGCGCCACTGTCACCTGAGCGGGACAGTAAGCCACGCGCCTGCGGCCGCGACGCGCCCGCAAGTCGCTCCCCAGCGCATGAATCAGACCGCGCTTCGCGATTATCACGCGCGCGCCGACGACCTCCTCACGGGCCCGGAACAAGTACCGGCTGTCGGTGTAAATCGTACTCCCAGACGATTCCACCAGCAGCAGTGCCGCACTGCCCGTGAAGCCGCACAGGTACTGGACGTTCGGGAGATGGGAGACCAGGAAAGCGTCGGCTCCAAGGCGTGAAAAACAAAGCCGGAGCCGATCTAATCGGCTCCGGCTTGAAACTTCATGAATCTTATTTCGCACCACTTGTGGCCGTCGGCCCTCAGCTACCCTGTCTGTGACCCCTAGATTGGCAGGATTCGCGGCGTCAGGAAAAACAGTAATTCCTGTGAGCTCGAGCTGACCGTCGTGTGCTTGAACAGGTTGCCCACCGCGGGCAGGCTGCCGAAGAACGGAACCTGATCCACATGGGTTTGCTGATTCGAGACGATGATTCCGCCGATGACAACCGTGCCGCCGTCGGCGATCAACACCTTGGTCTCTGCTGCCTGGGTATCGATGGCAGGAATACCCTGGACGCGCGGAATGGCCTGGTCTATCTGGTCGTTCGTCACCACCACGTCCATGAAAATGGTCCCATCGGCAGTGATCTGTGGCGTGACTTCGAGCTGCAATACCGCATCCACAAACTGAACGGAAACCGTGTTGTTCACGATGGTCTGCACAGGGATCTTAGTACCCTGCTTGACCGTCGCTTTCTGGTTGTTTTGGGTAATCACTTTGGGCTTTGAGAGCAGTTTGCCTACGCCTCGCTGTTCCGCAGCAGTGATGATGAAATCGAGGGCGAAGTTCTTGGCGGCAAATGAATAGCTGATGCCGCTGGTGGGGCTGCCCACGCCCAGGTTTGAAACCAGCGGTATCGCACCACTGGTGGCTGTCGCGCCGCCCGATCCGACGATCACTGGAGGAGCAGGCAGTGGCGGGAAGTTCCGGGTGACTGGGCTTGTGCCTACTGCGCTCGTGCCACTCAGGACGCTTCCGATCCCGTTGAAGGCTGTAGCAGCGCCAAACTGGGTGCCAATTTCACTCGAGAAGTTCCGATTCGCCGCCACCACCCGCGCTTCGATTTCCACCTGCTGAGATTTGCGGTCGAGTTGGCGGATCAGGTTATCGAGGATAGGCAGGACGCTCGGAATGTCCCGAATGATCAGCGTGTTCGATCGGGCGTCGGCCAGGATATCGCCGCGTGAAGAGAGGAACTTCTTCAGCGTATTGGTCATATCGCTGGCTTTGGCGTAGCTCAGCACGCGCGTCGTAGTCACCGCGTCCACGGCTTCGGCTTGCGCCTTCGCCAGGTCGCGGTTATCTACGGCTTCCTTCTTCAGAGTGTCCTTCGTTGCCACGCGCAGAACATTGCCGTCCAACTGTTTATCCAGGCTGTTGTTCCTAAGAACGATGTCCAGCGCCTGGTCCCACGGTACGTCGTCGAGAACGATCGTGAGGTTCCCCCTCACCGCTGGGTCTATGACAACGTTCAGCCCGCTGATCTCATGGATCAGCCGGAAGAAGTCTCGCAGGTCAACGTCCTTCAGGTTCACCGAAATCGGCTCGCCCGAGTACTTTCCGGACGGCGCTGGTGCAGGAGCCTGCCCGTTCACAAGCGGATGCGGCGTCTCTTTCGCAGCGGCTGGTTGAGGCGCGGCAGCCGTGGGCGCTTCCACCACAGGGGCCGGGGCAGTTGACTTTGATTCCGTCTCGGCCGCTGGACGCGCCAGCATGGCACTCATCTGGGTCAATGCCGCAGGAAGCACAGCAACGGGTGCCGGAATGCTGGCCGGCGTGGCCCAAGCCGTCTCCACAGGCGCCGTTGGCTCCGCTTCCGTATTGGTGGTCGTCAGATGCGAAGGCGGCTCGGAGGGCGTCGATTTCACAGCCCCGCCCTTCGCGGCCGTCTTCGGCGCAAACGCCACGGTCACGGAGTTGCCTGCCGCGTTGATGTTGTAGCGCGCGGGTTCGCGCAGATCGATTACGATCCGCGAAACTTCCGGGCTGAACTGTGCCAGCCGGATTTCACGCACGGGATCAAGATTGCTGGCGATCTGTTTCTCCGAAGTCCTCAAATGCGATCCGGCAAAATCCAGCACCAGCCGCTCCGGATTCTGCAAGCGTGTCGCGTGATAGCTCAGGTGCCCCGAGCCGATCACACTCACTTCCGTCTGTTCGCCATTTTGAGCAAGCTTCACCTGATTGATGGATTCGAATGTTGTCCCGGGCGTCTTGGTGCTCGTCGATTTGGCTGTCGCCGGCGTGATTTTTGGAGCAGCTGTGAATTTTTCAGAACCTGCTGCTGTAGCGGACGTGTGCGACACGAGCACCGTCAAATCCTGCAAATCTTTCCGCTCAAGGCGCGGTTCCACGCCCTGGTTCAGCAAAATCTCCAGGCGGACCACCGGCTTCTGCCCCGACGCGTAGCTGATCAAGCGATAGCTCTTGATCAAATCGGAAGCCACCACGCGTGCGCCGGCCTGGTCTCCTGCCGTCACTCCGCTCAGGTCGAGCACATAGAGGCTCTCGCTGGGGCGATAGGTGGTGTATTCGAACGCGCCGTTGGCCTGTGCTTCCAGCCGCACGGTCCCGTCCTTCACCACCGCTTTCACATGCACCACCGGCCCGTCATTCGCCGCCAGTGCTCCACTCGTCAGAATCAGGCTGGCCGCTACCAGCGCCGTCAGCCCGCACGCCCGCCACATGATCCTCATTGCTGCTCTCCTGCACTCGGATAAATTCGTTTCGTCACGATTCGTTCCACCGGTTTACCGAACGCATCTTTTGAGTTTTCCTTGAATGTCACGCCATCCAGCCCGATCCTCTGCACTTCGCCGTCGTACAACCGGTCACCTTCTCGGATGAAGTACACGCGCTGCTCTGGATTCGAAACCACCGCGATCATCCCGCTTGGCATTTTCACAGCCCCATCCACGTGCACGCTGGCGATAATCAAGCCCGCTTTCCCCGGCGGCAACGGTCCATGTGCTGACTGCCTCTCATTGACAAGCGGCTCAAACGGATCGCGTTTGGCTACCAGCGGCTCCACTTTTCCCGCCACGGGAGCTCCGCCCGCATTCGGCTGCGGAGCCGTCGCCGCAGGTGCAGCCTTTGCGGCAGCCTTCTTGCCTTTGCCCCCCGCCTTCTTGGCCGGCTTGTCCTGCGCACCTGCCCAGGTGACGAGGCACAGTGACATTGCCAGCACTGCCATCATTCTTGCGGATGTCTTTGCCAGTGTCATCGTCATCGCCCTACCGTTTTGCCGCCGCGGCAACAGGAGTTGTAGCCGCTGGATGTTCTGCCGCTTGCGTAAAGAAGGTTGTTATCGTGAATGTTCCGGTCACCGAGGTTCCCGGCGTCATGTGGAAATTGCTG
>Ga0307469_10000800_pt1 | contig 11495 bp, 10 predicted proteins | sample atmos_gasesAM2C__FD_203084 | JGI IMG/M metagenome (GOLD analysis project Ga0307469, IMG submission 203084) | Hardwood forest soil microbial communities from Morgan-Monroe State Forest, Indiana, United States - atmos_gasesAM2C_515 | ecosystem: Environmental > Terrestrial > Soil > Temperate...
GACGACGTCGGCGTCCTTCAGGATGACCTCGGCCAAGGCCTGCTGCCGCTCCGACATCGCCGCGAAGGAGACCGAGGGCGGCGCCTCGGTGATGCCCTGGATCAGGCCGGTATCCTGAACCGGGAAGAATCCCTTGGGTATCGCGATATAGAGAATGACGGTGAGCGCCAAGGTGGCCACCGCCACCGAGAGCGTCAGCGGCTGGTGGTCCAAAACCCAGTTGAGCGCGCGATCGTAGGCGCGGACCAGCGCATCGAACCACTCGCGGTTCTTGCGCTCGAACATGGTCTCCTTGGCCTCGTCATGCCGGCGCAGCAGCTTTGCGCACGCCATCGGCACCAAGGTCAGCGACACCACGGCCGAGATCAGGATGGTGACCGAGAGAGTGATGGCGAACTCGCGGAACAGGCGGCCGACGACGTCGCCCATGAACAGCAGCGGGATCAGCACCGCGATCAGCGAGATCGTCAGCGAGACGATCGTGAAACCGATCTGCTCCGAGCCCTTGAGCGCCGCTTTCAGCGGTGGGTCGCCTTCCTCCAGATAGCGGGCGATGTTCTCGATCATCACGATGGCGTCATCGACCACGAAGCCGGTGGCGATGGTGAGCGCCATCAGCGAGAGATTGTTGATGCTGAAGCCCAACAGGTACATGGCGCCGAAGGTGCCGATGAGCGACAGCGGCACCGACAGGCTCGGAATGATGGTCGCCCGCAGATTGCGCAGGAACATGAAGATCACGAGCACCACAAGCGCGACAGCAAGCGCCAGCTCGAACTCCACGTCCGCCACCGACGCGCGGATCGTCGTGGTCCGGTCGGTGAGCACGGCCACGTCGATCGCCGAGGGGAGCGAGCCCTGCAACTGCGGAAGCAGAGCCTTGATGCCGTCGACGACGCCGATGACGTTCGCGCCGGGCTGCCGCTGGATATTGAGGATCACCGCGGGGACCAGGTCGCTCCAGGCGGCAAGGCGCGAATTCTGCGAGCCGTCCACAACGTCCGCCACGTCCGAGAGATGCACGGGAGCGCCGTTCTTGTAGGCGACCACGAGACCTCGGTAATCCTCGGCGTTGTGCAGCTGGTCGTTGGCGTTGATGGTGTAGGCGCGCGAGGGTCCGTCGAAATTGCCCTTGGGCGTGTTGACATTGGCATTGGCGACGGTGGTGCGGAGATCGTCGATGTTGAGGCCGTAGGCGGCGAGCGCCAGGGGATTAGCCTGGATGCGCACCGCGGGGCGCTGGCCGCCGCTGATGCTGACGAGCCCGACGCCCGGAAGCTGGGATATCTTCTGCGCGAGACGAGTGTCGGCGACGTCCTCGATCTGTGGCAGTGGCATGGTCTTGGACGTGAGCGCGAGGGTCAGGATCGGCGCGTCCGCCGGGTTCACCTTGGCGTAAATCGGCGGCGCCGGCAGATCGGACGGCAGCAGGTTGCCGGCTGCGTTGATCGCGGCTTGAACTTCCTGCTCGGCGACGTCGAGGCTGATGGCCAGGCTGAACTGCAGCGTGATCACCGAGGCGCCGGCGGAGCTGCTCGAGGACATTTGGTTCAGGCTCGGCATCTGGCCGAACTGGACCTCGAGCGGAGCCGTCACCGACGTCGTCATCACGTCGGGGCTGGCGCCCGGATAGAAGGTCTGCACCTGGATGGTGGGGTAGTCCACCTCGGGGAGGGCCGAGAGCGGCAGGAAGCGGAAGGCGAGCCCGCCCACCAGCAGGATCGCCACCATCAGCAGCGTGGTGGCGACCGGCCGCAGGACGAACGGACGGGAGGGGCTCACGACAAATGCCCGCTCATCGGCGACGACGTCGCGGCTTCGTCATTGCCTGTTCCCGCCGGAGCCACCCGCGCCAGTCCCGCGGCCACCGCGAGATCCCCGCTGCTGGGCGGGCGTGCTCGGCTGCGCCGGCGTGGCACCTCCTGGCGCGGCCGTGGGCGTTGCGGCGGCGCCGCTCGAGGCCTCGCGCAGCGCGATCTTGGCGCCATCTTTGAGCTTGTCGGCGCCATCGACGACGACGCGGTCGCCGACCGAGAGGCCGGAGCGCACCGAGACCTTCTCGCCTTCGGGGGGGCCCAGCTTGATCGGCTGCACCGTCACCGTATCGTCTGGCTTGACCAGATAGACGAAGGTGCCGGGCGCGCCTCTCTGCACGGCGGCGGTCGGAATCACCGTCTCATCGTGGAGCGTCTCGACCCGGAGCTGGACGTTGACGAACTGGTTGGGGAACAGGGCGCTGTCGGCGTTGTCGAATTGCGCCTTCAACTTCAGCGTGCCCGTGGTCGTGTCGATCTGGTTGTCCACGGTCGCAAGCTTGCCGGTGGCGAGCTTGGTGGTCTGGCTGCGGTCGTAGGCCACGGCCTGCAGAGTGGCGCCCGCGTTGAGCTGCTTCATCACGGCCGGCACGCTGTCCTCCGGCAGCGTGAAGACCACTGTGATCGGCTGCAGCTGGGTCAGCACGACGATGCCATTGGCGTCGTTCGCCTGCACGTAATTACCCGCATCCACCTGGCGCAGGCCGACGCGGCCGCTGACGGGAGCGATGACGTGACAGTAGGTGATGTTGAGCTTGGCGGTATCGACTTGCGCCTGGTCGGAGATAACGGTCCCTTCGAGCTGGTGCACAAGGGAGTCCTGCGTGTCGAGCTGCTGCTTGGGGATCGAATCCTGCGCCACCAGCACGCGGTAGCGCTGAAGATCGAGGCGCGCATTGGCAAGCAGCGCCTGATCGCGGGCCAGCACTCCCTGTGCGTTCGCCAGCTGCTGCTCGTAGGGACGGGAATCGATCTCGGCGAGGAGATCGCCTTGCTTCACCATCTGGCCTTCTTGGAAGTCGACGCGCATCAGATAACCGCTGATCTGCGTGCGCACGGTCACGGTCGCGAGCGGCGTCACCGTGCCAAGCCCGTTCAGCTGGACGTTGATGTCGCCCTTTTCCGCGGTGGCGGCGACCACGGGCATGGGGGCGCCCGCACCCGGCCGGCCGCCGGGGGCTTGGGGCGCCGGGCGCGTGTGGACCCACCATGCGACGCCTGCGATCACCAGCACGATCACCATGAGCCAGAGCGCGCGGCGCCAGAGCGGCATCCGAACCGGGGCCGCAGGCCGCGGCCTGACCCGTTGCGCCTCTCGCGCGTCCGGCTCGGGTCTCAGATCATTCATGGAGGTGGCGCAGTCCTAGGGCGCGGACGCGCGGGCGGCCGCGCCCGCGGCAACAGAACATCGAGTCCGAATGAGATCATAACTGGAAATTTATCAGCCTCTCGGCGCGCCCCGCGGTGCCTCCCGATGCGACGGATCGGCCGCTTCTCCATGCCATATAGTAGAAGCCTTTAAGCCGCCAAGGAACACTTCTGGGACGAGCGAAAGGCGACCGACCCGCTCACTTGGTCATAGGCGGGCCCGGCCCTCGGCATCCCCCATTGGGACCTCTGAATGCCGGTGCGCTTGAGGGCCGTTGCCGGCTCGGGCAAGATTCCGCCAAGAACGAACCCTGGGGGCAAACCATGAAAATCTCGGCGTGGTTGACGGCGAGCTTGGCGCTGGCGGCGGTTGCGGGTCCAACAAGCGCACCCGTTGCAGCGGACGAGCCGCCGATCACCATCGGGCTGGAGCTGGGACTTTCTCCGCCTGCCGATCCGGGCTTGGGCCAGCTCTGCCGGCGCGGCGCAGAGCTCGGCGTCGAGTATGTGAACGCCACGATGGGTGGCGTCCTCGGCCGCAAGGTCCAGATCTCCGTGCAGGACACCCAGGCCAAGAACGAAGCCGGGGTCGCGGCCTATCGCCGCCTGGTCACGGAGGAGAAGGCGGTCGCGGTCACCGGCTTCGCCTACAGCTCCGAGAACATCGCGGTCAACGAAGTGGCCAAGGAGCTCGGCGTCCCCACCATCGGCAGCCAAAGCGGCGCCGCCGACATCACGGCCAAGCATTACGACGTGGCGTTCCGCACCCATGCCATCGATCCGCTGCGCGCCGAGACCTGGCTCGGTTGGATCAAGAAGATGAACTACAAAAAAGTCTCGATCATCGCGGTGACGACCGATTACGGCATCGGATTGATCACGGAGACCGAAAATCAAAACAAGACGAAGAACCTCGGCCTCGAGATCCAGTCCCTCACCTACGATCAATCGGTCACGGACCTGACGTCTCAGCTCCTCCAGGTGAAGGCGTTCAAGCCGGACGTGATCATCAACATCGGCGTCGGGCAGATGCTCGACCTGATGGTCGATCAGGCCACGACGATCGGCCTGCTGCCGGGCACGCCGATGCTGATTTCATACGATTCGCCGGTCCGGCCGCAGTGGTGGCAAATCCATCCGAAGAACGGCGAGGTATTTTTCATCGCGTATTACTCGCCCCAACAGAAACTCTCGGAGCTCGGCGCCTGGTATGCCAAGCAATATCAGGAAAAATTCAAGGACCAGCCGGTCTACTCCGATCTCAACTGCTTCGGCGACATCGTGATCACCGCCCAGGCGATCGCGCAGGCGAAGAGCGCGGACCCGAAGGCGATCGCCAAGACGCTGGAGACCGGCAAATTCACGGGCTGGGCCGCCGGCGACGTCACGTTTCCCCGCGCCGACGGCGTGTTCTGGCACAACTGGTCGCCGCCCATGCTGATCCTGCACTACACCAGGCCCAACCAGGACTGGCGGGAGGCGGAGGTCGCCTACTCGCAGGCGAAGTAGGCGATCAGCTGCTGACGGCTTTGGCGCCGGCCTCGGCGCAGAGGTGGTCCTCCTCGCCGAGCGCGCCGCCGCAGCCGATGCCGCCCACCAGCACGCCCTCGCGCGCGATCGGGTAGCCGCCGGGACCCACGATCATGCCGAGCCGCTCGCCGACGCCGGTCCAGAAGGCCGCGTCCTCGCGCGCGTTCGGGACATAGTCCTTGGTCGGGCGGCGGAAACCCGCGGCCATGGCGGCCTTACCCTTGGCGGTCTCGAAGGTGATGAAGCTGCAGGTGTCGCCGCGCGAAAAGAACACGAGATTGCCGGACTCGTCGACCACGGCGACGCTGATGGTTTGGCCGAACTCGCGGGCCTTCGCCTGCGCCGCCTCGACGGCGCGGCGCGCGAGCTCGCTGTTCATGGCGCGAAGCGGCACCTTCGCGCGCGGATCGGCGGCGGCCATGCGCTACTCCGCCGCCTGCGCGCTCGGCCGCGCGAGGTATTTATTGTAGAGGCCGTCGAGATAGAGCCGGCGCATCATCGTCGCCTCCTTGACAAGGCGCAGGCAGTTCACGCGCAGCTCCGGCGTGTTCGCATATTTGTCGACGATCTCGAAGCCGCGCTCGCCGTGCTCGGTGTCGGCGAGGATGTGCAGGCGGAAGAACACGACTTCCTCCTCGGTGAAGCCGTATTTCTCCAAGAGCGGCGGCGTGGTCTTGCTGTAGATCTGCGGCACCTGGGATTCGAGGCCGATCAGGATCGAGGCGATCGCCTCGACGAAATGCCGCCGGCTCTGGTGGAAGCACCACGCCTGAAGTCCGAGGGTCTCCGGCAATACCTCGCCGTTGAGCTGCGCATCGGCGACGGCGCGCCGGTCCATGCCGCAATGCTCGGCGAAATCCAGCAACAGCTTGGCGTGCTTCACCGCGGCGAAGCCGGACTGGCCGGTGACGCCCTCTTCCTCGCACATGTTCTCCAGCAGGAACTCGCGGACGTCCTCATGCGGGCAGCTGCCGAACATCGTGCCGAGCCACTCCGCGGCGTGGCTTACGAAGTGGTAATGCTGCTTCACCCACTCGCCGAGCAGGCGCTTGTTGAGCGCGCCCGAGACCCATGCCTCGCTCCAGGGATGCACGCTCGAATGCTTGCGCTGAACCGCCGCTTCGAGCGCGGTGCGGAATTCGCTCCTCGCCATCGCCGTCTCTCCTTGTCATGCCGCCACGAGCGTCCGCCCGCTGTCAGGACTAGCGGCTCACCCGGCCATCGCCTCCTCGAGCGAGCGCTCCAGGAGCGTCAGCCCCTCCTCAACGATCTTGTCGGAGGCCGTGAGCGGCACCAGGAAACGCGCCACGTTCCCATAGACGCCGCAGGTGAGCAGGATGAGCCCGTTCTTCAGGCTCTTCTCGGCGAGGCGCTTGGTAAGCGCCGCCGCCGGCTTCTTGGTGGTGCGGTCCTCCACCAGCTCGATCGCGACCATGCCGCCGAGGCCGCGCACCTCGCCGATGCAGGGAAAGCGGTTCGTGGCGGCGAGCTCGTTCATCCGCCGCATGATGCGCTCGCCGATCTTGGTGCTGCGCTCGAGCAGGTTCTCCTCCTCGAATACCTCCAGAACCGCGAGCGCGCCCGCGCAAGCGACGGGATTGCCGGCGTAGGTGCCGCCGAGCCCGCCGGGATCGACGGCATCCATCACTGCCGCGCGTCCGGTCACCGCCGAGAGCGGCATGCCGCCCGCGAGGCTCTTCGCCATGGTGATGAGATCGGGCGCCACGCCCGCGTGCTCGATCGCGAACATCTTGCCCGTGCGCCCGAACCCGCACTGGATCTCGTCGACGATCAGCAGGATGCCGTGCTGGTCGCACAGCTTGCGCAGCTCGCGCAGGAAATCGAAGGGCGCGATGTAGAACCCGCCCTCGCCCTGTACCGGCTCGATCACCATGGCGGCGACCCGGCCTGGCTCGACATCGGCCTTGAACAGGAACTCGAGCGCGCGCAACGAGTCCTCGGCGGAAACGTCGTGGAACTTGTTCGGATAGGGGACGTGATAGACCTCGCCCGGAAACGGTCCGAAGCCGCGCTTATAGGGATCGACCTTGCCGGTGAGCGCCATGGTCATGAGAGTGCGGCCGTGGAAGCCGCCCACGAAGGAGATCACCGCGGGACGCTTGGTGGCGTTGCGCGCGATCTTGACGGCGTTCTCGATCGCCTCGGCACCCGTCGTGAGGAAGATCGTCTTGTTCGGCCCCTTGCTGGGTGCCAGCCTGTTGAGCTTCTCGGCGAGCGCGATATAGGGCTCGTAAGGCGTCACCTGGAAGCAGGGATGCGTGAAGCGCTCGAGCTGCGCTTCGATCGCCTTCATGACCCTGGGATGGCGGTGGCCGGTATTGAGCACCGCGATGCCGCCGGCGAAATCGATGTAGCGCTTGCCCTCGACGTCCCAGAGCTCGGCATTCTCCGCGCGGGCTGCGAACACGGCGGTAGCGCTCGCCACCCCCCGCGGCACGGCATTATTGCGGCGCTCCAGGAGCTCGCTGTTCGTCGACATGGCCTCACCCCTCTTGCTTGCGTCCGTCAGCACCGTATAGGTAACCCGAGCCCGCCACGCTTGCCAACCCGTCGCCCCGGAAACCGCCCATGCCCACCCGCATCTTCATCACCTCGCCGCTGGAGCCCGAGCACGTCGAGCGGATCCGCGCCGTCGATCGCGCAAGGGTCGATGTCGCCTATGCGCCCGACCTGCTGCCGCCGACGCGCTACATCGGGGATCACGTGGGCGCCCCCTTCCAGCGCACGCAGCAGCAGCAGAGACGCTGGCACGAGGAGCTGGGAGCCGCGGAGGTGATGTGGGACGTGCCGCGGAATGTCGAGGAGCTTGCGCTGACGCGCCGGCTGCGCTGGGTGCAGATGACCAGCACCGGCGTCGGTCAGCTCATGAAAAATCTGGGGCTGCGATCAGACGTGCTGGTGACCACCGCGCGGGGTGTGCATGCGGCGCCATTGGCCGAGTTCGTGTTCATGGTGCTGCTGGCGTACTGGCGCGGTCTCGGCCATCTCCAGGCGGAGCAGCGGGCGCACCGCTGGACCCGCTACTGCGGCGAGGGCGTCGCGGGGCGCCGGATCGCCGTGATCGGCGCCGGCGATCTCGCCCGCGGCTTGGCAGAACGGGCGCGGGTCTTCGAGATGACCACGGTCGCGATCGCCCGTGATACGGGGAAGACCCGGGCGCACGATGGGCTCTTCGACGAGATCCGGCCGCGCCGCGACCTTCACGCCGTGCTCGCGAGTGCGGACGCGGTGGTCGTCACGGTCCCCCATACGCCGGAGACCGGGGGCATGATCGACCGCGCCGCCTTCGCAGCCATGAAGCCGGGCGCTGTGTTCGTCAATATCGCGCGCGGCCAGGTGATCGACGAGGCGGCGCTCCTCGATGGGCTGCGCGGCGGCCGGATCGGATTCGCTGCGCTCGACGTCGCCAGCACCGAGCCGCTGCCGGCGGAGAGCCCGTTCTGGGACCTGCCGAACGTGCTGATCAGCCCGCACTCCGCCAGCACCGTCGTGGGCGAGAACGCGAAGATCGTGGAGATCTTCTGCTGGAACCTGCGCTGCTGGCTCGACGGGCGGCTGGGCGAGATGCGCAACGTGCTCGACAAAGAGCGGATGTATTAGAGCGGTGCCCATGGTGCACAAGAGCTCCGCTGCACAACCCAAGGCGTCCGCGCGCGATCCGTTGTTGCAGCCCTTCCAGATCAAATGGCTCACGCCCAAGAACCGGCCGCCCTGATGTGCTAGGTCACGCACCTCGGCGCCGCGGCGAGCCTTATGCGTCGAATTGGCTGCCGACCATCGCGCCCTTGCCGATCCGCCGGCACAGACGAGTTCGATTGCCGGCTCGGAGCACGCCAAGGCTTGAGCGTGGCCTCACCGAAAGCTCGGAGGAGCAGATGGTGTTCGCCTCGATGACCAGCTCAGCCGCGTCTTGCCTTCTTCCTGCCGTTAGTCCTAGTTGCCCGCTTTCTGCCGGTGGTCCTGGTTGCCCGCATGGCGGACCTGGATTTGGCGCTCGCGCGCTTGCGGGCGGCTGCAGCACCGTAGAGCGCCCGGTCCGCCGACCGGACGGCTGTCCGCGCTGTGCGGATCACGACGCGGGTCGCGGCGATGGCGGCATGTCCGATGGCATCTCCCGCCGCCGATGTGAGCGACCTCGTCCTCGCGGAAGACCGCTTAGAGCTTCGTCTCATGGTGAGAGTGCCTGTCGATTAGGGCGCGCCGCACCCGATAGCAGGGCGCGGCGACCCTTAAACGCAATACCCCGTCAAGAGTTCCCGTCCGAATTGGCGCGGCTCTCCGGTCCTGGGCCGCTCGGGTCCTCCTGCAAATTTGGACGCGACTAGGGAGCCGGCCCTGCCGGAACGGAAGTCGGTGGCGCGGGTTGACGGCCTCAAGCCTAATGCTCGCCAGCATAGGGAGAGACCCCGAATGAGATGCCTCCTATTCGCCACTGCAGCCATAGCGGTACTGGCAGCCGTGCCTGCCTTGGCGCAAACCATGGGTACCAACCCAAGCGTCACCGCGCCGACAGCCAAAAGTTCTCCGTGCATGAGCAAGGGCGCTCCGCCCACCCCCAACATCGACCGGTCCGGCACCGGATCGGGCGGCAGCAAGACGGGCACTACGTCCTCCTCGGGGGGCACCGCGGGAACCTCGGCGTTGAGCAACTCGGGCAGCGCGAACGCGCCCCATACCGCAAGCAACGGCGCGGCCTGCTGATGGTCCGACGCGACATGCGGCCTCGCCCAACCCGGCCGCATGTGCCAAAAAAGTTGCTGTAATTCCCGGCGTCGCCGTGGTGACTGGGCTCACCGAGAACGGCCGACGCAGCAACGTTTCGACGATTTCATCCGGCCGAAATCCGGGCGACAGGATGGTGACAACATCATTTCCCAGTGCGCCTGAGGCGCGAAGGCGCGCCACACCCGATATGTGATCTCGCGCCCTCTACCGCCAGTTACGCACAAGGAGCCCGCTTTGGCCGCGAACCCTGTCCATCTCCCACCGCGTAGCTTCGCTTGGCCCTTGGCGGCACTGACCGCTCTCGGTGTCTTCGCTATCTGTGCCTGGGGCGTCGAGGGCGCAACTCCGGCCTCACGGCAAGCAGACTCGGGCGAGCTCGGCGTCATCTCGGACGTGATGAGCCGGGTGGAGCAGAATTACGTAACCCCGGTCGGCCGTGGGCAGCTCGTCGACAAGGCCCTGAAGGGCATGCTGAACGGTCTCGACCCTCATTCCGACTATATGAACCCTGTGGAATACCAGCGCTTGAAGAGCGACATGGCCGGCAAATTCGCCGGCCTTGGCATGCAAATCACGGAGCAAGACGGCGTGCCCCAGGTGCTGGCGCCAATCGATGACACGCCCGCGGCGAGGGCCGGAATCGATCCCGGCGATCGCATCGTCAAGATCGACGGTCAGCCGACCGGGGGCATGGCTCTCGACGACGTAGTAACCCGTTTGCGCGGGGACGCCGGCTCCAAAGTGACGCTGACGCTCGAGCGCGCCGACCACCCGCCGCTCGAAATGACCTTGACCCGGGCGATCATCGCGGTCCGCTCGGTCAAATCGGCGCTCCAGCCCGGCAGCATCGGCTATGCGCGCATCTCCAGCTTCGGAGACAACACGCAGGACGAATTGAAGTCGGCGATCACCCAGCTGAAACGGCAAGCGGGCGGCCGTCTCAACGGCTTCATCCTCGATTTGCGCAACGATCCCGGCGGCGAGCTCAACGCGGCCGTCGACGTAGCCGGGGATTTCCTCGACCGTGGGACGGTCGTCACGACCCGGGCGCGCACGAAAGGCGAGGGTCATGTCTATTCCCCCTCCAATGCGACCGACCTCATCCGCAACGTGCCCATGGTGGTCCTGGTTGACGGAGCTTCCGCCTCGGCGTCCGAGATCGTCGCGGGAGCGCTGCAGGACCATCATCGCGCGGTGCTGATGGGCACCCGGACCTTCGGCAAGGGGTCTGTGCAGAGCATCATCCCGCTGGAAAGCGGCGGAGCGCTGCGTCTCACGACTGCGCTCTACTACACGCCCAACGGACGATCCATCCAAGGAACCGGTCTCGAGCCCGACGTGGTCGTCACCCTGCCGAAAGACCAGCAGGTGGCCAACGCGCTGGTATTCCGCGAGTCGGATTTTTCCGGGGCTTTTCAAAACCCGGGAGCGACCAGGGACAAGAACCCGCAGAACGCCAAGTCCGCCTCTGCGGGAGCCTCGGATTTCGAGCATCCCATCAAGCCCGCATTGATCGCAACACCGCAGGATGCCCAATTGAAGGCCGCGATCCAGCACCTGCAGGGCCGCACAGGATAGGCGAACCTGGAGACCCCAGATGAAACCACCCTCGATATTGCCCGCTGCCGCGCTGTCGTCGTTCTTCGCCACGGCTTGCACCGAGCCGCCGGAGCCGCCCACAGTTGTCCAGCAGAGCCCGACCATGATCGAGCTCCGGTGGTTCAATGATAGCGGGAGCTTGGACCAGGCGGCGCTGATCGCGCGGAGCCGCTGCGCAGAGTACGGCAGACAGCCGGATTTCGATTCCATATCGGTGGACGAGGACGTCTCGCTCGCGACGTTCCGCTGCCGAGAAGCGCCATAACTGCCCGAGATCAAGGCGGCGGGCACCCGCTCGCGCGCTCGGCCTCAGCCAATGGAGGCCGATATGGCAGAGATTTAACGCCCAAGTAGGGTCCGCGTAATCCCACCTCCTCTTATATGCGGATGGTCTGATGGCCCGACGTTACGTGGGCGCCTCCAATCCAACTCCGCTCC
>Ga0307469_10000801_pt1 | contig 11482 bp, 15 predicted proteins | sample atmos_gasesAM2C__FD_203084 | JGI IMG/M metagenome (GOLD analysis project Ga0307469, IMG submission 203084) | Hardwood forest soil microbial communities from Morgan-Monroe State Forest, Indiana, United States - atmos_gasesAM2C_515 | ecosystem: Environmental > Terrestrial > Soil > Temperate...
CTCAAACGGCGCAGCCCCACCTCACCCGGCCGCCGCTTGCGCGCCGACCACCCTCTCCCCCGCTTTCGCGGCGGAGAGGGGTCGCAGAATGTTTGAATGCATAGTCCCTGAGAGGCTCAGAGGCGCAGAAAACGACGCGCCCCTAAAACGCGGCGATCCCCGTCTGGGCGCGGCCGAGGATGAGGGCGTGGATGTCGTGCGTGCCCTCGTAGGTGTTGACGGCTTCGAGGTTCATCACGTGGCGGATCACGTGGTACTCGTCGGAGACGCCGTTGCCGCCGTGCATGTCGCGCGCGACCCGCGCGATATCGAGCGCCTTGCCGCAGGAGTTGCGCTTCAACATCGAGATCGCCTCGGGCGAGGCCCGGCCCTCATCCTTGAGGCGGCCGAGCCGGAGGCAGGCGGTGAGGCCGATCGCGATCTCGGTCTGCATGTCCGCGAGCTTCTTCTGGATCAGCTGGTTCGCCGCCAGCGGCTTGCCGAAGGCGCTCCTTGAGAGCACGTAGTCGCGCGCCGCGTGCCAGCAGAACTCGGCGGCGCCGAGCGCGCCCCAGGAAATGCCGTAGCGCGCGCTGTTGAGGCAGGAGAACGGGCCCTTGAGGCCGCTCACGTTCGGCAGGAGCTGCTCTTCCGGCACGAAGACATCGTCCATGACGATCTCGCCGGTGATCGATGCGCGCAGCGAGAACTTGCCCTCGATCTTGGGCGCCGAGAGCCCCGTCATGCCCTTCTCGAGGATGAAGCCGCGGACCTTGCCGTCGTCGGTCTTCGCCCAGACCACGAAGACGTCGGCGATCGGCGAATTGCTGATCCACATCTTCGAGCCCTTGAGGATGTAGCCGCCCTTGGCCTTGCGGGCGCGGCTCTTCATGCCGCCGGCGTCGGAGCCGTGGTCGGGCTCGGTCAAGCCGAAGCAGCCCACCCACTCGCCGGTCGCGAGCTTCGGCAGATATTTCTGCCGCTGCGATTCCGTGCCGAATTCGTGGATCGGATGCATCACCAAGCTCGACTGCACGGACATCGCCGAGCGATAGCCGCTGTCGACGCGCTCGATCTCGCGCGCGATCAGGCCGTAGGAGACGTAGTTGGCGCCCGCGCAGCCATAGTTGTCGATGGTCGAGCCGAGGAAGCCCAGCGCGCCCATCTCGGTCATGATCTCGCGGTCGAAATGCTCGTCGCGGAAGGCGCGCTGCACGCGCGGCATCAGCTTCTCCTGCGCATAGGCGCGGGCGCTGTCGCGCACCAGCCGCTCGTCCTCGCTGAGCTCGCTCTCCAGCAGCAGCGGGTCCTCCCAGTCGAAGCGCGGGGCCTCGCTCAGCTTGGGCTTGTCGCGGCGCGCGGCGGTGGGGGTCATGGCGGAATCCTCGTGAGCGGGAAACGTGGCAGGGTTGCGATCAGGCCGCGGCGTCCGGGACGATCGCGGTGCTCTCGATCTCGATGAGCGCGCGGTCCTCGACCAGCCCGGAGACCTCGAGCAAGGTCATGGCGGGGAAGGTGCGGCCCATGATGTCGCGCCAGGCGGCGCCGACCTCGGAAATGCGCGCGAGGTAGAGCCGCTTGTCCGTGACGTACAAGGTCATGCGGGCGACGTGCTCGGGCTTGGCGCCGGCCGCCGCCAGCACCGCTACCGTGTTGGCGAGCGCCTGGCGGAGCTGCGCAATGAAATCGTCGCTCTCGAATTGCTGCGCGGCGTTCCAGCCGACCTGGCCCGCGACCATCACGATGGTGCCGCGGCCGACCACGGCGTTGCTGTAGCCCTTGGGCCGCGCCCAGCCGGGCGGATTGATCGCGCGCACGCCGCTCATAGATTGGTCTTAGTGCGAAACCACCTCGACGGCAACGGCAGCAGCCCGATTTATCCCGTGAAAGTTGCGAACTCCGCGGGCATGGTAATCTCCAAAATCTCGCAATTCTTCGAGCACGACAACATTTCGTGGCGGATGCCCGGCGGCTGATAGACGGAGCTGCCGGCGACCAGCTCCACGCTGCCGAATCCCTCGTACCAGAATCGCGCTTTCCCCTTGAGGAGATAGACGAGCTGGAAGCCGAGTGCGTGCGTATGCTTGCCCTGGCCGCCGCGCATGGCGTCCCGCGCGCGGATCACGTGGGCGCCGAAGCGGCCCTTGGTCGCGCGGTCGATGGCCAGGTTGCGATAGAGAAAATAAGGCCTGAGCCCGTCGGGCCGGAAATCCTTGTCGGCGGGATGGGACACCACCACCGGACCTCGCTTGCCTGCGGCACGAGCGGTGCCGGACCTCATGGGCTTGCGCGCAGCCTGCTTCGGCATGGAAGCCTCCCCTTCGGATCCTTCGTCGATGCCGTTATCCTAGCAGCGGGCCAAATAATGTCCTAACGAGGCGGACGTGGCGGAGCGGCGCGAGGTGATCTTCGAGTTCGTGCGGGTGGGACACGCGGTCAAGGTCTCCGCGGTCGACCCGGCCACGGGTACGGAAGTCTCGATCGTCGGCGACCCCGCGGCCGGCGAGGCCGCGCTGAAGCGGCTCGCCGAGCGCAAGCTCGATTACGTCCTGGCGCGCCGAAAGTTGCCCTGATCGGCGACGTGATAAAATGCGTCGCGATCCCTTGACGAGGGAGCACGAGGAAGCATGAGGCGGTTCGCAGCAGCCTGTCTGGCCGTCACGGCGGCGCTCCCCGGCGTGGCTTTCGGCGCGCCCAACACGCCCAAGGAGCCGGAACCGATCCTGGTGGGCGTCGCGGGACCTATGTCCGGGGCTATCGCGGCTTTGGGCGAGGAGATGAAGCGCGGCGCGCAGCAGGCGATCGACGACATCAATGAGAAGGGCGGCGTGCTCGGCAGGAAGCTGAAGCTCGCGGTCGGCGACGACGGCTGCGATCCGCAGCAGGCCTCGACGGTCGCCGGCCAATTCGCGCAGCAAAAGGCCGTGCTGGTGGTCGGCCATTTCTGCTCGAGCGCTTCCATCGCGGCCTCGGTCGTCTATGCCCAGGCCGGGATCATGCAGATCACGCCGGCCTCGAGCGACCCGAAGCTCACGGATGAGGCGGCCTCGAAGGGCTGGACCAACATATTCAGCATCGCCGGAAGGGCCGACGCGCAAGGCGCGGCCGCGGGCGACTACCTCGCCTCCAAATACAAGGGCAAGAAGGTCGCCATCGTCGACGACCGATCTCCCTACGGCAGAGGCCTCGCCACCGAGACCCGGAAGGCCATGAACAAGAAGGGCCTGAAGGAAGTGTTCTTCGAGGAGATATCGCAGGGCGACACGGATTTCCGTCCGCTGGTCGCCAGGCTCAAGCAGGCCGGGGTCGTCGCGGTTTATTTCGGCGGCTATCAGGCCGAGGCCGGGTTATTGGTGCGTCAGGCTCAAGAGCAAGGCCTCGGCGCGCAGTTCGTCGCGGGCGACGCCCTGGTCACCGACGAGTTCTGGAAAGCGAGCGGACCCGCAGGCGAGGGCGTGCTGATGACCTTCCGGCCCGATCCGCGCAATCTCCCCGCGGCCCAGGACGTGGTCGAGGAGTTCAAGCAGCAGGACTACGATCCCGCGGGCTACACGCTCTTCAGCTACGCCGCGCTGCAAGTCTTCGCCGACGCGGCGGGTCAGGCGAAGTCATTGAAATTCGCCGAGCTCGTCAAGGCGCTGCATGCGCGCAAGTACAACACCGTGGTGGGCCCGATCGCCTTCGACAAGAAAGGCGACGTCATCAATCCCGACTATGCCCTCTACGTCTGGCACGACGGCAAGTACGAGGAGCAGAAGAAGGGCTCGTAGGCTCTACTTCTTGGCGCCGCGTCCAGCGCCCGATCCGCTGCGGCCGAGGCCGATCTGCTTGGCGAAGGCGGAGCGCTGCTCGGCGTAGTTGGGCGCGACCATCGGGTAATCCGCCGGCAGCCCCCACTTGGCGCGATAGGCGTCCGGCGTCAGGCCGTAGGTCGAGCGCAAGTGCCGCTTCAGCATCTTCAGCTTCTTGCCGTCCTCGAGACAGATCAAGTAATCGGCCGTGATCGACTTGCGCACCGGCACCGCCGGCTTCGCCGCGTCGCCGCGGCCCTCCGCCGGCCCGTGATCGAGCGCGCGCAACGAAGAGTAGACGGAGGCGATGACGTCCGCGAGCTGTCCGGTTGGGAGCGTGTTGTTGCTGACGTAAGCCGCGACCACCTCAGTGGTCATGCGCAGCAACGGGTCTTCCGCGGCTTTTCCCGCCGGAACTTGTTCAGCCATTTAACTTGCCCCTTGTATTACACCGCGAGATTAGTGGGGTTATTTTTTCAGGCGGGACTGTTACTGTCAATGGAAGCGCCGAATTGTCCAAATAACGGGGTTTTTTGCCAGCCTGCTCTGCTTGCCCGACGGCCCCGCCGCCCGGCTCGGCGGCGGGCGGAATCCGGCCTGCCGGGAACGCGAGCAGTGGTGGGCATGCTCGCACCCGCCCGCGAGATTTGGTAGGATCGCGGACTGAACAGCCGTCACCACCGGGTGTCATGGTCGAGACGATCGCAATCGCTGCCGATCACGCCGGCTACGATCTGAAAGCTCTCCTCGTTCCCGAACTCAAATCCCTGGGGTTCGAGGTGCTGGATCTCGGGACCGGCGGTCCCGACTCCGTGGATTATCCGGATTTTGCCGATGCGCTCGCCCGCGCGCTCGAGCGGGGCCAGGTGAAGCGCGGCGTCCTCGTCTGCGGGACCGGTCTTGGCATCGCGATCGCCGCCAACCGGTATCGCTGGGTGCGCGCCGGCGTCTGTCACGACGCCACCTCCGCCCGCCTCGCGCGCCAGCACAACGACGCCAACGTATTGGCGCTCGGTGCCCGGGTGGTGGGGTCCGAGGTCGCCAAGGATTGCCTGCGCGCCTTCCTCGCCACCGAATTCGAAGGCGGGCGCCACGCGCGGCGCGTCGCCAAACTGTCTTAACCCGCCGATCCCAGCCTCGGACCCTCGATGCCCCTGCAAAACCCTCGTCCCGCCCTTGATCCCGACGATGCCTTCTTTCAAGAAACCGTGGCGGAGCGAGATCCCGAGCTCAATGCTGCGCTCCGCAAGGAGCTCGGCCGGCAGCGCGACCAGATCGAGCTGATCGCATCGGAGAACATCGTCTCGCGCGCGGTTCTGGAAGCGCAGGGCTCGGTGCTCACCAACAAATACGCCGAGGGCTATCCGGGACGGCGCTACTACGGCGGCTGCGAGTTCGTCGACGAGGCCGAGCAGCTCGCGATCGACCGCGCCAAACGGCTGTTCGAGTGCAAATTCGCCAACGTGCAGCCGCATTCGGGCTCGCAGGCGAACCAGGGCGTGCTGCTGGCGCTGCTGAAGCCCGGTGACACGATCTTGGGCATGTCGCTGGCCGCCGGCGGCCATCTGACGCACGGCTCGCCGGTCAACCTTTCCGGCAAGTGGTTCCATGCGGTCTCCTACGGCGTGAGGCGCCAGGACGCGCTGATCGATCTCGACGAGGTCGAGCGCGTGGCGCGGACGGAAAAGCCGAAGCTCATCATCGCCGGGGGCTCCGCTTATCCGCGCGTGATCGACTTCAAGCGCTTCCGCGAGATCGCGGACGCGGTCGGCGCTTTCCTCATGGTGGACATGGCGCATTTCGCGGGGCTGGTGGCGGGCGGCGCCTTCCCGAGCCCGCTGCCGCACGCCCATGTCGTCACCACCACGACGCACAAGACGCTGCGCGGTCCGCGCGGCGGCATGATCCTCGCCAACGACGAGGAGATCGGCAAGAAGCTCAACAGCGCGATGTTCCCGGGCCTGCAGGGTGGGCCGCTGATGCACGCGATCGCCGCCAAGGCCGTGTGCTTCGGCGAGGCGCTGCGGCCGGAGTTCAAGACCTATGCGCGCGCCGTGGTCGAGAACGCGCGCGCGCTGGCGGCGAGCCTGGCGGAGCGGGGGCTCGCCATCGTGTCGGGCGGCACGGATTGCCACTTGATGCTGGTCGATCTCCGGCCGAAGCAGCTCACCGGCCGCCTCGCCGAGCAGGCGCTGGAGCGCGCGGGCATCACCTGCAACAAGAACGGCATTCCCTTCGATCCCGAGAAGCCGACGGTGACGTCCGGCATCCGGCTCGGCAGCCCGGCCGCGACCACGCGGGGCTTCGGCCAGGCGGAGTTCCGCCAGGTGGGCGAGCTCATCGTCGAGGTGCTGGACGGGCTCAGGGCGAACGGCGAGGCGAACGCCGCGGTGGAGGCGGCGGTCAGGCAAAAGGTACGCGGGCTCTGCGAGCGCTTCCCGGTCTATCCGGGGCTCTGAGGGGCGAAGGGTCGGGGGGAAGCATCTCAGGGAGGGTCGGATGCGCTGTCCGTTTTGCGGATGCGAGGATACGCAGGTCAAGGATTCGCGGCCGACCGAGGATCGCGCGGCGATCCGCCGGCGCCGGTTCTGCCCGAATTGCGCCGCGCGCTTCACCACCTTCGAGCGCGTGCAATTGCGCGAGCTCACGGTGCTCAAGAAGAACGGCCAGCGCGAGCCCTTCGACCGCGACAAGCTCGCGCGCTCGATCCACATCTCGCTGCGCAAGCGGCCGGTCGAGCCCGAGCGCGTGGAGCGCGTGATCAATTCCATCGTCCGCCAGCTCGAGAGCTCCGGCGAGACCGAGATCCCCAGCGACATGATCGGCGGGCTGGTGATGGAATCCCTGGCCAGCCTCGATCAGGTCGCCTACGTTCGCTTCGCCTCGGTCTATCGGAATTTCAGGGAGGCGAAGGATTTTGGCGAGTTCATCGGCCGGATCGGCGCGGACGGGGAGTAAGCCGTCCGACATTGCGCCGATGCGCGCGGCGCTGGCGCTGGCGCGCCGCGGGCTGGGCTCCGCCTGGCCCAATCCCGCCGTCGGCTGTGTCCTGATGAAGGACGGCGCGGTGGTCGGACGCGGCTGGACCCAGCCGGGGGGCCGGCCCCATGGCGAGACGGAGGCGCTCGATCGCGCGGGCAAGGCGGCGCGCGGCGCCACCGCCTATGTGAGCCTCGAGCCCTGCTGTCATTGGGGCAAGACGCCGCCCTGCACCGACGCGCTCATCGCCGCGGGCGTGGCGCGGGTGGCGCTGCCGGTGGAGGACCCCGATCCCCGCGTCTCCGGCCGCGGCATCGCGCGGCTCAAGGCGGCGGGCGTCGAGGTCGTGACCGGCGTCCTCGCCGACGAGGCTCGCCGTCTCAACGAGGGCTTTTTCCGGCGGATCCATGAAGGCCGGCCGCTGGTGACGCTGAAGCTCGCCTCGAGCCTCGACGGCCGGATCGCGACATCCGAGGGCGAGAGCCGCTGGATCACCGGCGAGCGCGCCCGCGAGCGCGCGCATCTGCTGCGGGCCCGCCACGACGCCGTGATGGTCGGCAGCAACACGGCGCTCGCCGACGACCCCGAGCTCACCTGCCGTCTGCCGGGTCTCTCGCACCGCTCGCCCGTGCGCATCGTGGTCGATGGCCGCTTGCGCGTGCCGCTCACGTCCAAGCTGGTGGCGAGCGCGCGCACCACGCCGACCTGGTTCGTGACGCTCAAGGGCGACGCGCCCGAGCGGCACCGCGTCTTCCGGGACTGCGGCGTCGAACTCATCGAGGTGGCGGCCGCCGGCGAGACCGTCGATCTCGAGGCGGCCTTTCAGGCGCTGGGGAAACGCGGCTTGACCCGCGTCCTGGTCGAGGGCGGCGCCAGCCTCGCCGCGGCCTTGCTCCGGGCGGGCCTCGTCGACCACATCGCCTGGTTCCGCGCGCCCCGCCTCATCGGCGGCGACGGGGTGCCGGCGATCACGGCCTTCGGCATCGACAAGCTCGCGGCCACGCCGCGCTTCGAGCGCATAGCCGTGGAGCCGCTCGGAGAGGACGTGCTGGAGACCTTTCACCGGCCATGACGGATCTGGACCGTCTGCGGCAATTGCCGCTGCCCTTTGCGCGCCTGCTGGGGATCGAGTTCCTGACCGCATCCAAGGAGCGCGTCAGCGCGGAGATGCTGGTGCGGCCGGAACTCTGCACGGTGAATTCGGTGATCCACGGCGGCGCGATCATGGCCTTCGCGGACACGCTGGGGGCAGCGGGGACCGTGCTCAACCTGCCCGAAGGTGCCGGCACGACGACGATCGAATCCAAGACCAATTTCCTGGCGGCGGCGCCTGCCGGGGCAAAGCTGCTCGGCGAGGCGCTCCCCGTCCACCGCGGCCGCCGCACCATGGTCTGGCAGACCCGGCTCACCCTCGAGACCGGCCGCCCCGTGGCCTTGGTGACCCAGACCCAGATGGTGCTCGAGCCGAAGTGACGCCGCCCGCGGCTCTGGTGGCGGCGCGGACGGCGCCGTTGTCCAACCGTGCCTGAACGCCTAGGTTAGCGCCCCATGTTCACGGGCATCGTCACGGATCTCGGCCGGGTGCGCGCGGTGCTGCCGGGCGGCGACACCGGCTATGAGATCGAGACGCGCTACGACACCGGTACGATCGCGCTCGGCGCCTCGATCGCGTGCTCCGGCGTCTGCTTGACGGCGGTCGAGCGGGGGCCCGGCTGGTTCCGCGTGCAGGCCTCGGCCGAGACGCGCGCGCGCTCGACGCTGGGGAGCTGGCGCGTCGGCACGCCGGTCAACCTGGAGCGCTCGCTCAAGCTCGGCGACGAGCTCGGCGGACATCTGGTCGCGGGCCACGTCGACGGCGTGGGCCGGCTCGTCTCGGAGCGCGAGGAAGGAGACTCCGTTCGCCTGGTTTTCGAGGCGCCGGCGGGGCTGGCGCCGGGCATCGCCTCCAAGGGGTCGGTCGCCGTCGACGGCGTCTCGCTCACGGTTAACGAGGTGACGGGCGCCCGCTTCGGCGTCAATATCATCCCGCACACCCGAGCGGTGACCAGCCTGGGCTCCCTGAAGGTCGGCGATGCCGTCAATCTCGAGCTCGACCTCATCGCCCGCTATGTCGCCCGCCTGATGGGAAAGGACCTGGCATGAGCTTCATCGAGGTGACCTCGCCGATCGCCGAGATCATCGAGGAAGCGCGCAACGGCCGCATGTTCATCCTGGTGGACGACGAGACCCGGGAGAACGAGGGCGATCTCGTGATCCCCGCGCAAATGGCGACGCCCGACGCGATCAATTTCATGGCGAAGCACGGCCGAGGCTTGATCTGCATGGCGCTCACGCGCGAGCGCGTCGAGCAGCTGAAGCTGCCGCTGATGCCGCAGCTGAACGCCTCGCGGCTCTCGACTGCCTTCACGGTCTCGATCGAGGCGCGCGACGGCGTCACCACCGGCATATCGGCGCCGGACCGCGCCCGCACCATCGCCGCCGCGATCGATCCCAGCAAGGGGCCCGGCGACATCGTGACGCCCGGCCACGTGTTCCCGCTGCTGGCGCGCGACGGCGGCGTGCTCGTGCGCACCGGCCACACCGAGGCCGCGGTCGACGTGGCGCGGCTCGCTGGGCTTTATCCCGCGGGCGTCATCTGCGAGATCATGAATGACGACGGCACCATGGCGCGGCGCGACGATCTCATCGCCTTCGCCCAGCTCCATGGGCTCAAGATCGCCACCATCGCCGACTTGATCGCCTATCGCCGCCGTCACGACCGCATCGTCGAGCGCAAGATCGAGACCAATCTCGACAGCGACTACGGCGGCGCGTTCCGCATGGTCGTCTACGTGAACAAGGTCGCTTATGCCGAGCACATCGCGCTGGTGAAGGGCGACGTCACGACGCCGGGGCCGGTGCTGGTGCGCATGCACGCGCTCAATGTGCTCGACGACGTCTTGGGCTCGAGGGCGAGGGGGCGCGGCGGCATCCTGCGGGCCTCGCTCGAGATGATCGGCCGCGCCGGGCGCGGCGCCGCGGTGCTCATCCGCGAACCCACGCCGACCGCGCTCTCCGACCGCGTCCGCCGGCTGGTGGCGCAGGGCACCGAGGACGTGCCGGAGCTCAGGGATTACGGGATCGGCGCCCAGATCCTGCTCGACCTGGGCGTGCGCGAGATGGTGCTGCTCTCCAACACCACCCGCACCATCGTCGGGCTCGAGGGCTACGGGCTCAGCGTGGTAGAGCGACGCCCGATCGAGGGCGTGGGCGGCGACTGATGCCGGCCGGCCCCCGCGTCCTGATCGTGGAGGCGCGCTACTACGCGCACATCTCCGACGAGCTCCTGAAGGGTGCCTTGGCGGCGCTCGAAGAGGCGGGCGCCAGCCATGAGCGCGTCACGGTGCCCGGCGCCTTCGAGATCCCGGCGGCGATCAAATATGCCCTGGAGGCGCGCAAGCGAGCCGCCGAGGGCGCGCGCTTCGACGGCTTCATCGCCTTGGGCTGCGTGATCCGGGGCGAGACCACGCATTACGATTACGTCTGCCAGCAGAGCTCGCGCGGCCTGCAGGATCTGGCGCTCGCGCATGACCTTGCCATCGGCTTCGGCATTCTCACCGTGGAGAACGAGGCGCAGGCGCTGGCGCGGGCTCGGGTCGATCAGAAGAACAAAGGCGGCGAAGCGGCACGGGCCTGCCTTGCGATGATCGCGCTGAAGCGCCATTTCGGTATCCTATGACCGAGCCCGCGGCGAAACCGAAGCTGTCTCCGCTGAAAGACCCCTCCGCCGCGGGACGGCGCGGATTGGCGCGGCTCGCCGCGGTGCAGGCGCTCTACCAGATCGAGCTCACCGCCGCGGATCCGGGCATGGTCGTGAGCGAGTTCCTGTCCCATCGCCTGGGACGCGAGATCGACGGCGACCAATACGCCGAGGCCGATCGCGGTTTCTTCGCCGATCTCGTCAAGGGATGCACCAAGCGGCGGGCGGATGTGGACGCCGTGGTCACCTCGTCCTTGCCGCCGGATTGGCCGCTGGCGCGGCTCGAAAGCGTGCTGCGCGCCATCTTGCGCGCCGGCTGCTACGAGCTCCTGGCGCGCAGCGACGTGCCGGCCCGCGTCGTCATCAACGAGTACGTGGAGATCGCGCACGCCTTCTTCTCGGGCAAGGAGCCGGGCATGGTGAACGGCGTGCTGGACCATGTCGCGCGCGGCTTGCGCGAGGCGGAGCTCACGAGGACCGGCCGCGATGGCGGCGCCCAAGCTGGATGAGTTCGAGCGCATTGCGCGTTTCTTCGCGCCGCTCGCGGCGCCGGAGGGGCTGGGTCTGCTGGATGACGTCGCGATCATCCCGGGGCCGCCCGGCGAGCAATACGTGCTCAAGACCGACGCCATCGTCGAAGGCGTGCACTTCCGCGCCGAGGATCCCGCCGATCAGGTCGCGCAGAAACTGCTGCGGGTGAACCTCTCGGACCTCGCGGGCAAGGGCGCGGTTCCCGTGGGCTATCTCCTCACCACGGCGCTGCCGCGCGAGCGCGACGAGGCGTGGCTCGAGCGCTTCGCCGAGGGCCTCGCGCGCGACCAGAGGGAATTCGGCATCGGCCTGCTCGGCGGCGATTCTGTCGCGACCACGGGTCCGGTGACGCTCTCGGTCGCGGCGGTGGGCCGCGTGCGCGCGGGCGAGGCGGTGTTGCGCAAGGGCGCGCGGCCCGGCGATTCCGTGTTCGTCTCCGGCACGCTCGGCGACGGCGCGCTCG